>Ga0157372_10007726_pt1 | contig 11430 bp, 20 predicted proteins | sample C55metaG_FD_115307 | JGI IMG/M metagenome (GOLD analysis project Ga0157372, IMG submission 115307) | Corn rhizosphere microbial communities from Kellogg Biological Station, Michigan, USA - C5-5 metaG | ecosystem: Host-associated > Plants > Roots > Rhizosphere > Soil | place: USA: Michigan...
AAGCATAAGTGAATCCGCGCCTTAGTGTGGTTAGTTCGCATTCTGTCTGACCGCGTTCTCGATACTCGTTAGCAGTTTCCATACCTGAGACTTGGGCACGATAGCGCGAATACCTGCGCGTCTTGCCTCGCTCTCCATTCCCTCGGTCTCCGACACGGTGAATAAAATTAGCGGTACAGTGGGGTCGGATTCGGTCATCCATTGTGCAGCTTCAATACCACTAATATCCGGCATCGACAGATCGAGGATCACGACATCAGGCTTGAGTTCCTCAAATTTCTTGACGCCCGACCAGCCGCACTCGGCCTCACCGCAAACCAACCAATAGTGTGACTTTATGATGGTGCGGAGGATGCGCCGCGTAGTCTCGGAGTCATCCACGATCAGAACTCGCAGCGGTGATGAGCCCACGTCAGTTCCTTAGCAACGACACGCTTGCTCTTTCTCGACAGATTCTCTGAACGCGGATTCTGCCGCCATCGGCGTGTTGTATTTCCCGTCCTCGCAGCGCTGTTTCATCTCGTCCAGAATTCGATTGATGGCGCGGCGACACGCAGGACTCTTCTCGGCTTTAAGTTGAGAAGCTAATCGGTCCAAGAACTCGACGTTCATGTCTGGTCGTGCTTCTCTTCATACTTCGTGCTTGGGCACCTCGGCCTCGATTGCGCCGAGAAGTTGGTGCACGCCCTCTTCTTTAGCGACCACGCGCCGAACACCAGCCGACTTGGCAACCAATTCTAGTTGTTCGTCTTTATATAAGGTGTACATCACGATTGGAGTTGTCGGTAGGTTTCTGCCGATTTCCTGTGCCGCCCGAAGACCATCAACCAACGGCATCTTAAAATCCAATACGATAAGGTCAGGTCGAAGGTCGGTCGCCTTCGAGACGGCTTCACGGCCATCCTCAGCTTCTCCACAAATCTCCCAAGTTGGACGGAGCACGAACAGGGTCTTAAGCGCCATTCGCATCGATTCGCGATCATCGGCAATTAGAATTCTTGTCATCAAATCTCCTAAGGCGGGAGCGAGCACTAATCTTTAATACAGACAAGAAGCTAAAGAAATAAGGTAGATGCCTTATTTCCAACTTAGACACGCGCAGATGTTTTGCCCACGAAGTATGTGGCTGTGGGCTTCGTTTGTGCTGTCCGGGGCAGAGGGCCCAAGGCATATGTAGGGTGTTAAGTGTATGGCCACTTACATTCCTAAGATTTAGCATCCAATAGATCCCCTTGGAGGAAGACCATGGTGGATGCGATTCTGGAATTCCTACTTACTCTCTCTCTGATTCTCAGTGGCATCTTGACCTATTTGCTGTTCTCGATCCGAGGTAGAAGAACTCGGCATGATCGACATGCCCACTAGGCTTGCCATCGGCTTCTGGTTTATTGAGGACCGTCGCGAGTGTCTCGGAAGCTCGCTAATCGTTTGAAGGAGGCAATATGTCAAAAATTCTGAAGTGCGGTGATGTGGTTCCCGGATGCAAAGAAGAAATCAAGGGCGATTCTGAACACGACGTTCTACGCAAAGCTGCGGAACACGCAAAGACGGCCCATAACATGGACAGTATTCCTCCTGACGTTTTGTCGAAGGTGAAGGGCGCAATCCATGATGAGGGCGAAGCGCGAACGCAAAAAGCCGGTTCCTCGAATTCTTAGGCAACACGGAAGCCGTTTACGGGCGACTCCAAAAGGGTCGCCCTCTTATTTCTGGGCCGGGAGAAATCCGCTGATTCAACCGCCGCTGTGATTCGAAAATCGTAGCGAGCGACTTAGTGCTTCGCCGCTTTAACTGGACCGCCAATTTCTTCTTTATCATCTACCGAAAAAAGTAAAAACGCGCTGAATTCATGACGTCGGTAGTAGCGATGTCCCTTCAGAGAACAGTACCAGTCGGCATCTTTCGGTAGCCATAGCTCTAACGGCTTGTTTCTGAAACGCACCGGACCGTATTCGATGAGTTGGTGGTCCCTAAAAAGCTGAACTTCGCGAATAGGATGCAGCATGTCGGATTCCATCGCGACAATTTGTGAAGTCTCCGCGTCAATCCACGCTCTACCTCTCAGTGCTACCGCGACTGACTGGTTGCCCACATGATAAGTAAGCATGGAATCATTCTGATCGGGTCGCTGTCGGAAGTGTATTACCCAGGCTCGTCGCCCTTTCCATGAACTGAGTCCTTCGCAAGCGAATTCGTACCTGGACTGTAACCGAGGGTGAAAAATTAACGCCAGCATAGGAAGCCCCACGGTGATGACGTTGTCAGGGAATTCGGTACGTTCGGGGTAACCCCGGATTTTCTCAGTCGGCATCCAGCCGTTGCGGTGCTCCTCGACATCGAGGTCGTTCGTACCAACTGGATGGATTTCGACGAGGTAGTTGAACTTCCGGGTCTCGCGCGAAGTTCTTACGCCTTTTGAGTTGACTTCGAAGTGCTCGATATTCTCAGTCGCTGTATAACGATCAAGATTCCGTACGAGTTCTTCGACACGCTCGCTCGCGGATCGCATGACCTCCTGAAGCTTACAACTAGCTGTCGGCTCCAAATCGATTTTTTCAGCATCTACGTCGGGCGGTGCCCAGTTGACTTGCATCGCGGGGGGCACTTCTGCGTCGGAACTGATGACACTTTTATCTTGTGACGGAGCCTCATCCTGAGGCGCTTTCGTCTCAGGCTCAGCGACGGGGTTTCCACCAATTTTTACTGCCACTTGATAGCGGCGGTAGTTAGTGTAATGGTGAATATTACGGTATCGTTCGTTGGCGATTTCAATGAATACATTCACCTCGTTCGGCAGCCATAGAGGACTAGGGTTGTTTTGAAGGTGGACTTCGGTAAACGTCACATCTGTTGTGAGTTGGCTCAGATGGATTTCATCGTTCGGTGTAAGAAGGTCGCTACGCAGTCGCAGAATGTGGAAATTATTTTTGTCGATCCACAGAAGTCCTTGCGTCAGCATGTCGACTTCGTTCCCTCCCGTTCCTCGCATGACCGTTGTGAAAGTGACTTCACCAGGCTTCTGCGCGAACGCTAAGACGAATGCATCTCGCGCTCCGATTTTCTGATCGCCGAGATAGCGATAATCTGACTGCGTTTGCGTGCCGGTCGAAAAACCGATGGAAGCCAGCGCGTGGCCAGACGTGACAAGAAAGCCTTTGTCCAAACAGATCGAGCCAAGACGCTTTCCGTTTTTGTCCATCCGATACTCAGCGTTTGCACCCCATTCGTAGCCATGGTGAAGAATCAGGTAGTCGTCTTGAACGCGTTCTTTCGCCTTGATTTTTCCGTCACGATTCAATCTCTGTTGCGTCACATCTTCGTTTGCGATCAGATCGCCGACGTTGTGGACGAAGTTGTCAACGCTCTGACCCATCTTTTCCAGAATCTCAGGCAATTGTTTTTGGTCTTGCGCGGGCTGAATGCCCTTCAAATCTGGAATTCGCTTGATGAGCTGATCGAGCGGCAAATCAACGTAAGTGGGCGCTGGCGGACTGGAAGTGTGACTCGCGGCATCCGGCGCGTCTTGATCGTCCTCAGCAGGATGATCATGCGATGACCAGGCGTTCGACTCGTCGAGCTTTTTGGTCTCGGCTGCGAATCTTGCTCCTGGCCAAGGTTGCGAGTAGTAGCCCTGGCGGTTCCGCGCGGTCAGGCCCGGCTTCGTGATCTGTATTTTGATTTGGTGGTAGAGGTTCGGCTCGTCGGTAAGCACGGGGTCGAAAGCGATTTCGTAGAAGGGCGCAGCGTCGGCAATGCATTGCCGAAGGCTCGAGGCCAAGTCATGCCCAGAGTAGAGCGCCAATCCACCGCTTCGAACAGCCACCGCTTGAAACGCGAGATCACCCCAGCGAACGTCAGTTGGCGAACGGATTCCCGCGACATTCAGGTCGCTGTCGGACGGTCGCAAGTCTGTTACGGCATTCGTGAATCCGTTATCCACGTTACCCGCGAGCGGAGGATCGATGCTGTACACGGTGATCCGTCCCTCTGAGTTCCCTTGTGAATTGAACGATATTTCCAAACATTCCAAGACGAAGTTGCTGAAGCTTTGTTTCAGTCGGCTGCGCCTTGGACACATCCGTGCCACTGCCTTGATTGAAGGGACGGAGAATTGGTTGCGATCCCGGAGATACGAAGAGGATGATCTTGGGACCAGGCTTGTCGCGCTCGAGAGCTACAAGCTCTGCAAGTGCCTGGAAGGGCCGGTAGGTTCCCGGGTCGCCCTCGATTTCTTGGTGCGTCATGGCGGGCTTGTTGAGCGAAGCGCTGAGGGCTTTGCCGTCACGCGACGGGCCTGCTCGAAGCTCAAGGCCGTTGGCCGTCACGAAGTAGAGTGTCGTCGGATAAGAAAGCTCGCCTCCATCCGCTTTCAGGAAGCGCTTAAGGTCCGTTAGCGTTGTTCCCGGCACGCGCATGTTCGCGTGCAGGGTGTCGATGACGATGAATACCGCGATACGAGCGTGCCTGGCGTCGACCGCTTCGAAGGATGTGATGGTTTGCGGTGTGCCGTTGTCAAAGATCGTGAAATCCGTCTGGCGAAGATTTTCAACTAGGGAGCCAGAGGCAGTCCTTACGACTGCATCCACATAAATTCTCTCGCCGGGATGCGCTCCTGAGTCGATCTGTTGGGCCGCGACGTGAGGGGCGAACAACAGCATCAGCAGGAAAGAAAGTTTGAGACGCGAGGCCATGTGTATGCCCTCCCCCCTCTCACACGCGGTCGGCCCAGCACAGTCTACCCAGGAATCATATATCGTAACCGGAACGGCGCTACGAGTTCGACGCTTGTTCAGCTTACCTTGGGTACTTCTTGAAGGTTGTCCGCGACACTAGCTCATCCCGCCAACTAGAACCGCTTGCCGTCTTAGCCTGAGGGTGACTACGCCATATTACTCGGTGAAGTCACTTACCTCACTCTTCACATCTAGCCGTAGGACTTCCGGTTGAGATAAGTTTCTCTGCGGAGGATTCATGAACATTCTGGCGGCTATCAAGCGCGAAGAGAAAAAGCTCGAAAAGCAATTAAAGAAGGTACAGCACCAACTAGATGGAGTTAGATCAGCCGCAAAAGCTTTGGGTCACACTGCCGCTGTGGAAGTGAAAGGCGCGAAGAAGCGCGTGTTGTCTGCGGCTGGAAGAGCCGCGATCTCAAAGGCGGCTAAGAAGCGCTGGGCGAAGGTGAAGAAGCAGGCGAAGAAAACCGTGAGTTAATCCGGTCGCACAAGCCCTCGTAATCGTTCAGCCATCTTTTCATCGTCCGTTGTAAACATTGCGTTGTGGAGTTGGATGAAAAAGTACGGACGGTTCGCATCCCAAACCGGAGTGTTCGCGCGGGGTTTTCCTTCGAACGAATATAGATACCGTCCGTCCTTTCTTGTCTCCACGACGCGAACCTCAAAGTCTTTCGACTCAGGCAAGAACATTACGTCGATCACACCGACCGTCGTTCGATAAAACGCCGCTCCAAGCTGGCCCTCAAAAGTGCCGACCAGCTTAGACGGGAGAACGCATGTCACCTCGATGCCATGTCGTTGCAGACTTGTCTTCAACTTCATCGCCTGCTCGTACGCACGGTCTGTTTGTTCCAATTCGTACGGCGCGTCTTGTTGACTGCAAGTAGCGCGAGCCGTGAATGGAACGAACAACAACAGGAGAATCAGAAATCGTCTCATTTGTTCTCTTCGCAACCGAGGGCCTTCCCGGTGTAAATCATGCCCACATCATCACTGAATGCTGCAAACCCACATCCCCATGTGTCCGTACCCTTGTCCCGTCCAGGCTTAATCGTGATCGAATAGTGCGAGCCGTCTGCGGTCGTCACGATGGCAACTTCGTATGGTGCGGGATTCTCGATGTCCATTAATGGGGGCGAGTCCTTTCCTTCAATCCGAAGGAATTCAACTATCTCCTTTTTGTTACCGAACCTGTGATTCGTGTTGGCGTATTTGTACGCGTATTCCGCCATGTTCAACGTCCGCATGGTTCCGACCACCCGGACAGCTTGCGACCTCGAATCTTGCTCTTGTGATTGGCTACGGGCCGGTGCTACCCAAACCACGAATCCACAAGTGACGATCAGAAAGTATTTGTTCACTTGAACCTCCAGTACCACGAATCTAACATGTCCGTAACAACGTGGGGCGGCAGAATTGTTGCGTTGCTCTACGGATAGCTCGTAAACAACGGCACATCGGTAAACGGCGCGGGGAAAAAGCGCTGGCCTTCTACGGCGCAATCTTCAAGGTGATGCGAGGTTCTGATGGACAAGGAATTTCAGGAAAAGCTTTTGAAGCTGAGAGATCGTTGTACTGAAAAGCGGCTCGACGATAACGGCAGTGATTCGGTAGATGCTTCGACATTGGAAACAGCCAGGCAGCTTCTAAAACTTCAACTCGGTCCTAAACTGACGTACAACGAACTCGCAGAGAAGTTGGACGCGATGATTCGACATTTATAAGGCTGTCTTTTGCTACGGTTCTCTTTCACCCGGCCCTCGAAAATGTTCCAGCCTTCTTGCACGCTGCGTGAGGCTTGGTTGGATCGGCAACCTTCTGAACATACCTACGTCTATGGTGGTAAATTCAGTCCTCCAACGGAACGGAGATAGAAGTGAATCTTCTTGTTTATCTTCTGTTTGGGCTTTTGTCACAGCAACCAACCCCGTCAAATCAAATTGCCGGTACGTGGATTAATCAAGACCCTGAAACAATGGGCATCACCCAAATTGTGGTCAGAAGGCGCGGAAACAAGCTTTATGTCCATGCTTGGGGAGCCTGCCAACCACGGGATTGCGACCAGGGAGAAACGGAAATTAACTTCGCCGAAGCTGTGGGAACGGCTGTATTCGATGCAGGGTTCGCCGTGGATCAGATGTATCTGGTGCGTTTGCCGAGCGGCAAGCTGCTCGTAGTTGATAAATTTGAACTCAAGAACAACGCAAAACAGCAAACGAGTGAATACGTCTACTTTTTTATCCTCAAGGAAGAGAGTCAGTCCCAGGCTGCAGTTGCCGCAAGGGTGCTCTTACGTGAGGTCGCTCAAACGTATCGTGGTTTGACTGCCGCAGAGTTCGAGTTCGATTCGATGGACGAGAGGAAGGAAAAAGTCTCCACCTCACACGTTAAGACTACATTTGCAGAGGGCAACCGGTCGAGGACAGAAGCCGTTCTCGCAGGCGAGCCGGAAACTGTGATCTCTGACGGAAAAACAATTTGGACTGTGTTCTCAGAATCGAACGAATACGCAATCTCTCCAGCCGGGATTCAACCCTCAAGCGTTGATGCATATAAAACGATTGATCTAATGGCAGGCATGGCCACCATCACCGGTTCTGAACGTGTTGGCGAAAAGAACTGCACGGTTGTTACGCTCGAACGACCGAATCAGGTGCGAACTCTGTGGATCGATTCCGCAACGAATCTAGTCGTCAAGGACCGCACGATCATCCGATCCTCAAAAACCAGAGAAGCACAATCCACGGAAACGATTCAGTTTCTGGTCGCTCGTCCGCTGACTGACGTAAACAACGACTTGTTCTCGTTCGATCCGGGAAGAAAAGGATCAAAGCTTCGTTCACAACTGCAAGAGCGGGCCTTAACGACAAGCATTGGAAAGGAAGCACCGGAGTTCGCATTGGACAGTATCGATGGAAAAAAAGTTCAACTAAGCGACTTCAAGGGGAAAGTGGTCCTTCTGGATTTTTGGGCGACATGGTGCACGCCTTGTCGGTCAGAGATGCCCACCATTGAACTCCTGAATCGACAGTTCAAAGACAAGGGATTGGTCGTGCTAGGTATCGATGACGAGGACGCTCCCACTCAAAAAGATTACATGGACAAGTCTGGGTTCTCGTTCGCCTCACTTGTGGAGCCAAGGAAGCAAGTCACAAACCAATTTCATGTCGGCGGAATCCCGACGACGGTATTGATAGATCAGCAAGGAACGATTAGGGCATTCGACCTAGGGGAGAGTTCTTTTGAGGCATTGCGTGCAAGCTTAGGAAAATTAGGATTGAATTGAGTTTCGAGTTCCTCACGGTTGAGCAGCCTCGGTATTCATTGCTGCGATCAAAGTTTTCGTCGGAAGGTGATGAACCTGAAATTCGTTTGGTGTCTTCGCGGCAAACTCGCGCAACTTCGCGATTGCTGCTTCGTGCCCATTGATGGTCTCCCGCCAGATCATGCTGCCGTCAGGTAGCTTTTCGAAGATGTCGTATGTGCGTTCCATTCTCTCGATGACTCATCAAAAGAAAGGCCACACCGTTCAGCGTGGCCTTTTCAATCAGCTTGTCCACCAGGCGGCGCATCCAGGGTCTCTCCGTAATTCAGCGCAACCTGTACCAAAGTGACGAGAAGCTATCACAGTGTGGATCGTCGGCGTGTTCAAAATTGAACTCAACGCCGATGATCAAAATTTGAACCCGACCGGCGCGTTGTGTTTCCAATATACCTCCTCCACTAGGCTGCGAATTTTCCAGCCGCCGTCTGTGCGAACTAGAGAATCGCGATACCACAGTCCCTGAAACATTACGTGCTTGTCACTCTGGCCCGTATCCAGCACCATCGGGCATGAGCAGTGGACGCGCACTTTAGCTTCGTTACCGTTCAACTCGATTAGAATGGTCGAGATCGCGTGTTGCGACATCACAACTTTCGACAAGGCTCTCTGCATGTAGATGATGTGTTCCTCAACTCCACTCTTGATGCCACCGGTGACGGTGTCGTCAAGCACAGCATCGTGGGTGAAGAGTTGCCGGTAAGCATCCCAGTCGCGGTCGTCAACCGCGTAGCAATACCGCGTCAGAACATCCTGGATTTCTAGGCGGTCCGAGATTTCTTGAATCGAGAGTGGCATCTTCGTAGATTCTCCTAAGTCGGGAACACTGCAATCTAAATTGGGTTTCGAAGAGTCCGGCAACGAATCGAAGTTGAATTTCGTACAAACCAACGCACATAAACCATTTGAGACAAATCGCCTACGCGTCTCTTTTCCATTGGCCTTGAAGTGCGTGCTCTTCTTCATCGTCGCTCTCCAGGAATATACGCGAAGATGCATCGTGATGCGTGATCGAGCATCAATCATCCACGGAACAACCGTGTCTCACCCGGTGTTATGATTCAACGAAATGGACCGCATTCCGCCATTCAATTCACAACAGCTAACAGCGATTGCAAAGATTCTTGGGGAAACCTCCAAAGGTCTCAATGGGTCCGAGATCGGATATTTTTTGGAGGACTGCAGGATTTCTGACGTGACCCCAGACATGACGAAGTGGAAACGACTCTTTAATGCCTTCGCTGGATGGCAGAATGACAAGCAGCTAGGAAACTGTGTGTTGATGTTCATTGGCCGGGCAATGAATCCCGTTCAGTACACAGCGAACCGTGATCTATTCGGTACTGGCGATTAATAGTCTAAAAACGGAAACGGACGAAGGGGAGCAACGAGGATTCGCAAACCTTTTAGTTGGGCTGTTCGGTACGATTCGAAACCCCCTGGCACACAATCCACGACTGGAATGGGACATGTCAGAGCAGGATGCTTTGGACATCTTAACGATGGCTTCGTTAGTTCACCGCAAACTGGATCGAGCGTATCTGTATACGAAGCCATGACTTAGGTTGAGACCAGTACACCAGTACCATTTCATTTTCGTTCGAATTTAAGTATCGTGCGGCTTCAGTTTCCATCCTTCGAAAGAACGGATGCGGGTCCTGTAGGGGCTTCAAACCACCTTAGAATCTCCCCCAAAACTTCGAAGGCACCTTTCCCTCAGGAGGGATCGATGTCTTCACGCACCAAGTGCAAGACGAACTTGAAAGTTGTTCCATTCGAGCGCCGCCCGATGCTCGCGAAGCAAGACTTTGCAGTTGAGAATCACGGCTGTATCGTGCTACTGCGCCCGCTCACCGAAGCTGGAATCGATTACGTCAACGAGAACATCGGCCAGGACAACGGTTTTCAGCCGTACTGGCCGACCGTTCTTTTCGAGCTGCGCTACACCGATCAGTTCATCGACGCGATCCGCGAAGATGGATTGTTGGTGCGATAGCAATGCAAAACAGCGTCAGCCTTTCCATCCCTGATTTTCTCCATGACGGCATCGCATATACCGACATCGAAGTGATTGTTGAGTTTGACGACGTTCGAGATGCTGCCACGGTTGCTGAAACGCTGCAGCGTCCGGTGAAAGAAGCCGCCGATGACTAAGAAAAAATTGGGACCGTCAGAGTTCCAAGCCGAAGTTCAGCGGCTGAAGGCGGCGGGAAAGTTTCCTACGTTGGATGAAGTTCTCGACGCGGTTGTGGATGCGCGGGAGAAGTTCGCGCCGAAAATTCTGGAAGCTCGGCTGCAAGTTCCCGACTCCGAACATGAATTAGGTGGTTGAATTCTGAGTGGCCGCTATTCAACCCGTGGCAGTTCTATTGACGTAAACGGTACGTGGTTGTATGTTGACCAACAACGGAGGACCGAACATGGCCGACGAAAAGCCACCTACGACTTGGCAGCAATGCAAAGAAATTGCGGAGTCGCTGAATCCTGCACCGGCTGACCCTGATGAGGCGCAGAGACTAGCGACGGAACTAATTTATGGAATGCTCGCAGCGTCAAGTCCCAAAGGCGCAGAAATTGCGCAACGAATGCGTGATGCGAAGGGTGGCCCCATCGAAGGGCAGCCGGGCGACATGGAAGCGATAGTGGCGATGGGCGAGGCGCTGAAACAACGCATTGCGGAGAAGACCGGCGCGAAGGACGTTGACAGCAATACAGCAATGAGCGTGTCGCTGCTGAGAGAAGTTCTCTAGACTTCTGACTTCCCACAATCGGTAGCCAGCGTTACGGCTGGCAAGAACCAGACTATGAACTCTTCTTCGTGGATGTCTTCGTCTCCACTCCGCACGCGCCTCCTCCAACTGCAACGCCCACTTGATGTTCTAGCCGTTTGTAGCGTGAAGCTGCTGATAGCGATATTTTGGCTCCCACTCACGCTCAGTTATTTCTTTCTGCTCTGAACAACCGTCGATGGCACAATGCCAGTTCTGCATCCGCGTTGCCGGATCGAATTCAGAGATAAACATGCATCCGTGACCGACCTGTCGGCAAAAAACCAAGTCGGAAAGCTGCTCGACCGGAAAAGGACCACCCACGTACTTTTCGTAACCGCGCACCGGGTACCAGCTAATTCCACAATCTGGTTCTGTGCACACGCAAGTTGGTACCGTTGCGTCAGGCGCAATCATAGGCTTGTGGTGAATACAACAGAGCGGCGCGAGATCGCCCCGCAATTTTGGCAGCATTGTTGTTCCCTCCATCCCAAAATACTCACAGCATTCTCGCGCAGTCAAGTGGTTGCCCTTCACTAGGGACTGCTAAGGCTGATTGGCTTCTGCGACATTTTGGTCGCAACTCTTCTTTCGCATATCCACGACA
>Ga0157372_10007730_pt1 | contig 11422 bp, 8 predicted proteins | sample C55metaG_FD_115307 | JGI IMG/M metagenome (GOLD analysis project Ga0157372, IMG submission 115307) | Corn rhizosphere microbial communities from Kellogg Biological Station, Michigan, USA - C5-5 metaG | ecosystem: Host-associated > Plants > Roots > Rhizosphere > Soil | place: USA: Michigan...
CCGCTATGAGGGCAGCCGGCCATTGGGCTCATTCATCCTGATTGATCCGATAAGCAATGCGACCGCGGCGGCAGGCATGATTTCAGCGCCCGCTGACGGTCCTAAGGATGCCCGTCTTTCCTCGATTCCAAACCCCGCATTCATCTGGTTTCCTGGAAACAGGGACGCAGCAGCTCGCACAAAGGAGACATTCCAGCAGGCGCACAAACCTCTCGTTGATGTTGACGACGCACTTATTCCCGAGTTGACGCTGCCGGCAGTCGTTCGTGCCTTGCAACTCGCCCAGGTCACCGCCGTTTCTACACGTTCTTCTCTGCAACCGTTGGTCCTGGATGCAATAAGGAAGATCGTCGGCGATGGATGGGTCGATCAGGAAGACGATCTTCAACATTGGCTCAAGGAGCAGCGATGACCGACACCTTGCTGAATTCGCTTCCCGATGTGGAACAGTTGACTGCAGAGCAACTGGTCGCTGAAATTCTCCTTGTCTCCGCCGGCCGTGACGTTTGTCTTACCAGCAGCTTTCAGACTGAGGACATGGTTGTACTCCATCTTCTTCGCCGGCACTTGCGCGACGTTCCCGTTATCTTTCTCGAGACCGGCTACCACTTTGCCGCGCTCCTCGAATATCGCGATCGCCTGGTCCGCGATTGGAACCTCAACCTCATCAACGCCCTTCCACTGACTTCGATTCCAGAACACGAAGCGCAGTTTGGCCTGCTCCATGTCATCAACCCGACGCAATGCTGCCAGATCCGCAAGGTCGAGCCGCTAATGCGGTCCCTGGAACCCTTCACCTGGTGGTTCACCGGTCTCCGTCGCGAACAATCGCCCACGCGCGCCAACCTGAAAAAGCTCGAAGACCACCGCCTGCCAAGTGGGAAGCAGATGAAGAAGATAAGCGTTCTGGCAGATTGGACCTGGGATCGCGTCGAGACCTACGCTCACGAACATGACATTCCGCGGCTCTCGCTCTACGATGAAGGCTATACGAGTATCGGCTGCGAGCCCTGCACGGCTCGTCCGGTCGCTGGCGGAGATCCTCGGAGTGGCCGATGGGGCGGCAGAAAGCTGGAGTGTGGCATCCATACCTTCAGCGAAAAGTCTTAGGACCTTTCTCCTCCTCCGCTGCTGATGGGGTAACGAATGCGGGAGCGTCGATTAATTGTCGAGCGTTGGGAGCAGGAGGGCGCTGCGGCCCTCGTCACGCTCGTCCACGTTGAAGGCTCGAGCTACCGTCGGCCCGGTGCGCGCCTGCTTGTCACCGGTGACGGCAACACCGTCGGAGCGATCTCCGGCGGCTGCCTTGAGACTGAAGTCGCGAAGAAAGCACGATGGACAGCCCGTAACGGCGCAATCGTTGAACGTTTCTCGACCGTCTTCGATGACACAGCGGAGATTCCGTACGGCCTCGGATGCGGAGGTACGCTCGATTTGCTGATCGAACCGACCGACACGCCCGAAGCCAAGGCTCTCCTGGAAGCAATGCGAGATTCCCTCGCCGGCCAGCGCCGAAACGTCGTAACCTGGCTTCCTGGGAACAGGCGGTCCCTGCGTCGAGCCGTGTACGACGAATCCGGAACGGTGCTCTTCCAAAGTCCGGGGATCTCGCACGAGTCTGTCTTCGACGAGTGGCTCGAACCTCCGCAAAGGCTGCTTCTCTTCGGAGCGGGCGATGACGCACAACCGATGACGCAATTGGCATCACTTCTGGGCTGGAGAACCGTCGTCCTCGACGGCCGCGCGCAACTCGCCCGTCCGGACCGCTTTCCCTCGGCAGAAACGGTGATTGCAGCGAGCCACCTTGGCGACTTACACCCACGAAGCGAGGACGCCGCCGTCATCATGGGCCACAGCTATGAGCAGGATCGGTCCTGGTTAATCGCGCTGCTTCCACACCAGCCACGCTATCTCGGTTTGCTTGGCTCCCGCCACAGGAGTGCGCTGCTGATAAGTGAGGCCGCGACAGCGCTCGGCTGGACCCTGGACCGTGCGTGCGAGAATCTGTTCGCACCTGTCGGCCTCGATCTGGGCGGTGATGGAGCCGAGGCCATTGCGCTGGCTACGATTGCCGAAATACAGGCCTGCTGTCAGGGAAAGCTCGTGCATTCACGTCGCGTGACACCTGAGTTCGTCCTCGAGCAGATAGAACGAGGCGGTTCTTCGCGCTATCTGCAGTGTGCATTGTGAGCGTCGCCGCTGTAGTCCTCGCGGCAGGCGCGTCGCGCCGGCTGGGACGCCCCAAGCAAGACATCGTCATCGCCGGTGAAACACTGATCCAGCGAACCGTTCGCCTCGCGCGCGAGGCATCCATGTCTCCCGTCATCGTGGTAACTCGTCCAGGCACAGAGCAGAATCAAAGCTTGGAGTCGGATGGAACAGCCGTGATTGCGATCAATCATTTCGCCGAAGAAGGCCTTGCGTCGTCGATACGTTGCGGCATCGCGCTCGCGTCCAGCTATAGAGTTGCCGGCGCTGTCATTCTTGCGTGCGACCAGCCGGCACTTAGCGCCGACCATTTGCGCGCTCTCGTGGAGGACGAGGATCGCCTGACAGGTTCCGCCTATGGAGATTCGATCGGTGTACCCGCATACTTCCCCGCACCAACCTTCCCTTTGTTGCTGCAACTCCACGGCGACACGGGCGCTCGCAAGCTGCTGATCAACGCGCACTCCATCTCGGCGACGGGTTTGACGCTTGATATCGACACAGAGCAGGATCTCGCTGCCGCCCGCGCGCTTCTTGAACGCAACGAGATATGAAGCGCAGATAAGCTAAGACGGCAGCTGCCGCAGAAATTCTTCGAGAAGATTTGCTGCAACCGCACTGCGGTACATTGCCGTCGAGCGAATATCGTCGATTGGTTTGGACTCTCTTGCTAGAGCAGCGCGACCAAGTCGCACCGTGTTTTCCAAGTCGCCTTCCGCGATCGATCGCCCGCGTACTGCATCTTCCGATCCCAGGCAGCGCAATGGCCGGTCTGCCAATGAAGCAGCTCCAAGGCGGATCTCCCCGATCTCATTGCCGTGAACCAGCGCCACTCCTGCCAACGCTGTCTTCGAGATTGCCTGCGCATTTCGGGTTCCGACCTTGCGCATGTACTGTCGCCAGCCCTCATAGACGCGCGGAACACTAACTGAGTAGAGGATCTCGTCGGGCTCCAGTAGCGTCTTCTTGTAACCAAGATGAAATCTGCTGTAGGGAACCGTTCGCTCCCCGCGAACGCTCAATAACGTCACACTTGCGTCATATGCCAGCAAGGCCGGTGGAGTATCTGCGGCGGGAGACGCGTTGCAGATATTGCCTCCCAGTGTGCCTCGGTTCTGGTTCGCGATCGATCCCGTCCACGACGCGGCCTGTATCAGCAGCGGCAACTCCCGTGCGATGGTCTCATCCCGGCGAATGTCCGTGAACGTTGTTCCTGCCCCGATGTGGACAGCATCTGCAGTCGTCCGAATGAATCGCAATTCCCGTAGATGTTGGATCGATAGGAGCGAACGAGATTCCAGCCTGCCCGTATTCAACGCAACCATCAGCTCAGTACCACCGGCAATGATTGCATGGCGTCCCGGCTCCGATGCGATCCGCGTCAGCACGGCCTGCAGATTCGATGGAGCGTTCAGCTCATATCCTGAGACGTCAGAGCGCATGTTGTGCCTCAGCTGTCTTCTGCACGGCCTCGAAAATCCGCATGTAGCCCGTGCATCGGCACAGATTCCCCGCGAGTCCTTCCTGAATCTGTTCAAGGGTTGGGGCCGGATATTTATCCAGCAAATGGTGCGTCGCGAGAATCATACCCGGCGTGCAGATCCCACACTGTGCTCCACCGTTCTCGAGAAAACACTGTTGAATCGGGTGCAACCGGCCTTCTGTCGAGAGACCCTCGATTGTACAGAGCTTCGTACCGTCGGCCTGAAGTGCCGGAATCAGACAGGAGTTTACGAGCTCTCCATTCATCAACACAGCACACGCTCCACACTCGCCCTCGCCACAACCTTCCTTGGTCCCCGTGAGGTGAAGATCCTCACGCAGAACGTCGAGCAGGCGCTTCATTGGCGGCACCTCGATCCGATGCTCTTCGCCGTTCACTGTTAGTTGAACCAGGTCCTTCATGCGTTTACCTCGGGCGGAAACTCACCTAGCCGGTCCGGATCAAGCTCGCCGCTTCCACCATGTTCCGTATCCGTAAATCCATTGACCTTCTCGAAGATGTCTTCGGGCAACAATGGAATCGTGTCAAAACTCAATCCAGTTGCGCTCTCAATCGCATTCAAAATCGCTGGAGCAGGCCCATCCATAGGCAACTCGCCGATGCCCTTGGCGCCGGACGGTCCGTGCACACACGGAACCTCTTCAAAGTGGACATGAATCGCGGGCAGATCGGCACTTGTCGGCATGATGTAGTTCGTCATCTGGTTATTCATCATCCGGCCGTCTTTCCAGACGCATTTCTCATACAGCGCATATCCAATCGCCTGTGCCACCCCACCCTCGATCTGGCCCTTTGCCAATACCGGATGCATGATCCGTCCCACCTCCTGCAACGCATCGAAGCGCGTTACGGAAGCGCCGTATGTATTCAGATCGACTGCAACTTCCGCAACGTAAACCGCCCACGCGTAGGCCGGATATGCATCGCCGTGAAACAGTTCGTCGTTCCATTCAACCGGCTTTACCGGTTCATAGCGAACAGAACAACGTAGCGATCCATGTTTGGCGAGATAGCCCAACGCCGCCTTCGTGAACTCTTCAGGCGCGTGATTCAACGGCAAGTTGCTTTCAGAGCGTAATGTGTCGAGCAGGTGCGTACTCGCACGCTCCACAAGCTTTCCCACGATCATCGCAGTGCGGCTCGCAACCGTCGGACCCGAGTTCGGAACCAACTGCGTGTCTGGCTGCGCAATGACCACCTGCTCATACGGAATCTGCAACGTCTGCGCCGCCACCTGGCACAGGATCGTATTGGTGCCCTGCCCGAACTCCGTTGAAGAGACAAGAACCTGTGGTCGCCCATCTGGAAGAAGTTCAACCTGAACCACCGAATTCAGCCTGCGCTCTCCTGACCCGGTAAATCCGGAGCCGTGCATAAAGGCGGCAATTCCCATTCCGCGCTTAATCGCCGAGCCTCTGTTCTCCTCGCCGAATCGCGCAAGCTTTGCATAGTAGTCGCTCTCCTCAAGAGCACGCGCCAGCAGGTGCTGCATATCGACCGGCTCATTCAACAGCTGTCCCGTGGCGGTCCGATCCCCTGTTGTCAGGAAGTTGCGGCGGCGCAGCTCTTCCGGTGTAAGCCTGACAACACGCGCAACCTTATCCATGTGCCGCTCGAGAGCGAAAAGCGACTGTGGCGCCCCGAAGCCTCGGAACGCTCCATGCGGCGGAAGGTTCGTCGCCATAGCCTTTGCTCGCACTCTGACAAACGGCCACTTATACGGCCCCGGCGCATGGATCGTAGCCCGCGACAGAACAACCGGCGACAGCGTCGCATACGCTCCACCATCAAGTGCGATCTCAATTTCGCATGCCAGCAGTTTGCCATCCTTAGATACCGCGGTGCGATGTCGCGTCCGCGACGGATGCCGCTTCGTCGTCGCGGCCATATCTTCCGCGCGGTCGTAGACCATCTTCACTGGATGTCCGCACTTCATCGCAAGCAGCGCGGCATGCGATCCGATGACAGAAGGAAAATCTTCTTTGCCCCCAAACGCACCGCCAGTCTCCGTTTGGATTACTCTGCATTTCTCTTCAGGCAGATTGAAGACCAACGTTAACGCGTGCACAAGATAGTACGGGCACTGCATCGAACCCTGTACGCATACGCTGACGACATTGCCCTGTTCATCTTTTTCGCACTCGGCGATCACGCCGTTCGGTTCAATGTAGAGCTGCTCCTGCGCTCCCGTGTGATACTCGCCCTCCACGATGTAGTCCGCAGCCTCGAATGCAGCCGCCAGGCCATCCTCTGTCTCGCTCGCCTCGCCCGAGTACAACAAATACTGCTTAAAGCAATTGGCCGTCCCCCCGAAGTCACTACCCTCCCAGACGATCCGCTCCACATCATTGTTCGCAACGGCCTGTTCCGACTCCTCAATCGTAAAGACGCAGGGAAGTTCGTCATACTCAATCTGCACGCCGGCGACACCAGCCAGTAGAGCCACCTTCTCGCGATGCGCAAGCAGCAGGATCGGCTCTTCCGGATGATTCACCTCCTGCGCTGCGAGGCAAGGATGATCCTTTGTCAGATGGACGATCGTGTTTTCGCCGGGGATATCGCTGGCCCGCACAATTGCGTATTGCGACCAGTCGACCTCAGGTGCAAAGTGAATTGCGCGAATCCGGCCGCGAGCAATCGTCGAGCGCACCGTCGCTCCGTGCCACATTCCCGGAAGGCTCAGGTCATCAACGTACGTCGCCTTACCAAGCACCTTCGCGCGCCCTTCTTTGCGCAAAGGTGAGGTCCCCACAATGTTGTCACGCTCGGCCATAATTCCTGTGGTACGGCTTGAGATATCCGAAGAGGATAGTACGAAAACCGTCTCCACGTCACGCCGTGTGTTCAGAAGTGCCGCAATCGGGATCGCGACTGCGCGTCCGCGGCGCGCTGGTTGGCTACCTCCGAAGGCCCGCTTGGCCGCTCCATTGTGCGTTCAATCGACCTGCTGACGAGTTCACGCGACCCGAGGCCCACAGCCAGCGACAGCGTCAGGACGATCCCACCGAAGAGAATCCCAAACGCCAGGCTCACAATCGCACCGCCAACCTGTAGATGATCCAGCGCCATCGCTGCAGTCAACACCAGCACCAGCCATTTGATCCCTAACGATAGAATTCGCGCATACTGCAACTGCGCATTAACCGCACCGATGAGAACCGAGCGCGCAAGAAAGCGTGCGATTACTGTGCCTGCAAAGAGAATTAGCACGGCCCCAATTACGTGGGTCAAATAGGGCAAAAGGAAGATCGGTACTTGTGAATCGGAAGAATAGGAAGCGCCGAATGCCGAGATGCCAACAGCAACTCCCACCAGGGTGCAGAGCCAGAAGATCGCGCGAGACACAAGACGCGATGGAGGTTGGTTGGAGGTCCCCTCGAAAAGGCTGGTTGGCGCATTGGTGCCTGTACCCCTGCTCAGGCGCTCGTCAAAGCGAGCCATCGTCAGGACTCGTCGAAATACTCCAGCGATGATTACGCCGACCAGCGCAAAGAGAATCACTGCAACAAGAAACGCGAGTAAGCCGGGAAGAAAACTCACCAGCACAACCAGCACACGATGCATCGACTGTTTAAGCGCAAATTCGATCTGCTGACCCATCATCCATTCCCTTCCGGGCTCATTAGGCCCTTGGCGCAAGCCATAGACGAACTGAAGCAGGACCGTCATGGATTAAACCGATCCGGCCAGCGCCACCGCGCTACCAGGTAAGGTTTCTCTTGCTCAAATGCTGCAGCGGTTTCCTCGCGATGCGTCGAAGCGCTCGCGTCATCGGTTACAGTCCTAAGCGTGGAGGCCACCCATGCCAGATACACCGGTGTGAACGCTCCCAGCAGGTGACCGCGGTTCAAGGACCGCAGATGAAAAGCGAGCGCAAAGTCATACACCAGCCGTGCCCAAAGCGCAGGCGCGATTGTGAATGCGGACGGTTCCACAATCGACAGCTTCTTTAGCGCAAGCAGCGACTGGGGCGGGAGTGCCAACGCCCAAATCTCGTGGAGATTTCTATGCGCCAGCCGGAACGCCTCCACCATGCCCGGAACTTCTTCCGCCAGATCACTGCTCTCAGTCTGCTGATTTGGCGGCACCTCACGCGCTGCAACTGCTGGTCCGCGCGATCGCTGCCAGAAAGGGGCCTTCGCTTCGACATCTGCAAAGACGCCTCCCGCCACATTCGCGAACAGCGTATTGAAGTCGGACGCAGCGGGAGCCGGTGGTATGGGCGCTTTGCAATCAACCTGGCGAACATTGAAAGCCGCGGCTGCGGCTTCGGCGACAGGCCACACGAGCGCGTCCGCCTGCGCGGTGGTCTGGCGCTGAGCAACAGAGGCCATCCGCTCCACCATCCGGCGAGACATGCCGGCATCCATCGGCAGAGGGAATCGAATGTTGGCTGCGAACAACGCTCGCGTAAGCGGGTACAGAAGCGCTGAAGCCACAAGACCATCATGCGCCCCCAGAGAATACGTCGGCACGATCAAGTCCGCGCCTGCCGCAATCCGGTCTGCCATTTCACGGATAGCTACGGCCGGCAAAGTGCAAACATCTGCGCCCAACAGGAGCACCTGCGCTGCGTCATGCCGCTGCGCAAGCTCATTGGCCGCGAGATAGTCGCCGGCGGTTAAAACCCAATCGGTACGAACGCGTGTTCCGTCAAACACCGTCAGTGGTAACGCTGGCGCATCTTCCGGCTCTTCAAGATCTGGGGAAGCGATCAGCACCTCGTCCCGACGAAATACCGTCGCGAGATCAGCAAGCAACCCTGGAAGCCTATCCTCCGGAAGCGAGGGCACGCACAGAAGCAGCCGCCGAGACCCATCTGGTTGTACCTTGCGCTCCGATGTAATGACATCTTGCGGAACGCCAAAGCCTTCGATGCTGGAAGGAGATGCCATAGCAATCAGAATCTAAAACCCTCGGCAATTAGGATGCGCCTGAAAAGAGTCTATGCCGTTCACTCTAAGAGTTCACGCACACCTGTAAGCGGAATATGCAACCACGTCGGCCTGTTGTTCAATTCGTAAGCCAGCTCGTAGCATGCTTTCTCCAGCAACAGCGCCCTCAGCAGCACTTGCGCCTTCTCCGCCGACGCCAGCAGCGGACTGCCGCCCATCGTATCGCGATAGCCCCGCAGGAACTCTCCCGAGACGGAACGCTCCCACAGCGTCGCCCACGGCTCCAGAGTCGAGCTATGCTCCGGTCGCCGCTGGATATGCCTTCCGAGAGCCGCCTGTGCGGCATAGCTGAAGCTCCGCAGCATGCCCGCAACATCGCGCAAGGGTGATTGCTTCCTTCGGCGCTCCTCGAGTGAACGTGCCGGTTCTCCCTCAAAGTCCACAAACAGGAAATCCGTGCGAGCGCGCAAGAGCTGCCCAAGATGAAGATCGCCGTGGACACGAATCCGTTGCCCAAACTGTGCCGGATCCCCACTAAGCTCGGCAAGCCGCTCCTTCACGCTCCCACGTCGAGCCAGCAATTCTTGCGCCTGCTTTATGGTCTCCGGTGATAACTCCTGCTCTGAGGTCGCCAATGTACGCTCCAGCGCCGCCAGCGCCGAGGTCACCTGCTGATCAATCCTCTCGCGCTCCATGGCAAGATCTTCGCGCGTGAAAGGCTCCACTTGAAAGGCGGGGTCGTTCGTCTGCATGGCTAACGCAAGATGCAAATCGGCAGTCCGCACTCCTAGCAGACGCGCCGCATCCAGGTAGAGACCAGCATGTTCTCGTGCTTCTGTCGGAAGCTCATGCGCAGACTCAAACGTCGCAGGCTCGCCAACGGATGATGGCGCCGGACATCCCACAACCCCTTCGTAGTACCGCCCAAGCTCTTCGAGCGTCCATGCCCATCCATCGCCTTGGTTCCTGGCAAAGGCTTGCAAGGAGGCAAAGGTCGTGCGGTCGCTTGCCTGGTGTAAATCGCCAAGATACGCAGGAATATGCTCGAAGTGAGCCGTCTCGGTGAGAAAGCGAGTCATCTCCACCTCAGGATTCTCACCAGGCGCGAGCTTGCGGAAAAGTTTGAGAATTGCCAACTCATCGAAGATCAAGCTCGTGTTGGATTGCTCCGCCGACCCAACCTTCGAACTTGCCTCCAGCATCGGCGCGATGTTCAATTCACGCGAGTGCGAGCCAACCAGAGTAGGCTCCTCTCCCTGCGCAGGTTTCGCGTCGCTTTGCACCACCATCCGCAACAGCGCCTTGCGGAAACCTTCATCCGCAGTCGCATCAAACAGCACGGGCGCCTTCTGGCTGTTTTCCAGCGGCGCAATCACCGCACGAGGAGAGTTCACGCGCAGATCATCTGCCGCAGCGCCTGAAGCGACCGCGAGCGGAATCTGATAGAGCTCTGCAGTTGTGCTTGGTTCATTCTTGTACGTGACCTCAACCGTCGTCAGCGCCGCTGAGCTTGACGCTACCCGCGTGGAGGACATCACACGCACCGAGGCAATTGTGCGCGATTTCCCGCCGAACCATCGCTGGCGCGCAATGTAGCCTGGCAAAACCTGTTGCAGAAACGCTTGCGCGTCAGGAGCCAGAATTCCATCCACGGTGAATGCCGCCGCAGCCGCCAAGTGCAAATCAGCCGCCGCAGCCACGGTTTCCACGGTCACTGGCTCGGGTGTTCGAAGTGCCGGCTGAATCTCCAGCCATAAGAAGCTGTATGGGGCCAACGTCAGCGGATACGACTGAGTTCCAATCTCCGGAAACGGAACATATCCCAGCATTTCGACGGGCTGCCGCCCCACAAATCGCGCGAGGTCCAGTGCTACGGGCTGAGCAAACCTGGAAAGATTCGCCACGCACAGAATCGTCTCCGACTGCAAACCGTCGGGACTTTGATAGTCGCGGATGTACGCGAGAACCTTGCGGTTTTCCGGGTGCAGGAACTCCAGCTTCCCTCGGCCGAAGACCTGAAACAGCTTCCGCAGCGCAATCATGTTGCGCGTCCAATGGAGCAGCGACGACGGGTCTGACTGCTGCGCCTCCACATTGATCGCCTGGTACCCCCAGATCGGATCCATGATCACCGGGAAATAAAGTTTCGCAGGTACCGCTCTGCTGAACCCTGCATTCCGATCCGAGTTCCACTGCATGGGCGTGCGCACGCCGTTGCGGTCGCCAAGATAGATGTTGTCTCCCATCCCGATCTCGTCGCCGTAGTACATGATCGGTGTTCCGGGAAAGCTGAAAAGCAGCGAATTCAGCAGCTCAATCCGCCGGCGGTTGTTATCGACCAGCGGTGCCAGTCGTCTCCGAATCCCCACATTGATGCGCATGCGCGGATCCGCCGAGTAGGCGAGATACATGTAATCGCGCTCATCATCCGTCACCATCTCCAGCGTCAACTCATCGTGATTGCGCAGAAATATTCCCCACTGGCAGTTCGAAGGAATCTCCGGCGTCTGCGCCATAATGTCTGTGATTGGCAGCCGGTCTTCCTGCCGAATCGCCATATAGATGCGTGGCATGAGCGGAAAATGAAACGCCATGTGGCACTCATCGCCATCACCGAAGTAGGGCCGCACATCCGCCGGCCACTGGTTCGCCTCCGCCAGGACAAGCCGGTTCGCATATCCCTCATCGATGGCTGCACGAATCTGCTTGATCTTCTCGTGCGTGCTCGGCAGGTTCTCGCAGTTCGTTCCATCGCGTTCCACCAAGTATGGAATCGCGTCCATCCGCATCGCATCCACGCCCATATCGAGCCAGA
>Ga0157372_10007731_pt1 | contig 11422 bp, 9 predicted proteins | sample C55metaG_FD_115307 | JGI IMG/M metagenome (GOLD analysis project Ga0157372, IMG submission 115307) | Corn rhizosphere microbial communities from Kellogg Biological Station, Michigan, USA - C5-5 metaG | ecosystem: Host-associated > Plants > Roots > Rhizosphere > Soil | place: USA: Michigan...
ATCGCCCGCGCTGCCCGCGAGGGCCGTCTTCGCCGCAATTTCCAGGGCTTCACCGATGATCCCACCGAAATCCTCCTGGGTCTTGGCGCCAGCGCGATCAGCCAGTTACCGGACCTCATCGTCCAGAATGAAAAGCAGGCGGGGCCCTGGCGCGAACGCGTGGAACGTGGCTCGCTGACCGCCACGCGCGGCACGCTGTGCACCGCTGATGATCGCCGTCGCGGCCGGATCATAGAGGCGATCCTCTGCCGCGGCGAAGCGCATGTAGACGCAATCACGCCAATGCCAGACCTGAAGCGCTTCGAACGGCTGGGCCTTGTCAGGGTAGATGGAGCCGATGTGCGACTGACGCCCGACGCCCTCCCCTATGCCCGCAGCATTGCCGCCGCCTTCGACAGCTATCTACGGCCGGCGGAAATGCGGTTCAGCCATGCGGTATAGCGCGGCTGCGCTCGCCGCCCTCGCCTTCGCCAATCTCTCGGCCGGGCAAGTGCCCCATTATGCAGCGCGCTCGTCCTATTTCTGCGGCATTGCTCCCCTCGGCTGGACGCCGCCGGGGCAGCACAGGCGACAGGACCAGGATAGAAACATCAGCGCCTGTCACGCGCTGATCGGCGGACGCAGTCGTCCCTTAGGGAAGCGGGCGAAACGGCAGGCCGACTGACCGCCCCCTGAGCCGCATCCCGCTGCGCCTCAAATCTCTGAAGCTTTTTTCAAAAATTCAGACCTTTGCGGGTTTAACGTCGAATCTGGGACGACTGTTCACCTTTTGCCACGGCAGATCCAAACGCGGCGAAAGCCCGGTTTCGACAGCTTCCTATCGAGAGTGCTTTTGGTAGGGCGGGACACTGGAAATCGCCCTCAGCTATAGACACCGCGCCGCTCGCAGTCGGACTGAACGTCGGTGCCTATCCGGGCGCGGCGGCATGGCTGCCGGCAGTGCGCACCGTTCGATTGTGACCGACGAACGGCATTTGCATTTTACAATTGCTATTGCTAGTCGGTCGCAAACTTCTCAGGGGGGTATCCGATGTCCGATTTTCAACGCCTTCGATTGAAGGCCCCGACCCTGCGTTTCGCAGCCACCACGGCGCTCGCATTGTCCATGGCGCCTCTCACCCATGCCGCAGAGGCCGGGGCCGACCAGGGCAGCTCTATCATCGTCACTGGCGTTCATTTGAATGACGGATATGTTCCCAAGGAAACCGGCGCCGCGAAGATCGCGATTCCGCTCAAGGATCTGCCGCAGTCAGTCGCTGTCGTACCGTCAGAAGTGCTGCGCGATCAGCGCGCCCTGTCCTTGCAGGACGCGCTGAAGAATGTACCCGGCGTTGCCTTCTCTCATGGTGACGGACAACGCGATCAAGTGGCGATCCGCGGCTTCACCGCGATCGCCGACCAGTATGTCGACGGCTTCCGCGACGACGGCCTGTATTTTCGTGACCTCTCGAATGTGGAGCGCGTAGAAGTCATCAAGGGGCCGGCAGCGGTTCTCTATGGACGCGGATCTTCCGGCGGCCTCATCAACCGCGTGACCAAAAAGCCCACTGTCGACCTGATCGGCGGCACCTTCACCTATGGATCGAAGGGGGTCGCGCGGGGCGAAATGGACATCGGGCAGTTCGATCCGCAAACGGGCGTCGGCTTCCGCGTCACCGGCGCATTGGAGGATAGCGACAGCTTTCGAGACCAGCAGTTCACCAAGCGGGTGGCGCTCGCCCCGTCACTGCTGCTGGGTGAAGGCAAGGACACCTCCATCCTCGTCCAGGTCGATTATCTGAAGGATCGCAGGCTCACCGATTTTGGTATTCCCGCGATCAACGGCAAAGTGGTGGATGTGCCGCGTTCCACCTATTATGGCGCGCCCAATGCCAGCGAAGTGGACGTCAGCCGGTCCGAGGTCATTTCGCAGACACTGACACTGGCGCACCGTTTTTCGGACGCCTTGTCGTTCCGCAATGGCTTCCGTCACTATCGTTATACGCTCGACCGGCACAATACCAACGCAACGGCCGTCAATGCGGTCGCAGCTACGGTGACCCTGTCCCATGGCGGTATTCTGCGTGATGAGGACGGATGGTCGAACCAGTCCGAACTCACGCACAAGTTCGAATTGGGCGGCATGAAGCATACCGTCCTCTACGGTTTCGAGATCGCCCGCCAGGTGAAGGATGCCGACACTGTTCAGTCGCGCGTCGTTGCGATCACGCCGATCCTCGCACCCGTCGTTCCCAGGCTATCCAACGCCGATTTTACCGCGCTGAGCGCCAGTTCGGTTTCGACATTCGATACCCGTGGCCTTTACGTGCAGGACTTCATCGAACTTGGTCATGGCTTCAAGGCGTTACTGGGTGTGCGCCACGACTGGTTTGATCAGAAAAGCCGTCTGACGATCCCGGTCCGCGCCACGCTGGAGCGGAAGGACAGGAAATGGAGTCCGCGTGCCGGGCTGGTGTTCCAACCCGACGACGCACAGTCCTATTATGCATCGTGGAGCACGAGCTTCCAGCCGTCCGCAGAAACATTCGCGTTAGCCGTGAACAACGCGGACATCGCGCCCGAAAAGACCACCAACAAGGAAATCGGCGCCAAATATTCGCTGTTTGGCGGGCGCCTGTCTCTTCAGGCAGCAGGGTTCATCCTTCGACGCACCGGCATCAAGGGCAGCGATCCCGCCAATCCGCAGATTCTGGTACCGATCGGAACCCAGCGTACGCGCGGCGTCGAACTGTCGGGCGCGCTCGATCTGCCATCCGGTTTCCGCGCGATTCTGGGCTACGCCTATCTCGACACGCGGGTGACGAGGTCAGCCAATCCCGCCTTCCTCGACAGGCGAGCAACGCTAACGCCGAAGCATGCGGCCAACGCTTTCCTCACCAAGACCATCGCGACCCACTATGGCGTCGGCGCGGGAGCCAATTATGTTGGAAACCGCTGGGCCGACCCGGCAAACACGACGGTTCTCGACCATTATTTCACCGCAGACACCATGGCATGGGCTGAGTTTGGCCCCGCACGGTTGCAGATCAATGTCTACAATGTCTTCAACAAGAATTATATCGTGTCAGGCCATGGCACATCAGCCATCCTGAACCTGCCCGGAGCACCCCGCACGGTGTTGGGAACAATATGCGTGGGCTTCTGATCAGATAGAAGCCCCCTCCATTCGACAGGTTGGGAGCAATTGTTCCTACAGGGCCGGCGTTATCCAGAAATGAGTATCAGCGTCGAAGATCGAACCTGAAAGAAAAGTCTTGGGCGCCATCGGCTATTTTCAGTTGCCCTGCCATATATTCTTCTGTTCGGCACTCAGGCGGCGGCCTGAAGTGCGGAGAGCTTTCGGCCGAGGCCATGGTTGCCCATGATCGTCGAAGTCGCTCGTGCGGATGGTGCAGACGCTGCTCTTGGCGACATAGCGCGAATAGCCCGGATTGACGCAAGGTTGATAGACGATGTCGAGCCGCTCGATCTTCGCCTTCAGCTCGCCGGGGCCTGCACATGGTCGATGAAGCCGGTCTCGCCACCCCATACGTGTTCCCGTGGTGGGGTGAGCAACTTTCGTCCGCAGTGACGCCGCATATTCTTGACGCGGTGGCTCAGTTCGTTGGCAAGCATCACACGATGCCCTTCGATGTGCTTCCGCTCGGTTATGTCCTGAGTGCTGCCGGCTGATGACATCGGCACACCATCAGCGTCACAATTCGCCTGTCTTTGTTCTGGATCCAGCGCTCTTCACCTGATGTTACATACGGGCCTATCGACGCGATTCAGACGTTTCCTTGATGAATACTATAACATGTTGCAATAATATGATTCATGTCTTTAAGTATATATCCAATGATATACTTATGAAATTCCGATAATAATCCATTTCCTAAGGGCATTAACCATATAGGAATTTAATTCTACTAACCCCCTTCGGCATGAACGATATCTTTTCCCATCGGCAAATCATTGATCGGGCGCAAGACGGAGGCGACGAATTGGTCGACGGCTGTCCTGTCGATACCATCGAAGACGCACTGCAGTTCGAAAGGAAACTGCGCGGATTTTATCTGTCGGTTCGTATCAAATTCATTCTATCGATCACCATAGCCGTCCTGTGGACCGCCCTTAGCATATGGCTTTCACAGCGCTGGCTGAGCGATCTGGCAATGGTCGCGGGATGGGCCGTCGCCCTGATCGCGATCGGATTCATCGCCTATGTGCCCGGCTTCATGAACGCCTTCCTGATCTCCACCCTTTTGCTCGATCGAAAACCCCCTGCACGCTCAATAGCTGAATATCCTGGCCTGACCGTTCTGGTTGCGGCCTATAATGAGGCCGCCGGTATCGCCGATACGCTAATCAGCCTCGCCCGACAGGACTATCCTGGCCCTTATCAGGTCATAGTCCTGAACGACGGATCGAGCGACAATACGGCCCAGATCGTCCGTGAACAGCTCGACAAGCTTTCGATGCCGTCCAACGCGTCATTTCGCCTGATGGATTTTGAAGAAAACCGGGGCAAGTCAGCCGTTCTCAACGATGGGCTTGCCGCTGCGCGCCATGACCTGATTGCCACGGTTGATGGCGACTCCTGGGTAAGGCGGGATGGGTTGACCAATATTGTGCGCCGGTTGCTGTCCGATCCTGCCGACACACAGGCTGTCGCAGGGGCCGTGATGGTCCGCAACTCTCGGGTCAATCTGCTCACGCGCGCGCAGGAATGGGACTATTTCCACGGCATTGCCGCCGTGAAACGGATGCAGGGCATGTATCACGGCACGCTGGTCGCGCAGGGTGCGTTCTCCCTTTATCGCCGCGAAGCGCTGGAAGAAGTCGGAGGCTGGCCGGAAAGAGTTGGTGAGGACATTGTCGTCTCCTGGGCCATGCTGTCACGCAAAGCGCGTATCGGTTATGCGGCCGATGCCTTCGCCTTCACCAATGCGCCTGAGAAATTTCGCCAGTTCGCGCTTCAGAGGAAGCGCTGGTCGCGCGGATTGATGGAAGCGTTCAAACTCTATTGGCCACTGCTTTTCGCAATGCGAATGACGACGCTGTTCATTTGGTGGAACGTCCTATTTCTGCCTCTTGATCTCGTCTACACCTTCGCCTTCATTCCAGGGATCATATTGGCGCTGTTCGGCCATTTCTGGATCGCGGGACCATTGACGCTGGCGGTACTGCCGCTCGCCGCGCTCTGGAACTCCGTTATTTTTCGAATCCAGAAAGACGTGTTCGAGAGCGGAAGCATGAAGGTGCGCCGGAACCGCGGTGGATTTCTCTTCTACGCCCTTGCCTACAGCCTGCTCATGCAGCCGGTCTGCGTGTGGGGCTATCTCGTCGAACTGATAGGAATGCGCAAAGCGTGGGATACAAAATGAAAACCGCTACCATCGTCGCCACGACTGTTATTGTCCTCACCTCTGCCGCGCCGGCCTTTGCCGAGGCTCCCGACGATCAGCCGTTTCGGCATGCCGTAAGCACGGACCTGTTTGCTTCGACCGATGCCGACAATACCGAGGCGTACCGTGCAGGCGTAAACCTGGACCTCAAATATCTAGGGGAAGAGCAGCTTCTGGGCGTCCGCTATGAGCAGGCTTGGTACAAGCCGCTCGGCCAGCGGACGCGTGCAAGGGAGCGCGCCTTCCTGCGCTATGCCGACAAAGGCAGAGATTGGGCGTGGACCAGCCAGATCGGCACGGATGGACATACGGTGCTGGGTTCCGCCAGCATCCACAACAATGCCAAATTCCGGCAGGAATTCTTTATGGAGCGCGATCTGGTTGAAACATCTCGCGGGGTGGACGAAGGCATTTATTATACGTTCATCGGGACCGCGCTGGATTTGCCCGTTGACCAGAATAATGGCTTCACATTGGTAGGAGGCGTTCAGGAGTTCACCGGTAAGAATGTTCGCCTTCACGCCCGGGGAACCTACATCCATTCGATCAAGTCGGACTGGGGTCTCAGCTTCCAACTGCGATCACGCTATTACCACAGCACGCACCCACGCGAATTCGATTATTATTCGCCGCGCTACTATCTCCAGATTCTTCCCGTGATCCAGATACGGCGCTATTCGGGCGGCTGGCGCTATCTGCTGGCGGGAGGCATCGGCGGACAGCGCGATGCCGTCACCGAGTGGCGCCAGTCCCGCTTTGCCGCAGCAGAGATCAGCAGCCCCGCAAACAAGCGCGGATGGTTCATCAAGGCAGCCGCTCAGTACAGCAACACCCCATTTCGCACCGGCATCTACGATTACGGCCAGCTCACATTGGGTATCGGGAAGCGGTTTTAACCTTATCTTTCTGAAGCCTGCGAACAGGTGCGGTGGAAAGGGCAAGACGGTGGCGGATGATAAAAGACGCGCTTGTGGCCGATCGAGTGTGTCGGCTGCACCGCCGGTGTCTTGCGGTGCGCCTCTGGGGCTTGCCAAACGATCCGTTTCCACTCCCTGCTCATCGAACCGGACATGCAGATCTCCCGCATCCGGCTCTTGGACAAGACATCACGCCTTCACCCAGGGCGGGCTGCGACCAAAGCCGCCAGACGCACGAGGCCAAAGCGTTCGTATAGCTTGGGGGGGGGTGATAGGCTCCCACTCCCGTCGTCTGGTTTTGTATTTGGCGCGCCGCCACCGACGCAACCGCACCGCTGTGTAGCTGTCGATGGCCCGGCATGCCCTGCTCGTGGTGCCGACCGAGAAGTAGTTGGCCCATCCGCACAGCACCCGGTTCATCTTGGCCACCAGATATGTGGTATCCTGCCAAGTACTTGCCCGCTCTGTAAGAGTGTGGATCATTGCGATCACCCTTTGGATGCTCTTCTTTGATGGCCAGTAACCTATACGGGCCTTGCCGGTTGTCGCGGAATACATCCGACCGAACGTGTATCGCAGAAAGTCGAACATCTCGTGCGGCACCTTGCAGATACGTGTCTTTTCCTCGTTCACCGTCAGCTTCTGCATGAGCCCGCGCATCTGATCGAGCGCGGCTTCCGCCTCGTCCTTCTCACACAGGATCACAAGATCATCGGCATAGGTGATGAGCCGCGGACCGAGGCGTTTGCCACGGCCGAGCTTCCGCCATCCCAACGCGAACCGGCGCATATGGAGATTCGCCAGCAGCGGTGAGATGGGTGGACCTTGCGGAATTCCGCATCGCTGGTCACGCGCTTGCGTCGTTCGCTTCTTCCGGCCCTTGTCGTCCGTTTCCTCGACAGCGCATTCCAGTCAGGATTTGATCAAATACAGCACCCGCGTACCGACGATCCGGCGCGACACTGATCTCATCAACTGAATGTGGGGGATGGTGCCAAAGTAGTCGGCAAGGTCGGCGTCCACGACATCCAGTCGGCCACGGAACAGTTGCTCCTCCCTGAGCGCAAGCGTCAGTTCCGCCAGCCACCGCTCGGCGCCATATTCCTCGATGTCCGCAAGTCCTATCCGTCCACACCTGGCGCGCCCTTATTGAATCGGCAACGCAACCAAGCTGTCACGGACAGGGAATATTGAAAATCATTCACATGGCGCGAAGGGACGAATCGCATGAATGCAACTGTCGCAATGGAGCGTGGCGGGGGCCGGCCTGATCTCGACAAGGGCCTCGGCACGGTCGGCATGGTGGGGTTTGGTGCGGCAGTGATCGCAGCGCTGCTCTACGTGGCCTACAGCATCTATGCCGATGCGAGTTCGGCGGGCGTTCATGCGACGGCCTACCTGCCCTTCATCCTGCTGTTCATCGCCTTGTTGATCGCGCTGGGCTTCGAATTTGTGAACGGCTTCCATGATACGGCCAATGCAGTGGCTACGGTGATCTACACCAACGCCATGCCCGCCCATGTGGCGGTGGTATGGTCGGGGTTCTTCAATTTTCTGGGCGTGCTGCTGTCCACCGGGGCGGTCGCATTCGGCATCGTATCCCTGCTGCCGGTCGAACTGATCCTTCAGGTCGGGTCGAGCGCCGGTTTCGCCATGGTCTTCGCGCTGCTGATCGCGGCGATCCTCTGGAACCTCGCGACATGGTGGCTTGGCATCCCTTCGTCCAGTTCGCACACACTGATCGGATCGATCATCGGCGTGGGCGTCGCCAATGCGATGTTGCATGGCAAGAGCGGGACAGCTGGTGTCGACTGGAGCAAGGCGACCGAAATCGGTCAGGCGCTACTGATCTCCCCGCTTGTCGGTTTCGGCATGGCCGCGCTGCTGTTCATTGCCATGAAGATCCTCGTCCGGAAGGAGGAACTGTATAAGGAACCCAAGGACGGCCTGCCGCCGCCTACATGGATTCGCGCGCTGCTCATCTTCACGTGCACCGGGGTCAGCTTCGCCCATGGTTCCAATGACGGGCAGAAGGGCATGGGCCTTATCATGCTGATCCTGATCGGCACCGTGCCCACCGCCTATGCGCTCAACCGCGCCGTGCCGGAACGCTACACGGTCGAATTCCATACCCGTTCGATTGCAGCCGCCGATGCATTGGGTCGATCGGCGCCCGGACGGGCGGATCCCGCACAGGCGCGCGTACAGGTTACGCGCTATATCGCCGACAAGCGCTTCATGCCGGAAACGCTACCAGCGCTCGGCACTCTGATTCGTGATGTCGACCGGCAGGTCAGCGACTATGGCTCGCTCGCGCAGGTGCCTGCCGCCGCTGTCAGCAATATCCGCAACGACATGTATCTTGCCTCCGAAGCGATCAAGCGCCTGGGCAAGGATCAGGCCGCGCATATTCCCGATGCGAGCGAAGAGGCACTCAGCACCTACAAGTCGTCGCTGGACGCAGGCACGCGCTTCATCCCGACCTGGGTGAAGATCGCCGTCGCCTTCGCGCTGGGCCTTGGCACCATGGTCGGCTGGAAGCGGATCGTCGTCACCGTGGGCGAAAAGATCGGCAAGTCGCACCTCACCTATGCACAGGGCGCCTCGGCCGAACTCGTGGCTATGGCGACGATCTTCGGCGCGGACCATCTGGGCCTGCCGGTCTCGACAACCCATGTCCTGTCGTCCGGCGTAGCGGGTGCCATGGCGGCCAACCGCTCCGGCCTTCAAATGGGGACGATCCGCAACCTCATCATGGCATGGGTACTGACCCTGCCCGTTTCCATTCTGCTTGCCGGGCTGCTCTATCTGATCTTCTCGCGAATCTTCGGCTGAGGGAGCGGCTTACGACGGAAGCTCCCGACCTACCTTTCCGCGTCCCGATGCCCTCGCAAGGCATAGGGCCGGGCCTCATCTGGGGGCTGGATTTCGCTTCGGATGGCGCGACCAGCCCGGTGAACGGTTGCGATACGGAGGCAGCGGGTTCCTTTCGCTGGCTTCACCTCAATCTGGCCGATCATGGCACAAAGCGATGGATAGCGGAAAATCCGGCATTTTCGGTTCAGATTCGCGAATTGCTGCTCGCTTCGGAGACTCATCAACGCGCGCTGGTGGATGGGGGCTGCATCGGCTGCGTGCTGCATGATTTCGAACGCGATTTCGATGTTACGGACACGCAGAGAATCGGGGCGCTGCGGATCGCGCTGACGCCCACGCTGATGCTGACAACCCGGCTGCACCCGCTGCGATCCGCCGACATCGCACGCCATCGGCTGGAACGGGGCAGCGCCGCCACCGGTCCGGCACAGGCGCTGGATCTGCTGATCAGCGCCATCACCAGCAATATCGCCGACATCGCCCGATCGCTGAGCGGTGATGTCCGGCAGGCGGAGGACGCGTTTCTGGACGGACATCATCCGCCCGGCGCCCGCGACCTCGTTCTGATTCGTCGCCGGCTGGCGCAGATACACGGCCTGCTGTCCGGCATGCGCAGCGTGTTTCAACGACTGGAGGAGGATGAGGAACTGCCCGCCCATTTGCGGCCGACGGTGGAAAAGCTGGTGCAGCGGCTGCAATCGCTGGATGCGGACATATTGGAAGTGCAGGGCCAGTTGCGGCTACTGCGCGACGAAGTCGATATTCAGGCTGCGCAACGGACCAATCAGAATCTCTACATTCTCTCCATCATCACCGCCCTGATGCTCCCCGCGACACTCGTCACCGGCATATTCGGCATGAACACGGGTGGCATGCCACTCGCCCAGGGCGCGCACGGGACGCTGTTTGCGACCATGATTGCAATGGGCGCCGCCGGAATCACCTATTGGGTGCTGCGATGGATGGGCTTCATGCGGCAATAGACTGGTTTCCGGACTTCTCAAAAGCGATCCGGTACAAGCATCTCCCGCGGCACAGGCTGACGGATATAATCGGCATGGCGTTCCCGGTCGGGCAACACAACGGTTGTCTTTGGCACGTCCTCATAGGGAATCTGGCCCAGCAGATGCGCGATGCAGTTCAGCCGGGCTCGCTTCTTGTCAACTGCCTCGACCACCCACCAGGGTGCCTCGGCAATGTGGGTGCGCTCCAGCATGGCTTCCTTGGCGCGGGTATAATCCTCCCAACGGCGGCGCGATTCGACGTCCATGGGTGAAAGCTTCCACTGTTTCAGCGGATCGTGGATGCGCATGGCGAAGCGGAACTGCTGTTCGTCATCGGTGATCGAGAACCAGTATTTGACCAGGATGATGCCGGACCGCACCAGCATCCGTTCGAATTCGGGGACGGAACGGAAAAATTCCTCCACCTCCTCCTCCGAACAGAAGCCCATGACCCGTTCGACTCCGGCGCGATTATACCAGCTGCGATCGAACAGAACGATCTCGCCCGCCGCAGGCAGTTGCGCCGCATAGCGCTGGAAATACCATTGAGTGCGTTCCCGTTCATTGGGCGCGGGCAGCGCGGCAACGCGGCAGACGCGGGGGTTCAGCCGCTGAGTGATGCGCTTGATGGCACCGCCCTTACCCGCCGAATCGCGCCCTTCAAAGATCACGACGACCTTCAATCCCTTATGCACCACCCAGTCCTGCAATCGTACCAATTCATGCTGAAGCCGGAATAGTTCGCGAAAATAGGTACGTCGCTCCAGCTGCTCGCGGCCAGGATCCTCCTCCATGTCGGCCAGCATGGTTTCCAGCCGGCTTTCGTCGATCTCCATCTCCAGTTCCTCATCGAAACTGTCAGCGATTTCCTCCTTGATGCGGTCCATCGCAAAGCCGGGATCGGAAGCGTAGTTCATGGCATATCACTCGTCACGATAAGGATCGCGAAGACTGTCGCACCGCATCATGACAATATATTGACGTGGACATTGCCAGAAGCCGCTCCCCACCTGGCCGCTATAAAGAGACGTATTTCAACCACCACATTAGAGCGGTTTCCATTCATTCTGGTTCGTATCCGCATGAACGGAAGTAGTTCATTCGGCAGGTTTGAAGATGTCGACGAGCCTGCCGATGAGGTCCCACAGGCCAGAGCCGGTTCGCTCGCCGGCTTTGCGTAGCATGGCTTTGAGGCGGGAGAAGGCTTTCTCGATGGGGTTGAAGTCGGGGCTGTAGG
>Ga0157372_10007732_pt1 | contig 11420 bp, 12 predicted proteins | sample C55metaG_FD_115307 | JGI IMG/M metagenome (GOLD analysis project Ga0157372, IMG submission 115307) | Corn rhizosphere microbial communities from Kellogg Biological Station, Michigan, USA - C5-5 metaG | ecosystem: Host-associated > Plants > Roots > Rhizosphere > Soil | place: USA: Michigan...
CATCAGCGCGCCGACGACGCCGATCACTGGAGCGGCACAGCCACATAGCGCCCACCACGCTCCGGTGTCGGCGCCCGTACTGCTCCACCGCGACCAGTGGCTGTGGACAGCCACCGCCAAAAGCCAAGTCCCTGTCGGTGCGCGGTGTCACCGTCCGAAGGGTCCCACCGAACGCACAGAACGGACCGCCCATGTACGACCACATCCTGGCCCGCATCCGCAAACTCCTCGCCAAGGCCGAGAACCCGGCGGCGAGTCCCGCCGAGGCGGAGGCCTACACCGCGAAGGCAGCGGAGCTGATCGCGAAGTACGGCATCGATCGGGCTCTGCTCGCGCAGCGGGATCCGACCTCCGACGTGGTCGGGGACCTGGTCGTGGAGGTCGACCCGCCGTACGCCCTGGACAAGGCCGTCCTGCTGCAGCGGGTCGCGGTGGAGCTGCGTTGTGCGGCGGTGCAACGCACGAGGTACGACGCCGGCACCAAGCAGCTGTCCATCCACTTGTTCGGCTTCGAGTCCGACCTGGTCCGCACCGAGCTGCTGTACACCAGCCTGCTGCTGCAGGCGACCTCCAACCTGGCCCGCACGTCCGCGCCGTTCGGGGAGAGCGTGGCCGCGTTCCGGCGCTCCTGGCTGGCCGGGTTCACCACCGCGGTCACCCGCCGGCTGCGCGAGGCGGAGGCCCGGGCGCAGCAGCAGGCGGCCGGACAGGCGGGGCGTACGGCGGAGGAAGGGGAGCGTTCGGTGGCCCTGGCCCTGGCCGATCGCACCAGGGACGTCGCCCGGGCGATGAAGGCGGCCTACCCACACCTGCGCCAGGCGCAGCCCCGCAGCCTGTCCGGCAGCGGTCGCGCGTCCGGCTACGCCGCCGGGCAGCGCGCGGACCTCGGCGGGGCGCGGGTCGACCGGGGAGCCCGGCGCAGCATCGCCGGAGCCTAGGCGCGCAGCCAGTGCCCCAGCCCGGCCTCGACGAGCAGCGCCCGGGCCTGCACCTCGTAGAGCTCGGACACCAGGACCCGCGCCTGGATCGCGCCGATGGAGCCCTCCAGCACGCTCATGTTCCGGTCGGCGACCTGGTAGGGGATCTCGGACTCGCCAAGCAGCGCCTCGACGGCCGAGATCACCGCGGGGTCATTCGTGCGGACCAGCTCGGGCATGGACAGCCCCTCTCGAGAACGGCCCTGGAGGCCGTGGCTCCATCCTCTCTGGCCGACCGATATTCGGGCGACGTTGGGGGGTGCCGCGTCGTAATGTCTGGCCAATGCCCTCCAGCCAGCTCGAGGCCCTCCGGCCTGCCACCAAGACGGCGCCGTCGGCGGACCGCCAGCACACCGTCGACTGGCGCCGGCTGCGCACGCCCGGCGCCGGGTGGGCGCTGCTGGCCTGCGCCATCGCCGCGGTGGGCACCTCGCTGGGGGCGCTGGTCGCCGGACAGCTGGCCGAGCACACCACCGACAGGCTGGTGGCCCTGCTGGCCGTCTGCGTGGTGGGTGCGGCGGTGCTGGACACGGCCGCCCGCACCCTGTGGGCCGGGGAGGTGGACCGCGCCGAGGGCCGGCTGCGGGCGGATCTGCTCGACGCCGCGCTGCACCAGCCGCTCGCGGCGCTCACCGAGCAGGCGGTGGGCGAGGTCCTGGACCGGGTCGACGACGACACCCACGAGGTCGGCACCCTGCTCCGGCAGAGCGCCTGGCAGGCGATCCGCACCATCCTGGCCTCGGGACCGCTGTGGATCGTCGCCGGGATCACCTGGTGGCCGGCGTACCTGCTGTTCCCGGTGGCCGGCGCGGCCGCCCTGGCCGCCGTACGCCCGCTGCTGCCGCAGCTCTCCGCCCGCAAGGTCGAGGAGGAGGCCTCCTGGACCGACCACGCGGCGGCCACCGAGGAGGGCGTGGCCGGCCGTGACGACCTGCGCGCCAGCCTCGGCCAGGCCCATGTCGTACGACGCTGCACCGAGCTCGCCGCCACGGTGCACCGACGGTTCGCCGTGGTGCTGGAGCTCGAGAGCCGGATCGGCCGGCGCACCGGCACCCTGCTGCACGGGGCCCTCGCGGCCACCGCGCTGGTCGGCGTGCTACTCGTCGCCGACCACCACCTCAGCATCCACTCCCTGGTCACCCTGTTCTTCGCCACCACGATGTTCGTCGGTCAGGTCGACCAGCTGGCCCGGAACCTGCCCGACCTGCAGGCCGGCTTCGGCGCGGTGCTCCGGCTGCGCGGACTGCTGGGCGCCGAGCGCGAGCCCGGAGGCGGCGAGCCGCTTCCGGAGGGCGCCCCGGACGTGGAGTTCCGCGACCTGCACTTCGCCTACGCGGAGGGCCGGTTCGCGCTCCGCGAGGTCGACCTGCACGTGCCGGCCGGCACTACCTGCGCGCTGGTCGGCCGCACCGGTTCGGGCAAGTCCACGCTGGCATCGCTGCTGTCCCGGGCGGTCGAGCCCGAGCCTGGCTCGGTGCTGCTCGGCGGGGTGGACGTGCTCGACGTGGACCTTCAGCAGCTCCGCTCCGCCGTGGGAGTGGTCACCCAGCGCACCGAGATCCTGGCCGGCACCCTGGCCGAGAACATCACCCTCTTCGAGCCGGTTGCCCGCGCCGAGGTGGAGCGCGCGGTCGCCGAGCTCGGCTTCGAGACCTGGGTGGCCGGGCTCCCCGAGGGGCTGGACACACTGCTGGGGCCCGGCGGCACCACGTTGTCGGCCGGCGAGGAACAGCTTGTCGCCTTCGCCCGGCTGCTGCTGCGCGACGTCCGGGTGGTGGTGCTCGACGAGGCCACCGCGCGGATGGACCCGGTCACCGAGGCCCATGTGGTGCGGGCCGCCGAGCGGCTGCTCTCGGGCCGCACCGGCCTGCTGGTGGCACACCGGCTGTCGACGACCGAGCGCGCCGAGCAGGTCGCGGTGCTCGACAGCGGCCGGGTGATCCAGCGGGGCCTGCGAGACGACCTCGCGCAACTGGCGGGGCCGTTCCGCGACCTGCTCACCGCGTCGGCCAGCGAGTCGTCGCTGCGGACGGTCGACGAGGACCTGCACACCGGGGCGGTCGGCACCCAGCGGCGCACCGGTCCTCCCCCACCGCCCCCCGCGCTGCGGCCGATCCCCGGCCTGGCCCGGGCCACGAAGAACGCGCTCTTCATCGAGCCCCAGTGGGGTCTGTTCGGGATGGCGCTGTTCCTGGTCTGCGCGCTCACCGGCGCATTCGGTGCGCTCACCGGCTGGCTGTGGGGCCACATCGTCTCCGACCTCCAGCAGCACCAGCGCCCGGTCGCCCTGACCGGCGTGCTGGTGGTCTCACTGGTCCTCACCCCGGTGCTGCTCTCGGTGGCGATCAAGCTCTACCCGCAGTGGTGGGTCGCGGTGATGATGCGTGCGCGCACTCGGGTGCTCCACGGGCAGACCGAGGCCCACCGCCTCGAGCGCACGCCGCCGGGCGAGGTCGTGGCCCGGACGATGGACGCCGACCGGATGGCGCGCTACGCCGACCGCTGGGTCGACTTCCTCAACGGCCTGGCGATCTCCGTGATCACCGCCATCGTGGCCGGCACCGCGCTGGCCGGCGCCGTCCTCCTCGGGGTGATGGCGGCCTCCGCGCTCGCGTCGTCGTTCGGGCGCCGGGTGGCCGGTCGCTCGGCGGCCGCGTCGTCCGCTGCCCGGGCCCGGTTCGGTCGTGCGCTGGTCTCCTCGCTCGACTCGGTACGCACCGTGAAGCTGGCCGCGGCCACGCCCGACGTCCACCGCCATCTGCGCGACGTGGACGGCGGACGCGTGGATGCCGCGGTCCGCGAGCACCGCGTCCAGGCGCTGCTCGACGGGGTGCCGATCGTGATGGTGCAGGTCGGCGTCGTCTCGGCCTGGGCGATCATGGTGAGCGGCGGCTGGGGGCTCGCGACGGCGCTCATGGTCGCGGGTGCGGTGAACGGGTTCGACTGGTTCGGCCGGGTCGCCGGCTCGGTGATCACCGAGGCGCCGGGCACGCGCGCCTGGATGCGGGCGACCAGCCGGCTCGCCGGTGGTGGAGACCTGATGGAGCTGCCGGCCGGCGTCGACCTCGTGCACGGGACCGCCCCCGACCCGGCGCCCTCACTCCAAGACCCACTCACCCGCCTGGAGGTCAAGGGGCTCTCGGCGATCCACGACGACGGCACGATCGGGGTCAGCGACGTCGATCTCGAGGTCACCTCCGGCGAGCTGGTCCTGCTGCTCGGTCAGGTCGGCTCCGGCAAGTCGAGCCTGCTGGGCGCGCTGGCCGGGCTGGTCACCAGCACCGGTGAGGTCCGCTGGAACGACGCCCTCCTCGAGGACCACCAGGCCGATCTGCGACCGGGCCGGGTCGCCCACGTGGCGCAGGTGCCGCGGGTGCTGTCCGGCACCTTCCGCGGCAACGTCGCCCTCGACCATCCCGATCGCGAGGTCGTGCCGGCCCTCGAGGCCGCCCGGATGGGGCGCGACGTCAGCGACGCCGGTGGCCCCGACGCCCTGATCGGGCACCGCGGCGTACGACTCTCGGGTGGCCAGGTGCAGCGGCTCGCGCTGGCTCGTGCCCTGGCCTGTGACGCCGAGCTGCTGCTCGCCGACGACGTGTCGTCGGCACTCGACGCGACGACCGAGGTCGAGCTCTGGACGGCGCTGCGCGAACGCGGCGCCACCGTGATCGGGGCGACCTCCAAGGCGGCGGCGCTGACCCAGGCCGACCGGGTGGTCGTGCTGGCCGAGGGTCGGGTCGCCGACAGCGGGCCCTGGGATCGGCTCGCCACCCGCTGGGGTCACCTGGCCGGCTGAGTCCGTGCCTCGACGACGCGCCACCGACCGTCTGTCGACCGGAGCGAGATCCGGTGGGTCGCCCACGCACCGGCCGGGACCTGGATACGCCGCCGGGCGCCCACCGCGATCCCGTCGACCGCGCGCTCGGTGACCACGACGACGATCCGGCGCGGGTCGTGGGCGGTGACCCGGACCGCCGCGACCTGCTGGCGGAGGCCGACCACGCGCAGGCCGCGGCGTACCCACCGGCGCAGGTCGCGGGTGTCGCGGGCACCGGTCGCCGACCCGTGCAGGTAGAGGCGGGCGAGGGCATCCGGGTCGCCGACGGCCCAGGCCCGAGCACGTAACCGGTCCCAGCGACGGAGCACGGCGAGACCGCCCAGGTCGGACGAGACCGGAACGGTCGCGACCGGAGTCGCAGCCGGGGCGCGCGCCGCGCCGCCTCCCAGCGCCACGTCGCCCAGCCAGACGGGCGCGACCGTCGCCACGATCGCCAACAACACCAGCGTCCGAGTCCGCATCCCACCACTGTGACCCGACCGGCGCGCTCCTCGCAGCGACTGTCCACAGCCTCCTACCGTGGTGACGTGCACGTCTCCCGGCGCGGTGTCCTGGCCGGTGCGGCCGGTGCCCTCGGCGCCGTCGCCGCCACCGGGCTCGCCGTCGACGAGGGCTGGCTCCCCGGCCGGGCCCGGCTGCGGCGGGCGTTGGGGCAGACCGGTCCGGCCGGTCACATCCCCGACGCGACGCCCGGTCGCGTCGTCAGTGGCTCCTTCGCGTCCCCGCTGCGGCTCGGGGCGCAGACCGGGTGGTCGGTGATCTACCCCGGTCCCCGGCCACGTCGGTTGCCGGTGCTGGTCGCCCTCCACGGCCTGGGCGGCACACATCGCTCCTGGATCGACGAGCTCGGCATCGACCGGTTCCTCGCCGCAGCCGTGTCGGCCGGGGTCCCGCCGTTCGCGATCGCGACCGTCGACGGCGGCACGACGTACTGGCACCCGCGCCCGGACGGCGAGGATGCCGGCGGCATGGTGGTCCGCGAGTTCCTGCCGCTTCTCGCCGACCAGGGGCTGCGCACCGACCGGATGGCCTTCCACGGCTACTCGATGGGTGGGTACGGGTCGCTGCGGCTGGGTCCGATCGTCGGTCGGCAGGCGGTCCGGGCCGTGTCGGTGCTGAGCCCGGCGCTCTGGCGCGACCCGGCCTACGCGTCGCCCGACGGTTTCGCGAACGCGGCGGAGTACGAGCGGTACACGGTCTTCGGCCACCAGTCGGACCTCGACGGGATCGCCGTCCGGGTCGACTGCGGCACCGAGGACCCCTTCTACCCCGACGACAAGGCGTACGTCGCCGGGTTCACGCGGCCGATCACGTCGACGTTCGCGGACGGCGCGCACGACGTGGCGTACTGGACGCGGATGATGCCCGCCCAGCTGGCGTTCGTCGGCCGCGCTCTCGGCCCGGACGGCTCGCGCTAGGGTCGTGAGCGTGACGAAGCTGGTGTTCCGCGAAGGCGGGTTCGGCGCCGATGCGGTCGACTACCTCGACGCGTGGGACACCCAGCGCGAGATCCACGAGCGCGTCGTCGGTGGCGCGGAGCCCGACACCGTCTGGCTGCTGGAGCACCCTCCGGTCTTCACCGCCGGGAAGCGGACGGCGCGCGGCGACCGCCCGCTCGACCCCGGCGGTGCGCCGGTCATCGACGTCGATCGCGGCGGGATGATCACGTTCCACGGACCCGGCCAGCTGGTCGGCTACCCGATCGTCCGCCTGCCCGACCACGTCAAGGTCGTCGACTACGTACGCCGTGTGGAGGAGGCGCTGATCGCCGTCTGCTCCGACCTCGGCCTCGAGACGGCGCGCGTGCCCGGCCGCAGTGGCGTGTGGCTCCGTGCGGACGACCAGCGCCCCGAGCGCAAGGTCGCCGCCCTCGGCATCCGGGTCAGCCGGGGTGTCACCATGCACGGCTTCGCCCTGAACTGCGACGTCGACCTCTCGTGGTACGACCGCTTCGTCCCCTGCGGCATCGACGACGCCGGCGTCACCTCGCTCGCGGCCGAGCTCGGCCGCGACGTCACCGTTCATGACGTGCTGCCGAGCGTCCGCCGGCACCTCACCCGCCTGCTGGCGTGGGCGCCGTACGCCCCCACTCCCGACTACGAGCCACGGCCCGAGCCGGGTCGTGAGGCCCGGGTGCCGGTGCTCGGGCTCCCGGGCTGACTCAGCGGTCCGCGGCCGCCGCCGCGAACAGGTCGAGGCCACCCTCCTGCCAGCCGGCGCGGATGCCGTCGAGCTGGGGCAGCAGGTCCTCACCGTGGCGGTCGAGGTGGCGGTGCTCGAGCACGACCGTCGTCGCGCCGGATGCTTCTTCGGCGAAGGTCACGTGGACCTCGCTGCACAGCGCCGGGTCGCTCTCGATCTGCCAGTGGGCATTGATGTCCCAGCTGAAGACCACGCGTCGCGGCGGGTCGTAGGCGAGTACGCGGGACCAGCGACACTCGCTGCCGTCGGTGCCGACGTCGTACACGTGGCCGCCGACGAAGGGCTCGAACACCATGTGGCTCAACGGCGCCTCGATGAGGTGGTGGTCGGCGTTCCACCAGGTGCCGATGCCCTCGGTGAACAGGGCGAACGCCTCGGCGATCGGGAGGTCCACGGTCGTGGTGGCGCGGACGGAGGTGCTGGTGTCGGTGGTCATCTCTGCTCCTTCGGGCGGGTGCTTCCGGCGTGGTCGGCGGCCTTCTTGAACGCCGCGAGCGAGCGGTTCCAGAAGCCGTCGAGGTAGTCACGCAGACCGGCCAGCCCGTGCGGGTCGAGCTCGTGGATCCGACGCGTGCCGTCGGCGCGGACGGTCACGAGCCCCGCCTCCGAGAGCACCTTGAGGTGCTGGGAGACGGCCGGGCGGCTGACCGGCAGCTCGTCTGCGAGCTCCCCCACCGCGCGGGGCCGCGCGGCGATGCGCTCGAGGATCTCCCTGCGGGTCGGATCGGCGAGTGCGACGAAGACGCGTGCGGTTCGGTCAGTCATGACTTACCGTAAGTTACTACTTACCAATGCGGTCGGCAAGCCCTCGGGGGTCGTCCCTCCCGGACCCGGGCGACCTGGGTGGGCCCCGTAGGATGGACCGGTGACTCAGGCCCCCTCCCGCAACGTCACGTCCGACGGGCGCAAGCTGCTCAGGCTCGAGGTCCGCAACGCCGAGACGCCCATCGAGCGCAAGCCCGAGTGGATCAAGACGCGGGCCCGGATGGGGCCGGGGTACCAGGAGCTGCACGGGCTGGTGAAGTCGGAGGGGCTGCACACCGTCTGCCAGGAGGCCGGCTGCCCCAACATCTTCGAGTGCTGGGAGGACCGCGAGGCGACGTTCCTGATCGGTGGCGACCAGTGCACCCGCCGCTGCGACTTCTGCCAGATCGACACCGGCAAGCCCGAGCCGCTCGACCGCGACGAGCCGCGGCGGGTCGCGGAGAGCGTGCAGAAGATGGGCCTGAAGTACGCCACCATCACCGGCGTCGCCCGCGACGACCTCCCCGACGGCGGAGCCTGGCTGTACGCCGAGACGGTGCGCGCGATCCACGCGCTGAACCCCGACACCGGCGTGGAGAACCTGATCCCCGACTTCAACGGCAAGCCCGACCTGCTCGCCGAGGTCTTCGACAGCCGCCCCGAGGTGCTCGCCCACAACGTCGAGACCGTGCCGCGCATCTTCAAGCGGATCCGCCCGGCGTTCCGCTACGACCGCTCGCTCGACGTCCTCACCGCGGCGCGGGAGTTCGGGCTGGTCACCAAGTCCAACCTGATCCTGGGCATGGGCGAGACCCGCGACGAGGTCGGCCAGGCGTTGCGCGACCTCCACGACGCGGGGTGCGAGCTGGTCACGATCACCCAGTACCTCCGCCCGTCGGTCCGGCACCACCCCGTCGAGCGCTGGGTCAAGCCCGAGGAGTTCGTCGAGCTGGCCGCCGAGGCCGAGGAGATCGGCTTCTCGGGGGTCATGTCCGGGCCGCTCGTGCGTTCGTCGTACCGGGCCGGTCGGTTGTACCGTCAGGCCATGTCGGCGCGCACGCCGTCCTGACCACCTGTCACCACCGCCGCACGTCAACGGAGTAGTCCCCGCATGGCCAAGAGTCCCACGCCCAAGCCGGCCGATCCTCCGGCCCTGAACCGCCGTCAGCAGTTCGCCCAGACCTACCGGATGGCGAAGAAGAGCGACCCTGCCCTCGGCCGCTGGGTGCTCGGCGCCGGCGTGCTCGGCCTGGTCGTCGGCTTCGGCGTCTTCTACCTGGTCGTCGGTCGCAGCAGCACCCTCGGTCTCGTCCTCTCGGTCATCGGCGGGCTGATGGTCGGCGTGCTGTCCGGCCTGATCGTCTTCTCCCGACGCGCGCAACGGGCCGTCTACGGCCAGATGGAGGGCCAGGTGGGCGCCGCCGCCGGCGCGCTGGGTCTCCTCAAGCGCGGCTGGCACGTCGACAACGCCATCGCGTTCAACAAGCAGCAGGACGTCGTTCACCGCGTGGTCGGCCCACCGGGCATCGTGCTCGTCGGTGAGGGCAGCCCCGGTCGCCTCCGACCGTTGATGACCGGCGAGCGCAAGCGCCACGAGCGGGTCGCCGTCGACACCCCGGTGCACGAGATCCTGGTCGGCAGCGACGAGGGTCAGGTCCCCCTGGCCAAGCTTTCCCGCCACGTGCAGAAGATGAAGCGTCAGGTGCAGCCCGCCGAGATCACCGACATCCTGGCCCGGCTCAAGGCGATCGACGCCTCCCGCCCGGTCATCCCGATGCCGAAGGGCCCGGTGCCCACCTCCATGAAGGGCATGCGCGGTCAGATGCGCGGACGCTGAGCGGCCGGCTCAGCCCACGCTGGTGCTGCTCGGCATCGCCACGACGTGCGACGAGTCGGGCGCGGTGATGTTCACGTCGGCCCCGTAGTCGGAGTACGTCGCGGTCACGGCGCTGACGCCCTTCAACAGCATCTTGAACCGGGCCAGCCGGCTCTGGCCGTCCAGCCACAGGTCGTAGGTGACGCTCCTCGGCAGAGACGAGGTGCTCGGCAGGTTCTGGAACATCTTGGTCACCGCGGCGGTGTCGAGCGTGATCCGGTAGCGCTCGAGCTGCTGGCCGTCGACGCTCTGCGAGCCCAGGTCGGTCACCTTGCGGAACGCGTCGGGCGACATCGAGTTGATCATCGACTGGGGGTCGTAGTCGGTCAGCGCGTCGCCGTACCCGGCCAGGGGGCCGTTCGGGTCGCTGAGGTCCATCTTCACGAACTTGCCGTTCGTCCCCGGAGCCTCGACGTACATGATCCCCTCCACCAGGCGCATCTCAGAGGGGGTGCCCATGCCGGTCAGGTCCATCGTGAGCTGCATCGCCGGCTTCTCGCCGGTCATGTCGAGTGCGCCCTTCGCGTAGACGGTCTGGCCGCCGAGGTCCATCGACATCGTGAAGCGCGCGGTCGTGATCGCCTTGGCGGCGGTCTTGAGCCGGTCCGCGAAGTCCGCGGGGTCGACCGCGGTGTGCTTCGAGCCGGCGTCCGGGGTGCGCGAGCCGGTCGGGCTGCTCGGGCTGCTCGGGCTGTCGGAGACCGACGCCTGCGGGTCCGCCGCGGTCGTCGAGCCTCCGTCTCCGCAGGCGGCGAGCGGCCCGATGGCCAGCGGTACGACGGCGGCAAGCGTCACTCTGCGAAGGGTCAGGCTGCGCATGGGGTCCTCCAGGGCTCCACGTGGTCTGGCCCCGCTCCCCGTGAGCGAAACCGGTCTCCCGGCACACCGGGTCTCGCTTTCAGGGTAGCTGCGGGGACGTCGCCGCAACGGCGGAACGGATCACGAAGCGGTGTCGGTCCGCGGGATCAGCGGGACGGTCGCCGAGCCGCACACCAGATCGTGCAGACCCCGCCCGTCCGGGCGGAACACCAGCGGCGGGATCACCAGACAGATCAGGAACTGCCGGAGCAGTGCCATCAGGAGGGTGAGCGGCCGTCCGCTTCCGTCGATCCGGACCACGCGCAGGCGGGTGGCCAGCTGGCCGAACGAGCCGCCGGACAACGCAATCAGCAGCGCTGACTCGCCGATGAACAGCAGGTTCAGGTACACCGACGGCAGGGTGCCGCTGCCGAACCAGTCGCCGCGGTAGATCAGCAGCATCACGCCCCAGCAGGCCGCGTAGTCCACGAGAAGGGCGAGGATCCGGCGATCCCACGAGGCGGTCTCGAAGGGCAGGTCGGGCGTCGGCACCGGGCCAGCGTACGGCGCTCGCCGGCGGGCACCGGACCCCGTCCGGGCAGCCCCGTTACATCGGCGAAACACAGGGGATACGGTCGAGAAACTGGCCGCTCCTACGGTGACCACGTCGCCGCTGCCGCGGCGGTCCAACCCGCACCCACCGGCACCGCCCGGACGCACCAGGCCGCGATCACCGGCCGAGGAGGACGAATGTTCGCCACCAGCGACGAGCTGTTGAAGTACGTCTCGGACGAGGGCGTCGAGATGATCGACGTACGGTTCTGCGACCTGCCCGGGGTCATGCAGCACTTCACCGTTCCCGTGTCGTCGTTCGACCAGTCGGTCTTCGACAACGGCCTGAACTTCGACGGCTCCTCGATCCGCGGCTTCCAGGCGATCCACGAGTCCGACATGTCGCTGTTCCCGGACCCGACCACGGCGTACG
>Ga0157372_10007735_pt1 | contig 11418 bp, 13 predicted proteins | sample C55metaG_FD_115307 | JGI IMG/M metagenome (GOLD analysis project Ga0157372, IMG submission 115307) | Corn rhizosphere microbial communities from Kellogg Biological Station, Michigan, USA - C5-5 metaG | ecosystem: Host-associated > Plants > Roots > Rhizosphere > Soil | place: USA: Michigan...
CGTTGCCGTCCCCTACGGGCGCAGTCGACGTGCCTTCGGCCACAGTTCGCGCACTACTAACCCTTAAAATTATGAAGTTCATGGCCAGAGTCTTGTTGGGATTCGTGTTTCCGATGAGCACAGGGGCCCCCTGAGAGCCATCTGGACCGCCCGAAATTCCCGGACCCCGGCTGGGATTTAATAATGTGGTGAGCACGAAGTACTGGCATCCCTTCTTCTCTGCTTCGGCCTGGGCATCCTCACGGGCCGTCGCCTCCAGGGCAACAGCCTCGATGACAATGGTCGATTTGCGCTCATTACGGAGGCGCTGAAGTTCCCGCACCAGTTGATCGCGTTCCCAAGTGGGCATGACTTGACGGTTCGAACGGTTCATCGTTGCAGCGATGCCAACACGAATAGTCTGTTTCTGGTTCGCCGCAGAAGATTGGGTCTGAGTGAAACCTGCACCGAGGCACGATATGAGGAACATCAAAGGGAAATAAACGCGATATGACATGCGTAGACCTGTTCTCAGCGGTTCAGACTATGGCAGAGTACTAAGTCCCGCCCAGGCGCCTCTTCTTTATTCATCCATGTTCCACGGGTATTCTCACCATTCGCAGTCACGCCCTAGTAGCAATAAGGCTCCGATGGCACTGCGAATGTGGCGGTAATGTTTGGGCAACTCGGGCTCGCCGTTCAGCGGTACTTTGGCCAAAGTGTTTTCAAGAAGGCACGCCGCTTCGGCGACCTCGATAGCTTGCCGCTTTCGCTTCCGTCTAAACATAAGAAATGACTTCACCCGTGCGGAATGTGATTTCTTCATCTGAGTCCTCCTTCGACCGCTACTGGTCCTATGCCGGCCCAAGTTGCTGCTCTGCGGCAAAATTGCTGATCAGGCCCGACCCGAGTGATTTCACTCATTGCTACGGGGATCACCTGTCAACTCAAAGTAGCAATATTGGGCAAACAGGGTAACGAAAGAACACCAAAGAAACGCCGAAGAGCTTAATAGCCGACCACCTGTGGGCTACATCCAGGTTCTCAGAGGACATGATTCTGAGTCCATTGCGAAAGGGAATACATCCAACGTACCGAGTCAGCGCGATTGATCGCGACCGGTTGAACGGGTCGCGAGCCCCTGAGATGGCATAAGCATGGCACAAGCAAATAGGAGAGAGTATCCAAACCCCGGTCCTTACGCGACAGCTGCGGATATCGAGCAGATCTTCACGCAGGACATGAGTGGCCTTTACCTTTTGGCATTTCTTCTGGCCGGGAGCCGAGACGGTGCGGAGAAGTGTTTTGTGAATGGCGTTTCGGAATCCGTAAGAGGATACAGGGTCTTCAAGGAGTGGGCGCGCTCCTGGGCTCGACGCACGATTATCCTCAGTGCGATTCGGCTCTTCCAGCCCCGACGCGGCTCCGAGACCGCCAAACCAGACCTTGCGACTGCGCGCACGATTGATAAATTGCCTTTGGCGTCGCAGAGGGAAGTTTCTGCCATTCTCCAGCTCCCTTCATTCGAGCGCTTCGTTTTCGTCATGTCAGCTCTGGAACGATATTCTGAGCGTGAGTGTTCCATTCTTCTAGCTTGCGCACCGAGGGAAGTAACGGCGGCCCGTACTCGCGCCCTGCGGCGAATGGGAAGGTTAATGATGCTTCCGGAGGACGAGTCAGCCGCCGCCGAGCACGAGATCTCAGCTGTGAATGAAACTCCGTCAACCGCCATTGAGCTGACGATTGCTCGATATTTCATGGCCTCCGGGAACGGAATTCTTTCCCACGACGCTCCTCTTTGGCCTTAGAGATGTTTGACACGAGCCCTTGAACGACCGACTTCGATCGCTCGGGCGCCAGTCGTTGGAACTCCTGCCGACCGAACAATCTGCACTTGGACCTGTGCCAACGCCCAGCTATTCCGACTGCCCGACCACGAGAAAATCCCGTGTTCTCTTGTCAGAAAACTGAAATTCGTACTCCTGCCGCGAATCGTAGCCTCCCTGCCCATGCTCGTCGGTCAGTAATCGCGCCTTATATTCCCCAGGCATCAACAGGTCTCGAACACCCAGCTCTGATTCGAGCTCGTATTTCCTGCCATCGATAGTGACATCCAAGTGCTGGTACGCGCTAACATGAACATTTATGTTGTATTCACTTGGTTTGGTCGGCGCTGCCGCGCCGACGGAACCAGAAAACAACAATACAAAAGCAAGAAGCCAATCTGGCATGGCACCTCCCGTACCCGCGGACCATACCACAAAAGTTGCAAATAATCGGTTCTGGTCCAATCTGGGCCTCAAGGCGGCAACTTAGGCACAGTTGTCCCGCTGCGCTACTCCGGTTCACTTTCTTCCCCCCGCTCGAAAGTAACCACACAAATGTGGGGGCACTACTCACACCTATAGGCGATAGGAACAACCGCCGCGGCAGATTAGAGTGTTGCAATCTCAGGGGGATTGAAGATGAAAGGCTTGCTGGTCGTCGTCGCCGTCGTTGCTCTCGAGGCCCTAAGCTTTTCGCAACCCGTGAAGCCGCCGAGCACTCATCGCCGCCCAACCGATGATCCGCATTGTTCCCATCTCAAGTTCCAATCGACCCGTGCGCTGCCTTCCTACGATGGCCCGGGTTTCAGCACGGTCGAGGATTCCAGCCCCGACGAGCCGTTCATCGTTCCCAGTGGATGTTTTCAATTTTCCTGTGCCCGCAAACGAGAGACGTACCGGGTACTGAGCTGTCCCAATCTGAAGTCGAAGGCCTTTTCGCGCTTAACCAATACCACCGGATCTCAAGCCTCTGCGTCTACGGAAATCTCCGTCCCAGCTTCGAGCAACTGATAATTTTGAATACGAATAAAGTGGCTGCTAGTACTGCGATCCATTCGGAGCTTTGCCTATGGAGCGCAACAGCACGCGGTCAGTCGAGTTGCATGCTTTAAAAGATTTTATGGCTGAGTGCGTGTTTGCCGAAAAGCTGCGAGCTTGGGAGACTCAGCCAAGTGCTCGGGGAATGTCTTTACCCAGCGTGCCATATTCGGATGCCAAAACTGTAAGTAATGGAATGAGCGCATTTCCTGGATGGCCTGCTGCGGCGACCAGCCCTCGAATGCGATGCGGTAGGCAGCGATGAACATGCCGCTGCGGTCCCCGCCCAGCCAGCAGTGGAGGAAGATTTTCCTCCTGGGCCGCTCCCGAACAAGCGAGAAAAATTGAGCGATCTGTTCATCGTTGGCTGTGGCCCAGCCAGATCCCGGCAGATTGATAAAGCGCATGCCCATGGATTCTGCGTCCTGCCGTTCCTTCTCGATCAATCCATGCAATTCCCCGCGCAGGTCGATAATGGTATCGATGCCCAACGCTTTGAGCTGCTCTACCCCGTTATCCTTCGGTTGCGCCCCACGGTAGAGGAAATCGTTAACCTTGCCGAAATCTGCAACGCCCGGCACATAAATCTTCTCAGCAAATGCGGGGCCGCTCACAGCAGGCGTTTGCTTGTGGCGGGCACTACATCCCAACGAGACAGCCATCGAAAATAGAACCAAGGTGAGAGCAGCAACGCGGTAGGCCGGCATTTCGGCAGTTAGATGCCGATTAAGAGCCTCGCTATTGATAAAATCCCCGGTCAAGTCCATACCCAGCAGCAAGCGATTTTTGCGCCTATAGCCGGGTATCAGAAGCTATCGGCCCCGTCGCGTAATGAAAAAAGTCGCCGCGAGACCAGCCGGCTGTTTACCCCCGCAAGAGGGACAGCGTCCCAGGGACGAAGCACGGAGGATACTGATGTACGCGGTCTGTTGATGTCATGATGAATATCCATGCAGAGACGCGGCAATTCGATCAGTGGCGGATTAGCCAGGACAAGAGCACATGCACACGATAAACTCTGTGCTCCCCCTCTTCAGCTCCCCCCGAAGTTTTCTATGCGCTACGATCCTTGGACTATTCTCCACCGTCTGACACGGTCCTTCGTGCGCGTGTATTGTGTCTTCGAGGCGGACTTGTCGCGTCCGCGTCCGGCGATTCCCCACAATCCAGACTTGGTCGTGCGCCTCTTTCGCGGAATCGACGACTTGCAGCCTGCGATCGCAGCTTTAGTTCCTGCTGGTCTCACCCTTGAAGACGTCTCAGCTCGCCTCCGCAAAGGAGATTTGGTTTCAGTTGGTTTTCTGAATGGAATACCGGCCGGATATACCTGGACGCGGTTCGGCGACGTGTCGGCCAAAGAATTGGGATTAACCATTCATCCGCGCACCCGCGAAGTCATTCAATACGATTCGCTCGTTCTCAAACGTTTCCGCCGTCACGGACTTCAATTTGGCATTGCTGCTCCGGTCCTCGACTACCTGCAACAGAACGGATACGCGACCGGCCTGGCATGGGTTGACCTGCTCAATCGGCCGTCGTACAAGAACCAGCGCAGATGGGGCAAGAAAGTGATCATGATCATCATCTCCCTTAAGCTTCCCGGGATGGAGCAGCGCCGGAACCTCTCCCTCGGTGCGCCGCTCCATTCCCTTTTCACGAAAACTTGCGGCCAGAAGTGATCCTGTTGTTCGGACCGTCACAATCGGCGCCCCTAGTCTTGCTACATCCCATGCGTCGCTGACCTACCGTGCCTTTTTTCCTACAGGTTTTACTGTATAGAATCTCGGCTACTCGCGTACTAATGTCGCGTCGCTCGCAATGAAAGATCGAGTACGTAGCTCACCGATACTGATAATCTGTTTTACTGTCCTTTTCACCGCGGCCGCGCTCGACGATTGGCCCGACCCGCCCGCGGTGTCCCCACACAAAATAAGTGTTGTCTCCCGCCTTCAATCGGAAGCACATAGCTGTATTTGTGCACCGTATTTGAACTCTGGTTGCTTCGCCGGTTCACCTGAATCCCGGATCCGTTGGATCAGATTCAGATTGGTCAGTGGGCCCACTCTTCCGAGTGGTTGGATGCTGCTGACCAGATACGCCGCCAACCTATCCCCCCCGCCGTCGAAGCTTCGCAAATTCGTGAACTAAGCGGCAGCCTGCCGTTGATACACACCCAGCGTCTGTTAGCCCGATAACGCATTGGTGCGGAGGGGAGGCGTAATCTCTTGTCAAAAAATCCATTTGAGGCATTGGAACCTTTTCCAGATCAATACAAATTCATCTTTATCTGCGGCCTTCATCGTAGTGGCACTTCCCCATTTTTCCGAATGCTGCTGCAGCATCCTGACGTCACCGGATTCCGCAATACGGGCGCACCCGAAGATGAAGGCCAGCATCTCCAAACCGTGTTTGCGCCAGCAAAAGAATACGGCGGCCCGGGCCGTTTCGGTTTCGCGCCACAGGCCCATCTCACAGAAGAATCGGATTTGATCACTACACAAAACCGGATGAAGTTATTTGCTGAGTGGTGTCAATATTGGGATCTCGCTAAACCCTACCTTTTGGAAAAATCGCCACCAAACTTGATCCGAACCCGCTTTCTGCAAGCCCTTTTCCCACAAAGTTCCTTCATTGTCATTTCGCGCCATCCCATTGCGGTGTCGCTGTCAACGTCGAAGTGGACGGACTGCAGCATGGATTCGCTGATGGAGCACTGGCTGCATTGCCATCGCCTCTTTGCGCAAGACCGCTCGCACTTGCGCCGTGTGCTCGAGATCAGGTACGAGGATTTGATTCGAGACAGTGATTCCACTCTGCAACAGGTCTGCAAATTTCTCGGTCTGATCCCGCATTCCCCGGAGCCTCTGGATTCCGGAGGCAATCAACGTTACTTCAATACTTGGCGAGAGTTGAAGACGGACAGGCGAGGGCGTTCGCTCTATAAGCGAATTGTAGCGAAGTATGAGAGCAGAGTGCGGGAATACGGCTATAGTTTGGAAGAGCTGGAAATGCCCGCAATCCAGCCATCGACCCCTGAACCTCGCCCTCATTTTTCGGGATGAAGCCGATCGCAACCGGCACCGGCTTGAGTTCGTGGCGAGAAGCCCTCCCCTTTTCTCAGCGATACGGTGCCCCGTACCACCTGTTGGCTGCCCAAACTGGTGGCCGAAAAGCACCAACATCGGTAAAACTCTGCCACCCGACCCTTGTGAGTCGCGGCATGCCCAAACCGCCCTTTCTCTCCTAGCCCACTAAAAAGTAATGCAGTTAAACCCACTCTGACTCCCCGCGAGACATTGGCATCAAGATTGCCACATGCCACCTAATAGAGCAGAAAGCCTTCGTTAGCTGACCTGGGCGTACGCCCGAAAGTAGGTGACGGGCGCGTGATGAGCACGACCCCTACTGGGATCGCCGAAACTGCCGGAAGAAGCACGAGATCTAGGTTCTGTTATGCGTATCTGGCACTGGCTAATTGCCATCTCCCTACTTCTCACTGCGGGCGCGTATGCGCAGCAGCCAGGGACTGACTCGTCTTCCTCCCCCGCCACGGCGCAAACCCCGGATTCATCTGGTCTTCGTCCGGCTCTGTCGCCCCGCCAGCTAGAGCCGCAGCCACCGAGCCCTGTGCGCCAGCCCGGAGCCGCAGCCATGCGCCCCGCCTATGACGTGGCCCCCACCATGGACCAGGTGGTGAATCGGGCAATCGAACGTGAGCACGCGCTCATGGAAATGCTGAAGACCCGCACCCCCATCGTTGAAACCTATCTGCAAAACCTGAAGTTTCTTCCGCAAGGCGGCTCGGTGCCCGTGGAAGACCATTACTTCCTCGGCCGGATGGACCTGGACGAGACCATCGATCGCACCGACTATCTGAACCAAAAGAGCATGCAAACCCGCCTTCTGGGCGGCTTCCAGAGGCTATACAAAATCCAGTACCGCCCCCTGGGCTTCTCCTGGATGATCTATGCCGACCTCGCGGGCTTTGATCGCGAGCACTACAATTTCCGCTACGCGCACCGCGAATTTCTAGGCGATGTGCGCTGCCTGGTGTTCACCGTAACTCCCAAAAAGGACTCCCGCAAAGCCCGCTTCGTCGGCCGCATCTGGATCGAAGATCAGGATTACAACATCGTGCGTCTCAACGGCACCTACCAGCCGCGCCCTCGCAATGCTTACTTCTTCCACATGGATAGCTGGCGCTTGAACCTCGTCCCCGGCTATTGGGTTCCGGCATACATCTACAGCGAGGAAGGCAGCGGTACGAAGGATGACATCGCCTTCAAGGCCCAGACCCGACTCTGGGGCTATGACCTGCAGAAGAGCGCCGGGGAAGGCGAATTCACCGAGGTCCAGGTCGACTCCAGCATCAAGGACCAAAGCCCCACCGCGCAGGATCCTTCTCCGCTGCATGCGCAGTGGGAATGGCAGCAGCTCGCCGGGGATAACGTGGTCGAGCGCCTGCAGAACGCCGGTCTGCTCGCTCCCCGCGGTGACGTGGATAAAGTGCTCGAGACAGTAGTCAACAATCTGCTCGCCACCAACAACATTGAACTTCCCGGCCCGGTACACGCCCGTGTGATGTTGACCTTGCCGCTCGAGACCTTCAGCGCCGGCAGTAACATCGTGGTAAGCCGCGGCCTGCTCGACGTCCTTCCCGACGAAGCCAGCCTCGCGATGGTGCTCTCCCGCGAGCTGGCCCACATCATCCTCGGACACAACTTAACCAGTAAGTTCGCCTTCTCCGATCGCATGTTGTTCTCCGATGAATCCACCTACAAGAACATGGGATTCCGGCACCTTCCCGAAGAGGAAGCCGCTGCCGACCAGAAAGCTCTCGAGCTGCTGAGAAATTCACCCTACGCAAAGAAGCTGAATACCCCAGGCCTGTTCCTGCGCCAGTTGGCGGCCCGCGGCCCCGCCCTTGAAGCGCTGCTGACGCCCCACTTGGGCACGAGCCTCACCGACCGCAAGGGCACCGTCGATCACCTCGTTGCGCTGATGAATTCTGCGCCCGCTCTCGAACCCGCCAAACTCGACCAGGTCGCAGCCCTTCCGCTAGGCGGACGCGTCAAACTCAACCCTTGGGATGACCGTGTGGAATTGATCAAGATGACCCCTGCGACCATGACCACCGCCCGTGAAAAGATGCCGCTGGAAGTGACCCCATTCTTCCCCCGTCTAACCCGCTCCGGCGCAATAGTCGACGCAACCGCCGCCGCCAACACCACCAAGTCAGCTCCAACTAACTAGAAACGCCGCACTAACAGTCGAATGGCCAAAGCAGGGACTCTGAGATCGGACCCCAGTCGGCCAAGTCTCAGATTATTGCAACGGCCCGCCTGATTATCTTCCTTCAGGAAGAGACCGCTCATGTTGGGAATTCCTAACTGGCATTGCGAAATTTGGCGCGGTCCTTTTGTCGTCCTAGCGAAGCGAGCAAGACTTGAGCTTTGAGAAACAGTTCGGAGGCGACCTGACTCTTCGAGACTACCGCGTCTATACCAGCCGCCTGTGCCAGCCGTTCAACTTCGCTTCCTTCTTGTTGTGTGAACAAGATAATCAGCACATCGGGCAGAAGTTGCTTAAGCAGCGGTGCCGCATCGAGCCCGGTCATGACCGGCATAACAAGGTCCAGGATGATCAGGTCGGGTTTTAGCTTTTCAGCTTTGTCAATCGCGTCACGTCCGTTCTCTGCTTCTCCTGAAATTTCAAAGTCAGATTGTGATTCGAAGAGTCTGCGCACGAGGGAACGTACGACCGCGTTGTCATCCACGATTAAAATGCGCTTCGCAGGCATCGGACCAGCCACTTTAGCGGTGATTGGATGCCTACAAAGGCAGACTGGCTGTCACTTTGTATTCCACTCGGGATAGCCTAGCTTTTCCCTCTGGATGGCCCGCAGAGTCCCCATAGCCTCAGAAATGGCTTGACGTTCCTCGTCTCCCTCAGCGCTCTCGCCCAACGCTTGCAACCGCAGAAAAAGGGCTGATTCTGCGGCATCCACGCGCTGCCGCAGGGATTGGGGATCGCCTTCGACAAGTGCAGCTTCAAATTGGCGCTGCCAATGTGGGTATTTTATGGCGTGGGATGCTGAAGTATTCTCGTCAGTCACTTCCCAGGCAAATGCAGGGCGAGTGCCAATGGTGAGGGGCAGCGGCAGTTCCTCGAAATCGATTCCTCTCAGTAGCTTAACAACGCAAGCGGAAGCTATGGACGAGCCCCGATGGCGGCGCTTCTGTTGGCCAAATTTCACCAGAGTGGTGGTTATAGGCCAGCTACTCATAGGAAGCCGGGCAGTTGTTGCTAAATCTCCATTCTCTCAAAATCCTCAATGACCGTTATCTACTCTCACCCTAAGCGCTCGGATGCGTAAAATAATAAGCGAGTGCACAGGGGGAGTGATCATGGAAACGAACAGCGAACGCAATCCCCAGCCAAATCCGCGAGCAGAAGCACATATCAGGAGCGCTCAGGAAATTCTGAAGGCTCTGCAAGAGAAGATCGGAGAGCATCCAGAAATCGGAGCCGCTATCACCAAGCTAGAAATGGCGCTCAACGATCTTGCCATCCAGACCGGCGGACTGCTTTAGCGAAATCGCCACTTGACCACTGCGAAACAAACAAGGAGGCCGGAAAGGCGTCTCGAAATAAAGGAACAGCACCCATGGTGAAAACTGCGTTGCTTCGCATAACGATCTGCACCATTCTCCTCGCCGCCTTTCACTGCGCACAGGCCCAGACGATCAAATGGGCTGGACACACCTGGAAAGTCACCACCGGTTCTATGGCAGGCGTCGCTCCCGGCAATCCCGCCAACGTCAACATTGATCGGGACGGGTATCTACATCTCCAGATCACCAACCGCGACGGAAAATGGACTGCCGGCGAGGTGTTCACGACCGACGATATGCGATTCGGAACTTACCAGTGGGTGGTCCAGGGTGACGTCTACAACATGGATCAGACGACGGTCCTCGGACTGTTCACCTACGGGCCCGCTCATCACAGTGGCGCCAACGCTGAAAATGAAATCGATATTGAATTTTCCCAGTGGAACAAGACCTGTCCCCACGCTTGTAATGCCGACTTCACCGTTTATCCATCCACGGGTAACCACAAGCCGAAAGGTGTTTCCGCCTGGGAAGACAACTTTCAGGTCAGCGGTGGAAACCTCACGACGGCCAGGATGGAATGGAGATCCGACCGAATCGTATTCACGCTGATGAATGGCGTCCATCCGATCGGCTCTGTCGCCGATGTAATCAAGACCGAAACCTATTCTTCGAACACCACCAATATTCCCCAAACCGCCGCCCCAGTTGGCATCAACCTTTGGTCTTTCAAAGCGACGCCTTCAAAGAACCAGTCTGCAGTCATTCGTGATTTTCAATTTCTTCCGTTCTGAGCCCCGGTAAGAACGGTAACTTGCAATTTCAGCCTGAGAGGAACTGCCTTACTCGTACCGCAATGCCTCAATTGGATTGAGACGCGACGCTCGTATCGCCGGAATCATCCCGCTCACCAATCCCACCAACGCCAGGATTGCAGTAGAAATCATTACGCTGACCGGTGAAATCATGAGTCGAATGTCACCCGCCTCTCCGTGCTGGGCAAGCGCGCTGTAAAACGTGAGAGTCCCCACAGAGAACGAAATGATATAGGCGAGCACGATCCCTAACAGGCCGCCCAAAAACGTAATCGCCAGCGCTTCGGACAAGAATTGCATGAGAATATCGAAGCGGAGAGCGCCCAGCGCCTTCTCCACCCCGATCTCCCGCGTTCGCTGGGTTACGCTCACCAGCATGATGTTCATGAGTCCCACGCCGCCTATACCTAGCGTGAGAGCCCCGATAAAGGCAAGCATCACCTGCAGCGCCATCGTAATCATGCGAAATTGCGAAAGTTGCTCCATCATGCTGAAAACGAACAGGGCCTGCTTGTCGTCGGAACGGAAATTGTGTTGCGCGGCCAGCGTATTTCGCACCGACTTCTCCACGCCTTTATAGTTGTAGCCGAGAAAATCCAGCCAGATCATATCGACGTAGTACGTATTGCGGAAGTCGCTCATCGTCGAAAAGGGGACGTAGACCACTCGGTTGATACTGTTTTCGGTGCCTTCCTGGGGTCGGGGCCGAAGCACGCCGATCACCTCGTAAGGAATGCCGCTGATCCGTATCTTCTCGCCCAGCGGGAAGCGGCCAGAGAACAGCTTCTCTCTGGATTCCGATCCCAGCACACAGACACGCGCCCGCAATTGCAAATCTCCGGCAGTGTAAAAATGCCCAAGATCCAGTTGCAGATTTTGAATTTCCTGCAGCGCGGCATTCCCCCCATGAACGCCCCACGTATACGAACGCCCCTCGTAGCTGACGGGCGCATCGAAAAACGATTCCGGAGTAATGCGCGTCACTTCCGGCACATTCACCACCACACGATCAAGGTCGTCCCGGGTCAGCCGGATGCTGGTACCGGCCTTGTTTCCTCCCGCCTGCATCGACGTGCGCCCGCCTGCGATGCCCATCGCCGCCATGCTGGCATAACTCCTGAATATATTGACGATGGCCGTTGAGAA
>Ga0157372_10007736_pt1 | contig 11417 bp, 14 predicted proteins | sample C55metaG_FD_115307 | JGI IMG/M metagenome (GOLD analysis project Ga0157372, IMG submission 115307) | Corn rhizosphere microbial communities from Kellogg Biological Station, Michigan, USA - C5-5 metaG | ecosystem: Host-associated > Plants > Roots > Rhizosphere > Soil | place: USA: Michigan...
AAGCTGATCCTGATCGGCTTCTGCCTGATCCTGTTCGGGAGCGCGATGCTGGGGCTGATGGGCGATTTCACGCGCGACATGTTCGCGCGCATCCCCGACGTGGTCCGTTAGCCAGGCCATGTTGCCCCCGGCATTTGCGGGCGTCGAAGCCAATCTGTGGCTGCTGCTGGTGGCGGCGATCCGTCCGGGCGCGGCCTTCTTCGCCGCCCCCCTGTTCGGCCAGACGATGGTGCCGGTGCAGGTGCGCTTCGTGATCGCGGTCGCGATCGGGATGGCGGGCTATGCCGCGGTTCCGTTCCAGTTGCCCAGCGACGGCGTGGCCTCCTTTTCCGGGATCGGGCTGGTGTTCGGGGAGGTGATGGCGGGGCTGGCGCTGGGCTTCGCGGTCCAGATCGGCTTTTCCGCCGCGATGTTGGCGGGCGAGACGATCGGCAACGCGATGGGGCTGGGCTTCGCCGCGATGATGGACCCGACCACGGGCGCCTCCACCCCGGCGCTCGCGACGTTGCTGTCGATGCTGGGCAGTTTCATGTTCCTGTCGATCGGCGGCCACCTGACGCTGGCGACGATCATTGTCGATTCCTATCGATCGATGCCCGTCGGCGGGCCGTCGCTGAGCAACGGCGCGATCCACAGCCTAATCCTGTTCGGCGGCGACATGATCGCAGCGGGCTTCGCGATCGCGCTGCCGGTCGGGTTCGCGCTGATGATCGTCCAGATCGTGATGGGGATATTGTCGCGCTCGGCGCCGGCGATGAACCTGTTCTCGGTCGGCATGCCGGTGACCTTGCTGTCAGGGCTGATCCTGCTCGCCATCTCGGCCCCGGCGATCGGCGAGGGGATCACCAACGCGATCCAGCGCGGGCTGGACGAGGCGCATCTGATCGCCGCAGGGCATTGATCTGATCCGCCGAGGCGGATGCGACCCGAGAGCGTTACGCGCCGGGGTCGATCACCACCTGGTTACGGCCGCCTTCCTTGGCGCGATAGAGCGCGACATCGGCGCGATGCAGCAGGTCCTCGCCCGATTCCTGGCCGTTGAGGGCCGCGACACCGGCCGAGAAGGTGACGCGGCCGATCGGGGTGCCGTCGGAGCGCGAGCGCAGGGTGCGCTGAGACAGGGCCTCGCGGATCGCGTCCACGCGCGCGGCCGCCTCGATCACGGGCAGCCCTTCGAACAGCAGGACGAACTCCTCGCCGCCCTGGCGGCCAACGAAGGTGCGGTCGTCGGCATCCTCGGACAGGCAGTCGCCGACCAGGCGCAGCACGCGGTCGCCCACGGCATGGCCATGGACATCGTTCAAGCGCTTGAAATGATCGATGTCGCAGAAGGCGACCGACAGCGCAGCATCGGCGCGGCGCGCGGTATCGACGGCGCGCACCAGCGCCTGTTCGAGCGCGCGACGGTTGGGCAGGCCGGTCAGGGGATCGCGCTCGGCGCTTTCCTGCGCGACGCTGAGATCCTGCTGGAGCGCGCGTAGCTCGCCGTTCGTTGAACGCAGCCGCTTTTCGGCGGTCTCGGTGCGGTCGATCATCTGGCGCGTCACATCGAGCAGCGCCTGGACAGTGTCCTTGGGTAGCTTCTTCGCGTTGAGCGCCTTGGCGCTCGCGCTGAGCGCGCGGCCGTAATCGGCCGCCTCGTCCGCCGATCGGTCCACCATCTCGACGGCGCCGTCGAGACGGTCGCGGGCAGACTGGATCAGCTCGGCCAGCTGAGTCGCGAGCACCGCAAGGTCGACCAGTTCGTCCGCACCAATGATGTCCGCGTCCGGATCGGGGACGGGCGGATCGAGCAGGACGGGCGGTACGACGGCCGGCTCCTCATCGACACCGAACAAGCTGCGCAGCCACGTCTTCGGCCTCGCCGCGGACCTGGCGTTCGGATCGGGCGGAATGCGGTCGTGAAACATGCTGCTGTAACGAGCACAGAAGGTCTTTCTTTAGGGTTAAGGCAGCAGCCGGCGAAGTCGTGCCGATTGCGATGGAATCGCGCCCGGTCGCGGCGCATAATCCGCCCGATTGGGGAGGACGACCTTCATGATGCTGCTCTATTTCTTCGCCGCCGTGGCGGTGCTCGCGATCCTGACCGTGTTCGCTGGCATCAAGGTGGTGCGTCAGGGCTATCAATATACGATCGAGCGGTTCGGCCGCTTCACCTATGTCGCGCGGCCGGGCTTCAACTTCATCATCCCCTTCTTCGACCGCGTTGGACGCCGCGTGAACATGATGGAGCAGGTGCTCGACATTCCGGGGCAGGAGATCATCACCAAGGATAACGCCATGATCGGCGTCGACGGCGTGGTCTTCTTCCAGGTGCTGGACGCGGCCAAGGCGGCGTATGAAGTGTCCGAAATCTACGTGGCGATCATGCAGCTGGCGACCACCAATCTCCGCACGGTGATGGGGTCGATGGATCTCGACGAGACTTTATCCAAGCGCGACGAGATCAACGCCCGGCTGCTGGCGGTGGTGGACCATGCGACCGAGGCGTGGGGCGTCAAGATCACGCGCGTCGAGGTGAAGGACATCCGCCCGCCCGCCGACATCGTCAACGCGATGGGCCGGCAGATGAAGGCGGAGCGCGAGAAGCGCGCGGTGATCCTCGAGGCCGAGGGCAGCCGCGCCGCAGACATCCTGCGGGCGGAGGGCCAGAAGCAGAGCCAGATCCTGGAAGCCGAGGGCAAGCGTGAAGCCGCTTTCCGCGAGGCCGAGGCGCGCGAACGCCAGGCGGAAGCGGAGGCCAAGGCGACCAAGATGGTGAGCGAGGCGATCGCGGACGGCAATGCGCAGGCGATCAACTACTTCGTGGCGCAGAAATATGTGGAGGCGGTGAGCCAGTTCGCCTCCTCGCCCAACGCCAAGACGATCCTGTTCCCGGTCGAGGCGACGCAGTTGATCGGCACGCTGGGCGGAATCGGCGAGATCGCCAAGCAGGCGCTCAACCCCGCCGAGGCGCCGGCTGCACCTACAGCCCCGTCCGCACGGCGCGGCGCGCCGCAGGTGCAGGTGCCGAGCACCAAGGCCTGATCGGGTGGACAGCGCCTGGATCTGGCTGATCGCCGGCGTGGTGCTGGCGATCGCGGAGCTGGTCGTTCCCGGCATCTTCCTGATCTGGCTGGGCGCGGCGGCGCTGGTGACGGGGATGGTGGCGATGGGCAGCTCAATCGGGCTGCCCGCGGAGTTCGGCTGCTTCGCGTTGACCGCGGCGATTTCGGTCCTGGTCGGGCGGACGGTGATGGCGCGGATGCCCATCCTGTCCGACGATCCCCTGCTTAACGAGCGCACCGCGCGGCTGATCGGGCGCACCGTGGTCGTGACCGAGGCGATAACCGGCGGCGAGGGGCGTGTGCGCGTCGGCGACGGCATCTGGCCGGCCACCGGCCCGGACGCTCCGGTCGGCGCGGCCATGAAGATCGTCGGCGCTGACGGTGCACGGCTTCAGGTCGAGGCGGCGGACGCCCGCTTGCCGGACGCAGCCGGCTGAAGCAGGCCGGCCAAAGCCAGAGCATTGCCCGTCGCCGCACCTAAGGTGGTGTTGTCGTAGACTACCCAGATTTCGGATGCCGCTGCGGCGCGCCGGACGGCGGCGGCCTGGTCCGCAATCGCCGCAGGCTCGTAGCTCGATCGGTAGACCTGGGGCGTGCCGTGGAAGCGGAAATAGGCAAAGCCCGGCCACCCGCCCGGAACGGCCGCCTCCGAAACAACCGCCGGGTCGGCGGCGACTCGAGCGACGCGGTGCTCGCCAAGCAAAGCGTCGACCGCAGCCGTGAACCAGCTCGGATGCCGCGGCTCCAGCACCAGCTGCACCGGAAACAGGGTCGCGAGACCGTCCAGGAAGGGGCCGACCGCATCCGGCTCGAAGGCGAGGCTCGGCGGGATCTGCACCAACACGACCCGGAGCTTCGCGCCCAAGCCGGCGGTCTGGCCAGCGAACGCACGCAGTGGCTCGCCCACATCGACCAGGCGGCGCCGATGCGTGATCTCCTTGGGTAGCTTCGCGGCGAAGCTGAAGTCCGGCGGGACGCTCTCGGCCCACCGCTGATAGGTTGCGAGCCGGTGCGGGCGATGGAAGCTGCTGTTGATCTCCACGCAGGACAGGCGTGCGGCGTAGCGTTGGAGCTGCGAGCCCTCGGGCGGGAAAAGATCGCGGTAGGTACGGGGGATCGTCCAGCCCGCGGTGCCGATCCTGATCATCGAGGTCATGGGGCCGGAAAGCCGATCCGCGGCGCCTGTTCCATGCGCTGTTGAGCGTTCGGAACGAAGCGGCTATCCGCGTCCGGCACCAGGGCGCGCGCGGAAGGCAAGAATGGCGGCATCGATCGCGCTCGTCGACGACGATCGCAACATCCTGACCTCAGTGTCGATCGCGCTCCAGTCGGAGGGATTCGCGGTTCGCATCTACACGGACGGCGAAACCGCGCTGAAGGCGCTGACCGAGAACCCGCCCGACCTGGCCGTGCTCGACATCAAGATGCCGCGCATGGACGGGATGGAGCTGCTGCGGCGCCTGCGCGAGAAGAGCCCGGTGCCGGCGATCTTCCTGACGTCCAAGGATGATGAGCTGGACGAGGCGCTGGGCCTCGCGCTGGGGGCGGACGATTATATCACCAAGCCGTTCAGCCAACGGCTGCTGATCGCACGGATCCGGGCGATCCTGCGCCGGGTCGACAATCGCGGGCGCGGCGACGAGGACGCGCCGCCCGCCGAAAAGATCGTGCGCGGCCGGCTGGAAATGGATCCCGCGCGCCATCGCGTCACCTGGGACGGCAAGGAGGTGACGCTGACCGTCACCGAATTCCTGATCCTGGAGGCGCTCGCGCAGCGACCGGGCTTCGTAAAATCGCGCGACCAGCTGATGGACACGGCCTATCAGGACGACGTCTATGTCGACGACCGCACGATCGACAGCCATATCAAGCGGCTGCGGCGCAAGTTCCGGCAGGTGGACAACGACTTCAAGGCGATCGAGACGCTCTATGGCGTTGGCTACCGTTTTTCGGAGGAATGACGACGGCGAGGGCGGGTGGCGGCTGTCGCTCACCGGGCGCATCCTCGCGGTCAACATCTTCGCGCTGATCGTCCTCGCGGGCGGCTTCTTCTATCTCGATTCCTATCGCGTCCAGCTGCTCGAAGAGCGGACCGAGGAGATATCGACCGAGGCGCGGCTAGCGGCCACGGCGGCGGCAGCGGCGCCGCCCGAGCGGCTGAACGCGATGCTGGAGAAACTGGGCGAGGCGAGCGGCTATCGCTTCCGGCTCTACCAGGGCAGCGGCGCGCCGGTCGACAGCTGGAGCATCGGCAAGCCGAGTTACGTGCTGCGCGACCCCAATGACGAACCGTGGAAACGCCACGTCGCGCGTTTCATGGATCGGGTAATCGACCATGTCGTCGGCGCCGAAGTACCCGAGCCGTTCGTCGAGCCGAGCGTGGACCGCCTCTCCGCCTGGCCCGAGGCGATCCGCGCCGCCCGGACGGGCGAGGTGCAGACCGCGATCCGCCGCGCGCCAGCGCGCACCCCGGTTATTTCGGCCGCGATGCCGGTGGGCGGGCTCAATCCCGGCGTGCTGCTGCTCACCAGCGACCAGCGCGACGTGATCCACACGGTCCGCGCCGAGCGATTCTGGCTGGGGCTGGTGCTGCTTGGGACGACGGCTTTGTCGATCGCGCTGTCGCTGTTTCTTGCGCGCACGATCGCGCGGCCGCTGCGCAGGCTCGCGCTCGCGGCGCACCGGGTCCGGCTCGGGCGATCGCGCGAGGTGCAGGTGCCGCGGCTGCCCTCACGCCGCGACGAGATCGGCACGCTCGCCCGCGCGCTGAGCGACATGAGCCAGGCGCTGCGCCAGCGGATCGACGCGACCGAGGCGTTCGCGGCGGACGTGGCCCACGAGATGAAGAATCCGCTCGCGTCGCTCCGCTCGGCGATCGACAGCCTGGAGCTCGTCAAGGATCCGGAGCTGCGCGAGAAATTGCTGGCGGTGATCCGCGACGATGTGCGCCGGCTGGACCGGCTGATCACCGACGTATCCGAGGCGTCTCGCATGGACGCCGAACTGTCGCGCGCGCGGTTCGAATCGGTCGATATCGGCCATATGATCGAGCAGCTGGTCGCCGCGCGCGAGGCGCGGGGCCTGCCGAACGGGATCCGCCTGGCGTTCGGCCGGCCGCATCGGGGGAGCGCGGTATTGTTCGGAGACGGCCAGAGGCTCGCCGGAGCGATCGAGAATCTGATCGACAACGCCATATCCTTCTCGCCGCCGGGCGGGCTGGTGCAGGTGACCGCGATGCGCGATGGGCAGCAGATCGTGGTGCGGGTCGAAGATGACGGGCCGGGCGTGCCGCCGGGCGAGCGTCAGGCGATCTTCAATCGCTTCCATTCGATCCGCCCGGAGGGCGAGGCGTTCGGACGCCATTCGGGCCTCGGCCTCGCCATCGCCAAGGCGATCGTCGACGGCCATACCGGGACCATCTCAGTCACCGACCGCGACGACGATAATCAGGGCGCCCGCTTCACGATCCGGCTGCCGGCCGCCGAGAAATGAGCGCAGTGCTGCATGCCTCCTGCGTCGCGATCGGCGGCCGGGGCGTCCTGCTGACGGGTGGGTCCGGCGCGGGAAAATCGGACCTGGCGCTACGCCTGATCGACCGGGGCGCGGTTCTGGTGGGAGATGACGGCGTCGTGGTCGAAGCGCGCGACGGCCGTCTCCATGCGCGGCCGGGCCCCAATATCGAAGGCCAGATGGAAGTCCGCGGCCTGGGCATCCTTGCTTTCCCCTGGGCAGACGCGCCGCTTGCGCTCGCGGTGGCGCTCGACCAGCCGGTGCCGCGCATGCCCGACGAGATGCTACCCTTTCGGCTGATCGAGGGGCTGGCCCTGCCCCTGATCGCGCTCGACCCGTTCGAAAGCTCGGCGGCGGTCAAGGTCGAGAAAGCATTGGCGATATATGGACTGGAGCCATGAGTCGTCCGTCGCGCATCCTGCTGGTCACCGGGCTTGCCGGCGCGGGCCGGACCACGGTTCTCAAGACGCTGGAGGATTTGGGCTGGGAGGCGGTCGATAACCTGCCGCTGAGCCTGCTCGACCGCTTGCTGTCGAGTCCTACGCCGCAAGGCGCGCCGGACCAGGACCGCCCGCTCGCGATCGGCATCGACAGCCGTACACGCGGATTCGACGCCGACGGCATCCTCCGCCGCGTCGCGCGGCTGCGCGAGGAGCAGTCGGTGGAAATTCTTTTCCTCGACGCGGCCGACGCGGTACTTGCGCAGCGTTTCTCCGCCACGCGGCGCCGGCATCCGCTTGCGATCGACCGCCCGGCGGAGACGGGAATTGCCAGCGAGCGCGACATGCTCGAGCCGCTGCGCAAGGCCGCCGAGCATCTGATCGACACGAGCGAGCTTACCAGCAACGCGCTCCAGCAGGAGATCCGCCAGCGGTTCGGCGGGGCGGAGGCGGCGGAGCCAACGCTGGTCGTCTCCTCGTTCAGCTATGCGCGCGGGCTGCCGCGCGACGCGGACCTCGTGCTGGACATGCGATTCCTGCGCAACCCGCATTGGGATGAAGCGCTCCGGCCAGGCACGGGCCTGGACGCCGACGTCGCCGCCTATATCGCCGCCGATCCGGCCTATGGCCCGGCACTCGACCAGATCGAAGGCCTGCTCACGTTGCTGCTGCCGCGCTACGAGCGGGAGGGTAAAAGCTATATCACGATCGCATTCGGCTGTACCGGCGGGCGTCACCGCTCAGTTCACGCGGCCGAGACCATCGCCAAGAGGTTGCGCGCGGCGGGATTTTCCCCCACCATCGCGCATCGTGACCTGGCTCAAGAACAATCAGGCGCGCAGGAGAGGAAGCCGGACGATGGCATCGCAATCGTGACGGTGAGCAAATGATCGGATTGGTGCTGGTGACGCATGGCCAGCTCGCGGCAGAGTTCGTGCGTGCGATGGAGCATGTCGTCGGTCCCCAGGAGGCGATCGAGGCCATCTGCATCGGACCCGAGGACGATATGGAGGCCCGCCGCGCGGACATCGCGAAGGCGGTCGCTGCGGTCGATCAGGGCCGCGGCGTCATTTTGCTGACCGACCTTTTCGGCGGCACCCCCTCCAATCTGGCCATTTCGCTGATGGAGCCGGGCCGGATCGAGGTGATCGCGGGCGTCAATTTGCCGATGCTGATCCGCCTGGAAGGCGCGCGCAAGGCGATGAAGGTCCAAGCCGCGGTCGCCGCCGCGCGCGAGGCGGGGCGCAAATATATCTCGGTCGCTTCCGAGGTGTTGGGAGCGGCTGCCGCATGACGGTCCAGCGGACCGTCTCCATCACCAACAAGCGCGGCCTGCACGCCCGCGCGAGCGCGAAGTTCGTGACGCTCGCATCGACCCTTCCCGCGGCGGTGGAGGTCGAGAAGGACGGGTCCAAGGTCGCGGGCACCTCGATCATGGGACTGATGATGCTAGGCGCGGCGATGGGCGACAATGTCATCATCAGCGCACAGGGCGACGGGGCCGAGGATGCGGTCGCGGCGCTGTGCGCTTTGGTCGAGGACAAGTTCGGCGAGGAATGACGCGGAGGGCGATGTCCGGAGGACATCAGACCACGTCATTCCCGGCGCCAAGGGCCAGCGCATTACCGCGGCCCGTTCAGCCTTATGATGCGCGGTCCTAGAGGCCGAACGGCCAGGTCTCCTCACCCCCTTTATGTCCAGACTCCGCCAATAGCGGCGTGACCGCTTCGGTCTGGTCGAACCAGACATAGGCGTCGAACTGCTCGGGCAGGATCGCGCTCGAATAATGGCTCCAGCGTTCGGTTTCGGGGCGGTAGATCACCCCGATGAAGCGCTCCAGCCGCGGCTCCATGAGCGCCGCGCGCGCCGCCTGATTGTGGCCGGCGCGCATGTCGAGCAGGAAGCGATCCACGCCGGTATCGTGCGCGATCCGTTCGTAGCTGTCGGGGCGCGACGGGTTGACCCTTTTCACCTCCATCGGACCGTCCCAGTCTTCCGCGGCGGCGACCGTACCGCCGTGCGTGCCGAAGCCGATCAGCTGCGCGCGCCCGTCCATCGCCTCCCGGCAGAGCTGACCGAGATTGAGCTCATCGCGTTCGCTGCCCATGTCGGTGAAGCGCGCATCGCCGATATGGCTGTTGTGCGCCCAAATCACCGCTTTGGCACGCTCCCCCTTCGCCTGGAGCAGGAGGTCCAGCGTCTGGTACATATGCTTGTCGCGCAGGTTCCAGCTCTCGGCCGACCCGTAATACATCACGCGGTAATAGGCCTCGGCATCGGCGACGAGCCTCGCATTGGCGGCGGCGTCGAGAAAGTCGTCATCCTCGACCGAGCCGTAATCGCGGCTCCTGGCGAAAAGATCGACCAGCATCTTAGCGACGGCGCCTTCGCAACGCGCATAGCCTTCGGTCAGCGCGAGCCGGCCATAGACCGCAGGATCCTCGCTGAAGGGCATGATGCAGCCATAGCGCTCGCGCGCCAGCCGCGCCGCTTCGGGGTCAACCCGGTCGAGATAGTCGATCACGGCACGGATCGAGCCGTTGAGATTGTAGAGATCGAGCCCATAAAAGCCCGCTCGGCGTTCGGCCGGCAACGCGCTGTTATGCTCGCGCAGCCAGCCGACGAAGCCGAGGAAGTCGGTGTTCTTCCACATCCAAGTCGGAAAGCGATCGAAGAAGGCGCCGTCACGGCGGCCCTGCTTGTGGCGCACGATCCGGTCGATCGTCGCGGCATCGGGCCAGTCCGCCTCGGCCGCGATGATCGTGAACCCATGATGTTCGATCAGCCGACGGGTGATCGCGGCGCGGGCGCGGTAGAATTCGGACGTGCCGTGGCTCGCCTCGCCGAGCAGCACGACCCGTGCGTCTGCGAAGCGGTCGAAGAAACGCCCGAACGCCGGGTCGTCGATGTCGGGCAGCGGTTCAGCGGCCGCGCGCACCGCATCGACCAGCTCTTCCCGCCTGATGGGGCCTTCATGCATGAGCGTCACGCCTCTTGGGCGAGCGAACGAACGAGGCAGCAGGCCGATCCAATCTGGATCAATCACCGCGCCCGAAGCTAATCGGTGGGCCGCTCCGCCAATCGGGCGAGCGCCGCCATGTCGAGCAGTCTCACCCGCCCGCGCGTGCCGGCAATCAGCCGCTCGCCGCGCCAGCGGCTCATGATTCGGCTGACGGTCGGCAAGGTGGCGGAGGTGAGATCGGCAAGATCCTGGCGCGATAGCGGCAATTCGCAGCCGTCGATCTGTTCGCCATGGACCCGGCGGGCCATGCGTATCAAAGTGCGGGCGATCCTTTGTTCGACCGGCACGCTTGCCACCTCCTCCAGCCGCTCAATCAGCTGCTCGGCATAATTGGTGACGGTGCGCAGCACGTTGGAGGCCAAAGTGGGGCTCGACTCCATCAGCTGGCGCAGATCCTCGATCCGCCAGGCCAGCGCCTCGACCGGGGTGATCGCGGTCGCATTGGCGTGATTGACGCGGTTGTCGGTCGTCCCGAACGTTCCGATCGGCTGACCGGCGCCGAGCAGGGTGAGCGTGAGGACGCCACCATCCTCGGAGGCGCGCCAGACCTTCACCCGGCCCTTGGTGATCACGAATAATTCGCTGGCGCTGTCACCCTGCGAGAAGAGATTTTCGCCCTGCGCGAACGTGCGCGCATGGGCACGCCGGTTGAGGGCGGCGCGATCCGCCTCGTTCAAGCCTAGGAACAGCGGGCTGATACTCATTGCCCCACCTGATCGGGCGTGCGGCGCCGTTCCCCCGTGCCGCTCCGACCGCGATTATAAATGTATTCGTATGCAATGTCGCCTTACTTGTTCCAGCGCAAAGACAGGACGGCAACGAAACAATAGAGGCGCGCCTTCGCCCCCTGAAATCCCCTGTCACCGTCGCGTGAGCTTTCGTGCAGACGCTACCTATCGAGACGATCACGATCGTCGAGGCCACCGCGCCCGACGTTCAGGCAAAGGCAGCCGCGATAACCTTCCGGATGTGGCATCATATGCCATCGGAGGCCGCGCGCAGGCTGCTGTTTGCGGAATTCGCGCTCGACGGTCGGGTCGTCGGCTTGCTGGACGCAATTGTTGTTGCGGCCCGGCGGAAATGGCCGGAAACTCTGCCGCGTTTGCTGTTGCCCGCGGAAAATGCGGGGCCGGAGTCAATTTATTCGACAATGGAGCCCGCGTTGATGTTGGCTTTGACCGAAGCCTTAGGCAAGATGGCAACGAGCGCGGTACTGAATGCCTGGAAACAGGCCTTTCGTTTTCTGACGGAAGGGCTGACGACGGGCTAAGAGTCCCCTCGGCGGCGTATGCGATGCTACCCCCCAAGGGCATCGTTTTTGCCGAGGGATGACATGGATGTCGGCCTGTCCCGCAAGGGGCCTCTGCGCCGACATGACGGCCTACCCCCACAGGGCCG
>Ga0157372_10007737_pt1 | contig 11417 bp, 9 predicted proteins | sample C55metaG_FD_115307 | JGI IMG/M metagenome (GOLD analysis project Ga0157372, IMG submission 115307) | Corn rhizosphere microbial communities from Kellogg Biological Station, Michigan, USA - C5-5 metaG | ecosystem: Host-associated > Plants > Roots > Rhizosphere > Soil | place: USA: Michigan...
TAAAAATACACCCTTTTTACCCTTTGCGAAACATTGGTAAGTATTTCGTAAGGGATGGTGTTAATTTGCCTGGCCAGTTCTTCAATCTTGTATTCCTCGTTAAATACGATCACTTCATCTCCTTCTTTTACGTCGATTTCGGTTATGTCGATCATCGTCATATCCATTGATATGTTACCCACCGTTGGCGCCAGCACTCCTTTTACGAGCATTTTACCAACACCGTTGCCAAACGCGCGTAAATACCCATCGGCATAGCCGATGCGTATGGTGGCTATCTTACCGTCCTTAGTCAGGCTGCCATTGCGGTTGTAGCCGATGGTTTCGCCGGCCAAAACTTTTTTTATTTGCGATACGCTGGTTTTTAAAGTGGCCACGGATTGCAAAGGATACACCTCATCCTTTATCGCGCTATCGATGCCGTATAAGCCGATGCCTAATCGCACCATATCCAGTTGCGCTACCGGCCAGCGGCTGATGGCCGAGGTATTGGCAATGTGTTTATCAAACTTATATCCTACCGCTTTTTCAATCTGCCGGTATGCTTTTTCAAATCGCGACAGTTGTTTTACCGTAAAAGCATCATGTATCTCGGCATCGCTGGCAACCAAATGCGAAAATACCGATTGTATATGAACATAACGGTTATCCTGCATTAAATCGCATAGCATTTCTATTTCAAAATCCTCAAAGCCGAGGCGGTGCATGCCGGTATCAATCTTGATATGAATGGGGTAATTAAGCACTTTTTTGGCTTGCGCGAACTTCACCAGTTCGTCGAGCAAGGTAAAGCTGTATATCTCGGGCTCAAGCTTAAACTCTACCAGTTTATCAAAAGCCGATACCTCGGGATTGAGCACTACTACCGGCAGCGTAATACCGGCCTTACGCAGGGCCACGCCTTCGTCAACATAAGCCACAGCCAGGTAATCAACCTTGTTAAATTGCAGCATATTGGCCACCTCGAAACTGCCGCTGCCGTACGAAAAAGCTTTCACCATCGCCATGACCTTCACTCCCGGCGCCAGTTTCGATTTATAATAATTGAGGTTATTTTGCAGTGCGTTGAGATTGATCTCCATAACTGTTTCGTGCGCCTTTTGCACCAACGCACGGCTTACCCGCTCGAACTCAAAACTGCGCGAGCCTTTAATAAGGATGGTTTCGTCCTTCAATTCCAAATCGGGCAGCTTGATCAACAAACTGTCGGTATCTTCAAAAAAATGCTTTTCGGGCACCTTAAAAAGCTCCCGGCAGGCAGATATGGCCTTCCCCACGCCGATAAATTTGTCGATCTTTTTTTCGGCAAGCAAATTAGCAACCTGGGCGTAAAGCACATCGGCTTCCAATCCCGATTGAAAAATGTCCGAAAGGATAAGCGTACGTGCAGGATGCTGATTTTGCTGGTTTAAAAAATTGAGCGCTATCTCGAGCGACTGGATATCCGAGTTGTATGAATCATCAATAACAGAACAATTATTGATGCCATCTTTCAACTCCATACGCATACTTACCGGTACCAGACGCTCCATACGGTCGTCAATCATCGCCGGATCATACCCCAAAGCCAGCAGCGTTGCCCAGCAGGTTATGGCATTTTCAACCGAAGCCTCATCCACAAAAGGTACCAGGCACTCAATCTCCTTTTCCTGGTAACGGGCACGCAGGTAAAATTTACCGGCTATAATAGTTTCGCTAAATACGTGTAAGTCGGCCCCGGCTTTATCCTGGCTCCAGGTAAATTGCTTTTTGCCGGGCTTATCGCCTTTATAAGTTACCAGGGTGTCGTATTTGTAAACCACTAAATTGCAATGCTTAAAAAGCCTTAGTTTTTCTTCCAGTTTTTGTTCAGTATTAGCAAAACCCTCGTTATGCGCGGCGCCCATGTGTGTTAAAACACCGATAGTAGGTTTTATCATTGCCTCCAGACGTTTCATTTCGCCGATGGTGGATATGCCCGCTTCAAATATGCCGAGGGTATGTATATCCTCCATCTGCCATACCGAAAGCGCCACGCCCAACTGCGAATTAAAACTTTTAGGGTTGCGTACGATTTTCTGATCTTGGCACATCAACTGGTAAAGCCACTCCTTTACAATCGTTTTTCCATTGCTGCCGGTGATACCGATTACATCGTAACTAAACTGTGCGCGATGATGCGCCGCAAGGCTTTGCAAAGCTTTCAATACGTCGGTAACCAGTAAAAAATTGGCATCTTTCATAGCGCCTGCGGCCGGAGCTTTGCTCACCACAAAGTTGCGCACGCCGGCCTTGTACACATCGGGAATAAACTCGTGCCCATCCCTCCTGTCCTTTAGCGCAAAAAACAGCGAGATACCAGGGTTATTAACCTTTCGGCTATCAGTGAGCAGATTGCTGATGCTGGCTTCGTGCACAATATCGCCCTTAGCTCCAATAATTTGCTGTATTTGTGTGATAGGATATTGGTTATTCAACATGGGCCCTAATTTCAAGATATTTATATCAATACAAGAATTTTAGCGAATTTTGGTTTGATGGAATTTAAACAGCCACCGCCTAAAATTACCGATCCTAAAACAGGACTGGCCAAAGCCGAACATTATTGCGCTTACCAGGAACGATCGCAACAAGAAGTGCGTAACAAGCTATACGACTGGGGGCTTTACCAGCGAGATGTAGAGCAGATCATCAGCACGCTGATCGAAACAAATTTTTTAAGCGAAGAGCGATTTGCCAAAGCTTATGTGCAAGGTAAGTTTAACCAAAAAGGATGGGGACGCATTAAAATAAAGCAAGGGTTAAAATTAAAAAAGGTGCCTGATGTATTGATCCGCAAAGCTTTGTTAATGATTGATGCCGATGCGTATTTACAGACCCTCACCAAAATTTTAGAGAAGAAGGCGCGGCTGATCACCGAAGGAGACAGATACAAACGCAATTATAAACTACAGCAATATGCCATGAGCCGTGGCTTTGAAAGTGACCTGATTGCGGATGTGCTGAAGGAATTGGAAAGCCGGTAGCTTTTATTGTCAAACCAACAAGTATTGTAACATATCGGCTATCCGGCAATAAAACAGAGTATAGTTCGCTAAATTGGGGCGAACTAACGATTATGCCTATACCTTGTCATGCAAATCAAACCTAACCTGATATTTCTATTGCTTTTCTTATTGGCTCAACAGGTTCTTGCACAGAGCAATAATGTGAATATTACAGGCAAAGTAGTTGCCGCCGATAGCCAACAGCCTTTACACGCTGCCAGCATCAGCATCAACAAAAAGGGCGTAGGTACTGCGACTAACAAGAACGGGCAATTTTTGCTGATGGTATCTGCGGCGAACTTGAACGATACCTTAAGGATATCGAGCATTGGTTATCAAACCCGATATTTGGCGATAAGTGGATTAACGAACAGGCAGTTGGTTAACATCGCGCTGAAACCCAATGCTACCGAATTAAAAGAAGTAAATGTGGCTTATCATGATCCGCTGCAGATCATTCAAAAGGCTATTGATCGTATCCCTAAAAATTACATCAACCATCCGCACATTACCCGTGGCTTTTACCGGATGTATACGGCTAAGGGTACCACTCCGCTCGAATTATCCGAAGCTGTCTTCGATATTTACAATTTTGGTTATGCCGATAAACGGGCAGATCTGTTTAAACTGATCAAAGCGCGCGACCAAAAGAACCAGCGTGATTTCCATTCGCTCGAGTTGGGCCAGAAACCCAATACCATTTTCAATTACGATGTAGTGAACCATTTGATGAGCAGCGGCTTTTTAAGCGACCGCGGCTTAGCCAAACACCATTTTGAGGTTACGGATATAATTGATGTAAAAGGTTATCCGGCTTACGAAATAACTTTTCGCGAAAATGAGAACGCCGGAGGGGAAACTTACCGCGGTAAGTTTTATGTAGATATCAAGACTTACGCGTTCATTTATTTTGATTATGGATTAAGCCCGAAAGCAATAGCGGATGCGCAATTCGGCGGTCTTTCGGAGCGGATATTGACCGGCAGCGATGATATCCGTATCGGCCTGAAACATGACCGTACAGCTGTTGGTTATCAAAAAGTGGGCGACAAATGGGTGTTATCGGATGTGGTAGGTAATGATGCTTTAGACATTAAAGCGCCCGATTTGAAATACGATTACGTGGCCACTATCAAATTTGATTACCAGGTAACCTCGGTAGATACCGCACAAAATGAATCGTTCAATAATAAATTGAATCGCCACGAGAACATTAATGACCATGACAGTAACGATGGTGAGGAATATTGGAAAGATTATAATACCCTGCTATCCGACTTTAAAACCGGGGATGTTTTTAAATACATCAAAGCGGTAAACAGCCAAACCAAACTGGAAGATAAATTTGAAGAAAAACTGCCTAAATTACCTAAAGACACCCTGCAACGCATCGAAGCTTTGCTGAAATTTTACAATGACAACGGACAGTTTAACGGTACCGTGCTGATACAAAACAAAGGCAAACTATTGCTAAGCAAAAGTTATGGGTATGCGGATAAAGAAAGTAAGGCTACAGCAGATAGCCATACCGCCTATCGCATCGGGCCGGTGAGTCAAATTTTCACTTCGGTAATTATTAACCAAATGGTAAGCGAGGGCAAGCTTAGCCTGAATGCGCCTATCAAAAATTACATTCCTTATTATACCAATGGCGATGTGACCATCGAACAGTTGCTCAGCAACCGGTCAGGCATACCGGATTATATGGGTAACGAAGACTATAAAAAACAGATATTGAGCCAGTCGTTCGCGGTAAAGCAAATGGTGATCAATTTTTGCAGCGATACGCTCAACTTTAAAAGCGGCACCAACTTTGAATACAGCAACTCGAACTTTGTGGTGTTGGCCGCCATAGCCGAAGAGGTTAGCGGTAAAACATTTGCTGCATTATTGCAGGAAAGGATATTTGGCCCGCTGCAAATGATGAATAGCTATTTTGGTAAGAGCACAATGGCTCATGCGGCTAAAGGGTATATGAATAATACTTTGGAAATTAATTACGATACAGCTAATCAAGCAGGCGCGAGCGGTATCTATTCATCGGTAGAAGACTTATTGAAATTTAACCAGGCATTGCAAAGCAGCAGACTACTCAACGCCACGCAAAAAGCCGAGATGCTGAAACCGCGCAGCGAGTTTAAAGATCGTGATGCGGGATATGGGTATGGCTGGATGATCGACAGAACAGCTTTCGATGCATCGAAAAAACATGGCATCATTTATTATTCAGGTATCGACCAAGGCTTTGCAAGTATGTTTGCCAGGCAGGGAGATAGCGATACCTGCATTATCCTGCTTAATAATACCGGCGATTTTCCCAGCGTTGATATAACCAATCTGCTGTTGAATATGCTGAACTAAAACAGTAAAAGTCCGCTGACCATAAGTCAGCAGGCTTTGTGCTCAGTATTAAGGACTGTTTATTTTAAATATTCGTTAAAAAAATCGATGGTGCGTTTCCAGGCCAGTTCGGCCGCGGCTTTATCATAGCGCGGCGTAGTATCGTTGTGGAAACCATGATTAGCTCCTTCGTAAATATAAGCCTGATATTTTTTACCATTGGCTTTTAAAGTGGCCTCGTAAGCCGGCCAGCCGCCGGTAATGCGGGTATCCAGCGAGGCATAATGCAACAACAGTGGCGCATGTATCTTCGCGGCATCTTCGGCGGTTGGTTGCGCGCCGTAAAATGGCACAGCCGCGGCCAGATCAGGCAAGCGCACGGCCATTTGATTGGCAATGCCGCCGCCGAAGCAGAAGCCTACCACACCTATTTTGCCGTTGCAATCTTTATCACGTTTCAGGTAATCGAAAGCGGCGATAAAATCTTCCAGCATTTCGGCCTGGTTGCGTTTGGCTTGCATGGCGCGGCCTTCGTCATCATTACCCGGATAACCGCCAAGTGGGGTCAATGCATCGGGTGCCAGGGTAATAAAACCGGCCAATGCCGCACGCCGGGCAACGTCCTCAATGTATGGGTTTAGTCCCCGATTTTCGTGCACTACCACAATGCCGCCTAGTTTGCCTTTGGCATTTTTGGGCTTCGATAGTAAACCCTTAATATTACCGCCGCCTTTTGGTGATGAGTAAGTGATATAGCTTGATTCTAATCTGGCATCATCAGCCTTTACCTGTATATTATTCTGGTAATCGGGCATTAAAAAGCTTAGCAAAGCGGGTACCGTCATCCCACCAACGGCGTAGAGTGATAGCTTTTGTACAAAGGAGCGCCGGTCGATACGGCTGTGGGCGTAATCGTCGTACAGGTCGAACACTTCCTGTTTTACATCTTCTTTTTTGATCTCGTTCATAGGTCAAATGGCTTTTAATCAAATGTACTGAATTTATAGTGAGATGGTTGCCGGGGATCAGCATCGTAAACAACAAATTACAAAACAACTGTTTTTTATCTCACAGTTTTCTAAAAAAATGACAAACCACCCTTTACCCCGATTGTTATTTTAACAGACCGGAATGAACCGGAAAAAAGTGTAAAGGAGGATAAGTTATGAGCCTGGTAAGATATGCGGATAAGAGAGAAAGAAGTTTATTAAACCCTTTATTTACCGACATTTTCGAGAATTTTTTTAACGATAGTTTTGTTTCCGACCGGATGGTGTCGCGCGTGCCGGCAGTAAACATTTCTGAAACCGACGGGCATTACCATATTGAACTGGCCGCGCCCGGCTTAAAAAAGGAAGATTTTAAGATAGACCTCGACCGTAACACGCTCACCATCTCGGCCGAAAAACAACAAAGCGAACATACCGAGGGCGACAAAAAGTATAACAAGCGCGAATATTGCTATACTTCGTTTGTGCGCAGCTTTACCCTGCCCGACTCGACCAACGACGCCGGTATCGAGGCTAGTTATAATGACGGTGTGCTGAAGATTGACGTAGCCAAAAAAGAAGAATCCAAGAATGCTAACCGGCAGATTGAGGTTAAGTAAATGGAATATTTATTGGGCGCTGCTTTCCGCAGCGCCTTTTTTGTAAATACTACATTGATTTTATAACTAAAAACTAAAAAATTTTAACAAATTAATCTACCTGAAAAACAGCGCTTAAACAAGCCGCAACCAATTTTTTTAAAAAAAGTTTTGAGAATTATTTGCGTATAATCCATTTCTGCCTATATTTGCACTCCGTTAGCGAAAGGGGCGCAAGGCCAACCGCGAAACGAAAACAAAAAATATGCGAAAGTAGCTCAGTTGGTAGAGCACGACCTTGCCAAGGTCGGGGTCGCGAGTTCGAATCTCGTCTTTCGCTCTAAATCCCTCTGATAACCCGGAGGGATTTGTTTTTAAAAGGTAAACTGCCTGCCTGGGTGGTGGAACTGGTAGACACGCAGGACTTAAAATCCTGTGCCCGTCAAAGGCGTGCGGGTTCGATTCCCGCCCCAGGTACAAAATGAATGACCGTAAGTTGAACGTATGTTTGGCTTACGGTTTTTTTGTTATAGAAAATATTAGCTTTATTTGAATAAATAAAATATATCAAATTGTGATGTCTGCATCAGGGCAAAATTTTGAAGATTATAAAGTCAATGTGTAACAGATAATATGTTGTTACAGCCTGAATTTATAAAATTATATGACATTAACAGTTATGAAAATTCGTTCTATGATCATGGTACAGGTGTCTTTCATTTTACTCACCGAAACTGGTTATGATATCCAGACTTTAAGCACCGGGGAGCAGGTTTTTGAAGATCAAAAAGTTCCATCCTGACCTCGTATTAGTGGATGTGATGCTGACGGGGATGGATGGCAGGCTGATCTGTAAGCGGATGAAGACCCAGACGGACACGCTGGCCCTGTCGGTTATCCTGATTTCCGGCAGCCACAACCTTTTCCAAAACTTGTCAGAGCAAGGCGCGCCAAATGATTTCATGGCCAAGCCTTTTGACCTGGATTCGCTGCTCAAAAAAATTGAATATCAACTGATTGCTTAGTGTCATCCTTCGTCCTGTGACGAAAACTGTCCTTTATAATGGTATCTTTAACAGCTATGCCGGAAACGCTGCTACCTTTTCAGGCTTATAATATCCTGAGCACTTTATTAGAAAAAGAGTTTGACGAGCTTTGTGCCCTTGCTTCGGCTATTTGCCAGACGCCTGTCGCGCTGATCAAATTGCTGGAGGAGGAAAAGCCGTTTATCAAAGCGGGCGCCAGCGCTCCGATCGCATTATTACCGGATGTCTATGTAAAATACGCCGAAACGATAGCTTTTGCCGAAGATTTATTGGTGGCGGTAGAACCTGTTGACGAAGCTGTTATTTTTTACGCGGGTATCCCGCTGATAAATGCCGAAGGGCAAACCATGGGATCGCTCTGCGTGATCGACATGGAAAAAAGGTCGCTAAGCGAGTTACAAACTGCTGCGTTGAAGATCCTGGCCGGGCAGGTCATGGCCAAACTCGAACTCAAAAAGCAGGATATTGCGCTAAAAAAGTCATACCAGGCTTTAACCAATGCGCATAGTTTCACGCAGAAGTTCGCAGCTATGGCCGCCCATGACATCAAAAACCCTTTAAGCAGTATTTCGTTAACAGCGCAGGCTTTAAAAGTCAGGCTGGAAAAAACCGGAGACGAGGGTTGTTTAAAGCTGGTCAATATTAACATCAGCGGTATAAAAAAATTAAATAATTTGTTGGATGATATGCTGGCTTATTCCAAAGATCCTGCCTTACTACACCAAAGGAAGCAGGCAATCAACCTGCCCGAACTCCTTTTTTCCGTTACCGGTATGCTGGAGATCCCGGACAATATGGACATTCGTTTACCGGAACAAAGTTTCCGCCTGAACAGTTCGTATATCGCTTTAGAACAAATTTTCATCAACCTGTTCACCAACGCCATCCGGTACAATAACAAGGCGCAAGGACTGATACAAGTGCGCTTTAGGTCTGATGAAAACTTTGATTATTTCGAAGTGGAGGACAATGGTATCGGGATTGCTAGGGAATATCACGACCGGATCTTTTCGGATAATTTTACTTTGCGAATCACGGACCGCTACAATAAAAAAGGTAATGGCATCGGCCTGTCTACAGTCTGGGAACTGATCAAGGCTCTGGGCGGGACGATCACGCTAACCTCTGAACCTGGCTTGGGTACGACTTTTTTTATCGCTCTGAAGAAATAAAGAAAGCCCTAATAGGGCTTTCTTTAAAGTATGTTTAAAGTATTGGTTACAAAACAGCGGGTAGCGCGTGGATCGCGATCCGTTGTTTGTCTAAACTCGCCAGTACTTCTTGCTTTTTGGCTATCTTCTGATTCAATTTTTTGATGTCTTTCACGTTGTCGTTCTCGTCATCTTTCGCATTTTTTGCGTCTTTTGCTAGGTTGTTCGCTTTTTTTGCCGCTTGCATCGCTGTTTTGGCATCTGCAAGATTCCCGTTAGTCGCAGTGGAAGCATCGGTTTTACTGCGCTGTGCGGAAGTACTTGCATCCTGGGCAGCGGTAGTGCTTTTGGATTGATAACCGTTTGATTTATTTTGCGCTTCTACCAACTTGATATTCAGCTTCGAGATATCTAAGGCCACTTCGCTATATTCTTTATTTAGTTTCAATGTATCTGCCGCCATTGTGTATTTCTGGGCCGAAACTGATTGCGTTATAGCGAAGATACCTAAAGCGCATACGCAAAACATTAATGGAGTTTTAAATTTGATCATGTTGTTTGCTTTTTAAGAACCGCAGACCGCGGCTCGGTCAACTATAGTCAATAATCGAGCCACCAAATTTGATGCAGTAATTAAGCCTGGAAATGAAGAAAATTAGTCTCAAACAGAAATAGTGTAGTCCTGCCACTAATCCCGTAAAAATATTTTATTAAAAAATACCTTTTGGTTCAATGTATTTATATTAGGCATCGATATAAGAAATAGAAAATCAAGTTTGTATTTTCAAATTGTTCAGTTCACAATAATATATCAATCGGCTAAGCATGATACGATTGGATAAACTTCCCGCCGCCTATTTCATTTCATGCAATAAAACGTCCTAAAAGTTCAATGTCCTCCAAAAAATGTTCGGAAAGTTGTATCTTTTGGAGTACTCACAAATCAATCAACTCAAAGCCCTGATGTTTTCACTCGGGGCTTTGATGTTTTTGGATAGTTCGGATTTACGTTACTGCGCACGCTCCTATTTTTGCACAATATCGATAAATCCTCATCTCTTATTATCTGTTTGTATGTTTTCACCTATCAATTTATTGTGTATTTTTATCAATAAATTAAGACACTAAACTAATGTACAAATTTAAATTACCACTACTTTGTGTAATTTTTGCGGCTTGTTTTATTGTTGAGTGCAAGCCCGGCCAGCCAACCGACCCGTTGCCTGTTACTAATACAGGAGGTAATACCGGTACAGTTGCTTCCGGGGGGCGAATCTGGTTTGTATTTTATAGGCGGCACCTTTTCGTCGCCCAGAGATACTTTTATGCTCACAACACTTTGGCATAGCAATGGCGCGCTTAGTTTATCCAGTAAAAGAACATTCGCTCCCGTGATAACCTCGCAGGGAAAAGATGTATACGTAGCCGGTAACGATGGCACCCAGAGCGTTTACTGGAAGAATGGCGTTGTGGCAGGTACCTTATCAACCCCTGCCGGTATGATATCCTATGCCACCGGAATAGCATTGTCGGGTACCGATGTATATGTTTCGGGAGTAATAATGTATCCGCTAAGCCTTTACCCCACCACCCCTGTGTATTGGAAAAACGGTACGTTGAATTATTTACAGCATCAAACAACTACTTATAATAATGATTTTTGGCGCACCAGCGGGATCGCTATATCAGGGTCTGATGTTTATATCTCGGGCGATAATGGCATGCAATGCGTTTATTGGAAAAATGGAGTAGCCGTAAATTTATCCAATGGCACATTCACCTACGGAATAACCATATCCGGAACGGACATTTATATTTTAGGCAACCTGTACACCAACGCCTCCGTCGGCACATCAGTGGCCGGATACTGGAAGAACGGAATACCGGTTTACCTGCCAAACCCTAATAGTATTGTGCAATCGGCAATGGCTATCGCTATAAACGGAACAGACGTTTATGTTACAGGATTTATCAGTATATCAGGTAATTTGAATGCTGTTTACTGGAAAAACGGAACCATGACCACCCTGAGTAAAGTTACAGGCTCCGGCGCCCTGGCAAGTGGTATATTTATCGATGCCAGCAATAACGTGTATATATGCGGAGGCGAAAACATGGCCGGGCAACGCTCGGTAGCCGCGTATTGGCGAAACGGAGTTGAGACCATATTATCTACCCAAGGCTCGGTAGTAAAGGGAATGGTGTACATACCGTAATCAGCGCCAGGCCTTTTTGCGCATATTATGATGCTACACCTGCTCAATAA
>Ga0157372_10007738_pt1 | contig 11416 bp, 11 predicted proteins | sample C55metaG_FD_115307 | JGI IMG/M metagenome (GOLD analysis project Ga0157372, IMG submission 115307) | Corn rhizosphere microbial communities from Kellogg Biological Station, Michigan, USA - C5-5 metaG | ecosystem: Host-associated > Plants > Roots > Rhizosphere > Soil | place: USA: Michigan...
TATGGGCCTCGGGCTCTTCATCGCGCGCGAGATCGTGCACGCCCATGGCGGCACCATCAGTGCGGCCTCGGCCGCGGCGGGCACCACTTTCACGGTACGCTTTCCCCATCGTCACGCGGTCGCCCCGCACTGAACGCCGGTTCGCGGGGTTTAGCGCTACCACACGCAGTGCCCCGCTCGCTGAATTGCTCGCAGCCGCACGCCCGAACGCGTCCGCTTGCGCCGACAGCCGCCGATAGACTTGATGCGCCACAGCATTCCCACACGACGCTGTGGCGAAATCGACTGCTTAAATCTGCCGCACCTCAATAAGCGATTGAATCGCCAACGCGTTCATGTGTCTCGAAGGGCTTTGTCCACAGAATATGTGGATAAGTCACGATAACGCCGTAATGCAGTTACGCGCGCTCAATTGCCGCAGAACTAAAGGCGCTCGCAGGACGAGGACGGCCAAATAAAAAGCCTTGCACGTCTATTGGATCAAACCGCGCCAAGTATGCCGCGTCTTCGCGGTCCTCGACGCCTTCTGCCGTCACTTGGAGACCAAGCGCGCGGGATAGGCCCATGACCGACTCCACGATCAGAGCACGCCGCCGGTGCGCATGCGCCCCTGCAATCAGCGTCCTATCAAGCTTGAGCGATTTAATCGGGAGTTCGGTAAGGCACGCTAGCGAAGAATACCCCGTCCCGAAGTCGTCCATCGCGATGGTGATTCCCATCTTGGACAGTGCGAAAAGTGCTTGCCGGACGCTCGGAAGATCTTGGATGAAGCATTCTTCCGTGATCTCCACCTCCAACCACTTCGCCTTGCAGGACGTCCGTGCCAGGCACTCTGCAATGAATGGCACCAAATCGCCTGCCTCAAGCTGTCGCGGCGAGACATTCAACGAAACGCGCGCTGGTCCGTGCGTCCGGTTCCAGATCACGGCTTGCTCGCACACCGTTTCTATCACCCACCGTCCGACGTGCCACATCACACCGATTTCTTCCATCCATGGAACGAAATCCGTCGGCGGTATCAAGACTGAACGGTGCGACCAGCGCAGTAGCGCTTCCACCTTGGTCATGCGGCCTGTTGAAAGTCGGTATATCGGCTGGTATGCCAGACGCAGTTCGCGGCGCTCGAACGCGCGGAGAAGAGCTTCGTCGTCCGGGCGTGCGGCATGTCCGACGATCGCTCTTACGCGCTTGGTGCGAGGTTCAGTGACTAGTTTCGCGGTTAGACCATCAATTTGGGCGCTCACAGGGAGTTCATCAGTTCAAATCCTTCACCTCCATCCATTTGAAGCATCGTATCGCTATCGGCATATCTGCAACGTCAACTCTTGTTTCGTCGACGCAGAAACAATCATTGACGATGTTGGATGCGGCCGTGCCATATCCTTAGACGAGTCCGCAATGCTGCAAGACGGTGATGCGCCTATTCAACCGGAATCCAAGCCTTTTGCCGCCCGGCCACCGCTCGATTCTGCTCGTGTGCACGGCAAATATCTGTCGCTCCCCGATGGCCGAAGGCGCATTGCGCAAGAAGCTATGGAAAGCCGGCCTCGACTTCGATGTCGACTCAGCCAGCACGCACGACTATATGCCGGGCATGCCGCCTTACACCCTGGCGGTCGCGACTTCGAAACGGCGCGGCTACAACATCACTGGCTTTGTGGCAAGGCGCGTTCGGCCTCATGACTTCAAGCACTTCGACCTGATTCTCGGTATGTGCCGCGCGAACATCGAGTGGCTCAAAGCAGCCTGCCCCGCCGACGGTCACCGTAAGATTCGATTGCTCACGGAGTACAGCTTCGAATACCGGCGGCAAGACATACCCGACCCATATGGGGGAGAACTGTGTGATTTCGAGACGTGTCTCGACATGATCGAGGACGCCTGCGATGGAGTCGTGCGCTCCTTTAGACCCGCCAGTGATCACACCGCGGAGTTGCCGGTAGATTTGCGACCAGTGTAGGCGTAAGCGCCTATGCTCCGCGAGCGGCTCATAACGCCGATGCACGTACAAAGACTGCACGAGCTTGATCTGCTGTGCGCGACGGTGGATGACCACATAGACTGCGCAACTTGCTGGCAGCTATTCTCTCATCTCGCGGCGGCACGATCTCGCACTGGCACTTGTCGCATCTTAATCTGCACGAGAAGAGCCGATTCGGCGATGAGGGAGATCGAGCGCTGGTCGCTCGGCTCAGCACTAGACGACCTCGGGTGGATCAGAGAAGATCGAGTCGCGCTTATCGCTGCCACAAGCCAGCTTGGCGCTCTCGCATGTCTTGCTCTGAGCGCCCAACATCGGGGGCTGACGGTTCAGGCATTCGACAACTGCGTGCATGCTTTGGAGTGGTTAAATGCGGCGCAATAAGGCGCCGCCCACCGAAACGCTGCTGGAACCGACCGCTACGGAAATCAGAACGGTTGCCGCACGATCCGTTTGACGCTGGTCGCACCGTCGACCCGTAAAGTGATGACTGCGCTACCGTCCGTCGCGAATTCCACGGCCAATGACCCGACCGGTGTCACCGTAAATTTTGAAGGGTCGTAGGGTCTGTCGTAGGGTGTTCCCGCGGTTCGATAGAGACTCCCCTCCATTGCAACACTGCTGTTCCAGCTTGCCTGAGGCATTACGAGCCATACAGGGGTACCGCTTTCGTCATATCCGTACCAAGTCGCGAACACATGATTTTCCCCGCTTTGCATGATGGAAAGCCCCCAGCCTGGTTCGTCAGGATCGAACCAAAGGCCGCCATAGTTTAGAAGTGGCGCCGGCGCCGCCGACAGCCACTTGTCCAGCTGGACAGCTTCTTGATCGATCCGTGAATAATAGTCGCGGTTCGAAGGATCGTCTGGATGTCCGCTCGTGCTGCACGCCGCACTTCCGCCTCGTAATCCGCCCCTCAACACGTACTCGCTGCCGTCAAAGGTGAACAGGCCCGAGCCGGAGCTTCCGCCCTCGGTCGAACCCGAAAGCCATGTCGCCGTGTAGTAGCCGGATGAGGCGCTGCTCGGCGTGATGCCAACGCTTTGCCCCAGCGAAACCTTCTTCACATCACCAGCCGGATGATGCAGGGCCACCAAGGCAGCGCTACTAGCCACCGGCGACCGATCCCAGCCGGAGAACCACGCACCGGCCGGCGCCGGCTCGTTGAGTCGCAGAAGTGCCGCGTCCGTGCCAGCGTTCGCATAGAGCAACGTCGCGCCCGACGTGAGCTGCTGGTAATCCGCCGCGGCTTTCCCGTTGCACGATGCCGTCTGGAAAAACCAGAATGTGTTTAATGTTGCCGCCGCCGCCGAGTTTCCAACGCAGTGCGCGGCCGTATAAATGTACGGCACTTGAGAGTTGACATTCTCGTCAGCGATCAAAGTCCCAGTACACAAATAGGTCACGCCATTATCTGTGTAAAGAAGTTTTGCCACGGACCGTGATGCGCGATCCAAGGCGGGATTCGAACCGGCTACGCAGACAACGTTTTCCTCGCAAGCCTGTGAGGCGCCTAGCCCGGTCGATTTCAGGGCATTTCGGGGCGAGACCGAGATATGCGAGACCGACACGATGTCCAGGCGGATGGTCTGCGGATCAGCGCTTGGCGGCATCCACACTTCGACTTGCTGCTCTTCGCCATCGGTGACGGGTGTCCAGTAGGCTCCAGTCGAGTGCGAAGCCAGTTCAACTGCCATGCCGCGTACCGGGCCGAAGACCGCGTCAGGTTGGGAAGGCGACACGAAACGCAGCTCTGCTTCAGCGGGCAGGCCATTCGCGCGAATCCCGAGCCTCAGCGACGCGGCGCGCGGCGACACGACCGAGACGCGACCAACGTAGCCGCCGGATGAATCGCGAAGCCACGAGATGGAGGTCGGCCCGCTTTGTTCTTGACGTTCCGCCGCAACGTCCCGCGCCACACCCACTCGAAGGCGCTTGTCGTCCGAAGTTGGCGCCGGATTAATCGGGCGCTCAATCGCCCGCAGCCTTAAGGTCGTTATCGCTGCAGGCGGGAAGGCCCTGTCCCGCAGCATCTCCGCCGGCTTCGCCGGGGCCCGCGACACCTTGCCATGAACAGTATGTGCATGTGCTGCGCACATGGGTGCAGCGATAAGACAGACGTAAGCAATTCGAGCAGCGATGCGCATGTCGGATCTCCGACATGAATGCTATGAGGCGAGCGAGGCAGAAGCTGTCAACAATTGTCACGATCGACATGGCCGCAACGTGAGGGGTCGAGCGCGGCGTGGCCATTCGCGGCGCGCGTAAACCGGCGCGAAACATAGTTTGACCGGGTGCATCGCACCGGCCTCCTAGATTGAGAGCCCTGGTTCACATCAACAGGGCCTCAAATGAAAAGTTTAAGACTTGCGACCGGCGGTGCGCTGGCCGCCTTGCTGCTGGTCACGCAAGGATGCGCGAACCCCACTTACCGAATCGCCGGTTATTTGTGGACGCCCGACCCGTCGTCGCCGACATGCATGACAGTGGTGTGGCGGCAAGTCGAACCACCGCGCGTGCCGGGGCTATGCATGGATCAGGAAGGCCACGTGCCGTCCGAGAAAGCTTCGTGCGCTCTCGGCTGCGTTGTCATCTCACCCCTCTCGGAGGATGAGGCTCGGCATCGGATGATTTACGGTGAATCGCTGTATGAGCACGAAGCGCGACACGTGCTGGAGCGGCTGGTGCATCCGCGCGTCGACCCGAAAACCGGCGCGACGTGGACCGCGAGAATGTGAAATACATCACTTTTTTCCCGCCCGAATGGTTAACCTTTGTCGACAGCGCTTGAGGGACTTTACCCCAAATGTTATTTATTGCTAATGCAACAGCGACGCCGTCAAGAGCGCCCATCCAATCGATAGCAAGAGGAGACGCACATGCGCATTTTGTATATGGAGGACGAACCCGTACAGAGGGAAATCGTCCGCAAATGGCTGGAGGCCAACGGACACACCGTCGTCGAGGCGACCGATGGAACTGCGGCTCTCAAGATGCTTGGCCGCGAGACTTTCGACCTCGTGGTTCTCGATTGGAATGTGCCGCACGTGTCCGGGCAGGACGTGCTGAACTGGATAAGAGATCGCGACCTTGACGTGCCGGTACTTTTCGCGACCGGTTCCGGAGGGGAATTTGAAACGGCCGCAATCTTTCAGCTCGGCGCCGACGACTACACCGTAAAACCGTTGCGGCGACTGGAATTCGTCGCTCGCGTTGAGGCGTTGGGGCGCCGTGCGGGCGTGTTCGGTACGCCTAGAAAGAACACGTGGACCCTGGGCGCGTACACACTCGACTCACGTCAAGAATCCGTCTCGTTAAACGGGCGAGCGATCCAGTTGACCCCGCGCCTTGCCAAGCTTGCCATCTACCTCTTCCGCCGCTGCAATGTCGTCATTTCCCGAGCCCAGCTCTACGATGATCTGTGGCAGCACGGCTCTGGCCTCGACACACGCACCCTCGATACCCACATCTGCCGCCTACGGCAGATGCTGCAGCTGGACGGTCGCCACGGCATCCGGCTGTCATCGATTTATCAGACTGGGTATCGTTTGGAGGCCTGCAATCTGGCCGAGCGCGCACAAGCCGCCTAGCGGGCGCGACTAGCCAACGCAAGAGCGCCTCGAACGATTGCTTGCGGACTTCTCCGCGGGCGAATCGCACGAGTTCACCCGGACGAGAAGGTGCTTGCCCGAGCGGAAGAACGGCACCGCCTTTCGCGGCACTGACACGATTGCCATCGTCCTGGGATTACGCGCTCGCCTGGCGTTTCTCACGCGAACACTGAATACGCCAAAACCGCGGATCTCGATCCGGCGACCGGATATCAGCGCCCGGATAAATGCGTCGACCATTTCGGTCACCAGCGCCTCGCGCTCGCGCTCGAGCAGAAACGGAAGCCTTGCATGGAGCTTCTTGACCAGATCAGCTCGGTTCATACGTGCGCGCGAAATATGGTGGGGACCCGCGCAACGATAACGCTCGGTACACACGCCAATGTAAAAGATTGTGGCTTGGCGATCGCCCGACGCAAGAACGAGGTGAAGAACAATTGGGCTTGAGCCGCTTTACCACGGTTGCCTTTGTCGCAAATGCCGCGTTCGCGATCGTGCTTGGCACCACCGTCTTCATCACGACGCGCAACGTTGGAGTGACGTCCCAACAAATCGGCACCAGCCTCAGGCTGATCGAGCAGCTGACCGCGCTCGAAGCGTCCATTGCCCGAGCGGAGTCTGCGCAGCGCGGTTATTTGTTATATCGCAGCCGCCACTTCCTCGAACAGCGCGAGCAGGCTCTCACAGCGGCCGATGTCGCGATGGCGGGCGTGCGGCAATTGGCGGAAGACACGGCACCGTCCGATCGATTACGGACAACCGACCTGCAGCGGATGGTGCGACTGCGCGCACAGCGGATGCGCGTGAGCGCCGGCGATGTACGGGATTCAGAGGCTGCGCAAGCTCCGGCCGGTCAAGGGCGAGAACTCACGGCCGATATCTACAGCATCACCGCAGCGATGAAGCGCGAGATGCATCAAGCCATCTCGGATCGTACCGCGGAGCAGCGGGGGCGCTTCCGCGTCGCGAATACCGTGCTGGGGGCGGCTTTGCTCGCCTTTCTCTTCCCTATCGGACCCGCGTACCTCGCGCTGGCCCGTGAATCACGCGCGCGCCGGCGTGCCGAGCGCTCAATGGAACAGCTTGCGGAAGGTCTGCCTGGGGCCGTCTTTCAATATCGGCACCTTCCCGATGGCACCCGCCAATACGAGCTGCTCAGCACGCGCTGCGAGTCGATTCGTGGCGTCGATCGCAAAGCCGCCTTGCAAAACCCAGACGAGGTCATGCGGGTAGTGCACGAGGGGGACCGAAGACTCCTCGCCAATGCCATTGCCGAGAGCGAACGAAAGCTCAAGGAGCTCACGCTCGACTACCGCATCGTCGTGAACGGCAAAACTCGATGGATTCGCGTTGTGGCGGCGCCAAAGCGCGAGGCTGACGGATCTGTACTCTGGAGCGGACACTGGGAAGATGTCACCATCCGTCGCGCTCTAGAGGCCGAACTTCTCGTATCGCGTGAGCAAGCCATTGCCGCGACTCGCGCGAAGAGCGCTTTTCTGGCCATGATGAGCCACGAAATCCGCACGCCAATGAACGGCGTCCTCGGAATGCTCGAATTGCTTGGCATGACCGACCTCAACTCCGCGCAGCAGGGCACGGTAAGTGTTATCAGAGAGTCGGCAGAATCCCTGCTACGCATTATCGACGATATTCTCGACTTCTCTCGGATAGAGGCAGGACGCCTTGAGCTGCGAGATGAGCCGGCGTCCATCGCACACGTAGTCGAGCTTGTAAGCGGTATTTATAGCGCGAGCGCGGGCGCAAAGAGACTCGCGCTCAAGACTCAGGTAGACGCCGCAATCGCGCCGGCGCTCCGTTTCGATGCGCTTCGTGTCCAGCAGATCCTGAACAACTTCACGAACAACGCGGTAAAGTTCACGAGCCACGGACAAGTGCGAATCGGCGCAGAGTTGCTCGCTCAAGACGCCCGCACGCAGACGGTAAGGCTATTTGTCGAAGACACGGGAATAGGATTAACTGCCGAGCAACAGTCGAGAATCTTTCGCCCCTTCGAGCAGGCGACACCCGATACCACGGCGAGGCATGGCGGTACGGGACTCGGTCTTTCGATCTGCGAGAGGCTCGCCGGCATGATGGGTGGTCGGATCGAGCTCAAGAGCGCGCCTGATTGCGGCACGACCATCAGCCTCATCGCGACCTTTGAGCTATGCGACACGGACATCACATCGCCGTCCGCCGCTTCCCTGCCCCGCCCGAAACCTGCGCCCGCGGCGCAGGCGGCATCTGACGCAAACTCTGGTTCGGTACTTCTGATCGTTGATGATCATCCGATCAACCGCATGCTCCTTGTGAGTCAAGCGAACGCCCTCGGCTACCAGGCGGATAGTGCCGAAAGCGCCGCGCAAGCTCTCGCGCTCTGGTCCCCTGGGCGCTACGCTGCGATCCTGACCGACTGCAACATGCCCGAGATGAACGGCTATCAACTCTGCCGCGAAATCCGTCGACGTGAAGAGCGCGACGGACATGTGCCCGTGCCGATCATCGCGTGCACGGCAAATGCGTTGCCGGAGGAAGCTCAACGCTGCTTCGACGCCGGAATGAATGATTACGTCGCGAAACCGGTCAGCCTTGCGAGCCTTGGCCAAAAACTGGCGGCCTGGATTTCGCCGGCTCGCCAAGCGCCAACCGGTGCTCTGATGACCCTTCATTCACTGGGCCCTGACGCACCCATAGACTACGGGACATTCTTTGACAACGTGAGCCGCAACGAATCTATCGCCCGCAAGGTGTTGACTCGTTTCCGGCGCTACATCGAGCATGATCTGGAGATGTTGCGGACAGCGGCACTCAAGATGGAATTCGATGAGCTGAAAGATAGCTCGCATAGGCTTAAGGGAGCCGCAGGGTCACTAGCGGCGGGTCAGCTCGCGGCGGTGCTTGAGCGCTTGGAAGAAGCCAGTCGGTGCCGCGATTCCGCAGCGGTCGCCACCGCGATGTCTGCGCTCGAGCTCGAGATCGAACGCGTCGACCAATGCATCGAAATGTTACTTGGCGAAGCCATGCGCGGCCGAACCGCGCCCAGGGACGGCGGCAACCGCGGACGCTGATGCTCGTTGAAGATCCAAGCCACGGCACATGCCGCCCGGTAACGGTTACGTTTGCAATTTTGTCGTAGGACTAGGCCGACATCCACGTACTCAGTCCGGTCCGCCAAACTTCGGCCATCGCTTGGACGGCTGGCAAGGAATTGGGACCTTGCCCGCGAAGCTGCGGCGAAAAAACAAGCCTGAATGGGCATGAGAAGACTGCAATTGATCGACTCGAACTTCGACACGGCGCGGACAAACGCCGCTCGGTCGCTAGCTGAAGGCGCGGAACCAGGCAATGTGGTATCGCTTGGGCCCGTCATTCGCTCCACGCACGCTGTGGCGTTTAAGCGCAGGTAAAATCACGTGCGCATTCTCTATCTCGAGGACGATCGCTTTCAGCGAGACTTGGCCAAAGCGTGGTTGGAAGCGGCTGGACATTCGGTGCACTGCATCGGCGATGGCGCCGCCGCTATCCGTTGCATCGAGCGGGACAGCTTCGACCTTGCGGTGCTCGACTGGGCGGTCCCGCCACCTTCCGGCTTTCAGGTGCTGCAGTGGATCCGACGGCGCGGTCTCGGAATTCCGGTCATATTTGTCACATCGCATTGCGCCGAAGCCGATGTGGTCACCGCGCTATCCCACGGCGCTGACGACTATCTCACGAAGCCATTGAAGCGCCTGGAATTCCTGGCGCGGATCGCGGCCCTCGGCCGGCGCGCCGGCGTCGAGTCTGAAAACTTGTGCACACTGGAAGTGCCTCCGTATCGGCTCGACGTGAAACCAGCCGCTGTCTGGTTGAACAATCAACGGGTTCGGCTTAAACCACGCGAGGCTCAGCTCGCTCTTCTTCTGTTCCGTAAACGGGGCGAAGTCATTTCACGCAATGAGATCGTGGAAACGGTCTGGGGCATGCCAGCACAATTGGCGAGTCGAACGGTGGACACGCACATGAGCCGCTTACGAAAGCTCTTGCGCCTTGACGGGTCCCATGGGTGGAAGCTGGAGGCGGTATATCTTCGTGGGTACCGGCTTGCCCAGGCACGCGAGGACCGTCGCCGTCCGTGGTCGCCCGCAGCGGCGCCCGATGCCCTTGATTCGACCAAGCGGGAGCCGCCGCCGAGCTAGGCAGAGCGGCTTCATGGCCCGACACAATTCTTGACAATGTCGAGTCCAGCGCTTCCTTACCATTCCGCATGGTCGTAGAAGCGCGCGCGCTGTGGCTAAGAAGACTTTTTCTTGCGACGCTGGTCGCGATCACCGTGATGTCGTTACCCCACTATCGGCGAGGCTGCGAGCCCTCTGATCGTCATCGCTCAGCGTCACGTTACACACCAGATGAGATGCGCCACCGCGAGGGTCCCGGCGAGCGATGCAATTCTTGACAATCTGTCCGCCTCTCCTGAAATAAGATTCCTTCGTCGCAGGCCAAAACGAAGAATCACACGCCACTGAGCGCGCCTGCAGCACATCAACCACGCCTCAAATATCAGGAAGGATGAAATCCATGCTTCGCAAGCAAGTGTTCAGCATCGGCCGTCAGGCCGCCGCCGTCGCCCTCGCCATCGGCTGCGTCAATGCACATGCGGCGACCGCGACGGCGAACCTCGACGTCACGGCCACGATCTCCGCCAACTGCACGATTTCCACGTCTGCAGTCGCTTTCGGCACCTACGATCCCATCTCGGCCAACAATTCCACGCCGCTGGATGCGACTGGCTCGGTCAGCACGACGTGCACGTCCGGGTCTTCTCCGACCATCACGCTGGGTGAGGGAGCGAACGCCGCATCCGGCTCCACGGCATCGGCGCCGCTGCGGCAGATGGCATCTGGGGCCAACGTGCTGGGCTATCAGCTTTACAGCGACAGCAGCCGTGCGACGGTGTGGGCAGACACCGGTGTCGCTGCCCCCGCTGCCGATGGCGCAGCGCAGTCGAACACGGTCTACGGCCGCATCGCTGGTGGACAGAACAAGCCGATGGGCAGCTACAGCGACACGGTCGTGACCACGGTGTCGTTCTGATGTTTCGGCGAGTCTCTCGCCGAACTGTTCTCGCATCGATCGTGGGGTTTTCGGCGGTCACTTCGGTGACCGCCGCCTCATTTTCCGTAAGCCCCGTGCGCGCGACGCTATCGGCCGCCAAGCCGACCGAGGCGCTCGCGATCTATAACTCGGGAAGCGAGCCGGCAGTGGTGCAACTGGACGTGCGGGCGTGGAGCCAAGACCACGGCACCGACGTCTTGACGTCGACGCGCGAAATCCTGGCGACGCCTCCCATCTTCACGGTCGCGCCGGGCTCGAAGCAAGTGGTGCGGGTGGGTGCCCGCCGGTCGCCCGATTCCACGCGCGAGCTCGCGTATAGGCTGTTCCTGCAGGAAGTTCCCCCGCCGCCCAAGCCTGGCTTCCAAGGCCTCCGGATGGCCCTGCGGCTGAGCATCCCGGTCTTCATTGTGCCCGCGTCAGCCGTGCCGAAGCTGCGGTGGCGTGCTGCCCTCGAATCGCGCGGACAGTTGCGGATCGCGATTGACAACTCCGGCGACGCGCACGTGCAGATCGCGAATTTTTCGCTCGTGCAATCGGGTCGAGCGGTGCTCAATAAGTACCAAGTTGCGGCGTACGTGCTCGCGCAGCAGTCACGCCAGTGGATTGTCGTGCCGACGGGCCAGGTCACCCCGGGATCTGCTCTTCATGTCTCCGCCGAGACGGACGTCGGTCCAGTCGAGGCAGACGTCGCTATCGAAAGTCCCTGAGCTCCAATCCGGGCACATGCGATTCA
>Ga0157372_10007740_pt1 | contig 11414 bp, 13 predicted proteins | sample C55metaG_FD_115307 | JGI IMG/M metagenome (GOLD analysis project Ga0157372, IMG submission 115307) | Corn rhizosphere microbial communities from Kellogg Biological Station, Michigan, USA - C5-5 metaG | ecosystem: Host-associated > Plants > Roots > Rhizosphere > Soil | place: USA: Michigan...
CGAGCGTGACCTGCGTCTGCACCGGGATGCGGAGCCCGAGCTCGAGGAAGAGACGCTCGAAGCCGGTGAGCGCCGCCTTCACCTCGAGGATGTCCTGCGCCGTCTCGACGAGCAGGACATCCACCCCGCCTTCGACGAGATACTTCGCCTGCCAGTAGTACGTCTCGGCGAGCGCGTCGAAGGTGATGTTGGAGAGCATCGGGTCGCTGCTCGACGGCAGCATTCCCGTGGGTCCGATGGAGCCGGCGACGAAGCGCGGCCGGTCGGGCGTAGCGTACTTGTCGCACGCCGCGCGCGCGAGCCGCGCCGCCTGCACGTTCAGCTCGCGCGTCTTTTCCTCGAGCCCCCACTCGCGCAGCCGGTGCGGCGTGCTCTGGAACGTGCACGTCTCCACCACGTCGCACCCCACGGCGAGGAAGGATTCGTGGATCGACTGGATGATGTCGGGGCGGGTGAGGACGAGGTTGTCGTTGCAGCCTTCCAGCTCCTTCCCCCCGAAGTCCTCGGGCGTGGGATGATGACGCTGGATGTTGGTGCCCATCGCGCCATCGTACACGAGCACGCGCTCGGCGAGCGCGCGGAGATACGGGTGCGGCGAATCGGCGAGCTTCGAAAAGGACATGATGGAACCCAATAAAAAAGAGCCCTGACGCGACGGCGTGCGGGCTCGCGCTTTAGCAGGGGATTAACGTGGCCGCAATTTGCTGGAAATCGCCACGGGATCGGTTGTGTGGTGCTGCTCTAATGATAGCGAGCGCGTGCGAGCGGGGCAACATGAAATCGCCGGGCCGTCAGGGCCAGCCTCGGTGTACGGAACGAGACTCTCGAGCGGGATGGATCCGGCCGTTTCGGCGTCCTGCCGGCCCATTCCGCTGATCCGCCATCGAGCCAGGCGCGACTAGACCGTCCGCGACTCCGGTGGCGTGTGCTTCGGCGTGCGTCCCGCGAGTCGCGCACGCTCGGCCACGGATTGCACCAGCGCGGCGAGCCGGTGCCGTTCCAGCGGGAGCGTGAGGTCGGCCAGCACCGCGCGCTGCAGCGCGGGAAGGAGCGGAGCCATCGGTGACGACGTAAGGCGGTAGAGAATTCGCGCGCCGCCGGCGGCGAGCGGCGTGCCGAGCAGCTCTGCACCACCACTGCTGGCCAGAGCACGATCCGCAACGAGTACCAGTGGCGGCTGCGCGCCGGCGAGCTGTCGCGCCTCGGAGAGATCGCGTGCGACACGCGGCGTGTGCCCGAGCGTGGCGAGCGACTGCGAGAGTCCCTCGAGCAGTGCGACGTCTCCTCCCACCAGTAGTACGTACGTCATTGATGTCCCTCAGTTCGATGCATCCGTTCCGTGCGCGGCCAGTGCCCGCACCGCGTCCGCCGTCGTGCCGTCGATCTCGACTACCTTCGCCCGCGACGCGGCGCCCTGCACGATGAGAACATCGCGCCGCGGGACTCGCAGCTTTGCCGCCAGCAGTGCGATGAGTGCCTCGTTCGCTGCGCCGTCCACGGGAGGCGCGAGCAGACGCACTTTCAGCGCCGCGCCGTGCGTGCCCACCACTTCGCTTCGCGATGCGCGCGGTTGCACGTGCACGGGCACGCGTATGCTCGCCCCTCGCACCTCGATGCGCAATCCGTCCACTCAACCGAGTCCGGCGAGCAGAACGGACTCGACGAGCCACTCCACGATCACTAGCCCGAAGTACGCCACGAGCGGTGTGATGTCGATCACGCCAAGGGGAGGTACGACTCGGCGAAGAGGGCGCAGCATCCAGTCAGTGGCGCCGTAGCTCCACGACAGCCAGCGGCTGTGCGCCAGCCGCGGCAGCCACGACACGACCACGCGCACGATGAGCGCGAATTTCAGGAAGGCGAACGTCCAGCGGATGAGCAGGAACAACACGCCGAGTGCGCCGCGCCCGAACGCAGCCTGCGCGTCCAGCACCAGGCCGATGGCCGCGTCGAGCAGCGCGATGGCGAGCGCTGCAAGCACGACGTAGGCGAGGAGAGCCCACCAGGGAGTCGCTGACAGCTGGCCTCCCATGCGCATCACCTGCCGCTCCACACCGGCGAGTCGCGGATCCACCCGCGCGCGCATGAAGCGCGCAATGCCGCCGAACGGGTTGAGTCGCCGCGTGCGGGCTGCCCAGTCGAGCGCGGCCACGACGGCCAGCACGATTCCGGCGGCAAGCAGCGCGAGCCGGAAGAAATACGAGACGAGCGCCAGGACCCGCAGCTGATCGGTCATGGCGCCAAAGCTCGCCCCGTCACCCCCGGGCTACAAGGTGCGCCGTTCATGCGACTACATTCCGGCAGCCAACCGTGAACATCATGAGCACTGCACGACGCGCCAGACGATACTGGCTCGTGAAATCGGAGCCGGACTGCTTCTCCTTCGACGACCTGCTGCGCAGTCCGGATCGGACCACCGGCTGGGACGGCGTCCGGAACTATCAGGCGCGCAACTTCATGCGCGACGACATGAAGCGAGGCGACCTCGTCTTCTTCTACCACTCGGGTGCCGAGCCGCCGGCGATCGTCGGCGTGGCCGAGGTGGTGCGGGAGAGCTATCCCGACCACACGGCGTTCGACCCGAAGCAGGAGCACTTCGACCCGAAGTCGAACGAGGAGTCGCCGACGTGGATGATGGTGGACATCCGCGCCGTGGCGCCGCTCGCCAGACCGCTCGCGCTCGCCGACCTTCGTGGCGTGCCTGGCCTCGAGCGCATGGCGCTGCTCCAGAAGGGGAGCCGGTTGAGCGTCCAGCCCGTGACCGCCGAGGAATGGGAGATTGTCTACGAGCTGGGTCAGCGAGTCAGCGAACCAGCAACCACACGCCGCTGACGAGACCGATCACGCCGACCGTGCCTCGGACGAGACTCTGCGGGATGCGCTGCGCGCCGCGCGCGCCGAGATAGCCTCCAGCGATGGACGCCACGGCCATCGTCAGCGCCACCGGCCAGTCGACGATGTCGCTGAACGCGAAGATCACCGCGGCAACGAGGTTCATGCAGAATCCGCCCCAGTTCTTGAGGCCGTTCATGCGGTGGATGTTGCTGAATCCCATGAAGCCGAGCGCGGCAAGCATGAGGATGCCGACGCCGGCGCCGAAATAGCCGCCGTAGATGGCGACGACGGACTGCAGGAGGAGCAGCGTCGTCGTCGGACTCGGCGGCTCCGGTAGCGCGTCATCGCTACTCCGCCGGCGACCGCGGGCTCGGCGGAGCAGCGGACGCTGGGTCAGGAAGAGAAGCGTTGCGCCGAGCACGAGCCATGGTACGACGCGCTCGAAGGTGGCGTTCGACGTGTGCAGCAGCAGCAGGGCACCAGCCGCGCCGCCCACGAAACAGGGCACGGCCAGTGCGCTGGTCCATCGCTGAACCCCGGACAGCTCATCGCGATAGCCCAGCATGCTGCTCAGCGCAGCGGGCAGGAGCGCGACAGTGCTGGTCGCGTTCGCGTCGAGTGGCGAGAGCCCAGCCGCGATCAGCGACGGGAACGTGAGTAGCGTTCCGCCGCCGGCGATCGAGTTCATGACACCGGCGAGCAGTGCCGCCACCGCGGCGACGAGCACCCGGTCTGCGTGGAGCGCGACGAGGTCAGCGGGCATCGCGGCCCAATGTCGCGACCCTTTGCACGCCAATACATTTCATGCTCAGCCGCCATCCGCTGGCTGAACCGCAAGGATTCCAGGAGATCGTTGACATGGGCAAGACCGACTCGAATTCGACGAACGTCGCCGACGGCGCGCTCGAGATCAAGGACACGCGCACCGGCACCGGCTACTCCGTGCCGATCATGCCGCCAGGCACCGAGGGCGATACCGGCGTTCGCGCGATGGACCTCCGCCAGATCAAGCGCTCGCCCGACGAGTTCGGGCTCATGTCGTACGACCCGGCGTTCCTCAATACCGCGAGCTGCAAGAGCGCCATCACCTTCATCGACGGCGAGAAGGGCATCCTCCGCTACCGCGGCTACCCCATCGAACAGCTCGCCGACAATGCCAGCTTCCTCGAGGTGGCCTGGCTCCTTCGCAACGGCGAGCTGCCGACGCAGGCCGAGTACGACGACTGGACGCACCAGATCACGTACCACACCTACGTTCACGAGAACATCAAGAACTTCCTCCAGGGCTTCCGTTACGACGCGCACCCGATGTCGATGTTGTGCAGCTCGGTGGCAGCCCTGTCCTCGTTCTATCCCTCGGCGAAGAACATCCAGGATCCCGAGGAGCGGCACATCAGCACGGTGCGCCTGCTCGCCAAGCTCCCCACCCTCGCCGCGTTCTGCTACCGGCACGTGAAGGGCCTGCCCTTCATCTACCCCGACAACGACCTCGGCTACGTCGAGAACTTCCTGTCGATGGTCGCCCGGATGACGGAGCCCAAGTACGAGGCGAACCCGGTGTTCGTGAAGGCACTCGAGGTGCTGTTCATCCTCCACGCCGACCATGAGCAGAACTGCTCGACGAACGCCGTGCGCGCGGTCGGCAGCTCGCATGTGGATCCCTTCTCTGCCGTCGCGGCCGGCATCGCCGCGTTGTACGGTCCGCTCCACGGCGGCGCCAACGAAGCCGTGCTCCGCATGATCAAGGAGATCGGCGACAAGAAGAACATCCCCGCCTTCATCGAGGGGGTGAAGAGCGGCAAGGGGCAGAAGCTGATGGGCTTCGGCCACCGCGTCTACAAGAGCTACGATCCGCGCGCCCGCATCGTGAAGAAGCTCGCCGATGACGTGTTCAAGATCGTCGGCGTTGACCGGGACCTCGAGATCGCGCTCGAGCTGGAGCGCATCGCGCTGTCCGACGATTACTTCGTGTCGCGGAAGCTCTACCCGAACGTGGACTTCTACACGGGGCTCATCTATCGCTCGATGGCCTTCCCGACGGACTTCTTCACGGTGCTGTTCGCCGTGGCGCGCACCGCGGGCTGGCTGGCGCAGTGGGAAGAGATGCTCAACGACAAGGAACAGAAGATCGCGCGCCCGCGGCAGATCTACATCGGCTACGGCGAGCGGAACTATCAGTCCAAGCTCGACTACGCGGTGGGTGCGTCGGAGCGGAAGGACGCCGTCAGGAAGTAAGAGAGTCGTTCTTGCCCGCGCGGTGTCGCCGCGCTCGGATGACCTGAACGGGGCGCCACAGGCGCCCCGTTCTCGTTTCTCCCGCTCGCGGTGCTACGCGCCGCTGCTCGTGCGACAGTCGGTCCGGATGGGACAGAGGTGGCATCGCGCCACGCGCGCGGTGCACACCAGCGCGCCGAGCTCCATCAGCGCCTGGTTGTGGGTCCACGTGGCGCGGCCGGTGCGCGGAAGAATCGCGCGAGCGATGGCCCAGACCCGCTTCTGGCCGCGCGTGGTCTTGAGGTCGGCATCGGGAGCGAACACGCGCTTCAGCACCCGCGCGACGTTCGTGTCCACCAGCTCCGCCCGGCGCTCGTAGGCGAAGGAGCTCACGGCGCCGGCGGTGTAGGCGCCGATGCCGGGCAGCGCGCGCAGGGATTCCGCGTCCGGTGGCAGGGTGGCATGCGCGTCGCGTCCACCGTCGGTCACCTCGCGGGCGAGCGCATGGAGATTTCTCGCCCGGGCGTAGTAGCCGAGCCCCGACCAGGCTTCCGTCACCCTCGACGGTCTCGCACGCGCGATATGGTGCAGGGTGGGAAACTGTTCCAGGAACTCCCCGTAGCGCGGCACGACGCGCGAGACCTGCGTCTGCTGCAGCATCAGCTCCGAGACGAGCACCTGGTACGGATCGCGAGTCCGGCGCCACGGCAGGTCACGTCCGTTCGTCCGGAACCACCGCCGGAGCTTCGCGCTTACCCGCCGGGCATGTACCGGGTCCACCGCCGACTCTGGAATGCCACACGGGCGCCGCGCGGTTGGCTTTCGCGCCACGTTGCTGGGCCGACCGCTCACTGCGGCGTCCACGATGCGGTGCTGGTGAACAGCCCGTCCACGAATCCGATGTGGTGCGCCAGGAAGAGTCCGAACCCGATGCTCACCAGTCCCGATGCCACTCGCAGCTTGTCGTTCATGCCGACGAATCGCCGCGTCGCGAACAGCGCCGGCGCGGCGATCGACGCCGTGATCAGCATCATCCCGGCGATGGTGCCGAGCCCGAACACGGCGAGGTAGCCCACGGCCCACACCGGATCAGGGATCAGCGCCACCGACGGCAGCGTCACGACGGCCGCCGAGCCGGCGAGACCATGGATGAACCCCACCGTGATCGGTCGGGCGGTGCTGTCCGCCACGCGGCGCTCGTTTCCCGCGAGCGTGACAAGGCCGAGCACGATCAGCATCACCGCGACGGCGAACTCCAGCGACAGCCCGACGCGTGGCGGGATGGCGGCGATCTGCACCTTGAGGAGGATGATCACCCCGCCGGCGAGGAGGATCGTCGTCGTGTGGCCGATCCCCCATAGCACGCCGGTGCGCGCGGCGCGCACCAACGAACGCTGCTGCGACACGATGGTGGTCACGGCCACCACGTGATCGGGATCGGTCGCGTGCCGCATGCCCAGCAGGAAGCCAAGCACCAGCACGCTCAGGAGCGCGGCGAGCATGGCGGAGAAAGCTAATCGGGATGCGGTCGGTACACGATTACGTTCGCCCGTTCGAGCGTGATCAGGCCACCGCCGATCATCTCATCGAGCTCGGGGAGGATGGCGTCGATCCGTTCCGCCGTCTCCACGCATTCGACGACCACCGGCAGGTCCATCGATAGGACCTCGATCCGGTCCGTGTGCAGCGTTGACGTGGCGCCGAAGCCCATGATGCCGCGCATCACCGTTGCACCGGAGTACTTTCGCTGCCGCAGCAGCTCGACGATGGCGGCGTAGAGCGGCTTGCCGTGATGCCGGTCGCGCTCGCCGATGTGGATCCGCATCAGGACCCGTTCACCCTTCAGCCCGTGCATGATGCCTCCGCGGTTCGACGGATGGTTCGCCGCGCTCCCGCTCAGATTCGAGCGCGGAACGAGATCAGCTCGCGCGCCAACATGAATCCGCACGCCGTCGCGATCAACGCGACGACCACGCTCGCTGCCGCATACGTGGCGGCGCGTTCGTATTGTCCGTCCTCCATCAGCATCGCCGTCTCATAGCTGAAGGTGGAGAACGTCGTGTAGCCGCCACAGAACCCGGTCGTGAGCAGCAGCCGCATCTCGGCGCTGAGGCTCGGTGTGCCGATGGCATACCGCATGAGGAAACCAAGCAGCAGGCTCCCCGTCACGTTGACGACGAGCGTCCCCCAGGGAAAGGCGGCGCCGACCCGATTGTAGATGGCGAGCGACAGGTAGTAGCGCGACACGCCGCCGGCTGCGGCACCCACGGCAACTGCCCAGAATGTCCTCACGAGCACCTCGAACAGAGTGTCGCATGAAAAAATGGCGGCGCGGTGACGGGCGCGCCATCTTGAGCGGCATGCCACCCCTCCCATCCGCACCCATCTCGGTCGACGACGTGCTCGCGGCCCGCGAGCGCGTGTCGCCGTTCCTCACTCCGACCCCGCTTCGCAGCCACCCCGCGCTCGACGCCGCGATTCCCGGTGTCACGCTGCTGGTGAAGCACGAGAACGTGCAGCCCACCGGCTCGTTCAAGGTGCGGAATGGTGTCGCCACCATCACCGCGCTCTCCGCGGCCGAGCGGGCACGCGGCGTGGTGGGCGCGACGACCGGCAACCACGGCCTCGGCCTCGCCTTCGCCGGCCGCCAGCTGGGCGTGTCGGTCACCATCTGCGTGCCGCGCGGCAACAACCCGGAAAAGAACGCGGCGCTTCGCGCCTGGGGCGCGACGGTGATCGAGGAAGGCGACGACTACGACGCCGCCATCGGGGTGGCGCAGCGGCTGGTGGAGTCGGACGGGACGACCCTCGCTCACTCGACGAACAACGTCAACGTGCTCGCCGGTGCTGGCACCATGACGCTCGAGATTCACGAACAGCTCGGCGATACGGACTCCCTCGACGCCCTCATCATTGCCATCGGCGGCGGCTCGCAGGCGGTTGGCGCCCTCGCCGTCACTCAGGCCGTGCGCCCTGGATTGCCCGTGATCGGCGTGCAGGCGTCCGGCGCGCCCGCCGTACACGACAGCTGGCACGCCCGTGAGCCACGCCGCACCGACCGCGCAGCGACCTTTGCCGAGGGGGTCGCCACCCGTGCGTCGTATCCCCTCACGCTCTCGCCATTGATCGACGGACTCGCCGACTTCATCACCGTCACCGATGCCGAGATCGCCGATGCGGTGCGCGTGATCCTGTCCACGACGCATCACCTGGTGGAAGGCGCCGGCGCGATAGGCTTCGCCGCTGCGCGAAAGCTGGCGCCTCGGCTTCAGGGCAAGCGTGCCGGCATCATCTTCTGCGGCGCCAACATGGACACCACGGTGCTGCGGCGAATCCTGAACCGCGAGCTCTGAGCAGCGCGCCGTTCGGCGCGCCTCGAGGAAAGTCGCTCAGCTCACCTTGCGCGTCTTCTTCTTCAGGAAGTCCATCAGGATGAACTGGCCGAGCGTCATCGTCGTGGTGAAGTACGCCTTGCCGCGGCTGATCTCGCTCATCCGCTTCACGAACTCCACGAGCGCGCGATCGCGCGCCAGCATGAACGTGTTGATCACGATTCCCGACCGCCGGCACGCCGCCACCTCCTGCAGCGTGTTCGCGATCACCGTCGCATCCAGCCCGAACGAGTTCTTGTAGATCCGCCCGTCCGGCATCGTCAGTGCGCTCGGCTTGCCGTCGGTGATCATGATGATCTGGCGCATGTCCTTCTTCTGCGCCATGAGCAGCCGCCGCGCGAGCTTGAGCCCTTCCGCCGTGTTGGTGTGGTACGGTCCCACCTGCGCGCCGGCCAGCGTGGCGAGCGGGATCTCTTCCGCCGAATCGTGGAAGAGCACGACCTTGATCGTGTCGCCGGGGAACTGGGTGCGGATCAGGTGCGTGAGCGCAAGCGCCACCTTCTTCGCCGGCGTGAAGCGGTCTTCGCCGTACAGGATCATCGAGTGCGAGCAGTCGAGCATCAGCACCGTGGCACAGCTCGACCGGTACTCGGCCTGGCGCACCATCAGGTCGCCGTAATCCAGGTCCATCGGCACGGTGATGTTGCCCGTGCGGATCATCGAGTTCTTCAGCGTCTCGTTGACGTCCAGGTTGAGCACGTCGCCGAACTCGTACTGCTTGCTCCACCCGTCGGACTCGATGCCAGTGGCGAGGTAGGCCGTGTCGTGGCTCCCGAAGCTCGACTTGCCAAGCGAGCCAAGCAGCCCGCGCAGCGTCTTGTAGCCGAGGAAGTCGATGCCCTTGTCGGTGAGGTTGAAGTTGACGTCGCGCGCCGCGGCCTGGGCGAGCGAGCCCTTGCCCTCCACCGGCTGGTGTGCGCCCGGCATCTGCGGTGGTGCGTCCAGCTTCAGGTAGCCCTCGTCGATCAGCCGCTGGACGAGGTCGTCGAGGAGCTTGGCCAGCTTGGCCGTAGCCTCTTCGTCGCCGTCGCCGCGGAGGGCATCGAGCATCTCGGGCGTGAACTGGCCGCTCTCCATCAGCGCCTCGAGGATCGCCTGGCGCAGCGCGTCCATGGAGCGGTCCCCTGGCTCATCGAAACCGAAGCCGTGGAACGGCTGCCCCGCGCCTCCGGCGAAGCCGGACTGGAGCAGGAAGTCGGCGAGCTTGTCGAGCAGCGCCTGGAGATCGACCGCGTCGGCCATCTCCGGGGAGAACTTGCTGTAGGTATGGAATCGCATCGGGCCCTCCGACTGAGAGATACCCTCCGGGCGACCAGAGTGCCACTTGGGGATGGCGGGAGTCGGGACGTCGGGACGCTTGCGCCTCGGGACGTCGGGGCAGGGCCCATCGTCTGACATCCTGACGACCCGACATCACGACATTCCGTATCTTTCGCCGTGCCCTTCGCCGCACCAGTCGCTCCGATCGCTCCCGCCGCGCCAGGCGCCGCCGCCGCGCCACCCTCCATAAATCCGTTTCGCGTCTTCTTCCGGCATCGGAACTTCCGGATCTTCCTGATCGGGCAGACGATGTCGCTGATCGGCACCTGGATGCAGACGATGGCGGAAGGGTGGCTGGCGCTCGAGCTCACCAACAGCGCGTTCCTCGTCGGCCTCGTCGCGGTGGCGACGTCGATCCCGATCCTGCTCTTCTCGCTGCCCGCTGGCGCGATCGTGGACCGCGCCGACAAGCTGCGACTCGTGCGCATCGCCCAGGCCTGCTACCTCTTGGAAGCGTCGCTGCTCTGGGCACTCACCGTCACGCACCACATCGACATTCACTCCCTGCTCGCGCTCGCCTTCGTGAGCGGCACGATTGCCTCGCTGGAGATTCCGGCTCGGCAATCGATGTACATCGATCTCGTCGGCCGCGAAGACCTGCCGGAGGCGATTGCTCTCAACTCGAGCGGCTTCAACCTCGCGCGCGTCGTGGGTCCCGGCATTGCCGCGGCTGTCATCGCCGGCCTCGGCATCGCGTGGTGCTTCTTCCTCAACGCGGCGAGCTTCGTCGCGGTGCTCATCGGCCTGTTCATGATCAGGCTCCCGGCGTTCAAGCGGCCGGCGGGCCACGCGCGGCCGTGGGTTGGCGTGCAGCAGGCGCTGCGCTACATGCGACGCACGCCCAACGTGCGAGCGCTGATGCTGATGGTGTCGGCGTATTCCATCCTCGGCGCACCCGTGCTCGCGCTCATGCCCGTGGTGGCGCGCAACATGTTCAACCTCGGCGCGGGCGGGTACGGTGTGCTGCTGTCCTGCCTCGGTATCGGCGGCCTGATCGGTGCACTCTCGCTCGCTGCCGTGGGGCCACGCGTGTCGCGCGTGAAGCTGCTCATCGTCGCATCCATGACCTGGCCGATCCTGCTGCTCGCCTTTTCCTTCTGCCGTATCCCGCTGCTCGGCTACTTCCTGTTGCTCGGTATCGGAAGCACGATGATCCTCAATGGCGCCATCTCCAACGGGCTGTTGCAATCGATCGTGCCCGACGCATTGCGCGGCCGCGTGATGGCGGCGTACAGCCTCGTCGTCGTCGGGTTGGCACAGGTGGTTGGCGCGTTCAGCGCCGGCGTGGTCGCGGACGTACTCGGTGTAGCGACCGCGATCGGCATTGCGGCGGCGATCATGCTGGCGTACGGGCTGCACGCCTTCTTCCGACGCCCCGAGCTGCGCACGCTGGAGAAGTTGAGTGTACGCGACCTGTCTGTTCTGTAACGGCGACCTCGGTCGCAACGAGGCCATCGAGTCCTTCCCAGTCGGCCGACGGCTCGCCTTCGATGCGGCCAAGGGACGACTCTGGGTGGTGTGCCGCAAGTGCGAGCGCTGGAACCTCACGCCGCTCGAGGAGCGCTGGGAGGCGATCGAGGAGTGCGAGCGCCAGTTCCGCGCGACGAAGCTACGCGTCTCCACCGACGAGATCGGCCTCGCCAGGCTGAAGGA
>Ga0157372_10007743_pt1 | contig 11411 bp, 17 predicted proteins | sample C55metaG_FD_115307 | JGI IMG/M metagenome (GOLD analysis project Ga0157372, IMG submission 115307) | Corn rhizosphere microbial communities from Kellogg Biological Station, Michigan, USA - C5-5 metaG | ecosystem: Host-associated > Plants > Roots > Rhizosphere > Soil | place: USA: Michigan...
ACCCTGCCGCATGGCGCAACCATCTAGACCAATTACTCCCCAAACGTTCCAAGGTGCAAAAGATCGAGCACCGGCCTGCGCTGCCCTATGCCGACGTTGCCGAGTTCATGGCGAAGCTGCGCCAGCGGGAAGGGCTGGCCGCTCGCGTGCTGGAACTTCAAATCCTGACCGCCACGCGCCCTGGCGAAGCATCCGGCGCACGATGGGAAGAGATCGACCTGGACGGCGCGCTGTGGATCATCCCCGAAGAACGCATGAAGGCCGGCAAGGAACACCGCGTCCCGCTGTCTGATGCTGCCGTGACGCTGCTGCGCTCCATGATCCCCAAAACCAAGGGAAAGCCCGTCAAGCCGCACGGCTACATCTTCCCCGGCAACAAGGGCAAGGCGATCACGACCGCTGCCGGTATGGCACTGCTGAAAGAGATGCAGCCCGGCATCACCGCGCACGGCTTCCGCAGCACGTTCCGCGACTGGGCAGCGGAGACGACCCAGCACCCCCGCGAAGTGATTGAAGCCGCGATGGCGCACCGGCTCAAGGATGCCGCCGAGGCCGCGTATCAGCGTGGGGATCTGCTGCAACGGCGCAAGCGGCTGATGGCTGACTGGGCGGCCTACTGCGCCACGACCCGCAAGGGTGACAACGTGACACCGATCAAGCGAAAGGCAAGCTGAAAGAGTTCAAAGCGGCGGGAACGGGTGTTAGTGGCACCCGCCCCGCCTTCCACAACCGCCCAACAGGGGAACGATCATGACAACTGGAAGTGTAACTGCATCTGCAACACGACTCGAACATACCGCCGACGAGATCACCCTTACTGCCGAAGAATGCGGATGGGTACGCGACGCGCTGATGATCGGCCTGACGAGCTACGGCCAACTCATGCAGGTAATCTCAAAAATCGAGACATTCAAGAGCATGCACGGCCATCGTCCAGAATGGCTTGATGTTCGCCATCCTACTGGAGCGGATGACGACGTAAGCCGATTCGCAACGGCTCTAACCGTACTGGACGTGGCGGCAGAGTCATGAACGCGGCCATGCATTCCGAAAAGACCGTGACCGTGATCTTCCAGCAGCATCCGGATGACCCGGGCGGTGTCGTGCTGTACGTCACGCCGGCCGCGGCGTCCCTCATGCGGGACATGGAAGCCATGAATGCCGAAGAGCGGCAAGACGTGCTGCGCGTCCTTCGTGCCATCAAGGCCGGTCAGTTCAATTACAGCGCTACCGAGGTAGCGGCCTGGACGCCGGAGCAGCGTCGCGCCGTAGTCGATTCCTTGCCGGAGGTGCGGTCATGACCCCGTTTTTGGAGGCGCTACTCAACGCAAAGGCCGAAGGCGTGCGGGAGGAGCGTAGCAAGCTCCGAAACAAGGTGACGCGGCGCGGCAAGGTGCTATCCCTGGTGCCTGCCAACGGCGAATGGATGGCCATCGTCGCAGCATTCACCAGCAAGCGTGACGAGCCGGTCGTGTCCCTGATCGTCCCTATCGCAGACCTGAAAGGCTCCGCACGCCGCAAGGCTGACCGCTGGGCGAGGGAGCTGACATGAGCGACAACATCACCTCATTTGACGCCGCCCGCGAACGTCGCATGGATCGACCGCCGCCGCTAAGCGATGCTGAGCTGATCCAACTTCGGCAGTTACTGACGGATTTCCACGCCATCCAGTCATCCTGTCCTATAGCGCGGCGAACGTTAGAAGACGCGGGACGCAAAGCATGAGCGCGCAGATCATCCCCTTTCCAGTTGTGAGCCGTGGCCACTGGACTGCGTTCAATGAACATTGCTTCGACCATCTGCTGGCCGATGGAATGAGCGCCAAGGATGCGGCGGCCCATATCGAGGCAGACATTGCGGACGGGCGCGAAAGCGAGCTGCTGCCGGAGGCTGACAGGCTGCTATTCCTGGCGCGTCGCGCATTGCGACGATTGCCGCTGAAACGTTCCTGACCCTCACGCCGCGCTAGCTGGCCCGGCTGGCGCGGTTCTTTGGAGGGTGGAGGTGTGTGCCGTGGATGATCACATGAGTAATGATGAGATTAACGAATGGATCGAGGAAGGCATAAACCTTATCCCGTCCGCCCTTGATCGAATCACACAGCTACTTTCAGTGCCACAAGGTGAAGACGTATGGGACTACTGCTATAGACTGTCGGTGCGATGTGATGAGTTGCAGGAGGCGGGAGATAGAAACACCTTGCTCACAGAGATGCGTGATACAGATATGGGTTACGCAAACCTGTACATGGGGCTTGCTTACGGAGATCAGGCGTTATCAGACGGCATTCCTTACCTCGCGCTTTCGTTCATTATCAGGGCCATCGCGGCTCACGTAGTTGTGCCCGAGTGGCGCGGTGCGGCTAAAACTAAGCGCGGGGCGCAGTATGCCGCGCACGCCAGCCACGCGTCGCACAATGCCAACAAACAGACGGCGCGCGCGTGGTACGCAGCGCACAAGACGATGACCAAGGACGCAGCAGCCGAAAAGATGGCGAAGGACGGCATTGTCGCTGCGTCTTTCCGTACGATCCGGGGATACTTGACCGGGCAATAACCGCCTACGCGCTGCGCCGCAGACTGTACGCGCTGCGCCGCAGCGAGCTTTAGAACCCCCATTTTCCGCAATAGCTTGTCTATCCGAACCCGCACAACCCCGTGCGGCCGGAGGACGACAAGATGGCAACACCGAACACCCCCGCATATCGCCCGTTTCTGGAAGCCTGCCGCGAGCACGGCATAAGCAAGACCGTCGCGTATGAGCTGGCAAACGCCGGCCTGGTCGAAACATTCAAGCTCGGCAGCAAGCGCTATGTCATCGTCGAGAGCCTGCGCACCCTGCCGGATCGGCTGGGTAAGGCGGGTGAGGCTTGAACGCCGCGCATACGAAAACCCCCGGCAACGGCGGCAACCGTTCCGGGGGCATGTCAAACACTTCGTATATCCATCCTATCGCCAACCATGCCGACCGTCTACTGGATCGGCTGGACGGCGTGCGCAAATCCGGCAAGGGCTGGATTGCCAAGTGTCCCGCACACACTGACCGTTCCGCATCCCTGAGCGTCGCTCAAGGCGACAAAGGCGTGATTCTGGTGCACTGTTTCGCGGGCTGCCTGGTGCATGACGTTATCGGCGCTGTCGGCCTGACCATTTCCGATCTGTTCCCGCCACGGCTCACCGCGAACATGAGCACCGCAGAGCGCAACGCCCTGCGCGAACACGCCAAGCAGGCGCAATGGAAGGCGGCATTGAACGCCCTGCAACTGGAAGTCGGCGTGGTGCATATCGCTGCCCGCACGCTCGCCCAAGGGCAAGCCCTGGCCGATGACGACCTGAAGCGCGTAGGCGTGGCCTGCGACCGCATCCGCGATGTACGGGAGGTGCTGACCCATGGCCGCTGAACGGATTGCTGCCATCGAGGAACTGGCGGCGCGGGAATCATCTTGGTGCACTGGTGCAAACCTTAAGAATGCACCAACGCACCAAGACGAAAAGCCGCCGCGTAAGGTGGTCGTGGTAGACGCTGCCGGCCTGCTATCGGCGAAGTTCCCGCCGCGCGACAAGCTGCTGAAGCCGTGGCTGACCACGCAATCACTGGCGATGATCTACGCACCACGCGGCATCGGTAAAACACACATGGCGTTGGGCGTGGCTTACGCGCTCGCGTCGGGGGGCGAGTTCCTGGGCTGGCAGGCAACGGCACAAACTCCGGTGCTGTATCTGGACGGCGAGATGCCCGGCGCTGATCTGAAATCCCGCGTTGCGACCGTCATCGCCAGCAATGACCAAGAAGCGGCGGCCGGATACCTGCGGTTTGTCACGCCCGACCTGCAAGAAGACGGCGTGATGCCGAACCTGTATCAGCCGGAAGGCCGGGAGGCGATCAACGCGGCGCTAGGGAACGCTCGCGTGATTATCGTGGACAACCTGAGCTGTCTTGTACGCGGCGGCAAGGAGAACGAGGGGGAGAGCTGGCAGCCCGTGCAGGAGTGGGCGTTACAGATGCGCTCGCAAGGGCTTAGCGTGGTTTTCGTTCACCACGCCGGCAAAGGAGGCCAGCAACGCGGCACGTCCAAACGCGAAGACGTACTAGACACCGTTATCGCACTCCGCAAGCCCGCTGATTACGAACCCGACCAAGGTGCGCGGTTCGAAGTTCATTTCGAGAAAGCCCGCGCACTGTACGGGCAAGACGTGTCTCCCTTCGAGGCCGCGCTTACCACGCTGCCGGATGGCAACCAGACATGGGCGGTGCGCGCGGTATCTGATGTCAGCGAGGAACAAATGATCGAGCTGGCCGGGCTGGGTCTGACCATGCGCGAGATCGGCGGCGAGCTGGGCGTGAATCATTCGACCGTGGTACGCGCACTGAACAAGGCTAAGGACGCGGGCCGCTACACCCCGAAGCCTAAGCGGGCAAAAAAGCCCGCGACGCCGCGAGGTGACAGTCTATGAAGACTGACCACAATGGCGCTTGGTGCGTTGGTGCGTTCCCTAGTGGTGCACCAGCGCACCAAAGCCCTAAAACATCGCTCAAAGCCTTGGCAGACAACGCTTTGCAAGGAAATGACTGCGCACCAAAAGAGGCTGCGCTTGGTGCGCGTTCGGGTGGCACTTCTGGTGCATCTGGTGCGCTTGGTGCAAGCGGTGCGCTTGGTGCATCTGGTGCATCTGGTGCACTGGCGTCGATGCAGCGGGATACCGACGACCGCCATGCCGGACGTGTACCGGCTGGCGACACGGCACGGATGCTGTGCAGAGGGTGCGGCCCGGTCTGGATTCATCCCGGCATTGCGGCGGTGTTGCCCGTGGTCGACGGCTGGCCGCGTGCGCTGGGCTGCCCGTGGTGTTTCGTGCGCAAGGCTGGCGGGCACATACCGCGCCCATCCGTGGCCTGTGAGGGCTGCCGACACTTCAGCCGGGGCACGATCAACCCTGATGCTGGCATGGGCACCTGTGGCGCCGGCAAGGGCATGCACTACCCGGCGCAGCAGCACAAGTGCGACACCTTCGACCCGGCGAGGGGCTGACCCATGACGAACGCCTGGCGGGGCGAAAACGAGGAACCGGGAGCTGAATCGCTGACCGTGCACACGGCTGGCGTGGGCTGGCGGGGCGACAAGCAGGGAGGCGATCACATACCGGAGAGGGCCAGCACCTGGACGCGATCGGCGGCCCTGTCCCTGTCGGCATTCTCGCCGCATGACGTGAGGCCGCACCTGCTGGCCCTGATGCGCTGGGAGTGGGCAGGCGCGATAGAACCCTGCCTGACCTACGGGAGGAACTACCTGCGCGCGTGGTGCCGCCGCAAGCGGCAACGGCCCCGACCGGCGGTTATCGAGGCGGCGACCCTGGACGCGCTCGCGCTGGTGTTTTGGGGAAGGTGCCGGCGAGGTATGCCGACCATCGAGGATCGGCGGACGGAGCTGCGCGTGGACAAGGGATTGTATGCGGGCTATCGCAACCTGATGGCGAAGGTATTCAAGCGCCGATTATCCGAAGCGGCGACCCGGTACAAAACAATCAACCATTATCAGCCGGCGCCAAAAAACGATTATCGAGCAAACGGCTTTGCAGTCAGCTCGCTATGGGTAAGGGCACACGGATATCCGGGCGCAGTCCTGACGCTAATACCGGCTATTCAACACCCGCAATCAGGCATTATGAAAGATAGACAGGACTTCACCGCCATGACAGAGCCTGTCTCGCGATCCCGTGCCGCGTAATGCACGGCCAATTCACGGGCAACCCATGACTGCGCCGAACGCATGCAAGACGCTGCGCCGGTAGTGGAGTGGGTTTTGTGGAGCGAGGTTTGCGGCAATCCATGCAAGACGCTGGCTTGTAGCAACACGCCCTGACCAAAAGGGAACACGGCCCTGATTGCCAGCGGGATGCTGGTGGTCAGTTGAGTGCCAGCGAGATGCTGGGCTCTGAGCCGATCCCGAACCCCATACAGCCGCCACGGCGGTTAATCCGATTTAGGAGTTACACAAAGATGGCTGATTTACTGGAAATCAAGTCCCTGATTGAAGAGCAGGGCAAGGCGTGGGAAGCGTTCAATGCCAAGAACGAAGAGCGGCTCGCTGCCGTTGAAGCTCTGGCCGAGGATGTCGCCAAGAAGGCGGGCCGGCCCAATGGCTTGTTGGGCGGCGATGCCAGCAACCGGGCGAATACCCAGGAGATGAAATCGCTGACCGGCGCTGTTCGCGCGCTGATGGCTGGTAATCAGGCCAAGGCCGATGAGTTGTTTATCGAAGCCAAGGCGATGGTGACCACGTCCGACCCTGACGGCGGTTACGTGGTGAATCCGCTGATCTCTGACGCGATGACCACGGTTATGGCGGAGATTTCCCCGCTGTACCGCCTGGCCCGCAAGATCAAGATGGGGGCACATGCGGTATTTGAGGAACCGATTGACCGCGACGACGCGGAGGCAAACTGGGTTTCTGAGGTGGCATCGCGCCCTGACACGGCTACGCCGCAGTTGGGCATGTTCCAGCTTGAGCTTCAGGAAATCTACGCCGCCCCGAAGGTCTCGCAAAAGCTGGTCGATACCGCAAGCCTGGACGTGTTGGGCTGGCTGAATGGCAAGGTGGGCACCGCGTTTGCCGAGAAGGAGGGCAACGCCTACCACAACGGCAACGGCGTCGGCCTGCCGCACGGCATCTTGCAGTACACCACGACGGCGCTGCCCGATAGCTCGCGCACGTGGGGCGAGGTCGAGTACATCGCCACGGGTGCCAGCGGTGCATTCAAGGCCAGTACCACGAGCTTCAACACGGCCGATCCGCTGGTAGACATGGTGAGCGCGCTCAAGGCCCAGTATCGCAACGGCGCGGTGTGGCTGATGAACAAGAAAACGGCGGGTGAAGTGCGCAAGCTGAAGGATGCCCAGGGCCGGCATGTCTGGCTTGACTCGCTGGTGGCAGGTCAGCCGGCAACGCTGTTGGGCTACGGCGTCGAGATCGACGAAAGCATGCCGGACCTTGCGGCTGACAGTCTGTCGATTGCGTTCGGCAACTTTGCCCGTGCGTACACCATCATCGAGCAGCCGGGCGCGAAGTTCCTTACCGATCCGTATACGGCCAAGCCGCACGTGATCCTGTATGCGTACCGTCGTGTGAACGCCGCAGTAAACAACACCGAAGCGTACAAGCTGCTGAAGTTCGCCACCGCGTAACCCATCCGCTGCGATGTCAGCGGGTATCGGGCGCAGCAAGCGATTTCAAGACCCGACCCGTGTCGTCAAGCCGGCGAGTGACGACCTCAAGAACAACCCCGGCAGTCGGGGCATGGGCGCAATAACCCGTGTGACCTGGCACCCGAGCCCCGCTCCTCATACGGGCGGGGCTCTCTCTATTCGATGGGGTGCGTGACGCACAGCGGGCCGCGTTGGGGCTTGCAGGGGCATCACCCGCCCCGTGGGTCAATCTCTGGGGCATCCGGCTCACTAGACCGACTGTTCCCCTTTCATTTCACGAAACCGGGTAATTCCTTTGAAAAATACAGTCACAACCGCCCCGCCGAAGGGGCTTTCATCCGCCGCCGTCGCATGGTGGAAGCGGCTGCATCGTGAGTTCGATCTGGACGACGAGGCCGCATCGTTCCTGCTGGAATCGGCGCTGCGATCCTTCGACCGCATGACGCAAGCGGCTGAGTTAGTCGAGAAGCACGGCATCGTCATTGCCGACAAGTACAACCAGCTCAAGAGCAACCCGGCGACCACCGTCGAGCGGGATTCACGCGCGGCGATGCATAGCGCATTCAAGGCGCTGAACCTGGACGTGCTACCACCGCAGAAGCCGGGCCGACCGGGAGGCAGGTAAACCATGAGCACCATTCACCGCAAGTCACGGCGACGCACTGAAGACCGCCGGCCGCTGTATGAGGCATGGCAGGCAGGGGAACCGCCACCGTCGTGGGCATACGAACCCGGCGAGCATCATGACGACATCATCGGCCTGTACTTTTTCCGCGACCACGACAAGCAGCTAGACGCGCAAACGCACCCGCACCGGGAAGCATGGGCCGCTGCTATGGAGTCATCCGCGCCCGGCAAGGAGATAGCACCATGAACACCGCACTGACCTTGGCGAGCGATTGCACGCTGGTTGCTCGCCCGCACCCGTTCGATTCAGATACGGCATTCGCTCGCGTTCCCGCTGGGCAGACCCTGGCGCAGATGCTGGGGCCGAATGCTTCGCACTCGCTGAGTGTCGCCATCGGCGGCTATAACGTTCCGAGCGCGCTATGGGCAATGACACGCCCGAAAGCCGGGCAGACGATCCACGTCACCACCTTCCCGCAGGGCGGCAACGCCGGCAAGTTGGTTCGAATGGTTGCCATGATCGCCCTTATGTATTTCAGCGCCGGATGGGCTGCGACTATGACCGGCGAGTACGGCGTCCTTGCAGGCGCGAGCGCCAGCTTTGTACAGGCTGGCATCATGCTAGTGGGAAGCCTCGCCATCACGCCGATGGTTGGCCAAGCACGGGAGATCGCGGCATGAGCCTGGCTAACGTTTACCTGGAACACGACCGTGCCCTGATTGCCTTCGACACGCTTTCAAGCGCCATGGACGCCCCGCCCGCTGCCGGGGTTGCCGAGGCACTAGAGCGATTCAAAACCGGCTTGCATATGAGCAAGTGCACCTTTCTGGCCCATGCCAATGTCGCCATTGCGCATCGGGGAGACGCCATGCTGGCGGTCGGCGTTTGTAGTGCAGTGCAACTGAACGCCTTGCCCGACTTCGACGCCATCGCGGAGGCCATGGCGCAACTACTGGCGCAGACGTTCGCGCAAGTGACGGCGTACCGAAAGCAGCAACTCGGCATCGAGCAATTCCACGGCGCCGAGATCATCCTGGTGGGCTGGTCGCATGCCCTGAATCGCATGGAGGCCGTCCGCTGGGTGCGCTGGCCGCAGGACAAGGGCTTCGCCGCTTCGCAGGTTGGCAAGGCGCTGCTGCTGCCCGATGCCGAATGGGAACAGACTCCCGACGCGCCGGACACCGCCGAGAAGATGGAGGCCATCGCACGCGATCAAGTTGCCTACGTGCGCCGCAAACATCCCGGCTACAACTGCGGCGGCCGTCTGCTGCTGGCCGAGCTGACGCGCGACACGCTAAGCGTCCGCACCATTGCCGACCTGGAAGCGCCACCCCGCTGACAACCAATCAGCAAATGCCTACACCGGCCCGCGCTGACCGCCGATGCCGCGCCACGTCCGCGCCCTGCATTCTGAGCCTGCCCGCGAGTCTGGCCCGATCCGACTAGGCGTCCGGCTATGCCGACACCATCCAAGTCAGGTGGAACCGACGAACAGCACAACGCCACCTTCGCGGGTGGCGTTTTTTTGTGCCCGCAGTAAGTGGGAACAGAGCGTGATACGCCAAACGATGAAAACAAAAAAGCCCCTAGAATCAGAGGCTTAAATGCGTTTCTGGCGGAGAGGGTGGGATTCGAACCCACGGTACGCTTGCACGTACGCCTGATTTCGAGTCAGGTACATTCGACCACTCTGCCACCTCTCCGGTGCGGTGCATGGTGGCGCATGCGAGCCGGGAATCATACGCGAGCGAACTTGCCGTGACAACAACCCGGTCTTCCGGCATGCTGCGAAGGCTCGCACCCACTGAAAACCCATGATTGAATTCGGACACGGAACGCATGTCGGCTTGCGCCGCACGCGCAATGAGGACACTTATTACGCCGATGCCTCACTCGGCCTGTTCCTGGTGGCAGACGGCATGGGCGGGCACCAGCATGGCGAGGTGGCGTCGGCGCTCGTGCGCGACGTGGTGGTCGACCTGGTCGGCAAAGGGCATGGTCTGATCGAGGCCGTGCATGCCGCCGCCGAGCGGCTGCTTGCGCATACCCGGCCCAGCTTCGACGTGTTGCCGATGGGCACCACCATCGCCGCGTTGCGGATCACTGGCGAGGGCTATGAGGTCGCCTGGGTCGGCGACAGCCGGATCTACCTGTGGAAGAAGGAGCTGCGGCAGATCAGCCATGACCATTCGCTGGTTCAGGCGATGGTCGAGGCCGGCCAGCTCGATCCGGCACAGGTCGCCCAGCATCCGCAGCGCAACGTGCTGACCCAGGCTCTGGGCGTGACCGCCATCGAGCAACTGCATGTCGGCATGGCACGGGGACAGCTGGAGCCAGGCATGGGCTTCCTGCTGTGCAGCGACGGGCTCACCGAAGGCGTCAGCGACGCCGCGATCGCGTGCGTGGTGGCCCGCACCGACCTGGCCGCCCAGGAATGCGTGGATCAGTTGCTGCTGAGCGCCCTCGACAGTGGCGGCGACGACAATATCACGGTGTTGATCGTGCGCGTCTACTGAGCTGCTCCGTGCATTTCCTCGCACCGAATGACAAGGGCCGCTTTCGCGGCCCTTGTGCTTCATCCGTATTCCCTGTGGCTCAGAACCGGTAGGTGCCCGTGAAGCTGAGCACGTCGCCGTGGTCCTTGAACTTGCCGTCCATGGTGCCGTAACCCAGAGCCGGCTGGTTGGTCAGCTTGACTCGCGCATCGCTGACGAACTGGTGCTGGTAGCCGAAGTCGATCGCAAAGCGGTCAGTGGCCTGGTAGCCCACGCCCAGGCCCAGCAGACGGCGGGCGCCATCGGGGATGCGCGGGTCGCGGCTGATGATGTTGGACGGGGTCTCGTCGTAGCCAATACCGGCACGCAAAGTCCACTGCGGGTTCAGCTTGTAGTCGCCGCCGATCGAGTAGATCCAGGCATCCTTGTAGCCTTGCGGCAGGCTGACCAGGGGCTTGCCGTGCGAAGTCAGGGTGAGCCTTGAGAAACTGGACCAGTCGGTCCACTTCGCGCTGGCGGCGAGGCTGAAGCGGTCATTGAACGCATGCAGCCAATCCACGCTGGCGAAGGCCGGCATGTCGAACACGGCGTTGGCCTTGTCGCCATTCGGATTGAGCGCGGGGAGGCCCGCGTTCGGGAAAGCTACCGGGGCCAAGGCGATGAGGTCCTTGCTGGCTTGGCTGCCGTACATCGCGTAGTTACCGCTCAGCGTCTGCTTGATCTTCGAGTGGTAGCTGAAGCCGATGCTGTCCTGCGCGGTCGGCTTGAACTCGAAACCGGCGAAGTAGCCGAACGCGGTTTTCTTCTTCACGTCCACGTTGAGCTGCACGTCGCCACTCTGCGGTGCGCCCAGGATCGGAGCGCCGATCAGGCCGGCGGCCGAGCCGTACGGGTCGAGCATCGTGTTGAGCTGCGCCTTGGTACGCTGGCCGAGGATGCCGACACCAATCGAGAACTGGTCATTGACCTTGAAGCCGGCCGAGAAGCTCACGGCGATCGACTGCACGCTGGTCTTGGTGCCGAAGTAGCGGCCTTGCCACGTCGGGTTGTACTCGCTGACCAGGCCGTACGGAACGGTGAGGCTG
>Ga0157372_10007745_pt1 | contig 11410 bp, 13 predicted proteins | sample C55metaG_FD_115307 | JGI IMG/M metagenome (GOLD analysis project Ga0157372, IMG submission 115307) | Corn rhizosphere microbial communities from Kellogg Biological Station, Michigan, USA - C5-5 metaG | ecosystem: Host-associated > Plants > Roots > Rhizosphere > Soil | place: USA: Michigan...
AGTGCCAGTCTGCGAGAGTCTTTGCGGGCTGCGGCGAGCCGGCCGGGCAAGCGCATCCGCAATGACGGAAATGTGGATGAGGCTCTGCCCTCCTCGGCTAAGCGCGTTGAAGCGGTCTACGAATTTCCCCATCTGGCGCACGCCACCATGGAGCCGATGAACATTACGGTGCACGCCCGCGACCACGAAGCGGAAGTCTGGGCTCCGACGCAGTCTCCTGATTGGGTGCAGCGAACCGTGGCGAAACTTCTGGATTTACCGCCGCAAAAGGTGATCGTGCACACGACTTTGCTGGGAGGAGGTTTCGGGCGTCGCTACATGGCGGATTACCCGGCAGAAGCAACGCAGATTGCGAAGGTCGTTGGCAAGCCCGTGCAATTGGTGTGGAGTCGGGAGGACGATATGACCCACGATTTTTATCGTCCTGCGGCATGCCATCGGATGCGCGGTGCGGTGAATCAGGCCGGACATCCTCTGCTCTGGTCTCATACCATCACGTCGACCTCCATTGGAGCTTTCTGGGGCGCGCCTGACAAATTGGAAGAATCCGAAGTCGGCGGGGCCAAGCAGATGCCCTACGCCATTCCCAACGTACGACTGGAATACGCTGCGGTGCCCAGCTCGGTGCCGCCATTGTGGTGGCGGTCGGTCGAGCACTCGTTCAATGGTTTTGCGGTGGAATGCTTCATCGACGAACTCGCCGCTGGTGCCGGAAAAGACCCGGTTGAGTTCCGCCGCGGACTGCTGGTGAAGCCGGCGAACTGGAAGCCCAAGGATGAAGACGATCCGGATCCATCACGCCTGCGTGGAGTGCTGGACATCGCGGCCGAAAAAGCGGGATGGGGGAAGCCTCTTCCCAAGGGCAAAGGCCGTGGCATCGCTTCTTATCATTCCTTCGGAAGCTACATTGCGGAAGCTGCCGAAGTGACGGTCAGCGGTAAAGATTTTAAGATCGATCGCATCGTTGCGGCTATTGATTGCGGACAGGTCGTGAATCCCGAGTCGGTACGCGCCCAGGCTGAGAGTGCGATCATTTATGGCCTGAGTGCCGCCTTGAAAAATGAGATCACGATCAAGGACGGAGCGGTGGAGCAGTCGAATTTCGATGGCTACGATCCCATCCGCATCGATGAAGCTCCGCCGATCGAGGTGCACCTCCTGAAAAGTAAAGAAGATCCGGGAGGGATGGGTGAGCCCGCGCTTCCACCGGCGGCACCCGCAGTGGCGAATGCAATCTTTGCGGCCTCAGGGAAGAGGTTGAGGAGGCTGCCGTTTCAGTTGAAAACATAAATGGGGGTTGATCCAGAATTCCTTCCGGTTAGCCAAGGCGATCTGCAGCTTGAGTATCCGCCGGTCTATCACTGATTACGCAGTGCGATGATTGGACTCACCCGTGTGGCATGTCGGGCCGGTACGTAGCTGGAAAGGAATGCGACGGCCAGCAAAGTGAACACCACCGCGGCAAAGGTCGCGGGATCCGCCGCTCCTACTCCATACAGAAGGTTTGACATCAGCCGAGTGAGGGCCAGCGCAGATACAGTTCCAACACCCACTCCCGCAATCATCAGATGCAGGCCCTGTCGTAGAACTAGGCCAACCACACTTGCGCGCTGTGCCCCGAGGGCCATCCGAGTTCCAATCTCGTGTGTGCTCCACTACAGAAAAAATTCCGGTCGTTGCGCCCATTCCCAACGCCAGGGTGAGCACCGCAACCATCGTGAAGCTCGGATGCTTGAGCAGCATGCGCGCGCCATAGTGGAGATCCTGCAACAGCATTTCGAGACTGCGCACGCCCCGTGCCTCGCGGCATTCTTCCCGAACCTTCTCTTCACCCCCGAATTTCAACCGCGCTTGCTCGCCTGGCTTCCTCCTGCGACATTCCAGATCGCACAAGCTTCTCTACCTGCTGCTCGAAGTGGAAGCGCAGTTCGTTATTCATTTCTTCTTCTACGGTGTTGTGGCGAAAAAGTGAGCGCAGACGAAACCAGAGATCGGAAAACACGGGAGCGCTCCTATGTGGTTTGAAGAACCTGCGCGATGGCTGCGGTGAGCTTGCGCCAGGAATCCTGCTGGGTGTCGAGCTGATTGCGTCCAGCGCGAGTGAGTTCGTAGTACTTGGCGCGGCGATTGTTTTCCGAAGTGCCCCAGCGCGCCTTGATCCACCCCCGCCGCTCCAGCCGATGCAACGCTGGATACAGCGATCCCTGTTGTACTTGCAAAACGTCGTCGGATATCTGCTGAATCCGCTCCGATATTGCCCAGCCGTGAAGCGGAGTCAATGCGAGCGTCTTGAGAATAAGAAGGTCGAGAGTTCCCTGTGGAAGATCGATACGAGTCAAATATTACTCCTCTTGCACTTCTACAGGAGTATACAAATTCTCATGTCGAAGTGCAAGGGAAAGCGGATCTTCGTTATAGCTCGCGCCAGATATCTTTGAATTCGTAGAAGCCTTTTTTGCCGGAGAGCCATTCGGCGGCCAGCACCGCCCCTTCGGCGAAACCTCGGCGGGACTTTGCGTCGTGGCAGAGATATATACGGTCGGCTTTCGCCTCCAGTACGACCTCGTGCAGGCCTACGACTTCTCCCTCGCGAAAGGAAGTGATTTCCACATCCTGCTTTGTGCCGCTGGCTTCACGAAGGATGTTCTGCATGGCAATCGCGGTCCCGGAGGGCGCGTCCTTCTTGTGGACGTGGTGGCGTTCGAAGATTTGTCCGGAATAGTCGTGGCGCAGGGCGGCAGCTGCGGCGCGGGTCATCTCCAAAAAGATATTTACCCCTACTGAGAAGTTGGCTGCATAGACGAAGCCGGTGTCGTGCTGTCTCACCAGTTCGCGCACGCGGTCGATCTCTTTGTACCAGCCCGTCGTGCCTACCACCATGTTCTTCCCGGCCTTCACGCAGCCTTCGATGTTCCCCATGACGCAATGAGGGCCAGTGAAATCCAGCACTACGTCGATTCCGCGGAGTTTTTCCGGATGGATCGCGGCGCCATTGAGGTTGTCTCTTGAACTCGCGACTTGCAGGTGATGTTTGCGCTCGGCGGCGACCTCAGCCACTTGCGAGCCGGTTTTTCCATGGCCGAGAAGGAGAAGATTCATCTTCTGAATACCTAGAATGATTTAAACACAGGGGGCACAGAGGAGCACAGAGGAACGCATTACCGGGAATACCGGATTGCTTCCACTTTCATGCGAGATACTCCCGCGCTTTCCACAACCCGATTGGATGATCTGACAACAGTGGTCATTTTGCCCGCATCCCATAGCTGCGCCGCGGAGGAGGGTTCATGGATCAGAACCAGATAACAATATTGGTGGCCGTAGTGGTGATCGCGGTCATCGTGATTGCAGCAATCGGGTACATCAGCTCGCGGAAGCGCCGCAGCCGGAAATTGCGCGAGCACTTTGGCCCCGAGTACGAACGCGTGCTGAAGCAGGAAGGTGACCCGCGGAAAGCCGAGGGGGTACTGGAATTCCGCGAGAAGCGAAGAGACAAATTCAAGATACGCGCCCTGTCGGCCGCCGATCGGCAAAGCTTCAACACGCGTTGGCGAGAAGTGCAGGCGCGCTTTGTGGATGATCCTCGCGGAGCTGTGACGGTTGCCGATAGCCTGGTGACGGATGTCATGCAGGCCCGCGGATATCCCATCGGACAGTTCGAAGAGCGAGCCGCCGACCTCTCCGTGGACTATCCCACGATCGTGGACAACTACCGGGCGGGACACGAGATCTCGATGCGACACAGCGCCGGACAAGCCAGCACCGAAGACTTGCGCCAAGCCATGATGCACTACCGCGTCTTGTTCGAGGAATTGCTCGGAGAAGACAAACCGTACAGGAAGGGAGCATAGAGATGGCACAGCCGTTGAGAAAAGATGAGCCGCAGTTTGACAACGAGGAAATCACTACTGCCGATCTGGCGCAGGGCAAGCGTCCGGCAAACACGCATGAAATGCGTCCCCACCCGGTCACTATGAGCGGCAGCCAAACAGAGCAAAACGACGGCAGCACGCAGCTGTTTCCGTCCAATGAGTTGCAGGACCTCAGAACGCGCTGGAAAGATATTCAGACCGGGTTTGTGGATGAGCCGCGAAAGGCGGTGGAGCAAGCCGATGGTCTAGTCGCATCCGCTATGAAGCGGCTGGCCGAGGTGTTTGCGCAGGAGCGGTCTGGATTGGAGCAGCAATGGGACCGCGGCGATAACGTGTCTACCGAGGATTTGCGCGTGGCGCTGCAGCGCTATCGATCGTTCTTTGATCGCCTGCTATCGGTCTAGTTTTCTGAACACGTAGGGGCGGACCCATTGGTCCGCCCTGAGTCAACGGAAAACGAAAAGCGTGTTCAGGCGAACACTTCGGCGTCCAGTTCCGCGAAAAAGGTTCTGTGCAGGCGCTGGATTACCTCCGGGACTTCGTCTTCCTCGATGACGAAGGTGAGGTTAATCTCCGACGCGCCCTGTGAGATCATGCGGATCTTTTTGTCAGCCAGTTCCCGGAATACCAGGGCCGCGATGCCGGGGGTCTCCCGCAGATTCTCTCCCACCAGGCAAACGATGGCTTTGCGGCCTTCGTACTTCACGTCGGCCAGCTTGGCCAGATCTGCGGCTAAAGCAGGGATGGCCTGATTCGAATCCACCGTCAGCGAAACACTGACTTCGGATGTAGAAACGACATCGACTGCGACCTGGTGGCGATCGAACGCTTCGAAGATCGACTTCAGGAATCCGTGGGCCAACAACATGCGCGGGGCGGCCACATCCACAATGGTGATGCGCTTTTTCGCGGCGATCGCCTTGAAAATGTTTTTGCTATGTGGTGCGCGGGTGGTAATGCGGGTGCCTTCGCAGCCGGGATTGCGTGAGTTCAGGACATACACCGGGATATTCTTTTGAATTGCGGGCAGGACGGTTGCCGGATGCAGCACCTTGGCGCCGAAGTAGGCGAGTTCGGCCGCTTCATCGAAGCTGATGACCTTGATGCGACGGGCGTCAGGACAGACGCGGGGATCGGTCGTGAGAATGCCGTCAACATCGGTCCAGATCTCGATGCGTTCCGCGCCCAAGCCCGCGCCGAAGATGGCGGCGGAAAAATCTGAGCCGCCGCGGCCGATCGTAGTCGTGATTCCGGAACGATTCGAGCCAATAAACCCGCCCATGACCGGGACCTGTCCCGCGTTCAACAGCGGTTCTAGCTTTTCTTTCAGCCGGAGATTCGTCTCTTCGTATTGCGGCACGGCTTGCATGTAAGCGCTATCCGTGACCAGCACGTCGCGAGAATCAACATGCATCCCTTTGAGGCCCCGGGCTTCGAATGCTGCGGCCACGATTTTGCTGGAGAGCATTTCGCCGTACGCGGCCACGTTGTCGGTGGTGCGGGGCGTGATCTCGCCGACAGCGGAGATGCCGCGCAGCAGTTCGTCCAGATTTTCGAAATCCGAGCCCAATTCGGAGTGGAATTCAGTGAAGCGAGCCGTCCCCAGCAGTTCGCTGGCGCAGTTGTAATGGCGTTCCTGCAACGACCGGCAAAGCTTCAGCGCGGTTTTGCGCTCGCCATTGCCAGCGGCTTTGGCCATGGTCAGCAGCGTGTCCGTCACTTTGGCCATGGCGCTGACGACGACCACCGGTTGCTGTGATTGACGGCCTTGGACGATTGCGGCTACACGGTCGATGGCTTTGGCATCTTCGACGGAGGTGCCGCCGAACTTCATCACGATCATCGGCAGGGCTCCGGGTGGAAACTCTCGATCCGGCTACAAATAACGCGAGCTCGATCCCGTATGAGTCGCGCGGACATTGCGCGATCGTTCATCCCAGGTAGCCTTTGGCCTTCAGCAATTCTGCATTCAGCAAGGCGGCCCCGGCTGCGCCGCGGATGGTGTTGTGCGATAGAACTGTGAACTTCCAATCGAGCACGCTGCACGGGCGCAGGCGGCCTACGACCGTGGTCATACCTGCTCCCATATCAATGTCAAATCTGGGCTGCGGACGGTCATTGGCTTCGAGATAGACCACCGGACGTTCGGGCGCGCTCGGGAGCTTGAGTTCCTGCGGTTCGGCGCGATACGCCTTCCAGGATTCTATGATCTCTTCCGGCTTGGCTTTCTTCTTCAGGCGGATCGAAATGGACTCAGTGTGCCCGTCTTCCACGGCAACGCGGTTGCATTGCGCGCTCATGGCAAACGCGCCGGGTATGACTTTCGAACCATTCACCTGGCCCAGAAGCTTCTTGGTCTCTTCCTCCATCTTTTCTTCTTCGTTCTTGATAAAGGGGATCACGTTGCCCAGGATGTCGAGGGAGGCGACCCCGGGATATCCCGCGCCGCTGATGGCTTGCATAGTTACGGCCATGACGGTGTCAAGCCCGAAGCGCTGATGAATGGGGGCGAGAGCGAGAACCAGTCCGATTGCCGAGCAATTTGGATTCGTGACGACATAGCCGCCACTCTTCTTACGCCAGCCCTGGATATCGATGAGCTTGATATGGCCCGCGTTCACTTCCGGTATCACGAGGGGGACATCTTCCTGCATACGGAGCGCGCTGGAGTTGGAAACCACGGCGCAACCGGCATCCGCGAAGCGCGGCTCGAGTTCCGCCGCGATGCCCGAATCCAGAGCGGCGAAAATGACTTTGGGAGCGCCGTCCGGACTCGCAGGGGACACCCGCATCTTCGCCACGCCTGAGGGAATGGTAGTTTTCAGGCGCCAGCGTGCGGCTTCCCCGTACACCTTGCCTTCGGAGCGATCCGAGGCGGCGAGCCACGCCACTTCAAACCACGGATGATGCTCCAGCATTTGAATAAATCTTTGTCCTACGACGCCGGTGGCGCCCAGGATTCCTACAGGAATCTTTTTCATGGGTACTTGGATTTTATAACAAGCGAGGTTTGGTCCCAGTGAGCGGAGTGCTTTGGGCGGTTACTAAGGGCAGGAGCCCCCGCATACGCAGCTATGTCCTGTGAGTTTCCTGGCGGAAAGGGTATTCGCTGAGCGGTCCAAATTTTTTCTTCTCGGTATAAATGCGCCAGCGGCGGAACACGATGCGCAGGGCGGCCATCACGGGAATGGAGAGATATACGCCTAGGATTCCCGCGACTTCTCCTCCAGCCATGACTCCGAAAATTGCGGCCAGGGGATGCAGTTCCATACTGTCGCCCATGATGCGGGGGGAGGAGACGTAATCCTGGATCAGGCGCCAAGCGCCGAGAAATATCAGCAGAATTAACCAGTGGGAATAGCTGAGGACTAAGGCCACAGTCATAATCGCGAGTGCGGCGACGAGCGGGCCCACCACGGGTATGAATTCCAGGCTTCCGCCAAGCACGCCCAAGGCTACGGGGTTGGGGACGCGCATCGCCTCAAAAAAAGCCGTGTAGACGACCATGGTCAGAGCGGCAAGCGTCAGCTGAGCCCGAATAAAGTGCGCCAGCATCTGGTTGAGATCATTGAGCACATTCTGCAGAAATTCCCGCTGCGGACGCGATTGGATCGCCGAAAGCAGGAACTCGCTGAACAAGCGCCCATCTTTAAGAAAGAAAATCGAGAGCAGGGGAACGATGAAGAACAGCCAGGCTTGTTTGGCGACGTCGGCGAGCCGGAGTCCCAGGCGTTGCGCGAACTGCGTAATGTCGTCCTGATGGCTGATCAGGAACGACTGCACAAAATCCGTCGAGGCTTTACTCCAACCATGATCCGCTCCGACTTGCCGCGCGAGTTCCCCCGAACTCAGCCTTGAGATCAGGGTGGGAAGCGACTGTCCCAGCCGTGCGCCCTCGTGGGTGATCTTGGGGCCTACCAAAACGAAGAAGACGATGACGAGGGCAAGCAGCAGCGTGTAGATGACGGCAATGGCCCGGCCGCGTCCCTTGAGCACGCGCTCCAGTTGTGCCACCAGCGGACTCATCAGGTAGGCGAAAAAGATGGCAAACAGGAAGGCGATCAGCGTCGCGCGCGCGACATACAAAAAGCCCAGTACGAGCGCAAACAGCAGCACCGTAACCAGAACCCGTGCCGTACGTGAGTCAGCCAGTGACAATAAGTTTTCCAGGGTGGTCTCGGTTCTGCCGTTCGGGTTTCAGTCCCGGACTACTTCCGTGTTATCGGCAGGAATCGCCACCTTCATCAGCTTGAACTGGTCGTGATCATCCACCCACAAGGCCCAGTCCACATTGTCGCCTTTCAGGTTCAGCCGCAGCAACTCGCGTTCGGAGCCCCGGATATTAACCTTCTCGGCCCCCACCAGTTCCATGCGAATGTGCAAGGAGGTGCGGTCCTGCGGCACCAGCACCCCGAAGTCGCCCGGCACGCGCTGACACTTGAAAGCTGCGCCATCCTGCTTGCAATCAGATGCCAGATAGCGCCAGGCCAGAACCTCGCGATGGACAAAAAAGTTATTGTCCAGGATCACCGACGTGTTGGGCATGAGGAAGGATTGCTCGGCCGGTTTGGTGAAGCCAGTCGACATAATCTTCTCGATCAGGAATTCATTATTGGGCATCACGGTCAACGAACCTGCGGTCCCCTGGCTCCACTCGTAATGCAGTATTTGTCCGCTTGAGGTGATTTCCAGATCAGATTTCTGAGTGGCGGGACCGTGTTCTTCCTTAAGCTCGGATTGGATGGAACTGGTCGCGTTCTGCTGATGAATCGTGAAGCTTTCCGTGGCTACGCGCTGGCCCTTGATGAAAATGCCGAAAGAGCCCGAGTCGATGGCTTGCAGGGGCGCGGCCTTCTCTTTTTCTTTTTTGTCACCGGCCCGTGCCGGCAATGAGGCCACGGACGCGATCACAAGGCAGATGATGAGCAGGCGGACACTTGCTCCCGCTGTTCCAGAGTCTTGCTCCCGTACGGTATCGTGGGACTTCACTCGACATCTCCTTCTTGGCTGCGCGGCTCGAGCATCTTCAGCCCGAGCTTTGCGGCAATCTCGTCTGCGATCTGGTCTACAGTGCGGCCGCCGGTTTCAATGGTGAGCGACGCTTCGCAGTAGTGGGAACGCCGCTTCTCATGCAACTCACGAAACTGGTCCAGGCTGCGGAGAAGTGGCCGCTCGGCCAAAGCCTCGCTGGCTTGCTTGCGGCAACGCTCCCACAGCTCTTCTACGGGTGCGTCCAAGAAAATTATCGGCACGCCCGAAGATTTAAGCAGTTCAGCATTGCTGGTCTGGACAAAGGCGCCGCCTCCCAGCGCGACTACCCGCGCCTGATTATGAATTCCCTCGAGCACGTCTTGCAGCGCGCTGCGTTCGGCGCGCCGGAAAGCTGGCTCACCGGACTCGCGGAATATCTGGGCGACAGTGCGGCGTTCGCGGCGCTCGATGCGATCGTCGAGATCCTCAAAAATCCAATTCAGCCGCCGCCCTAACACCGCGCCTACACTGCTCTTGCCTGCACCCATAAAGCCGATCAGGAACACGGCTTCGGGCGCGGAACTACGCAGCCGCTCCGGAGAGCCGGTCGGCACACGCGGGCTTGCGCTCGCCGCTTTCGTAGCACGCTTATTCAAACGGTTCAGGTACTGTCAGTGTTATTTTGCTGAGCGTTTTCTGAGGTGGATTTTACCATCGAAGCTGCGCAGCACCACGGTAGAAGAGACCGCAGCCCGCCCCATAGTACCCCAGAAGGCACTTCCTTCCTTAAGGACGAAGGACGTGTGCTGCTTCGGCTGCAGGGGAATATCGTCGTGAACCTCGCCGCGCACCGAGCGAGCGCTCACGTCGGCAGAGGTGGAATCTGGAACGACAGCTTCGATGTTTCCGCTGTGGCTGGTCAGGCGGTACTCGCCGTGATCCCCAAAGTCTCCCAGGTAGCTGATCCCGCCGCTGGTAGAAATCACTTGTACCAGCGGACCATTCACGCCGTTCAGAGTGACGTTGCCGCTCAGGGAATCGACTTCCACATAGCCACTCTGCACGTTAGTAAGAGTGACGGGGCCATTGAGAGTTTTTACGTGTACATGAGCGTCGTTGATATCGCGTAGTTCAACGCTGGCCGCCGCACCCTCCAGAGTGACATCGCCATGAAGTTTTTCAGCTCGAAGAGCTCCGGAGCTGGAATGCAGTGCCAGGCTGGTGTCTGGTGGAACCAGAATCTCGTAATCGACGCGGCCGGACTGAGCATCGGCGCCCGGGAGCAGATGAGATTGCAGATCAACCCGATTGCCGGCGAAGTTATTGTCCACTTCCACCTTGTCCGACCACAACACAGCATTGACTACAACGGAATTCCCGGTTGCGGGTTTGACGGAGACGGAGCCGTAGGGATTATTCACCGACAAGGCCGCTTTGGGAGCCACGTTGAAACGAAGTTCCTTGTGTGTTTCGGCCGAGGCTATGCCGGCCGTCATTGTGACAGCCAGCACTGCGCTACATACTCCCACATCGATCAAACGCCCGCCCATAGATTCCTCGAACTCCTCAAGAAACTTCAGCCGGCAGCAAGCCGCCGGTCAAAATGGCCTTCATTATGGCAGAGAACGATCCAGCGCCAACTCAAAAAGCATGGCTTTTTGCTGGTACGCGTCCATCAAAGCGCGACGTGCTTCATCATCGTTGGGGTTGGCCTCAAGACTGTGCTTGGCATCGCGAATGTAATCGTTCACGTTGCGCAAATTCTCGGTGTACTGCGCCTGTAAGGTGGGCGCCTGCTCTGCCAATTCAGCCAGCAAATCGTTGTCATTCAGGCCAGCGATAGAAGCGTCCAATGCAGCGTCAGAGGCTGGCCGAGAAGTTACACCTTCGGTACGGAGCTCCGGTGAAAGACCATGCGGACGCACGAGGATCCCAACAGAGATCAACACGATGGCCGCGACGGGGAGCGCCCAAGTGGCCCAGCCCCAGGATCCTGTCAGAGATGGCAGCAGGGAACGGTGCGCGAAGGGCTTGATGATTCCCTCGCGCCTCAGAATACTTTCGATTGAATTCCAAACATGGGGACCGGGCTCATGTGCGGCGCGCAAATCGCCGGCCGCGCAGGCAATCACCAGCAGATCAGCCACCAGGTCCGCGCAATGCGGACAATCTTTCAGATGAGCCCGCTGCGCAGCTGTGCTGCCGGTATCGTTTTCGATCAGGCTCTCCTGCAACTCAACACACGTCATACGGCTCTCCCCAAGCCTCTGTTTCTTCACTGCCGCCACTTCAAAGTCTTACAATCTGACTTTCGGCCGAGCTTCGCCGCCAGTCTGCGCTGGCTGGCTTCCTAATTTTGTTATCGTCACTTACTTGGTTGCATGTATTGCGTCTCAGGATTTCTGCGCTTTTTCGGCACGCTTCATTCTGAGCAGATCGCGCAACTTCATACGGGCTTTATGCAATTGGGACTTGCTGTTGCCTATCGAGCAGCCCACGATAGCCGCGATCTCATTATGTTCGTAACCTTCCACGTCGTGAAGCACAAAGATCGTACGATAGCCGGG
>Ga0157372_10007747_pt1 | contig 11410 bp, 11 predicted proteins | sample C55metaG_FD_115307 | JGI IMG/M metagenome (GOLD analysis project Ga0157372, IMG submission 115307) | Corn rhizosphere microbial communities from Kellogg Biological Station, Michigan, USA - C5-5 metaG | ecosystem: Host-associated > Plants > Roots > Rhizosphere > Soil | place: USA: Michigan...
GAAGGTGTGCAGTCCGGGCACGGAAGCCTGCCCGCGCAGTTTCACGATCTGGAGTTTCCGCACGATGGAACTTCGCTCCGACATTTGGTAGAGCCAAAAGAGGCCATCGGAGACCGTGAATACGGGATTGTCGCGGATTTCACCTTCGACATATTCCCCGACCAGAAAAGTCGTGGCTTGCCAACTCGTCAGGAGCAGGGCTAACCGCTGAATGAAAGCTTGCAGCTCCACTTCGGTTGTGCCCCCAAGCGCCTTCCGCACCACGGTGCGAAAGGAGTCCACTACCACAACACCCGGGCTTGCTTTCTCAACCTCTTTCGTAATTTCCTGTAAGACCGCATCTAAATCCTTCTCCAACACAACCTGGCTTAAGTTGATAAAGCGGACAGCATTGTTTAACTTGGCCTGGTCGAAGAACGTGTACTGTTGCTGGTAACGCAGCATTTTGATGGCGGGTTCGCCGAGGATGGTGAAATAGAGCGCCGGGCGCTCTGGCGTCGCGTTAGCGAATACGATTTGGTGGGCCAGCGTAGTCTTGCCACTTCCCGGAGCACCCGCAACGATATTAAAAGAGAATTCCGGAAGCCCGCCGCCCAGGATTTCATCGAGGCCTGGCACTCCGGTCGGCAATTTTTTTATGATCACTCTATCGTGTGCGCTCAAGATTTCCTCTCTTCTCGGAAACGCGGCCGTCGAAGACGGTGTCCGGCCACACATCCTGAACCAATCGCAACGTTAAACCCTCGCCAATGAAAGTGCGGAGCAGCCCGATTAACTGCGCAATGAGAATGGCTCCTCCGTCCCTGGCCTGTTCCTTGCCAGTCTGGGGCTCCAGTTCGTCTAGACCCTTTAACGATCCATCCGCCACGACCCGTACCGCGCTAAGACCGGGATCTTCCGCCTGGGCCAGCGTCAGAGCACGAGAAAGGAGCGAGCGAAAACCGTCAACTCCCGCGAGCGTAATGAGGGGCCGGCGCAGCTTCGCACAGACGCGAAAAGCTGCAGTCTCCGCTGCCTCGGAGTTCTTGCCCGCAACGGCTTCGTAAGTAAGAAGGCATTGGGCCAAATGTCGCGACTCTGGAAGACTCACGATTGCCTTTCCATGCAGGGCGCGAACTGTGTACTCAGTTCGGCTTGGGGCTCTTAACTGCCGCCACTACCGCCAATACCGTCGCCGTGTTTAGGACGTTTCCCGAGATAGCCATCAGCGCTTCTGTGACGGGCGGATATTGCTCCGCCAGTCCTTGCAGACGCGCGCTGACGGCTTGGAGATCATCGACTTCGTTGAGAATCGCTTCAAAGCCCATGGGTATAGCGCTCTTCGAAAGGAACTTAAAGTCTGGAAGAATTTCAGACGTCACCAGTTGCAACGTCATAGCTTCACCAACAACTCGGACAAGCAGCCCCAGCAGATGGGTAATGAGAATGACTCCTGCCTCCCTAGTCTTGTCTGGGTCAGTTTGGGGCCGAAGCTCGCCCAGACCCTGTAAGGAGCCATCCCCCGCGACCTGCACCGTGCTAAGACTGGGAGCTTCCGCCCTGGCCAGCGTCAGAGCACGAGAAAGCAAAGAGCGAAAACCGGCAACTCCCGCGAGCGCACATAGAGGTTGGCGCAAAGTCTCGCAGACGCGAAAGGCCGCGAATTCCGTCGGCTCAGAGGTTTTGCCCGCAACGCTTTCGTGAGCAAGAAGGCGCAGTGCCAAATCTCGCGTTTGTGGGGGAAGCATCATTTCCTTTCCGTCGCGGTGCAAAATGCGGGTGACACCCAGACGTGAAGAGTTCACGTTAATGTTACCGCTTCGGGAGTTGCTCGGATAGAGCCTGTACCTGCTTCATCGCGCGGTGCGTACGCCTTCGCTGTATAGCCAGTCGGGATGATACGGCGCTAGTCGTGGAGAACAACGTTGAGAAGTGAACTGTGAACCTGTAACCCGCCTCCTGCACCCCCGGCGTAGTCAATGAAGCCTAACTTCCTGAACCTGTTCATGAAAAAGCTAACCCGCGAGCGAGTTGTGCCCACCATCTCTGCCAGCGTCTCCTGACTGATCTTGGGGATCACGGATTCAGGCTTTCCTTCCTTGCCGAAATGACCGAGCATGAGAAGGACACGAGCTAATCTTTTCTCGCTGGAGTTGAAAAGCTGGTCAACCAGATCCTCTTCGTATTTGATGTTCCGCGTCAACAAATATGCGACGAACAGATCGGAAAGGGTGTGTTCCTGGTGAAGCGTTTCCAGCATGGCCCCTTTCTTAATTCTCAGAACAGTGCAATCTGTCATTGCGGTTGCAGCGCCCATGCGGAGAGGTTGACCTGCAAGCGAACCTTCGCCGAAGAAACTCCCATCACTCAATAAGCCGATCGTGGCTTCCTTGCCGGTGTCTCCTGACTCATGCGCGCCGCGGTCGCCTGCACGCCCACGCCAGAGGGCCAGACCAAACTGTCTCCAATCCCACGAAGTTTGGAGGTAGATGGTAAGATTTGCTTTATTCACCCTGTTGTTCCTTGGGCCGAACGCTGACCCTCACGAACGCGAGAAGATGAACGAATTCTGCAATCAGATTCAAACCGAAAAGAACCCGCAAGTCTTCGACCAGCTCTCTTCGAGTTAAGCGATCTGCTCGAAATCAAGCACGAGCGCATCCACCCGGAGCACAAGACCGAGACCGAAGCAATGACGGCCCCGGTCTTCTTCATGTCCTGCTTGAGCCATTGATGATTGAGCAACTAGGAACGAAACATGCCCGTTAGACCATGGTCGACACGTCACAACAAAGGCAAAGGGCTGTTCAGAATTGCTCACTTTTGGGTCTGAAGGCGTGACTATTAACTCTCAAGCAGACTTCGTTGTCGAGGCTCGGAACTCGATGAGTTTCCCGCTATCGTATGCGCCCTGCCATTCCCATCCGCACTGGCAACGTACTGAATTACGGCCGCGCCTTCCTTAGGCGCGCCTTGCACCTACCGCAAAACCATACCGAGCAAACGGTCACTCCGAGTAGCCCTCGTGGCCATCCTCATCTTCCTCAGCGCCATCGTGTTCCTCTTCCTCCTCTTCTTCTTCGTCTTCGGGCTCTTCCCTCATGCGAATGCCGGCGCGTAACGATAGATCGGATGGGTCAGAGTCGAGGTGTTCTGGATTCATTCGGTGCATGCCCAATGGTACGCCATGCCTTGGACCACGACCGCGTGCAATCCTTCTCTGGCTCGCGTCAGGACCGAGCCACACCTCTCCTGGATGAGATCCGTGTGACGATCGAAACAGCCCAAGGCCGCGCGTTACCGGCCAGTGCTTTAGGCAAGACTTGTCGCTACGCCCTGACACTTTGGGAGAAGCTCACTCGCTTTCTGGAATACCCGACCTGGAATTGAGCAACAATCTGGCCGAGAATTCGATACGTCAGGTGGCTCTCACAAAAGGCCGTCCTAACGGAAGTGCAGCCAGTGTCAATTATTACGGCAGAGGCAGCTTTAAACTGCCCTCTAATGCTTACATCTGCTAAATCCCGTAATTCAGGACTGAGCGCGGATCGGGGTAGGACGCGGCTCTTCAGGTCGCCCGCTCAATCGGGGTGTGCAGTTTTGAACAGACAGCGAGAGACGACCCGGCGAAAATCTCAGACAATCGGATGGGCGTAACGTGCCTTACAAAATATATGACCCCTACGAAGGTGAAAATCGATAGTATGCGACAACCCGCAGAACCGAAGCCGGACATTGTGGTATGCGCTATTCTCGAATTGTTGGAAATAGCCCAGCGCCAAGGCATCACTCCCGCTGACCTTATTCAACTGCTGGACTCGGGAATGCATATATCAGATTTCGTAGCAGCCATGACTCCCCTTGCAAACTCCAAGAACGGCGTCGCTTGAAAGACGAGATTTGGCCCGATGTTGGGCGTCCTGCGAACAGACCTCGCCCGAGGCTGTCCGAGATTCAGGGTTGCAAAGGTCACTGGACATCTGTTCACACCTGCACAGTGCCGGTGGACTGGTCACGAGCAAAGCAGAGTGAGATAAAGAGCCTCAAGTCAGGCGACTCCAGTTCTAGGTCCATCAAGATGAGGGACACACGAGTTCAGACTCTACGGCAACCTTTTAAGTCCAGCGCCCGACGCAGGGGCTTTTATTTGACTTCAACATCGTAATTCCTACAGGGGCTTTGGTGCGGGTTCACACCTTTATTGCCTTTCCCGGAATAGCGGAAGATTGTTGCGCGGGTCGAGCAAGCTCTGTCAAGGCGCATGCCCGCGAGAGCGGCGACCTTCGGTCGGCCTTGATAGAGTTTGCGCCCGCGCTACACTGCCATTATCCGGGGCAAGCAAGGGTTCTAAAGGCCAATTCCAAGGCCCATTCCGTGCTCTTGCTGCCCGCTGGTGGAGACATCCTGCTGAGGCGCGATCGACTGCCCCGTATTGATCTCGGGTACATGCGCGCTGTGCTTTGAAAAATTGTGGCTGAGAGCCCTGGGCAACTTCTCGCGATCATTGGTGAAGAGTTGTGAATCGAATGCTCCACGCGAAACGGACACATAAGCCATGCGATTATTGAGCAGGTCCTTGGCGGCCAACTCCGTATCTACATGAATAAGCACCCGATCCGCAGTTTGTCCTTGGCTGGAATGGCTGGTCATGGCATAGCCGTAATCAAGATGCGGGTGCTTGTTTGGATCAAGTTCAAGCGAGCGCCCAGAATCCATCTTAAGATTAAGTCGCCCAGCGCGGCTGATAGCGTCGATCGCGCCTAGTTCGCGGTTTGCGATTTTCAATTCGTTGGTGGGCGCGGTGAATTGGATGCGGTCACCGACGGAAAATCTCCGTATTTCCTTCCGAAACACAGAGACACCCCGCTGTCGGCGGGGATCGTAGGTACGCTCGGTCCCATCCTGTAGCATTACGGTGAGCCGGTTGGTAGCGGTATCGATGCTCTTGACGTGCGCGTACGTACCCCTCGCAATGCCGGTCTCTTTCGATGCGCGCGAGTAGCGCAGCACATCTCCAATGTCATAGCGCGCCGCCCATGTGCGGTCCGCTCCCGTGAGATCTTGCCGCGGAACGAGCGCTCGGATGTCGTGCTCTTTATTGCCGACGATGCCCAGTCTTTGTAACTCAGCATGAATGTGTTCATTGATCTCGGTACGAGAGCGATTGTCCGGGGAGACAACTAGGGTGTTGGCAGGCTCCTTCGCATATTCCTTGGCAATAGCTTTGATACGCTCGACATGCCCACGAATCTCGTGGACTCGTCCTTGCTGCTCAAGATTCTGAATGGCGTCCTGTACTTTGCCCTGCGCAAGCTGTTCGACCACTCTCTTGAGTTCTGGGTCTTTCTGGCGGGTAATTTCTTCAAGCTTCACGGTCTTCATGCCAGCATCTTGCAGTTGAGCAAACGGGCGCCCAGCCTCGACCGCTTCGTGCTGCCGCCGATCTCCGACCAACAAGACACGATCATTAGGGCGAAGCCGCTCGACAAATCCGTGCATCTGCCGAGTCGAGGCGAGTGAGGACTCATCGAGCACATAGAGCCGTTTCTGGCCTGTGTCGGGCTGCTTCCCGTGTGCCAGGTACTTCTGGAGAGTTGACGTCTGGATACCAGCTTCCCCGAGTTTCTGCGCCGCTCGGGATGTCGGCGCGAACCCTGCCACTCGGTACCCGTCGATCTCTGCCCCTTCGCGAATCACAGCCAGAGTAGTGGTCTTGCCGGCGCCGGCCACACCGTCGAGTCCGATAATCTTTTCCCGCGCCAGAAAAATGTCATCTACTGCTTGGAGTTGCGAGCGATTCAATTCCGGGTGACGGTCTTCGGTGGCAATTCGAACCTGGGGCGAAACCAGCATCGGATCGCCGTAACCGCGTTGGTTGCCCTCCAGCATCTGAGCAACGATTTCGCGCTCCATGCCCATCATCGCTGCGGTAGTGTACTGTTTGGCGGAGCCGACGTGCGACACTTCGCGGAACTCTCCGGCCTCAGTCCGGCGATCGAACTCCTGCCGAATTCTCACGAGAGTGGTTTCTCCCATGCCACGCGCTAGCGCTGTTTCCAGAATTGCCCGGCAGTCGTGGACAGCCGATCGCTCAAAGATATGATCGCGTGCCCAGGTCACAGCACGTTGCGCATTGATTCCTGGTTCCTGCGTCCGATATCTACCGTGTTCGCGGGCAAGGGCCACGACGCGTTCGGCCTGGTGCCCATACTGTGTGGCCAGTTCGCGGTGCCGCTGTAAGACTTGCTCACGTGATAGGAGTTCCTTGCGGTCGCGTGTGTGGTGGGCGGCAATCTGCGCCGCTGCGGCTCCGTAAATTCCTTGCTCCCGTAGATGATTTTTGATCTGTTCACGTCGCGGACTAGAGGCTTCCAGATATTCCTTTGTGTAACCACGGATTTCCGGTTGCCCATGCTTGCCGCGTTCCAATTCATAGCCGAGTTGTTGCAAACGCAACGCCAATTCGGACCGATACACTGCGGTGGCAAATCGCTGGGACACAAACAATTCGTGTGGCTGGAGACTACGGGTCTGGCCGTCTTGGCACTCAGTTACGTTGAAGATTACGACATGGGTATGAAGCTGTGGTGCAGCATATCCATCGACGGGCCGGGCAGTGTCGTGCTCAAATGTTGCGGCGATGAATTTCCCGGTCGTCTCCGGCGCGTGTACGTTTCCAATCCTGGCCTGCGTGTATCGCTCGAGTTCCTTAAGCGCCACTCGAACACTCTCGCGGTGGGCTCCCCGGACCCGATCATCGCCTCCCACAAGCGCGGTGAGCGATACTGACTTGGGCGCGGAAAATGTGGCGTCCCACCCGGCGCGATGCTCTGCGCTGGTCACCTCTCTTCCGAACTTACCCTTATAGGTTCGCGCAACTTGATGCCTGACAAGTTGCTCTGTGGTGTGCGGATGCTGACCTTCACTCAGTCGCGCGAAATGCTCGGGCCCAACTGCGCTCTCAAGGTTCCACTTCTGGGCAAGCCTACCCTGCCACTCGCTGTGGCCTTGCTGATCGCGGCTCCAGTAGTTTTGCTTCTCTGAGGCAAACTCGCGCTCGTGATACGTTCGCGCCTGGCTGGCGGACAACGGCTTCGAGATGGTAAGCATGAGACGTGATCGTTACTTCTGGCTTCGCTGGCTGCCGTTTCGGGAGACGAAGTCTTCTAGGATTCTGCGCGCCTTCGGGAGCTTCAACTCGTCGGCGTGATCCCGTATTTTGGCGATCGAATCGGGCAACAATCGTATGCCGTCTGACGCCGCCTTCGCGTTTTCGTAGAACAAATTCAATAGCGTGTAACGTAGGGCCCAGATCTCCCCCAGTAGCAACTCGATGGGATCGCCAGGTCGCTGTCGCGCTGCGTGGAGTGCAGTTTCCCTTAGCCATTCGGCCAGGGATTGACCCCCTCTTTCTGCGGCCGCTTCGACCTCGGCTAGTTCTCCCGGAGTTAGGCGTGTGGCGACGGTTTTAGTGCGGAACCCAGGTTTTGCCTGATCTCCTGCGGGTGCGTCACTTTGTATCGGGAAAGGCAGATGCGGGTTATTCATGGCAAGCCCCACCGTCGTTGCACTACACACACCCGAGCGCCGGAATCACTGCACTCGCATGAAGCGTTTGCAATTCAAACACGTTTACGCACTCGGGGTGACGGACCCTTTTTTCGCTAGCGAACGTTAACGTTCAGCTGCGCACGAACTGTATCGCGAAACACAGATGCTCATCCAAAACAAGTTAACGTTTGTAAACATTTCGGCGCTCTGGGCGCTCTGCAGTTCCCAAATTGGGGGTGACGTGTCCGCAATTCTTCCGGTGCGAAGCACCGCGCATTTATAGTTCGCCATATTCAAGTGCCAGCGCATCCCAAAGGCGGCGCACCTGTGGTGCCTCCCATGCCCTTCGAAACAGCTTCCTGATTGACTGCCAATCATCAGCACGAAAGTTGAACGTAATCCCGTTGTCCCGAGCCTGAAAATTGACCCCGATAACGTCCTCTTCGTAGCACCCCGTGTACGCGAGAAAATAACGCCCCTCCCAGAAGATCATCTCCCGCTTTGTGTCGAGTCTTTCCAGGATCGTACGGAACTCGGAAATCTGCGGATATCCGCTCACTGGGTACCGCGGGGAAAGCCTTCCCGGAAAGTACAGCCAGGCAGAGAATCCTTCCCTCGGCGAGCGCACAAATTCGAGACGGTATTCGCCTTCCTCAAATTTCGGTAATGGAGGATTCAAGGGAGCATCTAATTCCCCTGCGGGAGAGTTCGGATCTTGCACGGGCTGGGCATGGTGAAAATAGTGGCCCCGCGCGCACACGCGCCACAAAGTTGGCCAATAGGGCCAAAGCGTCTCGTTCAGCTTCTCCACGTTCGGAACCTCCAGCTCATCGAGGAGAAAATAGAGATTCCTTGCCACAAATATCGGGCGCTGCCGATCCTCGGCGGGGTTCTTCAGAATCCGTAGGGCCTGTGTCACGGCCCGCCGCACATCTTCGCTTCCGATCTCGCCCGAGTTCTTCCCTTCCGCTTGGCGATCCGACGGCAAATGCGCAATGAAAAAGGAGTCCAAATGCGTCTTATTCTTCTTGCGAAGCAGTCCATATACCGCTTGGAAAGCTTCCAAAATTCCAGCCAGAGACTCGAATGAAATCTCCGTCTGCGCCGTATTTGCAAACATCTCGGCCCCGTGCAGGCAGTAATAGGCCACGAGGGTCCATTCCGCTTGCGAAAGCGGAAGCTTTGAGTCTGCTTTTCGCCGGATGCTCAGCAGAGAATTTGTCGGGTCGGAGAGAAGATTCACTAGCTCCAGTCGCTCCTCTTTGGAGGATTCAAGAAGCTGCTTTGCCGCCTCCGATGTCGAGACGGATTCCCCGCTCTTCATGGACATGAGAACCTTCAAGGTTTCAAGTCTTCTGCGCAGTGCATCGGAGATGCGAATGGAGATGACGGGCTGCTGTCCGATTGTTGACTTCTCGGTCGTGATGTCCGTGGCGATCAAACTCTTCTCCTATTTGTAACGTTACACATTGACTGTATTGGTACATATGCGTTATTGTCAAGCGCAATACCAGCCAGGAGTCGATTACCGTGCCCGAGCCGATCAGCATTAAAAAACCTTCCCTGCCTCATCTGGTTAACACTCACAAAGCAGCTGAACTTCTTGGCCGCTCTCCCGCGACTTTGAAACGTTGGCGAGCCGAGGGTATTGGCCCGAACTGGATAGAACTCCAAGGCCGCGTCAGCTATGATGTGAACGTTCTTCTCGAATATATCCAGAAGAACACGCGAGTTGCTTCCGTGCGGGCTGCAATGGAGGAAGCTCGTGAAGCTGTTTAAGAAACCGAAGTCGAAGTATTACTGGTACGATTTCACGGTACGCGGCCAGCGTTATCGTGGGTCGACGAATGAAACCAAGGTGGCGAGAGCGTCGAAAATTGCTGGTCTGAAGCTCGCTCATTTCGTGGAGCATACGGACCCGCTTCCAAAGAAGGCTCCGACGCTGTCTGATTTTTCGGTGCGCTTCCTGGAGTGGCTGAAAAATGTCCCTCTGGAAGACAAAACCAAAACTTACTATCGGGATGGTTGGCGGCTTCTGAAGACTACCTCCATCTCGGGAATGCATTTAGAGCAGATCACGCGCGATGCTGCAGAGGTCCTGAAATTCTCTGGTTCGTCGTCTAACGCCAATTGTGCTTTACGAACTCTAAGGCGAATGCTCCATAAAGCAGAAGAATGGAAGCTGATCCGCAACGCTCCGAAACTAAAGCTGCTGAAAGAATACGGACGTTCGCTAAGGCTTGATGATGAGGCGGAGAGGAAACTACTTGCGGGTGCGGTTGCGTGCAAGTGGCGAAAGCGCAGCCTTGAACTTTTCCAGGATATCGTCATTTTGATGCGTGACACCGGAATGCGAAACGAAAGAGAACTCTACCGGATGCGCATCGAAAACATCGATTGGGAAAATCGCGTTATCTTCGTGCCGGACAGTAAGACGTCCGAGGGGCGGAGACGCGTGCCAATGAGCAATCGAGCACATGATGTTCTAGTAAGGCGGTGCACTGGAAGACGAGACGGGTGGGTCTTTCCTTCTAAACGAGCGGAATGCGCCCATCTCACGACAATGGCGAAGAGGTTCCGCGAGGCAAGGCGAAAAGCTGGGCTTTCGGAGGATCTTGTCCTCTATTGTGGGCGTCATGATTTCGGCACCCGGATTCTGAAGAGAACCGGAAACCTGGCTGCCGTCATGAGAACCATGGGCCACAAGGATGTGAAGACGGCAATGCAGTATCAGCATCCCGAATTAGAAATCGTGCGCGCAGCGCTCGATCGTGACACAGCAGTAGAGAAACGGACGTAACCGGATGGAGTTACGGCACACTTTACGGCACACCCAAAACATCAACCTCGGCAAGTGATTGAAAAGATGGTGAGCGCGGAAGGAATCGAACCTTCAACCTACTGATTAAGAGTCAGTTGCTCTGCCAATTGAGCTACGCGCCCACAATAGGAAAGTCTCAGGTGGGACAAGCAAAAATTATAGCATTCTTGCTTACCGGGCTAACGCAAGTCGCGCCGCAATGTGCGCGGCTTCCAGGCACCCGGAGCAGGCCACGCACTGCTCACTTCCATGCAGATGGTCATATAGGAGACAGCGGAGCAAACATCATCGCCACCTGCGGTGAACGCAATCCTGCTCCGCACAACCGTACGCCTGTCGTCGCTGCTGGTAGCGAGTTTTACGGGCGCTGACGCGCTTCTGCCCCAAGCGAGGATTCCCGCGCCGCTGGGCGCCGTGGCGGCAATGAGTCGGGCCCCAGCGGCGGTCGATGCTCGATGGTCCCGATCACCGGAGCCTCGTCCATGCCACCGGCATATGCCATCGAGGCAAAACGCTGCTGGCTGCACATTTGGTCGATCATGCGCTGCTGCCGCCGGTTGAGGACCGCGTGTGGAAGAATGTCAAAATTGCGGAACACCCACAACAAATATAAACGCTGCAAGAATGATGGCATTACGTATCGCGGACCGATCGGTGTTTGCACTCGCACCACACCGTCCGCCAGTTTTTCAATCCACATACCTGGAACCACCTGAACCTGGAATTGGCCAGAGCAATTGTAGGGCCGCCATTATTGCACTGAAGTGCATCTATGCAAAGCCCTTATTTTCGGGAATCTACGAATATCGTATCTCAAGAATGCTGCCTAAGTCCCGTGGTGGAAAAATTCTTTTGGGACTTTTTACCCAGCCGGAATGGGCAATACCCCGCCCTCTGACCTCGGCCAAGACTTGATTTCTGGTTTAAATCCCAAGCTCCGGAAGGATGTCCATGCGGCGGATTTGGGCCGCCACCCCGAATTCGCTGCCCTCGTCCTCTACCCGTACCACTGTCGCCTGGCAACATACCCAGCACTTCTCGCCTGACGTAAGTTCCGGC
>Ga0157372_10007748_pt1 | contig 11409 bp, 13 predicted proteins | sample C55metaG_FD_115307 | JGI IMG/M metagenome (GOLD analysis project Ga0157372, IMG submission 115307) | Corn rhizosphere microbial communities from Kellogg Biological Station, Michigan, USA - C5-5 metaG | ecosystem: Host-associated > Plants > Roots > Rhizosphere > Soil | place: USA: Michigan...
ATCTCGCGCAGGCAGGCCGCCAAGCTGAAAGACATGATGAGCCTCTGATCCGATGTGGCGCGCTTTTTTTTCGGACAGGAAGAACACGAATACGTTTGTTGTTACAATAGCGTCACTCGCGCTGATCCTGTTCGCATTCCTGCATTTCCTTACCTATAACGAAGCGCGCAGCGGTTATCATTTCAATGACCCGGTGCTGAATTTATTCAGAGCACGCGATCTTTCCCTGCTCACCTTTATTCTTACCTATGGAATCGCCATTGCCGGGCTTGTGATCGCACTGCGTGATCCGCCGGTGCTTGTAAAGCTGTTCGCCGCGTATGCGATACTAACGCTGCTCCGGATCTGCACGCTGTATGTACTGCCGCTGGAACCGCCTGCCGGCATCATTCCGCTCGAAGATGTATTGTTGCGCTTTTCTTTTTATTCGGGGAGGGCCAACCTCAAAGATTTGTTTTTCTCCGGGCATACGGCAACGCTTTTTTTGTTTGCGTTCGCATTTAAGAACAGGTCGCTCAAAATTATTTTTGCCTCAGCCGGCTTGCTGATCGGGATCTTGCTGATGATGCAGCATGTGCATTATAGCATTGATGTGGTGGTGGCGCCGCTGGCGGCCTGGGTTGCGACGAGGGTTGCGCGGGTGGTTTTGCGTTATTGATAGCGTTGTTTATTGTATATCATGAAAACTACATAAAGCGAACGGAATTTGCAGGTTTTATGTAGTTTTGTTACATACATAAGTAAGTTAGCAGCAAACGTAAGACACGACATGAAATCAATAATTCTTATTCTTATTTCTTTGTTCATTCTATCTAGTTGCGGACACAGTTGGACTCCTGAAGAGAAATTAGCAATGAAGAATAAATGCGAGTCCATTGACACACTAGATCAGTTGTCTTTTGAACTTTCAGGGTTTAACCTAAGCGAAATAGACACTATATTAATTAGAGAAAAAAGCGGTAAGAATATCATTGACTCCTTTTACGTAAGTGCAAAATATGAAGGAAACGGGGGCCGCTATTTTTGCCTTATCGACAGAACTATTAATTTGAAGAATTCATTTGAAATATTAATTCCAAATCAAAGACTTCATGTGCTTTCCGGAATGAAATGGGAAATGGCCGCGCATTACACTAACGATGGCGAAGGCTACGGATGTGAATTTGGCAAAGTATATTTAGACAGCGTGCCTTATTCCGAAGAGAATAACGATAAATGGACTATTAGAAAAGAATAGTAAGCGTCAGCTAAAAGCACCTGCAAGCTATGCAAGTTTTCTGCAGTTGCAAATGCTTAAATTAAGTTGCGCTCCGCGCGAATTTTGCCAGATAATTTGAAATAGCGGCTTTCATAAAACTACCACATAAACAAATTGGATATGAACACAGACAAAACAACACTCAAAAATGAAAAAATAAGGAACCATGAATTCCTGAAGGAGATGTATGACGATTCTTATTTTCCGGATTTTCTCGTAGATAAAGGACAGGATATTCTATTGGACCTATGTTTTCAAATTGAACAATCGCAGGTTTCAAGCCTGGAAGAACTCTATAAGCTCACTCATTCTGCCACAGAAAAGTTTAATGAGCTGCAAGCCGAATTTGAGGACAACGACAGTGAAATAGAAACTGCGGCCCGTGAGTGCATTGCCATGGATTTTGAATTTATTGCATCTTCCTATGGTTTCACCGATGCTGATATTGAGGAATTGATCTCTTCAAGGGATTGGTAGTATCACCAAGGAAATAACAAGCGGCAACACGTACAAGCGAGGTTTGAACAAATGAAAACACTTACAATTGCATTGACCTTTTACCATTCGATCTCATCGCCATCCTCGAAAATGATCTCGAAGGGTGATGCAATGAATCCTAATGCTGCGAAGGCAATTACAAGGAGTGTAAGAGGGACTGTCATTTGTTTTTTATGCAAAGATGGGCCTTTGCAGTTATGGGAGAATGAAGGAAAGATTATCGAATTCCGATCTGCAGGTTAACAAATTGCTGCAGCTCCGGGAAGAATCGCCTGAACTCATTTTCGAACAGCGAATAATGCTCCTCGAGGTCTTTTACGGCAAGCTCCATGTTCGATTGGAATTTTGCCCGTGCAGCCATTCCCTGCAATACGCGGTCGATCCCTTCCAGCTTCGCATACGCTTCGAGAATGTTATAACGCACCATGTAATTTGTGAAGTGCGCCGATTTCAAAGGCAGCAACGCTTCGTTGCGCCGGATGATCGAATAGATCTTTTGTACGTAAGCGCTTAACGCTTCATTGGAATAGTGATGCCAGTTGGCGGCGAGGTAATGATCGTAATACACATCCACGATCACGCTTGCATATTTTCTGTAAGCGGGACGCAGGCGCTCTTTGCTCTCTTCCACTACCGGGTGCATGTCGGTGAAGGTGTCGATCTTGCGGTGAAGAAGGATCCCTTCCTGTATTTCCGGGGAGTAATTTTTATAATCGCTTCCTTTCACCGAGTCGGCGATGAAGTTCCCGATGATGAGTCCTTCGGAATCGCCGGAAAGAAAAAGGTGGGAGAGGAAATTCATTACAGTTCCTTCGCCTTGTTCCAGTACACATCCATCTCCGCAAGCGTCATGTCGCTCAGCTCTTTGCCTGCTTTGAGCGCTTCCGCTTCGAGGTATTGAAAGCGTTTGATGAATTTTTTATTCGTGCGCTCAAGCGCATCTTCGGGATTGATGTTGTGAAAGCGCGCGTAATTGATCAGCGAGAACAATACATCGCCGAACTCGGCTTCCATTTTTTCGTGGGAGGAATTTGTATCCACTTCGTGCTTGAACTCGTCCAGCTCCTCCTGTACCTTTTCCCATACCTGCTCCGGCTTTTCCCAGTCGAAGCCCACGGCGCGCGCCTTTTCCTGGATGCGGGAAGCTTTCACCAGTGAAGGCAGTGAAGCAGGAACGCCTGCCAGCACCGATTTGGTACCTTCCTTTAATTTCAGCTTTTCCCAGTTCTCTTTTACCTGCTCCTCGTTGTCCACTTTCACATCGCCATAGATATGCGGGTGGCGGTGGATCAGCTTGTCGCAAAGCGAATTGATCACGTCCGCAATGTTGAAGTGATTGGTCTCCGAGCCCATCCGTGCATAAAAAACGATGTGCAGCAATACGTCGCCCAGCTCTTTCTTGATCGAATTCATATCCTTGTCGAGGATCGCATCCGCCAGTTCGTAGGTTTCTTCAATGGTTAAATGCCGCAGGCTTTCGAACGTTTGCTTTTTATCCCAGGGGCATTGCTCCCTTAATTCGTCCATGATTATGAGTAAGCGTTCAAAAGCTTTTAATTTTTCATCCATTGTTGAACCTCTTTATTTTAGCGGTATTGCAAATGTAAAGCATCTCAAATAAAATACGGCTTCCAAGCCGATATTTTTAATATTTTTGTGTGCCTGAACTGAATGTACATGAATAAAAATTACTCGGTAAGATCTTTTTTCCGGCTGACCGCTTTTCTCTTTTTGCTGTACTGTTCCGTACCGCTGAAAGGGCAGGTTTCGCCCGGCCGCGATTTTATTGTTTCGGGGCAGGGGCATTACGGATACATCATCAGCCACCGGAACAACATTTCTCATCTCATCAAAGGCCATATTTACGGCGGGGAGCTCAGCTATGTGTTCCGCACAACGGGTACAAAAGGCTGGCACCAGTACTACAAATTCCCGGAGCTGGGCGTTTGCGCGCTGCACCTGTACCTTGCCAACCCGAAGCAGCTGGGTACCCTGGAGGCGCTGTACCCATACACCAACATCCGCCTGAACAGGCTGAACCGGAGCTGGAAATTGAACCTGCGACTCGGTGTCGGCCTTGCCTGGGTCACCAGGCCGTTTAACCGTACCACCAACAATAAGAACAATGCGATCGGCTCACACCTGAACGGGTTTGTGAACCTGCGCTTAGGCTATGCCTTCATGCTTTCCAAATCCTGGAGGCTGGATGCAGGCGTGGGGCTTACACATGCTTCCAACGGCGCCATCGCCACACCGAACCTGGGCCTGAACATGGCTACGGTGAGCATGGGACTGGGATACGCCTTCGGAAACAAGGAGCTGGTCTATAAAAAGGATTCGATCGAGCCTTTTAAAAATAAATGGATGCCTACGGTGATCGGTGTTGTGGGCGTTCGCGAGCTGGAGCAGCCCGATGGTCCGAAGTACCTTGCATTCGGGCTCGAGCTGAACATGTACCGCACGCTCAACCGCAAGAACAAGCTGGGGCCGGGACTCGAGTTTGGCTATAACAACGCTACGCGCAGGATCTATGAGAACGATTCCATTTACAATACCACGTATAAGGACATCTCCACCTTCGGCGCAAAGCTCTGCTACGAATTTGTATTTAACCGCGTATCCCTTCCCGTGGAATTCGGATACTACCTGTACAAAAAGCAGCCTGCGTACGGAACCATGTTCCACCGGATCGGGATCCGCTACATGGTAACCAAGCATGTGCTTGCAAACATTACGCTGCTCACACACTGGGCACGCGCCGATTATTTTGAATGGGGGATAGGATACGTATTATGAGCAAGATGAAAAAAATAAGATACGCAGGCTTTCTGCTGCTTCTTATGCCGCTGCTGCTCGGATCCTGCAAAAAGGAGAACCGCTGCGACTGCATTAAGCGCACGGGCGACATCATAAAGGATGTGCGTCATCCGGGTAATTTTGACAAGGTGCTCGTGGAAAACAACCTCAACGTTTTTATAACCCAGGATTCAGTTACAGAAGTAACCGTGGAAGCCGGTGAGAACATTGCCCCGCTGATCAGGACCGAAGTGGTGGACGGCACACTGTTCATCCGGAACAAGAACAGGTGCAACTGGACCCGCAGCTATAAAAAGCCGTTGAATGTGTACATCCGCATGCCGAAGGTCACCTTCATCACTTCCGACGGAACGGGCGACATTAAATCGCTTAACACTATTACTACCGATACGCTGGATGTACAAACGAAGAACTCCGGCGGCATCGAGCTTACCGTGAATAACCTGCGCGTGCTCACCCACATGCACGGCTCCGGTGATGTGGTGCTGCGCGGGGTTACCAGCGAGCACGACATCAGCATCGGCGGCACCGCATACATTTACGCCGACGAACTGCAAACCACCTATACTTATATTCATACCTTTACCCTTGGCATCAGCTACATCCGCGCAAGCAGCCTCCTCATCTGCCGGCTCGATGAGAAAGGCGATATCTTCTGCTACGGCGCACCCGCCACCGTGCAGAAGGAGCAGAACGGAACCGGGAAATTATATCTTCGCTGACAAATGGACCTGAACTTAAAGATACCGTATGTACTTCGCCTGATCATTTTCTGGCTGGCCTTTTTTGTGGCATTCCGTGTTTTGTTCATTATCTACCAGCATGCAAGGATCCCCGACCAGGGCCACTCGGAAACCGGACTCGGCTTTTACTATGCGCTGCCTATCGATATTTCCGTTGCCTGCGTTATGGCATTCATTCCCTTTCTGCTCTGGATCTCGCAGCAGTTTTACAAAACGAGGTTCATCCACCGCCTGAACCTTGCCTATAATTTCGGGCTTATCATTTTAACTTCGCTCCTCAGCGTCACCAACATAAAAATGTACGGACAATGGGGCCGGCTGCTGAGTTTCAGCATGCTCAACCAGCTGTTCGACCCCGAGCATGCGATCTCCTTTTTCTCGCTCTGGTCGGTGTTGCTCCTCCTTGCCTTTGCCGGGCTGTTCTCTTACATCGGCATCCGCTTTTACAGGAATTACATCACCAACTTTTCGTATCCGCTTGAGAACAAGCGCCTGCGTACTTTCCACATTATCGGCATTGCGCTCATGTTCTTTGTAGGCTACCGCATCGACCTGAACATTGCCGCCATTAAGGGAGACCAGCTTCATTACTCGGAGCTGGAGATCAACAACCACATTGCCACCAACAACATCTGGTACTTTGCAAACAGCATGGTTTACAATAATCCGGCACAATAACTGTTAGTATACACTGAATGATGCAGCTGTTCACCAACCTTTCTTTCCGTTGTTTCCTGCCTGTGCTGCTGCTGTTGGCCTTTTCGGGCGATGTGTCCGCTCAAAAGGAAAAGAAAAAAAGCAAATGGAAAACAATGATGGAATCGGCCACCGATACGGTAAGCGACGATTACTACGGCGACAACTCCATCCGCTACGAGAACTACGTTTACAAGCCGAACATCAAGTCCGTGCAGCTCTATGACGAAAGCTTTGAGCTGAGCCAGCCGCTGCTTGCATTGGGATCCACAGAAAAGCTGAAGCTGGCTTTCGACGACCTGGACGCCGACCTTAAAAGCTATTCCTACACCGTCATCCACTGCAACGCCAACTGGGAGCCTTCCGACCTGGTCCCCGCCGAATACATCGATGGCTTTGCCGATAACAACATCAACGATTACCGCTATTCCCTCAACACGCTGCAGAAATTTACCCATTACAGCGCCACTTTCCCGAATAACAGCATGCGGATCACCAAAACAGGGAATTATATCCTGAAGGTGTATGCCGATTCGGATCCCAATAACCTCGTGCTTACAAGGCGCTTCATGATCCACCAGAACCGGCTGAACATCATCTCAAGGGTAACGCAGGCAAGCATCATCGAGGAGCGGAATTACAAACAGGAGCTGGATTTCACGATCGACCATACCGGTTACGATATTAAAAATCCCTACAACGACCTCACCATCGTGATGACCCAGAACAACCGCTGGGACAATGCGAAAACGGGCTTCAGGCCGCAGTTCGTAAAAGACAATGAGCTGGTGTATGGTAACGACGACCTCAATATATTTCCCGGCGGAAATGAGTTCCGCTACTTCGATATCAAGAGCCTTCGCTTCCATACCGAGTTCGTGTTCTCGGTAAAGGCCGATTCGCTGGGCAACCATGTGGAACTTTATAAGGATGAGAAGAGATCCTACAAGCGCTATTCTACGTATACTGAAATGAACGGCAATTATTTCATCAAGGTGCAGGAGGGAACTAACAGTGAAGTGGAGGCGGATTACTGCTATGTGAAGTTCTTTGTTCCGTATACCGATCCGCTGCTCGATGGAAATTTGTATGTGTTCGGGGCGTTCAACGACTGGAGATGCAACAAGGAGAACCTGATGCATTACAATAAGACCCGCCTTGGCTATGAATGCACGCTGTACCTGAAGCAGGGGCTTTACAATTACGAGTATGTGTTCATGAAGGACGGCTCAACCGTGGCTGATGAAACGCTTATTGAAGGTTCGCATTACGAAACGGAGAACGATTACATGATCTACGTGTACCACCGTCAGCAGGGCACTTTTTATGACCAGCTGATCGGGGTAAAGCGCCTGAACTCACACAGGGATTACTAAGCCGGGCGATTTGCCTGCTTTTCGGGCCGGTTGTTTAAAACCTTTTGGCTTGAAACTTGTTAATCTGTAGGGTAAATGTTTAATATTGTAGAAACTAACACCAAACATTTAAAACGTTAATGTTATGGGAACACAAGCAACAGAGGTAACTCACGGGATCAGGATCAGCGTTGAAACAAAGTTTCAAAGCGAGCATTCGGTGGCTGAGCACCGCCATTTCTTATTCAGCTACAGGATCACCATTGAGAACAAGAGCGACTTTACGGTCCAGCTGCTGTCGCGCCACTGGGACATCTACGATTCTTCCAGCGAGCACAGCGAAGTGGACGGCGAGGGTGTTGTCGGCGAGCAGCCTGTCCTGGAGCCGGGGGAAGTGTTCGAGTACGAATCGGCCTGCAGCCTTACCACGGATATCGGGAAAATGCGCGGAACCTACATGATGGAGCGTAAGATCGACAAAGCGCGCTTTTATGTGAACATCCCCGAATTCGAGCTGATCGTTCCGCAGCGCCTTAACTAAATCTTTCCTTTATCAGCTCACCCACCTTTTTATCGATCGGCAGGGTGAAATTTTCGCCGCTGATCTCGCGTACGTCAACCCAGCGGAAGGTTTGGGCGTAATCCGTTTTATTCGCAAAATCAAAGACCTTTTCAGTGCTTTTTACCATAAACCCTTCCAGGGGCTTCACAATGTAGTAAATGCTGATGATCTGGTGATTGGGGTTATAAGCTGATTTCTGGTAAAAATCGGTCGTGTAAAAATGCTCCGTTACTTCCACCGCATGCCCGGTTTCTTCCACAAATTCCCTTTTCAGGCAATCGATGGTGCCTTCGCCGTGCTCAAGCCCGCCGCCGGGGAATTTTGTGATCTCATGCCCCTTGATCAGCTCATCGCATACCAGCACTTTCCCGTTCTCGATCAGGATGCCGTAAACACGCACGTTAAAATGTTTTGCAGCCATAGCACAAAATTATATAAATTTACCGGTAACCGAACCAATTATAGCTCCCTGTGAACAGCTTTGCGAAAATAATAGTGTTTTTCCTGCTTTGCTTTGTCCCGTATTCCCTTTTTCCGCAAGCCACGGTTTCCGAGATCACTTATTTCGGCACCAATCCCGGCAACCTGAGCATGTATGTGTATGCCCCGCCTGCGCTGGCGAAGGACGACAAGCGCCCGCTGGTGGTGGTGCTGCACGGTTGTTCGCAGTCGGCACAGCTTGTTTCGGAGCAGAGCGGCTGGAGCAAGCTGGCCGATACCTATGGTTTCCGGGTGCTGTACCCGCAGCAGAGAGCCGCCAACAATCCTTCCATGTGCTTCAACTGGTACCGCGCTGCGGATATCGACCGCGACCGCGGCGAATGCGCATCCATCAAACAGATGATCGATGAGTTTGAGAAGCAATATCACGTGGATTCCTCGCGGGTGTTCATTACCGGCCTTTCGGCAGGTGCCGCCATGGGAGTGGTGATGATGTCGGTATACCCGGGAACGTTTAACACAGGCGCCATTTTCGCAGGCGGCGCGTATAAGTCGGCCGTAAACGTGCTCAGCACCACCAGCGCCATGATGGGCTGGGTGAACCGCAGTCCGAAAGAATGGGGCGATTTTGTGCGCGATGCCAATCCGGCTTTCAAAGGCCCCTTCCCGAAGATGATCGTTTACCAGGGCCGCCGCGACATCGTGGTGAACAGTAAAAATGCGTATGAGCTTATTGAGCAGTGGACAAATGTGCATGGCGCCGATACGCTGGCCGATGATACGGTGATCGATTTCGCCAACAATGTGAACATCCGGAAATACGTGTACAGGAATCCCGCGAACGAGCCCGTAGTCACCTATTACGAGGTGAAGAACGTCGGCCATGCGCTGATGATCAATCCGGGAAATTGCCGCGATGAAGGAGGGAAGATGGTCCCTTTTTCGGTGGATGACGATTTCTTCTCAACCTACTGGACCGCTATCGATTTTGGATTGATCCCCGAGCCGAAGATCGTCGGAAAAGCGGAGCTGAAGGAAGGCGAACAGCGGGTGAAATACAGTGTTCCCTTTTACAAAGGCTCCACGTACAGCTGGTCGTACCCCGATGATGCCGTTCCGGTTGGACCCGAAAACACGAACGAGATCATTCTTGATTTCGGGAAAAAGCAGGGGGCTGTAAGTGTGCTGGAGAATGATTCTGCGGGATGTTATTTCAGGTATCCTTCGCTGAAGGTGGTGGTGAGGCCGTGATGCCAGTGAACCCGGCCTTCACACAGAGCCCGGGATGACAAGCTAACCCTTCACAGCCCATACCATTTCCCGTTTTCCCGGAGGGCCGGGGATCTTTTCAACCACGAGTCCTGCACGTTTCATAGCGCGGCGCACTTCACCCTTGGCGCAATAGGTAACAAGCACCCCGCCTTTTTTCATTGCGCCGGCGAGCTTCGAAAATACTTCGTCTGTCCACATTTCGGGCTGCACCTGCGGACCGAAGGCATCGAAGTAAACAAGGTCGTACAGGTCATCTTTAAGCACAACATCCAGCAGGCTTGTTTTTAATTTCAGCAGTGAAAAATTTTCGGAAATGGTTGTCTGTGTTTCCCATGAAGAGGAATGCAGCAGCTCAAATGCTTGTTTGCCGGCGCCTATCTCTGCGGCATAATTGAGCTCCCGGCAGATCGCCTCTTCGAGCGGAAATGCTTCCACCGAAGTGTAATCGATCTTTATTCCCGTCCGTTCCGATTCAAGATACGTGAGCAGCGCGTTCAATCCCGTGCCGAAGCCAACTTCAAAAACAGAGAGGGCGGAATGATCGTTCAGCGCATGCTTTAATCCTGCTTCGATGAACACGTGCCGCGATTCCTGTATGGCGCCGTGGATGGAATGATAATGCTCGTTGAGCGCGGGAACATACAGGGAATGTGAGCCGTCGGAAGTGTGATGATTTGTCGTTGCATTGCATACTTTTCTTTACCGCAAAGGCGCAAAGTCGCGGAGTGCTTTTCCTGCGTCTTTGCGCCTTTGCGGTGAAAAATTTAATCTTATTTACTGAGGATCTTAAACTCCGTCCTCCTGTTCAATTGCCTTCCTTCATCAGTATCGTTGGTGGCTATCGGCTGTTCCTCGCCGTAACCCACAGAAGTGAGGCGGTCGGCAGCAATGCCTTTGGAGATAAGGTAATCAACCACGGCCTTTGCACGGTTGTTCGATAATGTTTTGTTGTAGGCATCGGCGCCTTTGGAATCGGTGTGCCCGGAGATCTCGATCTTTAGCGTAGGAACATCGTTCAGTAGTTTTGTGAGGCGCTCCAGCTCGTTTGTGGATTCGGGGCGAAGCGTGGCCTTGTCGAAATCAAAGAAAATATTTTTCAGGATGATCTTGCTTCCCACGGCAATGTTCTTCAGTGCCACATCCTTTACCACTTCCTGGTAGGCCGCAGTGTTGGGGATGTCGAAGTTCTCGGAGTGGAAGAGGTAATTTTCCTTCTTCACCGCGATCCCGTAATTCCTTCCCGCAGGCAGCGATACAAGGTATTTTCCCGTGGAGCTGTTGGAAGTGAAGCTGGCGATGATCTCGTTCTTCTGGTTATCGATGATCTCAATGGTGGCTTCCAGCGGCTTCTTCGTAAGGTCATCCGTGATCACACCTTTCAGGATAGTGAGCTGTGCCTCCTTGATCTGCACTGTCGGCGCGATCACCGTTTCCTTTACAGGCGCTGTCTGGCTGGCAAGCAGGTTATCCTCGTTATTGAGCACCAGCGGCTTCTCATAACCGAGGAAGGTGATCATGTAAATATCTTTTTCACCGAACCCGTTCGCGTTGAACGAGGCGTAGTAACCGTGCTTCCCGCTGGCGGAAGTTACAAAGAACACGTCATCATCAGGAGTGTTCACCGGGTAGCCAAGGTTCACAGGCTCGCTCCATTTGCCGTTCTCGAACACTGATTTGAAGATGTCGTACCCGCCCATCGTTTTGTGTCCCTGCGAGCTGAAATACATTGTTTTTCCATCGGGGTGAATGAATACGCCTTCCTCGCCA
>Ga0157372_10007753_pt1 | contig 11407 bp, 10 predicted proteins | sample C55metaG_FD_115307 | JGI IMG/M metagenome (GOLD analysis project Ga0157372, IMG submission 115307) | Corn rhizosphere microbial communities from Kellogg Biological Station, Michigan, USA - C5-5 metaG | ecosystem: Host-associated > Plants > Roots > Rhizosphere > Soil | place: USA: Michigan...
GAGCGACGTCTCGGAGAAGCCGAGGTCCTCGCGGATCGACGGCAGGGCGACGTTCACGATCGTGGTGTCGAGGACGATCATCAGGTCGCCCAGGCACAGGACGATCAGTGCGAGCCAGCGGGTGCGGGTGTCGAGTGCGCTCAAACAACGTCCTTTCGCGTCGGTTCCGGTCGGGTAGACGATCCGGCCGACGGGAACTCATCGGTCCGTGCCCGATGAGTTTCTCGGCGGGAACGGGTCAGACCTCGGATGACCACGGGGCCGCGGGCGATCGCCTTCACCATCCACGGACCGATCGCGCGCGGCGACCTTCCCGGACTGTGCGACCGCGTCTGTGCCCTGCTGCAGCGGGCCCGCCCGGAGGTCGCCTACTGCGAGGTCGACGGCGTCGAGCCGGACGCCGTCACGGTCGACGCGCTCGCCCGGCTCCAGCTGGCGGCGAGGCGGTGCTCATGCCAGGTCCGGTTGCGCGGAACGTCCGACGAGCTCCGTGCGCTCGTCGCCTTCATGGGCCTCGACGACGTGCTCGCGGAGTAGCTACCCATCGAACGTCAACGGCAGGCCGAACAGCGGGAACACCCGCTCCGTGTCGAGGAAGAACGTCAGCTCGCCGATCTTCCCGTCCCGCACCTCGACCACCTGGAGCGCCCACGGCTCGTAGCCACCGCCCTCCGCGGGCTTGTACTGGCCGAATGCCGGGGCGCCGTTCGCGGCGATCGTCGGGATCACGCGAGATCCCTGGCAGCCGATCCCCGGGCCGAACCACCAGCGGAAGATGTCGTCGCGCCCCGTCAGCCACATGTCGTACGGCGGCATGGACTGCGTCGCGTCCTCGTGGATCAGCGCCGTCAGCGCCTCCATGTCGTAGCGCTCGAACGCCCGGACGTAGCGCTCGAGCAGCTCTGCGTCCGCCGCCTCGATCGAGAGGGGTGCATCCATCGTCAGGTCCGTCGCGTCGAGCGTCGCGCGCGCCCGCTGCAGCGCGCTGTTGACCGACGCGACGCTCGTCTCGAGCAGCTCTGCAACCTCGGAGGCCTGCCAGCGGAGGACCTCGCAGAGGATCAGGACCGCCCGCTGTCGGGGCGGAAGGTGCTGGAGCGCCGCGATGAACGCGAGCCTGATCGTGTCGTGCGCGATCGCGACCTCCGCCGGATCGCCGTCGGGAACGACCCGTCCGTCGGGGATCGGCTCGATCCACGTGACCTCGGGTAGCAGGTTGAGGTTCTCGGCGACCGGTTCGCGGGACGGGCCCAGGTCCATCGGCCTGGCGCGGCGCTCGCGCCCGCTCAGCATGTCGAGCGAGACGTTGGTCGCGATCCGATACAGCCAGGAGCGCAGCGACGAGCGGCCCTCGAAGCGGTCGAAGCTCCGCCATGCGCGGACGAACGTCTCCTGGACGGCGTCCTCGGCGTCGAAAGCCGAGCCGAGCATCCGGTAGCAGTATCCCGTCAGCTCTCGCCGATGGCTCTCGAGCAGGCTTTCGAGCTCTGCCGCGGCGGGCTTGACGGTGAGCGACGCGTCCGCCATCAGGGCCATGCTAAGCAATCGCCTCGGGGCCGGACGGTGCGGAAACCCGCACTGTTCGCGTTTCCGAATCCCGTTTTCGAATGCGAGCGTCCGGGTACCGGCGAGGCATGAGGGTTCTTGTCGCCGGTGCGACGGGCGCTGTGGGAACCAGGCTCGTCTGCCAGCTCGTCGAGCGAGGACACGAGGTGATCGGCACGTCGCGGTCCTCGGAGAATGCCGATCTCCTACGGGCCCTGGGCGCGAAGCCCGTGGTGCTCGACATGCTCGACCCGGACGCCACGAGCCAGGTGGTCGCGAACGCCGAGCCCGATGCGATCGTGCACGAGGCGACGGCGCTGGCGGGCAAGACGGACTTCCGCCACTGGGACGAGAGCTTCGCCGACACGAATCGCCTGCGCACCGACGGGACCGACAGCCTGCTCGAGGCGGCGCGCAAGACAGGCGTCACGCGCGTGGTCGCGCAGAGCTATGCCGGCTGGCCGTATGCGCGCGAGGGCGGCCCCGTGAAGTCGGAGGACGACCCGCTCGACGCGCAGCCGCTGCCGGAGATGCGGGAGACGCTGGACGCGATCGAGCATCTCGAAGGGCGCGTCCAGGACGCCGGCGGCGTCGTGCTCCGCTATGGCGGGCTCTACGGGGCGCCCGACGACGCGCAGGTCGAGCTCGTCCGCCGGCGGCGCTTTCCGCTCGTCGGTGACGGCGGTGGGGTCTGGTCCTTCGTGCACCTGGACGACGCCGCGGCGGCGACGGTGCTCGCCGTCGAACAGGGCGAGCCGGGGGTCTACAACGTCGTCGACAGCGACCCCGCACCGGTCCGGGAGTGGCTTCCCGCGCTGGCAGAGGCGATTCACGCAAAGCCGCCGTTCCGCGTGCCACGCTGGCTCGCACGGGTCTTCGCCGGGGAGGTCGGCGTCGTCCTGATGACGGAGATCAGGGGCGCGTCGAACGCGAAGGCGCGCCGCGACCTCGGCTGGACCCTGCGCCATCCCAGCTGGCGCGAGGGATTCGAGACCGCCTACGGGGGCTGAGGGGGGCGGCCGGCCGGGGCCGGGCCCCCCTCGCCGACTAGGCGGCTTTTTCCGGCTGGGGCACGATCCGGATGTACGGCTTGGGCTCCTCCCAGCCGTCGGGCCACAACTCCTTGGCCTGGTCGTTGGACACCGAGCCGGAGATGATCACGGGGTCGCCGTCCCGCCAGTTGGCCGGCGTCGAGACGCTGTGCTCCGCGGTCAGCTGGAGCGAGTCGATCACGCGCAGGACCTCGTCGAAGTTCCGTCCGGTCGACATCGGGTACACGAGGATCAGCTTGACCTTCTTGTCCGGGCCGACCACGAAGACGTTCCGCACGGTCTGGTTGTCCGCAGGCGTGCGCTCCGTGGGATCGCCGTCGACCTCCGCCGGCAGCATCCCGTACAGCTTCGACACGTTGAAGTCCGCGTCGCTGATGATCGGGTAGTTGGGCGCGGTGCCCTGTGTCTCCTCGATGTCGGACGCCCACTGTGTATGCCGCTCGACCGGGTCGACCGAGAGCCCGATGATCTTCACGTTCCGCCGGTCGAACTCCGGCTTGATGCTCGCCATGTAGCCGAGCTCGGTCGTGCAGACCGGCGTGAAGTCCTTCGGGTGCGAGAAGAGCACGGCCCACGAGTCGCCCACCCAGTCGTGGAACGCGATCGGGCCGTCCGTCGTGTCCGCCTCGAAATCGGGCGCGATGTCGCCAAGCTTCAAGTTCATCCAAACCTCCTCGAGTTCGAAACCGGCTGCCTATGGTGCATCAACCGCCTGCCCCGCTCAATCCTTCCATAATTGAAGCATTGGAGGCCCGACCTGCGGGCCGAGCTCTGCGGAAGGACGTAGCCTGCGCGCATGGACGCAGGGTGGCGGGCGGTCCGGGAGGGGCTCCGCGGGATGTACCCCGGCTACTTCGCCCTCGTCATGGCAACCGGGATCGTCTCGAACGCGTTCTACTACCTGAGCCACGACCGGATCTCGGACATCCTGTTCGGGGTCACCCTGGTCGCTTTCCCGGTGCTGCTCGCTCTGTTCGTCGTTCGGGTGCTCGCGTGGCCTCGCGCGGTCTGGCACGACCTCCTCGACCCTCGGCTCGTCTTCACGTTCTTCACCCTCGTCGCGGCCTCCGACGTGCTCGGGCTCCAGCTGCACCTTCGCGGCCACGACCACGGGGCCCTGGTCCTCTGGCTCGGCGCGCTCTCGGCGTGGGTGGCCCTCGGCTACTTCAGCTTCGCGGTGCTGACCTTCGACGAGGGTCAGACGGGCGCCGACGTCGTCCACGGCGGCTGGTTGATCGCGATCGTCGGCACCGAGTCGCTCGTCCTGCTCGGCGCGCCGCTCGCAGGCGAGTTCGGCTCGCTCGAGGACACGATCTTCGTCGCGGTGTACGCGCTGTGGGGCGTCGGGATCGTCTTCTACGGGATCTTCGTGACGCTGTTCGCGTACCGGATCTTCTTCCTCCCCGTCGACGCGGCGGAGATGAACCCGCTCTTCTGGGTCGTGATGGGCGCCGCCGCGATCGCCACGAACGCGGGGTCGACGCTGATCCTGACCGAGCCCGACCTGCCGTTCCTGCTCGCGATGCGGCCGTTCGTGAACGGCACCACGCTGATCCTCTGGGCCTGGGCGACCTGGTGGATCCCGCTGCTCGTGATCTTCGGGGTCTGGCGACACGCCGTCCGCCGCTATCCGCTCACGTACGCGCCGATGTACTGGAGCCTCGTCTTCCCACTCGGCATGTACGCCGTCGCGACGTACCGACTCTCGCTCGCCTCAGACTTCCAGCCGATCGAGATCTTCTCGCAGGTGATGGTGTGGGTCGCGCTCATCGCGTGGCTCGCGACGATGGGCGGCCTGCTCCTCTCCTTCCGCGCCCGGCCCCCCGTGCCTGGCACGGAGCCCGTCTGAGCTACCGACGCGGCTTTCGCACGAAGCGGTTCACGGGCGTCTTCGCGTTCCAGCGCAGACCCGTCGCGGTCACCTTCCTGACGACGGCGCGGTAGGTGCCGGTCGAAGCGGGCCGCGTAAAGGTCATCCGGCCCCCGACCGTCCTCCCACCGGCCCGCGCGTACAGTTTGCCGTTTCGGTAGAGGAACACCGTCACGGCGGCATTCGGGACACGGCGCCCGCGAGCATCCACGACGGTGACGTAGACGTTCAGCGTCCGCTTCCGAACCCCGTAGCGGATTGCCGCGACCCGTACGACGGGCGGTGGGGTGACGGTGATCGTCGCCGTCGCGGTGAGGAGGCCCGTGGGGGTCGTGACGGTCGCGATCACCTGTCCCTTCCCGATCCGGCCGGACGCGGCGTACGTCGTCGAGGGCCCGCTCGTCGGCGCGAGCGTCCCGGGGGTCCCGGGCGCGAGCGTCCAGGCCGCCGACAGGGAGGGAATCGGGTTTCCGAACGCGTCGACGCCGACCGCGCTGAACGACGCGGTCGCCCCCAGGGGAAGCGTCGTGGCGGCCGGCTCGATCGCCAGAGAGACCGCGGGGGCGCCCGAGACGGTGAGCGACTGCGTCCCCGCGACGGCCCCTGCCGCGCTCGCTGTGAGAGTCGCCGTCCCCGAGGTCGTGTCCTGGTAGTAGACCTGGACGGTCGAGAAGGCCCCCGGCGCGAGCTGCACGGTCACGGCCGGGGTGAACGGGCCTGTGGTGCTCGTCGCGAGCGTGCCGGTCGGCGACGAGGTCGTGATCGTCACGTCGAGCGGCGTCTGAGGTCGCGCCGGGACGTTGGCGACCTGAGGCTGGATCGTGATCGGAGTCGAGACCGCCCCGGCGACGAGCGTCGGCGGCGGCGTCACGAAGGTGAGCGTGGTCGGCGACCACGCGCGGAACGTCGCCCAGCTGGGGGTCGGGTTGGCGCCGACGAGGTCGCCGCCGCACCAGAGGTTCTTGCCGGGCGGACCGCACGCGAGCACGCCCGGATCGGACGGGGAGTCGGCCGCCGAGTCGCGGATCGCGGCCGCGAGCCGGTCGAGCACCGAGCCGGCGGCGGAGGCGAACTCGTTCTTCGGGACGCTGCCCGGATTCCGCGGCGCCCACGCGAACCCCCAGCGGTCCTCGGCCCGGCCCGACGATGCATCGTGACTGCGCATCGCGTAGACCTGCGCGGAGACGAACTGCTGCATCAGCGGCGCGTCGACGAGGGTCCAGCCGAACGAGCCGTCCCACTGCCACGCCGCGCTTCCAAGCGGGCTCGCGGTCTGCGCGAGGAACGCGTTGGCCGTCCCGGAGACCGCCCCACCCGCCGCCGCGAGGAGATCCGGGTGCTCGAGGTAGTCGGTGAGCGCGTCGCGCCGCTGGATGACCGGGCTGCCCGGGACCGCGTACGAGCGGACGTCGCCGTAGACCTCCTGCGCCCAGTCGCCGACGTAGGCATTCATGTCGACCCAGAACGCACTGTCCTGGAGCCACTCCTGCAGCCGTGCCTTGTATGTCGCGACCGTCGTGACGCGCTGACCGACGCCGACCACGAAGACGACGCCCCGCGCAGGCGCCTGCTCGCCGCCCGCGTCGTACAGCCCGCGCATGAGCTCGCGCACGTTGGTCCGCCAGGTGCCGTCACCGCGCCGGACGGCCGACGACAGCTCGTTGAGCGCCCACGTGTCGCCGGCCGCGACGTCGTAGCCGGCTGCGGCCATACGGCGCCGCGCCTCGACGCCCGCCTCGTACCACGAGCCGTTCCCCGCACTGACCCATTTCTGCCAGGCGGTCAGGTGGATCTCCGCAAGCGCATGGAAGCTCGGCCCAAGGGCGCGGATCCGCCAGGCCTGGTCGGGCCGTGGCTTTGTCTTGTCCGCGACGAGCGGCGGGATCGAGACGGAGTACTGGGCGCAGGGCGACGCCTGCGCCGCGAGCTTGGTCGCGAGACGAAGCCAGTCCGTCGCCGCGTAGAAGACAGCGTGCAACGGCCGGCAGCCCGCGGCGACAGCGAGCGGCTGCAGGTCGTGCCCGCGCACGAGACGCGCCCACTGGGCGGCTGTCTCACGGGGCGCAAGCGACGCCACTGGCTGCGTGCCCGAAGCGGCGGACGCGTCCGGCGCTGCCGCGACCGATGCGGCGAGCGCGAGAAGCGCCAACACGACCCCGAGCCGGAAGCGGAGCGTCCGGTCCATCACGGAACCCTAGTGACGGCCCCGTACGGCCCCGTTAGGAGTGTGTGTGCCGCTCGCGAGGCTGCTGCGCGTCCTGGCCGAGAGGCGGTGCCCACCGGCCGTTTCGCCGACCCGAGATTCGCGGACGGGGGCGCCGCCGGGCGCTCCCGTCCGCGGAGCACAACGGCGCTACTTGACGACCAGGATCCCCTTCATGCCGGCGGCCGCGTGGCCCGGCACGGTGCACTCGTACTTCTGCTTGCCCTTCTTCAGCGTGACCTTGAGCGTCGTCGACTTGCCCGGCTGGACCATCTTCGACGTCTTGCCGGCGATCTTGAAGTCGTGCGCGAGCTTGCCCCTGTTCACGATCTTGAAGGTGGCGGCGCCCTTAGCGGCCGACTTCTTCGAGAGCGTGAAGTGGAACTCCGTCGGCTTGCCGGCGATGACCGTGATGGTCGTCGCCTTCGCGACGGTCGTGTCGGTGCCTGCGGCGAACGACGCGAGCGGTGCCGCGAGCGCAAGGCACGCGACGACGGCCGAGACCGCAACCCATCTGCTTCTCATCAGTCCCTCCTGGGATTCGAACTCATATGCCCGGGACGTCCGACGGGGGCGGGCGCTCGGCAACGCGTCTCACTATGCCTGCACGTCGACCTCCGGCGAGCGATAACCGATCCGTGCGTGCCCGTAGGCTTGACGCATGCCGCAACGCGCGCACCAGGCCGCCTCGCCCCGTGTGCGGGTCCGACGTCTCCCCGAGCGCGGCCGCTACGACGGCGAGGCCATCGAGGCCGTCCTCGACGCCGGTCTCGTGGCGCATCTCGGGTTCGTCATCGACGGTCAGCCGTACGTGATCCCGACTCTGCACGCGCGCATCGACGACCAGGTCTACGTGCACGGCTCGGCCGCAAGCCGCGCGCTCCGCGCGCTGTCGGGGCGGACTCCGGTCTGCCTCACGGTGACGCTGCTCGACGGGATCGTCCTCGCGCGCTCGGTGTTCGAGCACTCGATGAACTACCGCTCGGTGGTCGTTCTCGGCGCCGCAACGCTCGTCGACGAGCCGGACGAGAAGCTCGCCGCGCTGGAGGCCTTCACCGAGAAGCTCCTGCCGGGTCGCTGGGCGGAGGCGCGGCAACCGACCCGGAAGGAGCTGAAGGCGACGTCGGTGCTCCGACTCCCGCTCGACGAGGCGTCCGCCAAGATCCGCGACGGCGGGCCCGAGGACGGCGACACGCCGGATGCGGAGCTCGACGTCTGGGCGGGACACGTGCCGCTCGTGGTGCAGGCGCTCGAGCCCGTGCCGGATGCGACGCTCCGCCCCGGCACACCCGTCCCGCCCGGCCTCGCCCCCTACCGGCGCCCGGGCCTCGTGGAGTAGCTCGTATGACCGAGACGATCGTGATGAAGTTCGGCGGCTCGTCCGTCGCCGACCCGGACAAGGTCCGGCTCGTCGCGAAGCGATTCGTCGAGGCGAAGCGCCGCGGGCTCGACGTGGTCGGCACGGTCTCCGCGATGGGGAAGACGACCGACACGCTGCTGGCGCTCGCAAGCGACGTCTCGCCTGCTCCGAACCCGCGTGAGCTCGACATGCTGCTCTCCACGGGTGAGCGGATCGCCTGCGCGCTGGTCGCGATGGCGATCCACGACCTCGGCGAGCAAGCGGTCTCGTTCACCGGCTCGCAGGCCGGGATCCTCACGGACTCGGTGCATACACGCGCGAAGATCCGCGAGATCCGCGGCGACCGGATCCGCGCGGCGCTCGAACAGGGGAGGATCGCGCTGGTCGCCGGGTTCCAGGGCTTCTCGCGCGACACGATGGACGTGACGACCCTCGGGCGCGGCGGGACGGACGCGACCGCGGTCGCGCTCGCAGCCGCGCTCGGCGGCGCGTGTGAGATCTACTCGGACGTCCCCGGCGTGTTCACCGCCGACCCGCGGATCGTCCCTGAGGCACGGAAGCTCGACGTCGTGTCGTACGACGAGATGCTCGAGATGGCCGCGTCCGGCGCGAAGGTCCTGATGCTGCGGTCGGTCGAGCTCGCACGAAGCCACGGGGTGCGCATCCATGCGCGCTCCACGTTCTCGGAGGAGGAGGGAACCTGGGTGCAGGAGGCAGAGGGCATGGAGCAGCCGATCGTCTCGGCCGTCACCCACTCGGAGACGGACGTCGTGTTCACCCTGACCGGGATCCCCGACCGGCCCGGCGTCGCCGCGATGATCTTCGACGCGGTCGCAGGCGCGCAGGTCAACGTCGACACGATCATCCAGAACGTCGTCCACGGCCGCGCGGAGATGTCGTTCTCGGTGCCGGCCGAGGACGTTCCAGCCACGCGCAGCGCGCTCGAGGCGGCGCAGGTCGAGCTCGGCTCGTTCGACGTCGGCGAGAACCACGAGCTCGGCAAGGTCTCGCTGATCGGCGCGGGTATGCGCTCGCACCCGGGTGTCGCGGCGACGATGTTCCGGACGCTCGCCGACCTCGGGATCAACCTCGAGATGATCTCGACCTCGCCGATCAAGATCTCCTGCATGATCGGCCGCGACCGGATCCCGGAGGCGGTGCGCGGATTGCATGCGGCCTTCCAGCTCGAGCGCGAGCCCGAGCGCGAACCGACGATCTGAAGTTGGCTCGCCAGGCAGGAATCCGCAGCAGCGGATTCCTGCGGCTTGATCCTCCGCCTACGGCAGGGGCACATCCCTGAGGGCTTGCTCGCGAAGCAGGATTCCGCAGGAGCGGAATCCTGCCGCTTCATCCCCCGCCTGCGGCGGGGGCATACCCCTGAAGGCGCCCGCTGTCGCGGTCGCAACTACCTCGGTGACGCCTCGGGATGGGCAGGCTCGGCGTCCTGCGCGCCGAATGTGCCCAGCGTGAGCGGGCGCACCGTCGAGGCGATCGTCACGGCCGGGGTCGGACTGCTGATCGTGCTCGGCGTGCGCTTCGGGCTGGGCGTCGTTTTCGAGCGCTACGAGCGACGACTCGCGAAGCGTGACCCTGCAGAGGCCGCGCGACGCAGGACGTCGCTCCTGTTCCTGCGGCGCGTGATCGTGGCGCTCGTTGCGGCGATCGCGGTCTGGAACGTGCTCTCGATCTTTCCCGAGACCGATCAGATCGTGAACGCGCTGCTCGCGTCGAGCGCGGTGCTGGCGATCTTCGTCGGGCTCGCGTTCAACACGCCGCTCTCGAACCTCGGCTCGGGCATGCTCGTCGCCTTTGCGCAGCCACTCCGACTCGGCGACCGCGTCACCGTCGGCGAGCACACCGGGTTCGTCGAGGAGATGGACCTCCTCTACACGACCCTCGTGACCGACGAGGCGCGGCGGGTGTTCATCCCCAACAGCCAGCTGACCTCGGCGATGATCGTCAACCGCACGATCCGCGACCCGCGGCGCGTGGTCTCCGCGGAGTTCCCGATCCGACTGGGAGCATCGCTCGAGGGGGCGCGCAACATCGTTCTCGAGGCAGTCGACGGTCTGCCGGGCGTCAGGCACGGGGCGACGAAGGTCCTCGTCGGCGACGTGAAGTCGGGCGCGGTCTGGCTCACCGTGACCGCGTCCGCCCCGCTCGACGCGGACGTCGCGCAACTCGGCTCCGACATGCGTACGACCGTGCTCGACGCCCTCGCGAAGGCCGACGCCCTAGCGGCGTAGGTCCGTCGAGGAACCGAAACCCTCGCGGCCGAAGGGCGATTTACTCGCCCGAGAGGCCAACGACCCGTTGCGACCCCAGCGGCGCAGAAGAAGGGGGCTCGTGGGGGAAACATGGTTTCCCCCACGTTCCTAAACGCAGTCTCTGAGCGGTTGGGCCTCGGGCAGGGTCTCGAGGCGCTTCAGCGTGTTGTTCTCGATCTGACGGATGCGCTCGCGCGTGACCCCGAACGTGCGCCCGACCTCCTCGAGCGTGCACGGAGCCTCGCCGAGGAGCCCGAAGCGGAGCTCGATCACCTTCCGCTCACGATCCGGAAGCGAGCCGAGGGCGGCCTCGATGTCCTCCCGGCGGAGCGAGAGCGACGCGGTGTCGAACGGCGACTCGGCCTGGTCGTCGGGGACGAAGTCACCGAGCGAGGAGTCCTCCTCCTCGCCGATCGGCTTCTCGAGCGAGACGGGGAGCTGCGCCATCCGCAGGATCTCCCGTACCTCGTCGGTCGTCATCTCGAGCTCCTCCGCGATCTCCTCCGGGTTCGGCTCGCGGCCGAGCCGCTGGACGAGCTGGCGCTCGATGTGGACGACCTTGTTGAGCTTCTCGACCATGTGGACCGGGATCCGGATCGTGCGCGCCTTGTCCGCGATCGCACGCGTCACCGCCTGACGGATCCACCAGGTCGCGTACGTCGAGAACTTGAACCCCTTGCGGTAGTCGAACTTCTCGACCGCGCGGATGAGCCCCAGGGATCCTTCCTGGATGAGGTCGAGGAAGGAGAGGCCACGCCCCAGGTACCCCTTGGCGATAGACACGACGAGCCGCAGGTTCGCCTCGATCATGTGCTGCTTCGCCGCCTCGTCGCCGCGCTCGATCCGCTTCGCGAGCGAGACCTCCTGGTCGGCGGTGAGGAGCGGCACCTTGCCGATCTCGCGCAGATAGAGCCGCAGGGAGTCGAGCGAGGGCTCGACCGTGAGGTCCAGCTTCGGTGCCGAGCTCTCCTCCGGTGGCACGATCGGCTGCTCGTGGGGCAGCGCCTTGTGCTGCTCGCCTTCGACGAGCTCGATCGCATGGTCGATGAGGTACGTCGTGAAGTCCTCGAGCTGCTCCTTCGTCAGGTCGACGTCCTCGAGCGACTTGAC
>Ga0157372_10007754_pt1 | contig 11407 bp, 7 predicted proteins | sample C55metaG_FD_115307 | JGI IMG/M metagenome (GOLD analysis project Ga0157372, IMG submission 115307) | Corn rhizosphere microbial communities from Kellogg Biological Station, Michigan, USA - C5-5 metaG | ecosystem: Host-associated > Plants > Roots > Rhizosphere > Soil | place: USA: Michigan...
GAGGTAGCTTCATCTAATATTAATATCGGTGGATTCTTCAACACTGCACGTGCAATGGTAATACGCTGGCGCTCACCACCGCTTAATTTTGTGCCGCGATCGCCAATAAAGGTTTCGTAACCTTCTGGTTTTTGAGAAATGAAATTATGCGCATGTGCAATGCGTGCCGCGTCTGCTACACGTTGCTGATCTGCTCCACCTGTGCCCAGCGTTATATTATTATAAATACTATCGTTAAAAAGGATTGGCTCCTGGCTGACGACACCCATAAGCCTGCGCATATCGTACAGCTTCAGGTTCTTTACATTCTCACCATCTATTAATATCTCCCCGCCTGTTACATCATGGAAACGCGGGATCAGATCTACCATAGTGGATTTGCCAGCGCCTGAAGCGCCTACAAGTGCTATTGTTTTTCCTTTAGGAATTGTAAGATTGATATTATCCAGTATCAGTTTATCTCCATAGGCGAAGCGTACATTTTTGAATTCTATTGCTGTGTTGAAGTCCTTTATCGCCTTAGCGTTTGGTAATTCTTTAATCGTATTATCGGCATTCAGTAAATGTTCAATTCGTTCCAGGGCAGCGGTACCTTTTTGCAGGTTATAGAAGGCGGCAGAAAGATTTTTAAATGGATTAATGATTTGTGTAAAGATGGCAATATAACCAAGGAACCAGGCTCCGTTCATACCATTGGATGTAAGTATAAGACGGCCACCGTACCAAAGAATGATACTCACAACAAGCACCCCCATTGTTTCAGACATTGGTGAAGCCAGCTCACGTTTTGCTGACATGCTATTTCGGGTGCGGAACAATAAATTGTTGATCTGCATAAAACGCAAATGCATGTGGTTCTCCGCATTGAAAGCCTTTACAACTCGCATGCCTGATATTGTTTCATCGAGCACGCCCAGCATATTACCCTGCTGCTCCTGTGCTTTTGTAGATTGCTTTTTTAAGGATTTGCTGATGCGCCCAATGACAAAGCCTGCAACAGGCAAAAACAGTAGAAGAAATGCAGTAAGCTGCGGGCTTACAATGATCATGTATGTTATGAAAACAATTATGGTAAGTGGTTCACGAATGAAAACTTCCAACACACTAACAATAGAATAGTCAACCTCACTAATGTCATTTGTCATTCTCGATATAAGGTCACCTTTACGTTCTTCCGTAAAAAATCCTATAGGCAGCGAAAGTGTCTTGCTAAACAGTTCATCGCGCAATTGTCTGAGTATTGAATTGCGTAAAGGATTCAATATGCGTAATGATAAATACAGGAATAGGTTCTTTAATACTGTAAATACAACAGCAGCCAGGCACACATAAGCCAGAGCGGCAAGCTTGCCGTCCTGTACCATTATTCCTTGTATGAAATTGGTAACAGTCGCGGTGATGCCGCTACCTTTTGCAAGCATGGTATTCTCGCTCTGGAAGATCACCTGTAAGATGGGTACCAATGCCGTTAGTGACATCAGTGAAAAAAACACGTATAATAAGCTACACAAAAAGTAGAGCGCTATCTTTCCTTTGTAGCCTTGTAAGTAACGTAGCAGCCTTGAAACCTTCTTCATTAATTTTCTATTGTGTACGATACGCTTCCATCCTTCTCATCCTTTAGCAACACCCCGGCTTCTGCAAGTTTGTTCCTGATCTGGTCAGATGTTGCAAAATCTTTGCGCGTGCGTGCATCTTTGCGTATTTCTATTAGTAGTGATAATACTTTATCCAGCTTATTGCTTTGCTCTGCTTGCAGTGGCACCATGCCGAATATATCAACAAGGTATGTTTTAAAAGTATTAAGCAGCAATTGGAATGTTTCTGCAGATAAAGCATCGTCTTTTATTTGTCCGCCCTTTATGCTGTTTATTACAGGAGTAAGTTCAAATAAGTTAGCAATTACCTTAGCCGTGTTAAAATCGTCATTCATGAAATCGCCGCATTCATTGCACCATGTAGTTACCTGGGCATCCAGGTTTTTATCTTTTGCATCTGTGTTGGTTGGTGCAGGCAATTTTTGCAATACCTCGTATGCTTCCCACAGGCGGCGGAATGCTTTCTCTGATGCCTGTAATGCTTCGTTCGAAAAGTCGAGCGTGCTGCGGTAATGGGTTTGCAATATGTAGAAGCGAACTACCATGGGGTGATATGGTTGCTCCAGTATCGGATGGTTGCCGCTAAATAATTCTGTCAGCTTAATGACATTATTATAGCTTTTGCCCATCTTCTTGCCATTGATAGTGATCATATTATTATGCATCCAGTAACGTACGGGTGCATGACCATGAGCAATGGTGGATTGCGCTATCTCAGATTCATGGTGCGGAAACTGGAGGTCCATACCACCGCCATGAATATCAAATGTTTCGCCAAGATATTTACTGCTCATTGCAGAACATTCAATATGCCAGCCTGGGAACCCTTCGCCCCATGGACTTTGCCAACGCATGATATGCTCTGGTGGCGCACTTTTCCATAAGGCAAAATCGGTTTTATTACGTTTTTCATCTTGTCCGTCAAGATCGCGCGTTGTTTCCAGCAAGTCATCTATTACCCTGCCGGATAATTTGCCATAAGGGTACTCACTTGCATATTTCTTTACATCAAAATATACGGACCCATTCACCTCATAAGCGTAGCCTTTAGCCATGATATCCTGTATCATGCTGATCTGCTCAATGATATGTCCTGTAGCAGTAGGTTCTATACTTGGTTCCAGGTTATTGAATAAACGCATGCCCCAGTGAAACAGGCTGGTGTATTTATGCACCAGCTCCATTGGCTCAAGCCGCTCTAGCTGTGCTTTCTTTGAAACTTTATCCTCTGCTTCCCGCCCTTCTTCTTCAAAGTGGCCCGCATCTGTAATATTACGCACATAGCGCACTTTGTAACCAAGATGCTGCAAATAACGATTTACAATATCGAAGGTAATATATGGACGTGCATGGCCAAGGTGCGACTCACCGGAAACAGTCGGCCCACAAACATAAAGACCTACGTGGCCGGGAACTAAAGGTTCAAACTTTTCTTTTTGACGTGTATATGAATTATAAAGAAATAAGTCAGACATATTTTAAAATATGTGCAAAAATAAGGCTTAGTGTTGAGGGTTAGACAAGAATTCAAAATTGGCTATTAATGGATTATGATCCGAAAGGTCTGTTTTAGGACAATCGAAACCAATAATTTTCAACGCGGAAGGATCATAAAACATGTGATCGATTCGGATTGTAGGCATTATTTGATTGTAACTACGGCCGATGCCTACACCTTTTGATACGAAAGCATCATTCAGGTTGCCTCTAAGTTTTGTATACGTATAAGAGCCGGGAAGATCATTCAGATCGCCGCAAATAACAACCGGATAAGGGCTCTTTTCTATAATACCCGCCGCTATATCTGTTTCTTTTGACCGACGCACAAAACCCCTGTTCAATTTCGCAACATAAGAGCTTGAACTGTCGAGGTAACCAGACCCTTTTTCCTTCACTTCTTCTATATAAGCCTTATCATGATCAGATAAGCCAAAAGTATTAAGGTGCATAAAAAACATGCGTATCAGTTGGCCATTTGGCAATTGTACATCGCCCTGTAGCATATAAATATATTCGGACAGCTTATAGGTCATGAAGTTATGGAAAGGGTATTTTGAAAAAACCGCAGTGCCAAGGAATACGATCTTGCTAAGTACATTGTCATCTTTAAAGCGAAACTCCTTATAATTATTATTGGATACGATCTTTGATGTAAAGGGCTTCATAAAGCTGGCGCGTGGCGTAGGATATTCCAGCAGGCAAAGCACGTCGGCGTCCTGGCTTTTTATAAATTCCAGCAAACGCTTATCAAATTCCTTATTACGCGGACGGTTATAAATACCCATACCATGGGCATTCCACGAAACAATTTTTATTGTTTCAGGCCTGCTTGCAAGATCATTTTTTGAGAAGAAATGAAGACCAAAAACACTCAGGCAAACTTTATAGCAGGCTATAAGTGTTACAGCGGAAAGAAGCGCTCTAAGCTTCCTGGATGTAAACAGCCAAAGGAAAACAAAAAATACATTAGCAATAATAGCAAAGGGAATAGTGAGGCTGAATAAAGCGATGTATTTGACCTTTGCAGGTTCTGTAATGGAAGCAATGCTGCAGATTATTAGCCAGATAATTGCAAAAAAGTTAAGTAGCAGGAAGATGCCCCTGAATAACTTATTGACCAGACCGCCTTGCTGCGTTTGCACCTTATTACTGTTATTTTTCGTCTTTGCTTGCTTTTAGCAATACTTCTTTTTCCTCGCTTGTGAGGGAGTTGTATCCCTTCTGGTTTATTTTATCTAAAATATCATCTATTCTTTTTTGGCTAATCCCCTGCTTGGGCTCATACATTTTGCTTAATACCTGGCTTCGCCTTTTGCCTTTGTTGCGTTGTACATGTTCATCCGGTGTTGCCATATTATTCAGCCTGTCAAACATATCGTAAATCCATATGCCCGGTCTGTAGCCTGCTTTTAATAATTTTACATAAATAAATCCCATCAGTGCGCCCCCGGCCAGTAAGCAAAGTGGTGCAGGTTGCAGGTTGGTATTCATGACCGCTAAAACAAAGAATATGGCGGCAATCACTACCAACGGGATGCTGAAACGATCTCCTAAATAAACGCGATAATCAGATTGTATCGTTAATGCAGCCACGGCCATTCCAATAACACCCGCCTGTGCACCAAACATCAGAAGTCCTATATGGAAAGATTCCAATGGAACTAATTGGCTCACTTCAAAGAAAATCCCACCTGCGATCAGGCTGTAAAAGAAAAGGGGAATGACTTGCTTATAGCCAACCAGCATTTGTACTACAGAGCCAAAGCTGTATAGCCATATCATATTACTAAACAGCTCCCAGAAACCATTATGAACCCAGCCATATGTAAAGACAGTCCAGAATTTCGAAGCAAAATGCTGTAGCTCTGGCAGGGCCAGGTTTTGCGTAAACAGAGTAGGGAAAGTATTGGGATTGGCATCGGCTATAAGTAATATTACCCGTGTTAAGTGATAGGCAATAAAACCCACGCCGCAAGCTATTATAAGTTGCAAAACTGCGTTCTCATTATAGCTGGGGATGGAAGAATTCCTGTGTCGTGTGTAGGCAGCTTTCATCGTCTAAACTCCTTTAATAAAAATGTGTCCTGTTTGTTCTGTTCCAGATCTTTAAGATAATAAAAGCAACTAACATGCCGCCGAGGTGTGCAAAATGCGCAACGTTGTCGCCTGCTGAGTTTTGTATACCTGCATATAATTCCAGCAGGGCATAAATGGCAACCACGTATTTAGCCTTAACGGGCACAAGAAAGTAAATGTAAAGCAGGGTGTTTGGAAACAGGTAGCCAAAAGCGAAAAGTACGCCGAATACAGCGCCTGATGCGCCCACCGTAGCCTCATCAAAAATGCCGGCTATATGCTGGTGTGTTTGCGGATCAGTAAGTCCGTACAGATACTGATCGATCATATTTACAGAAGTGCTGCCATAGTTGGCCGATGGCATATTGGACCATATTTCCTGCAGTTGATATAATCGGTATTGTCCGGGGTTGCTAACCGGGGGAGGTATATGTTGCTTCAGGAAAAGCATATACTGGTCAAGCGTTGGATTTTGCTGATAACTGGAGAATGCGCTTTCCAGGGTGTGAAATTCATAGCCCACAACGGCCATGTGCATAATAGCAGCGCCAATACCACAGATCAGGTAAAAGGTCAGGAATTTTTTGGGACCCCATACATTTTCTAATATGCTGCCGAACATCCATAGGGCGAACATATTGAAGAATAAATGGGTTATGGTGAGGTTTACATTGTCATAGCTGCCATGCATGAACATATGCGTCAGGAACTGCCAGAAATGATAATAATGCGAGCGCCAGTAGTGAAGTCCCAGGTAATCAGCGAGGTCAATTCCAAACTTTCCCAGCACATACTGAGCCAATACCATTAAAGTATTAATGATGATGAGGTTTTTTACAATTACGGGTAATATTTGAAAACGACTGGGCCTGAATTCTGTCATGATAGTTAACTCATCTTTTTAAGCTTCGCATCAAGCATGGCTTATGCAATTCAAATTTAAACCTAAATAGTTTCTTGCGATTAATTTTAAAAGTTAATATCCATAAAAACTATTTATTATAGCCTTTAAGAAGATCGATAACTCCCTCTTTTTGTAATATTCTGTAACCGATACGGTCATTAGATATGCCGTTCTTTAATTCGTAAGTAAAGCGGTAATTGCCGTTCGCAGAAAGTTCTGTTACAAAATGATTAAATATAATATCCGACCTGTTGCTGAAGTGCTGTGCCACTTCGTAAAGATGTGTTGAAAGGACCATAATATGGTTAGGTCGCTGAAGTAGCCCTTCTACTACTGCCCGTGTACATTCATAGGCGTCGTGCACATTAGTACCTTTAAAAAGCTCATCCATCAAAACAAGCAATGGACCTGTATGTTGCAGTTTTTGAGCTGTCATTTTGATGCGCTGCACCTCTGCAAAAAAATAGCTTTCACCTTTTAATAAGTCATCTTCTACATGCATATTGGTGATAATACCCTCCATAAAGCCGATAGAACATTTTCTTGCACAAACACCTGAGCCAATATGTGCCAGCGTAGCGTTAACTCCTAATGCCCGCATGAAAGTTGTTTTGCCCGACATATTAGCGCCCGTAAGTAAAAGGAAATTGCGACCTGCTACAAAACTGATATCATAAGAAACAGCACTCTTAAGCAATGGATGATATATGCCTTCAGCGGTATAGGTGATGGGGAAGGCAGGTAATAGCTCAGGAAAATGCCAATTGTTTTTTAAGGTGGCAAGCGCAAGCGAATGCCAGGCGTCCAGCAATGCAAATCCTGCCATAAGCCGGAACACATGATTTTTCATCTCCCGCCTTACTTTGAAGCCAAGGTTAGCCATATCGCGAAAGGAAGTATTTTTATCTATTCGCAAAATTTCTTCCGTTAGCCGGTGCTTTGTATCCTCCTTCATTGTTTCCAGTTGATTACGAAGCAACTCAGGCACATTTTCTTCGTTAAGTATCTCCGTCAACCTAAGAACACCCTTTAACAGGTCGGCAAGATGGGTCAATGAAAATTGAGTGAAATGATATTCATTTTTATTGAGGAGCTTTTGAAAAAAATTGCCCAGCAATACGTTTATAGGGCTGGCGGGAGTGACCGCATGGTCTGCAGTTTCAAAGAATTTCTCCAGCATTACCAGCGTCCCATTCGATATGCTGTCCGGCCAGTTTTGCGGATGGTTATACCAATACTTAATTACAGCCTGTATTTGTATCAGGCGGTCAAGGCTATCGGGGGGATGCAGTACATGCTTTTTTAATGCCTCACGCCCTGCGTGAGTAACCGTATGATCCAGTAGTCCGAAAACACTTTCAGCAGCGTTGGCGCCGAATATTGACAGGTCTTTTAATGTGGTTTTATCGCTCTGCATTACCTGCTGAATGAAAGCCTCTCTCCGCGTATGCTATTATTAATTCTGCCATTCTCATAAGCCACTGCTCCGTTTACAAGTGTATATTTTATCTGTGCAGGAAAAGTATGTCCTTCAAATGGCGACCAACTACATTTATAGAGGATATTCTCCTTCGTAACCGTGGTAGTATCATTCATGTCTATTAAAACAACATCCGCAAAATAACCTTCACGGATATATCCACGCTCCGCGATCTGGAAACATTTTGCAGGCGCATGGCTCATTTTCTCCACTAGTTTTTCAATCGTCAGTTTGCCTTCTTTTACATATTGAAGCATAAGCAGCAGGCTATGTTGCACTAGTGGCACACCTGAGGGCGCTTGTTCGTAAGGTAATTGTTTCTCTTCCCATGTATGAGGGGCATGGTCTGTGGCAATAATGTCCAACCTGTCGTCCAATAAGCCATCCCATAAGGCAAGCCTGTTTTCAGGCGCTTTAATAGCAGGATTACATTTTATAAGGTTACCAAATTGTGCATAATCATCAGAGGTGAAATGCAAATGATGTACGCACACTTCCGATGTGATCCTTTTTTCTTCCAAGGGAAACATATTGGTAAACAATTGTAATTCTTTGGCGGTAGATATATGAAGAATATGTAGACGCGTATTATATTTTTTAGCTAACTGAACAGCAGAAAAAGAGCTTTCAAAACAGGCCTCTACATCACGTATCAACGGATGAAAAGAGGCATTATCAGCATTAGGGTATTTCTCTTTATTCGCTTTGATCACGCGCTCATCTTCGCAATGCGTGGCAATCAATAATTCCGATTCAGAGAAAATTTTGTTTAGCGTAACGTAATTATCCACCAGCATGTTGCCCGTGCTGGATCCCATAAATATTTTAATGCCACATACCTCTTTTTTACGGTCATTCGTTCTTAAAACTTCATCCACATTATCATTGGCAACCCCCATAAAAAAGGAGTAGTTAGCTACAGATGTATTTGCAGCAATAGCGTATTTATCTTCGAGTAATTCCTGTGTCAGCGCTGCGGGTTTAGTATTAGGCATTTCCATGAAAGTAGTTGTGCCTCCTGCTACTGCTGCAGCAGCTTCCGTAGCAATATTAGCTTTATGTGTAAGCCCGGGTTCGCGGAAGTGTACCTGGTCATCTATTACTCCGGGAAGCAGGTACAGACCCTCAGCATTGATCTCTCTTGCACTCTCTTTGATCTGTATATCATTGCTTATTTTTTCTATGCGGCCATTCTTTATTAATACGTCCTTTACTTCCTGCTTACCTTCATTCACGACTGTCGCATTTCTTATCAAAACATTGCTCATAAAAAATGATATACTGAGTTATTAAAATCTATTTTTGTGCAAATTAGGTCATTCGCCAGCAGAAAATACAATCTATGCGTAAAAAAGGAAGCGCTTTAATCATTGCATTAGCGATCGCTACTATTCAGGTCTCTGCACAAACTACATACATTCCTATAGGACATGAAGATAATTACCTGCTGGACAGGATCGAGACCCGTACTGGTAAATTATCAAATGATCTTTTCCTGGCCACGCAGCCAGTGTCTAGAAAAGGAGCAGTGGACTTTCTTGAGTCGGTGAAAGAAGATAGCAATGTTCGCCTTAGTAATATTGACGAATATAACATAGAACATGCTATATCTGTAAGCGGTGAATGGGCACCTGATGAAAATGGGGCGATTGATTCTAAACATCCATGGTTCAAGACGCTATATACCAAGCAGCCCGACCTTGTTTATGTCCATACTAAAGACTTTTTCCTTTCTGCTAATCCGGTACTGACAGCACAGGAAATATTTGAAAAAGACAACGACAAAAATCCACTGTTTACCAGCAATAGGGGCGCAGAGATAAGAGGTTGGATATCAAAAAGAGTAGGGTTCTATACTTATTTTACCGACAACCAGGAGACAGTGCCTTCATTTGTGGCCAATTGGGTAAATGCTAATCATGCAGTGCCGGGAAATGACTACTACAAGCAAAATAGCTATGGTAAATATGACTACCTGACAGCAAGGGGGTATGTCGACTTTGCTGTGGTAAAAAATCACCTCAACGTAACTTTTGGATATGATAAGCACTTTATAGGTGATGGTATACGTAGCCTGTTCCTAAGTGATTTTTCCACTGGCGCTTCATTTCTAAGATTAAATACCAAAATATGGAAACTGAATTATCAGAACCTGTATATGGAACTGGTACCGCAGTTTATACATAACGGTGGCGATAATTTATTGCCACATAAGTATGCTACTATGCATCACCTGAGTATTAACGCTACTAAATGGCTCAACGTCGGCCTTTTTGAAACAGTAATATTTGATCGCAGGGATGGATATGAGTTCAGCTATATGAATCCGATCATTCTCTATCGTCAGACTGAAAGGTATAATGGCAGTCCGGATAATGTGCTACTTGGCTTCAACGTAAAAGCATTAGCTGCAAAGCACCTGCAGTTTTATGGACAGCTTTTGCTGGATGAATTTACTTCGAAGGAACTTTTTGCCGGCACAGGATATTGGGCTAATAAGTTTGGTGTGCAGGTAGGCGGCAAATATTTTGATGCCTTCGGGCTGAGGAATTTCGATCTGCAGGGTGAAATGAACCTTGTACGTCCATATACGTACTCCCATTACGACAGCACTGCTAACTATACAAATTATAACCAACCATTGGCGCATCCTTTAGGTGCTGATTTTATTGAATTTCTTGGAGTGGCAAAGTATCAGCCTGTTAAGAACCTGTACTTATCGCTAAGGGGTATGTACTATGTAAAGGGCACAGATACTGGTAGTTCAAATTACGGCGGAGACATTTTTGCCGATTATGATTCCCGTAACCAGGATTATGGAGTGCGCCTGATAAATGGTGTGAAAGTAAAATGCGCATTACTAAATTTTACCGCATCGTATGAGCTTCGGGAAAACCTTTTTATCGACCTGGGTATCACGCACCGTGAATATGCTTATGAAAGTGGTTTATATCCAACAGAAAAAACTACTTATTTACTCGGTGGGGTAAGACTGAATTTTGTAAAACGAAATTACGATTACTATTGATCGCAATCAGTATATTCTAATACTGTAAAATTCTGTATTTCAAATAATAACAGGATATAATATTGTAATATATAATCTTAAGATTCCTCTTAAAGCAAGTTTCTTAAAACAAGCTTACTTTTGTACCTCTTTAAATGAATATTTATGCAGTTTCTGGATTTTGAAAAGCCTTTGGAAGAGTTGTATGCTCAGATGAACAAGCTAAAGGAGATGTCTGCCAAAAATCAGCAAGTTGATGTTAACCAGGCTATCAAAGAGATTGAAACTACTATAGAAGCAACACGCAGCCAGATATATGATAATCTCACTCCATGGCAGCGGGTTCAGTTGAGCCGCCATCCCGAACGTCCGTACACATTATATTATATAGAAAAAATATTCTCCAACTTTACAGAGCTATATGGCGACCGCCAGGTGAAGGATGATAAAGCTATGGTGGGTGGTATGGTAGAGTTGGACGGTATGCCGGTAATGGTAATAGGCCAGCAGAAAGGTGTAAATACCAAAATGCGCCAGATGCGCAACTTCGGTATGGCTAACCCGGAAGGTTATCGTAAGGCGCTTAGATTAATGAAGATGGCGGAAAAGTTCAACCGCCCGATCATAACCTTTATAGATACGCCTGGGGCATATCCCGGCCTGGAAGCTGAAGAGCGCGGGCAGGGCGAAGCTATTGCAAGGAACCTGTTTGAAATGGTGAACCTGAAAGTGCCCGTTATCTGTGTGATCATTGGTGAAGGTGCATCAGGTGGTGCGTTAGGTATTGGTATCGGCGATCGTGTATATATGTTGGAAAATACATGGTATACGGTTATATCTCC
>Ga0157372_10007755_pt1 | contig 11406 bp, 9 predicted proteins | sample C55metaG_FD_115307 | JGI IMG/M metagenome (GOLD analysis project Ga0157372, IMG submission 115307) | Corn rhizosphere microbial communities from Kellogg Biological Station, Michigan, USA - C5-5 metaG | ecosystem: Host-associated > Plants > Roots > Rhizosphere > Soil | place: USA: Michigan...
TATTTTCTTAGTATCACGTGTGATCGGTTCTGCATTCAGGTTGTACCTGGTAGCGATCGTTTTGCAACGTTTTATTTTCGATGAAATGGGTGTTCCTTTCTGGCTCACAATAGTAATTTGTTTGTTGCTCATTTGGGGTTATACTTTTCGTGGCGGTTTAAAAACAATTATTATTACGGATTCGCTGCAGACTGTCTTTTTGGTCGCTTCCGTTTTTCTATCAATCTATTTTATTTGCAACAGTCTTAATTTTAATCTCGGGCAAGCTTTTCATGCAGTGAAAGACAGCGATTATTCAAAAATGTTTTTCACTGATAATTTTGTTAGCAACAAGTTTCATTTTACCAAACAGTTTATTGGAGGCATTTTCGTAACTATAGGCATGTTCGGCCTTGACCAGGATTTAATGCAAAAAAATCTGAGTTGCAAAAATCTCAAAGATGCGCAGAAAAATATGATGAGTTTCACCTTCATTTTTGTGATCATCAACTTATTTTTCTTAAGTGTTGGTGCGTTGCTTTATATATATGCGCATAGGGAAGGAATTGCGATTCCGATAGATACAGCAACCGGCCAGCCAAGAACAGATTATCTCTTTCCTGAAATTGCATTGAATCATTTTAAAGGAGTTCCCGCGATAGTTTTTATGTTGGGATTAACAGCCGCAACCTTTGCTACGACCGACTCAGGGCTAACGGCATTGACAACTTCTTTCTGTATTGATTTTTTGAATTTCGATAAAAGAAAAAATATTGCTGAAAAAGAAATGGTTCGAAAACGAACGTTTGTTCACATCGCTTTTTCACTTATAATATTGTTTGTAGTTCTTTTATTCAATGCAGTAAATGATGCATCTGTGGTAAGTGCAATTTTCAAAGTAGCAACTTATACATACGGGCCTTTAATCGGATTATTCGCTTTTTCTTTGTTTGCCAAAAAGCGCCAGGTAATGGATAAAGCAACGCCGTACATCGTAATATTGGCTCCAACTTTGTGCTTTTTTATTGATAAATATTCAACTGTTCTTTTCAATGGATATGTCTTTGCAGAGGAGTTGATAATTGTAAACGGCCTTCTTACCTTTATAGGATTGTGGATCATGTCACGGGAAAAAACGACAGAAGAAGTAAATTTATCTTATGCCTGAAGTAATAAGCGATAAAGTAAATGATTATGCAACTGCTTTGTCAGAACCAACGGATGCTCTCTTAAAAGAAATTGAAGAATTTACAATGAACCATCATGAGCATTCTAATATGCTAAGCGGTCCTCTGCAGGGAAAATTGTTGGAAATGCTCAGTAAGATTATCAAGCCGCATCGCATCCTGGAAGTAGGAACATTCGTGGGTTACAGCGCCTTATGTCTTGCAAAAGGTTTACAGCCGGGAGGTGAATTACATACGTTGGAACTCAGAGATGAAGATGCAAACACGGCTCAAAATTATTTTACAAAATCTTCACATAGCGATCAGATAATTTTACACAGGGGAAATGCGTTAGATATTATTCCCACGTTGGATGAAAAATGGGATTTGGCTTTTATTGACGCAGATAAAAGCAACTATCTTAATTATTACGAATTAATTTTGCCGCGGTTAAAAAAAGGCGGCGTGATTTTGGCGGATAATGTACTTTTTCATGGCGAAGTGTTGGAAGAAAAGATCAAAGGAAAAAACGCCATCGCTATCAATGCTTTTAACGAGCATGTGGCAAAAGACGAAAGAGTGCAGCAGGTGATCATCACTTTGAGAGACGGATTGATGATGATCATAAAAAAATAAGTTTTTTAAAAAATTGTTTGTTTACTGATGAACCGGATCCTCATCATTTTATTTTTTTCATTTACATGTTTTTTTAAAACATCTGCTCAATATATGACTCAGCAGGAGTATGTCCGGAAGTACAAAGATCTGGCAATTGAAGAAATGAAAAGAATGGGAGTGCCTGCTGCCATTACACTAGCGCAAGGCCTGTTGGAAACTGAAAACGGAAACAGTGATCTTCTCAAAGAATCCAACAATCATTTTGGAATAAAATGTAAAAGCACATGGACAGCCGAAGTAGTTTATCATGATGACGATGCGCGCGGAGAATGTTTTAGAAAATATAAAACTGCAGAAGATTCTTACCGCGATCATTCCGATTTTTTAAGAGGAAATACGCGTTATGCTTTTTTGTTCAAACTCGATCCCACCGATTATAAAGCCTGGGCTTATGGTTTGAGAAAAGCCGGTTATGCCACCAACCCGCGCTATCCGCAAATTTTGATCAAATATATTGAAGACAATAACCTGGAGCAATATACCGATGAAGCGTTGAATGATGTGCCTCATTTTGATGGAAGTCAATATGCAGGTAATAAAGAAAATGATTCTTCACAGGATATTGTGCAATTAGATCCGGTTCCCGGCCAGCCTGTCAATGTTACTATTAATGGTTCAAAGGCTTTGCGTGTTTCTAAAGGAACTTCGTTATTGGCTATTGCAACAGAAAATAATATTAACCTTGAAAAATTATTGACGATCAACGATCTCGCGAGTGACGGACTTTTGCAAAAAGATCAATTTATTTTTTTGGAGAAAAAACAAAAAGAAGGGCAGCAGGATTTTTGCATAGCAAAAGCAAATGAAACGCTCTATGATATTTCACAGAAGTTTGGAGTGATCCTTGAAAATTTGTACACTTACAATAATCTTACTCCAGATGATTTTATTGTTGCGGGAACAAAAATATATTTGAAACCGGAAGCAGCACTAAAACAAGTGGCCGCATCAGACAACAGGCCAGAAGTGATCCTGGCAAAAAATGATGTGGAAACCGGTCCTCAAAATAATACCATTACTTATACAGTTCAACCAAGAGAAAGCCTTTTTGCAATTTCAAAAAAGTATGGCGTAACGGTGGATGATATCAAAAAATGGAATCATCTTAAAAGCAATAATCTTCAGATCGGGCAGCAGCTGATCATTTCAAAATAATTTATGGCCAATTTAAAAGTTCATGACAAGGAGTTCGTTCCATACATCAGTGCAAACCAAATAGAAGCAGAAGTGGAGCGGGTTGCGGCGGAAATTAATAAAGATTACGCTGGCAAAAAACCGTTGTTCATCGCAATCTTAAATGGTGCTTTTATTTTTGCTGCGGATCTTTTTAAAAAAATAAATGTAGATGCAGAAATTTGTTTTATAAAACTTGCTTCGTATAAAGGTGTGAAGTCCACTGGTAAAGTAATAACAGCGATCGGGCTCGATGCCGAAATTTATAACCGTGATGTTGTTATTATCGAAGACATTGTTGATACAGGAAAAACTCTTTCCCAATTTTTGCCAACATTGGAGCACCAACATCCTGCGTCGTTAAAAATAGCGGCGCTTCTCCACAAGCCTTCAGCAACTGTTCACGAAATTAAAATCGATTATCTGGGCTTTACAATTCCTGATAAATTTGTGCTTGGATATGGTTTGGATTATGATGGTCTTGGAAGAAATATAAAGGAGATCTATCAGTTGGTGTAAATTTCGGTTAAGAAGTTTGGTGCCTGTTTTGTAAAAAGGCTTTATCTTTCTGAAATCTATTTCATGAAAAAGCTGGTTACCATATTTGCTGCCCTCCTTTTTGTTCAACAGACGTTTGCTCAATATTACATCCGGGGAGAAGTGCGTGATGAAAAAGGTAATGCATTGCAGAATGTAAAGATCTACATGCCCGAAACTAATTCTCTCTATTCCAGCGGAGTGACAGGCGGTTTTGGAATTCCTACTACTCATAAAACCGATTCATTGATCTTTAGTCTTGATGGTTATGTTTCTCAAAATCTGCGAATTAAAACGAGCGATTATCAGCAGATAATTTTAAAAGTAATTCCATTAGGATCCCAGGCGAATAAAGTAAAATTAGTTTCCCTTACTACCGGTTCAAACGGAAATATTTTTCCGCTCTCTTATTATGAAAATGAAAGCTATAGCAACCTTGCGGAGAATGATTTTATAAAAGCAACTGCTAAAACACGCACCGAGTTTTCAATGCGAATTGATAAAGCTTCTTACAGCAACGTTCGCCGTTTTATCAACCAGGGAACAGAAGTTCCGGTGGATGCAGTGAGGATTGATGAGATGCTCAACTATTTTAATTTTAATTATGAAGAGCCGGGAAATGATAGCGTTTTTAGGGTAACGTCTCACATTTCTGATTGTCCATGGAACGATAAGCACCGATTATTATTTTTAGATTTATCTGCCCGCAAATTAAATCTTGATCACGTTCCTCCTTCCAACCTCGTTTTCCTGATTGACGTTTCCGGAAGCATGGACATGCCCAACAGGTTGCCACTTTTAAAACAGGCATTTCAGCTCCTGGTAAAAAATTTGAGAAAGCAGGATACGGTTTCCATTGTAACTTATGGTGGTTCGGTTGGAATTTGGCTCGAACCTACGGGCGGCGCACACAAACAAAGAATCATTAAATCAATTGAAGCGCTGAATGCATCAGGAGATACACCCGGAGAAGCGGCCATCAGAACGGCTTATAAACTTGCAGAACATACTTTTATTAAAGGCGGAAACAATAGGATCATTTTAGCCACCGACGGCGATTTTAATGTAGGCCAAAACAGTGAAGCTGATCTTGAAGATATGATTTCGAAAGAAAAACAATCAGGCGTGTATCTTACTTGTCTTGGCGTAGGAATGGGAAATTATAAAGATTCAAAAATTGAAGTCTTATCTAAAAAAGGAAATGGTAATTTCGCTTATATCGATGATTTGAGGGAAGCTGAAAAAGTGTTGGTTACGGAGTTTACACAAACGCTCTATTCCGTTGCCAGCAATGTGTATGTCAATGCGAAATTCGATTCTGCTTTCATAAATGAATACAGGCTGATCGGTTACGATAACAAAAAAAATGTTATCGCCACAAGAAATTATGATCTTGAAGGAGGCGAAATTGGCTCTGGTTCGGGAAATACCATCATATTTGAAATTCTTCCGACAAAACTCGATTCAATATCTGGTAAGCCAACAAATATTGCCAATTTTCAAATTCATTACCGTATTCCAAATGACAGCATTGAAAAAGTGATTGAATATCCGTGCCCGGATAATTATGTTTCCTTCGATTCATTAAACAGAGACCTCAGGTTTGCAACTGCAGTTGCCATGTTTGGTTTGAAATTAAGAGAGTCAAAATATTTTCCTCCGGACTTTGATTGGAAGATCATAAGAAATATTGCTGTCAACGCACAGTCGCCGGACAATTTTCTTGAGACTGAATTCCTTGAATCAGTTGATAAAGCACAAGGCCTTTATTCTGATAAAAAGAAGAGAGGTTTTTGGAGAAAAAATAAAAACTGAGCGTGGAAATACTTTTCAATAAATTAATATCTGAAATATTTTTAAAGTAAATCTTTTGGTTGCAATTTTGCAGCATATTTGAATATTTTAAACTAAAATTATTTCAGTTATGAAAATCATTCCTTTTTTACTTAAAGAACTCGAGCAGGAAGCGAAGACAACGCGCAAATTTTTTAAATTGGTACCAGAGGATAAATTTACCTGGAAACCGCATGAAAAAAGTATGGAGATGAAACGGCTTTGTGTTCATATTGCAGAACTGCCAACATGGATTGATCTTGCAATAAATACGGATGGGATTAACTTTGCGACCGGTGATTATAAACCAACTGAAATAAGCAGCAGCAAAGATTTGATAAATCTTTTAGATCAGTCAGAAAAAAAAGCAATTGCTGCGTTGGAAAGTGTAAAAGATGAGGATGAGTTTCTTAAAACATGGACACTAAAAAATGGTGACACACTTTTGCAGGCGATGACCAAATACGAAGCGATCCGTCATTCTTATAGTCAAACCACACATCATCGTGCACAGCTTGGTGTTTATTTGCGGTTATTGAATATACCAATTCCGGGCAGCTACGGCCCAAGTGCTGATGAACCAAATTTTTAGCGTAAATAATTACAGTTGCAGGTAAACATTTCCAGCAGTTTCTGTAAGCGGAAATGTTTTTATGTTTTGTTTTGCCGGCCCCGACTTTACTTCCCCGGTAACTACATGGAACTGAGAACCATGCCATGGGCATTGGACGGTGCTGCAAATAATTGCGCCACCGGCCAATGACCCGCCTCTGTGTGTGCAATGATCTTCAAAAGCCACGTAGCCGTTTTCTGTTTTGCCGATCACAATTCTTTGATTTCCTACGTGCAACAATTTCATTTGATTGAGTTTTAGTTCATCCAGGGCAGCCACTTTCATTTTTTCTTTTGAAGGATCTAAATACTCTTCCTTCCATTTTCCTGCTTCTGCATAGCGTGGATCTACTGCAATTTGGTTGCGGTAAATGAGTGTTGATCCCAACCAGCCTGTAATACCGATTATTATAACGCCCGCGCCTTCTAAAATAATAATGAGTATGTCATTGCCACTTCCATTTGTGCGAATAATAAGTGCGATTGTAAAGAGTACAAGTTGAGAAACATTAAGTAGCCCATGTTTTGCACCTCTTTTTTTTGCTGAACTCTTAGGGGGAATGGTATATAAATAATCAATGAAACCCGGAATGGCAGCGAGTATTCCCATCACTATTCCCGCTACTTCAAGATAATAAGCAGTTATCCAAAAATTGGCATTACCTGAAAATGCCTGGATAAGATCACTTACGAAAGCCCCGATAAGAAAGGCAATAGGAAAAGAAACGAGTATCGGGTGAAGAGGATGACTTTTAATACTTGCTTTGCTACGCATAATATTTTTTATGAATTTCACTACAATAATCTTTCCATTTCCGCGGAGACTTTTTATGACATAAATCAGTGTACGACAAAAAAAATATTGATGGGTGTTGTAATTGGTTATCTTTTAAAGAAGTTTTTTTTTACAACAGGAGTATAAAAGCAAAATATTGCACTTCATCCATTGGGGCAACTTGTAGAGTAAAGGTTCGTGAACAAGATTGTGAAAATTATGCGACGCCGACAAATTATCTTGTCGCGACAGTTGTTGCGGCAAACTTGGAAATAAATACATTCACGGCACAAAAACAGGTATACTACGCGGCTGCTACAATTAAATAATTCATTCTTTGACTTTAATCGTTCCACTCCAAATGACAATTCCGTTAATATCAAAAAAAATACAATTAATTCCAGGGGCGATTCGAAAAGAAAAAATCAGCTATTTGTTTGTTTACTATAAACTAAACTTACAAATGTTGAAGCATCTTATTTCCAAAATTTACATAGTCAGCATTGCCGGCTTCCTTCGCCAGTTCGATTGTCTTCTTCGCAGTTTCTCTTGCACCGGCTTTGTCACCCATTGCCTCCTGAATTCTCGCCTTTTGCAAAAACATAAAATAAGCTTTTGGATTTTCTTCTGTTGCCTTATTAATATTTTCAAGAGCTTTTGCATAATCTTTATCGTAGTCATAATAAAAATTAGCAGCCTGGTAATAAGGAGGTTTATCGCCGTGCAAAGCCGTTTCAATTTGTGTGCGAATGCGTCCTTTAATGTCGGTTGTAATCGGAACGGTTACATCGGTGTTTGCCCATTTTAGATGCAGATTGCAGCTTTCATTTTTAAGGTCGCTAAACTGCATAGTGAAAGTTTCAATTTTTTCTTTGTGCAAAACCACAGGAGCTTTATAATGAAATAAATCATCATTGGCTGAAAAACCTTCCTGCCCCGGATAAGCCTCACCTTTGCTGAAAATCACATCCCATTGATCTTTTCCAGGAATCGTATAGATTACATAGGATCCGCTATCAAGCGTATTTCCTCCTACAGAAACCTTATCAGTGAAATGAATTTTGGTGGCTGCATTCGCGCCAGTCCTCCATGGTTTGCCTAAAGGAACCAGTTCTGAATTTTGACCAAAAGCTTGTCTGCCTTTGATGCCCGGCCGGCTATAAGTTAACTCAATTTTCCCCAGACCAAAATCTTGTATAATGGTTTGCGTGGGACTTGGAGCAGGCATATTTACCTGTGCATTTACAGGCATATAAAAGGCTGAGAAAGCAAGAGCAATTATTAAAGACTTTTTCATATTTAATGTTTTGTACAAACTTAAACATATAATTATTATTATTTTTTATTTGAAGAGTACAATTTTTTTCAAACTCATACGGCACAGCAATTGCTTTTAATCTTAAAAAAAATATGAAAGAGCTTGTACAGAAATTGATGAAAGTGTTAACCGAAAAAAAGCTTACACTTGCTTTTGCAGAAAGTGTGACCTGTGGCCTTGCTACACATGAATTAAATATTACACCGGGAACTTCTGAAACTTTAATGGGTGGTGTAATTTCTTATAATGAAAATGTAAAAACCAATTTGCTGAAAGTTGATGCAGAACTGATAAAGAAGTATACTGCCGAATCGCAGGAGGTAACAGATGCAATGGCGCAAAATCTTCCACAATTAATTGATGCTGATATTTATGTTGCGATAACAGGGCTCAATGCCGATGGAGGAAGTGAAACACCGGAGAAACCGGTTGGTACTGTTTTCTTCTCCCTGTTATTCAATGGGAAACTAACGAGCAAAAGAAAAGTTTTTAAAGGTTCACCAATGCAAATAACCAAAGAGGCCTGTAAGGAAGCTTATATGTTAATTCTTGAAACTATCGGCGAATAATGGCATGATATTGTATTTCTTCTCATTATTATTCACCTTAAAAAAAATTACCATGGAAAATAATGAAAAAGTAATTGATGCTTTAAACGATTTGGTAAAAATAAATAATGACCGGATCGAAGGTTATGAAAAAGCAATCGAAGATTCAAAATCCGACCCGGAATATGATTCTTTATTTAGAGAAATGATCGATCAAAGCAGGAAATATAAAGAACAACTCATTAACGAGATCAACACAATTGGCGGGAAGGCAGACAGGAACAGCAACACAGGCTCGGGTAAGGTATATCATGTGTGGATGGATTTAAAATCGAGTTTGCAGGGTAAATCTGCTAAATCCGCTCTTCAACTTTCTGAATTTGGGGAAGATGCTGCGCAAAAAGCTTATGCCGAGGCACTTAAAACAGATGATCTTCCGGCTTCAACCCGTGATTTGATCCTAAATCAGAAAGAGCATTTGAAAACCTCTCATGATACAATTAAGCGTAAAAGAGATCTGCAGGAAGCGCATTAATAATGTAAGTTTCCGCAATAAAAAAACCGTCTTTTTGGGACGGTTTTTTTATTGTCAAAACAAAAATCACTGAAATTTATACGGTTACTGTATCTTTTGGAATTACTTCATTTCTGAAAACTACCATTCCGTCAAAAACATCTACCAATACCGGTTTCGTCTTGTCAATCGTTCCACTTAGCAATTTTTTACTCAGTTGATTCACGATCTGTTTTTGGATCAGCCTCTTTAAAGGTCGCGCACCAAACTGCGGATCAAATCCATTTTCTGCAAGATAATCAAGCGCATAATCGGTAAACTCAAGGATAACGCCGCTTTTAGCCAACTGTTCTTTAAGATCATTCAATTGAATCCTGATAATTTCTTTAATGTCGTCTATCATTAACGGCTGGAACATAATCACTTCATCAATCCTGTTCAAAAATTCCGGCCTTATTGTTTGACGCAACAAATCCATTACCTGCCGTTTGGTATTTTCTACTACTTCTTCTTTATTTCCCGGATTCACATTTTCAAAGGCAGTTTGTATCAACTGGCTACCCATGTTGCTGGTCATAATGATGATCGTATTTTTAAAATTCACCACCCGTCCTTTATTGTCTGTAAGACGCCCATCATCCAACACCTGCAACAAAATGTTGAAAACATCAGGATGTGCTTTTTCAATTTCGTCCAAAAGAATCACACTGTAAGGTTTGCGTCTAACCGCTTCCGTTAGTTGGCCACCTTCTTCATATCCAACGTATCCCGGAGGCGCACCTACCAGCCTGCTTACAGAATGTTTTTCCTGGTACTCGCTCATATCTATCCTTGTCATCATGCTATCATCATCAAATAAATATTGAGCCAATGCTTTCGCCAATTCTGTTTTACCCACACCGGTTGTGCCGAGGAAAATAAATGAACCAATAGGTTTCCGGGGATCATGCAAACCAGCGCTGCTTCTGCGAACTGCGTCTGCTACGGCTTCTATTGCTTCATCCTGGCCGATCACTCTTTTATGTAATTCATCTTCAAGATTTAATAATTTATCTTTTTCACTTTGCAGCATTTTATTCACCGGAATTCCTGTTGATTTCGCTACACTTTCTGCAATATCTTCTGCGTCTACTTCTTCTTTTAATAAGCGTTTTTCGTTGATCTCCTCCAATTCAACGGTGTATTGCGCGATTAATTTTTCCTGCGTCTGCAACTTACCATATCGGATTTCAGCCACCTTTCCATAATCGCCTTCACGTTCTGCTTTTTCAGCTGCCATGCGTAAATTTTCCATTTCCGCTTTCGCATTCTGCACTTTTTCTACCAGTTCTTTTTCCTGTTGCCATTTCGCCTTGAACGTATCACGCTCTACTGAAAGATTAGAAATTTCAGTATTCAATTCTTTTAATTTTGCTTCATCTTTTTCTCTTTTGATAGCTTCTCTTTCAATTTCCAATTGACGAATTTGGCGTTCAAGATCATCGAGGCCTTCAGGCATTGAATTCATCTCCAGTCTAAGCTTGGCTGCACTTTCATCGATAAGGTCGATTGCTTTGTCAGGCAAAAAACGATCAGTGATGTATCGGTTGGATAATTCAACCGCTGCAATGATCGCTTCATCTTTTATCCGTACGTGATGGTGTGTTTCATAGCGGTCTTTCAAACCTCGTAAAATAGAGATGGCATCTTCAACACTTGGTTCATCGACCATGACTTTTTGGAACCTTCTTTCCAGCGCTTTATCTTTTTCGAAAAATTTTTGATACTCATTCAAAGTGGTTGCTCCAATTGCTCTAAGTTCTCCGCGAGCCAAAGCTGGTTTTAAAATATTAGCTGCGTCCATCGCGCCTTCTCCGCCACCGGCTCCAACCAGAGTATGAATTTCATCAATGAACAAAACAATTTCTCCATCACTTTCTCCCACTTCTTTGATCACTGATTTTAATCTTTCTTCAAATTCGCCTTTATATTTCGCACCTGCAATCATAAAGCCCATATCTAGCGCGTAAATTATTTTTGATTTCAAATTTTCCGGTACATCACCACTGATGATCCTTATCGCCAAACCCTCTACTATGGCTGTTTTGCCCACACCAGGTTCCCCTACAAGAATCGGATTATTTTTAGTCCTTCTTGATAAAATATGAAGCGTTCTTCTTATTTCTTCATCACGCCCAATAACCGGATCCAGTTTATTACTCCTTGCTAACTCATTTAAGTTTTTAGCGTATTTATTAAGGGCGTTAAACTGTGTTTCAGAAGTTTGGGAAGAA
>Ga0157372_10007757_pt1 | contig 11401 bp, 11 predicted proteins | sample C55metaG_FD_115307 | JGI IMG/M metagenome (GOLD analysis project Ga0157372, IMG submission 115307) | Corn rhizosphere microbial communities from Kellogg Biological Station, Michigan, USA - C5-5 metaG | ecosystem: Host-associated > Plants > Roots > Rhizosphere > Soil | place: USA: Michigan...
CAGCAGGCGCAGCTGCCTGCCGCGCACCAGCGCCGCGCTGGTCACCATCTCGGTATACAGCCGCGCCCGCGGCGTCAGCAGCCGATGGAAGTAGCGGCAGTGCCGGTCGGTCCAGTCCATCATTGGGGCCACGCAGACACGCCAATCGCTCAAATCTAGCGATTTTTGGCTATGTAGCTGGCTTTTCTGGACATCTGGAGCGGTCGCGTTTTCGGGCATTTTCGGCAATTTTCGACTGTTTTGAGTGCTACGGTGCTACAATAATTGCTACACAACCAGCAATGTAGCACTTCCATATGGGCACTATCGTGCAGCGCCGTCGAAGCAACGGCTCAATAGGGTACACCGCGCAAATCAGGCTCAAGCGCGATGGCGTCCTGGTGCATACCGAGGCTCAGACCTTCGGAAAGAAAGCGCTCGCTACGGAGTGGCTGCGACGGCGCGAATCAGAACTCGATCAGCAGCGCGCCCGAGGCGAGCCATTGGGCGTGCGCCATACGTTGAAAGAACTCATCGACTGGTACATCGCCGAGGTCAAAGTCTCCGCGAACTGGGGCAGGACCAAGGAAGCCGATCTCAACCGCCTACGTGGCTATCCCATCTCAGCGAAGAGAGCCGCCAACCTATCGGTCGCGGACTACCTGCAACATGCCGCCGAAAGGCGCGATGAAGGCGCCGGTCCAGCCACCGTGGGAAACGACTTCATCTGGATTGGCCAGATATTGAAGTCGGCACGATCTGCAGTCGGCATCCCCGTAGACCTCACCAAGCTCGACGATGCCCGTCATGAACTTCGCAGCCGGAAGGTGATCCAGAAATCGAAGCAGCGCGATCGACGCGTCAGCGCCGCCGAGGAAGAGAAACTCCTGGGGCATTTCCGAGCGCGCGACAGCCGCGCTGACATCCCTATGGCCGACATAGTGCAATTCGCCCTCGCCTCCGCACGACGGCAAGAGGAGATCACACGCATGCGTCGTCAAGACCTCGTGCCGGAAAAGGGTATCGCCTGGCTCGACGATGTGAAGCACCCCCGGCAGAAAATCGGAAATCGCCGCAGCTTTCGCATGCCGCCCGCAGCCTGGGAGATCATTCATCGCCAGCCCGCGGATAACGACCTCGTTTTTCCCTACAACCCCAAGTCGATCGGCGCAGCCTTCACGCGCGCCTGCAAGCTACTCGGGATTAAAGATCTGCGGTTTCACGACTTGCGTCACGAGGCAACGTCGCGTTTGTTCGAGCGTGGGCACAGCATCCAAGAAGTGGCTCAGTTCACGCTGCACGAATCTTGGGCCACGCTCAAGCGCTATACCCATCTAAAACCGGAAGACGTGCCGGACCGGTAAACCGCCGATATCTCGGCTTGGCTCGGCTTGCTGTCGCAGCCAGGTCGCGCTTGAACCCTCGAACAAGGAACCCGGATGCAATATCAGATCAAGGCCGTCGCATTTGACGCATTCGGCACCCTCGTCGAGATACACGACAAACGACGCCCCTACGCCAGGTTGGCGAAGGCTGCAGCGCAGCCGCTGGCAAGATCACCCATGTGCGAACCGATCGACCTGGACGCAATGGCCCACCTCTGCGGCTTGACTCTTGACGCTAGCGAGATGGCTACCCTCCATGCCGACCTGGAAGCAGAGCTCGCATCTACCCAGCCCTATCCAGAGGCACGAGAGGTTCTGGAAGAGCTCAAGAGACTTGGCCTCCGCACTGCCGTCGCCTCGAACCTCGCCCTCCCCTACGCTCACCCGATTGAGGACAAGCTAGGCCACCTATTGGACGTCTCATGCATGTCTTTCGAGGTTGGGTTCGTCAAGCCAGATAGCGGCTTTTACGCTGCTCTATGCCGGCGCCTTAACCTCCTTCCCGAAGAGGTACTCATGATCGGCGATACGTGGCGTTGCGACTATAAGGGCGCGACCGGCTCCGGCCTGCACGCCGTGCACCTCGATCGACAGGGAAAGGCCACAGCAGACCAGTGCGACGTCTCTACGACCAGCCTCCTCGGCGTCCTATCTTGCTTAAAACGGAAGTAGACATTTCGAACCCAACTGCGAGGAGCGCAGCGCTCCACTTGAGGGCGCGCTCGCACTCACATCGCCGCTACATCCGCCCGGCCTCGTGCAGACGGCGTGCGTGCTCCAACCCCACTCTCCGTCGACGACATCGCCATCCGCTTCACGGCCCGCGGTCCATGGAAGAAGCGTCTGCCTCAGCTACTCGACATGCTCGTCGCGCTGGGCCGCGCCCGCGAGCAAGATGGACGCTATGTCAGTTAATGGCTACTTGCATACCTGTTCCGCCGATAGCACCAGATAGATTGCTGGTCAGGAGAAGATTGGTTCGTGGCATGCAACGCTATCCGCGCGTTGTCTGGAACCACAGTCTCTACACCGGATATTGGATGGAGATGGACATGAACAACCGCTACTCACGCTGCAGCCGTTAATTCCAAGAATGCGTGATGCAAATTGATCAACGACAAAGGTTTCGGCCGCACATGTTGGCTAGTCCAAGTCGGATCTTCGAGATAAAGCGCCGTTTGTTCAAGCGAATCTACCCCCCTTGATGTGCGAGTCAGGTAGGCATTGACACCATCTGCGGATTCTTCCGACGTGCCAGAAAGCACGTAGCCAACCATAAAGCCTACCGAATGGTTCTCCCCGTATTTTCCGCTGGCGAACCTATCAATACCCTCGACCACGTATTCGCGACACAAATGGGTATCCGACCCAGCAATCCGCTTGCATTCGATGATCGCGTGAGGGTCATGCTCTTCCGTCCTCAAGAAGACCTCGATCAACATCAGCGGGATATCGGTTCGTCCATCCGGCAGCAACACGCCTCTGCTGGAACGTGATTCCGTGCCGGGCAGCACAATTAACGTCTTTCTCCACGGACATTTTTTCGACTTTAACTCGCCGCGCATTCCATCGCGCAAGCGTTCTGTCATTGGGACCTCACCGGCCTGAGCGTTGACATCGTCGTACTCACAGGCTTGGCGCCATCCTGCAGTCAACGTGCGGAGAATCGCAGCAACGACCTCCGGTGCCAGTTCGATAAATTCTCTGCCCAGAGGACCGGGGTTCTCATAAGGAATCCTCAAATGCGGCTCCCAGCGAAACTTTCTGCGACCACGGCGTCGGCATCTTCCAAAGCCGCAATGCCCATCCAATACCGGCGGGCCGCTGGCTTGATGATCACAACTTCGTTGCGTCCATGGATGCGCAACTCGCGCTCAGCACTGAGTGCGGTCGCAATCTTTACCTTCATTCGCTTGCCGATCCGGGCGAGCACGTCATTCAGCTCTCCCTGCGGTGTTACCAGTTCAACGCTGGCGCTACCCGAGCCTTCTTCGAGAACAAAGCGTACAACCCGGAGAGGTGCGCCTAACGGGAGATCGAAAATCTCAGCACGCATGTGCCGCTTATCCCGTGCCGAAAGCCAGCCACTGATTACGCCAAGAAAGACATCGGCATATCGAGAAACATCAGAACACGCGGCGGCGCTAACCGAAAACTCCCGTCCAGCCTTCCATTGCCAACTTGCACGGAACAGCCCATCGCGGACGACCACCCGATCAGCATCGTCGAGGTCATAGAGGTCAAAAACAGCTTCGTCCAGCGCGGTGAGTACTTCAGGCATGGCAGTCTGATGCTGAAGCGCTTTTTCGATCCGCAGCAGCCGCCGACCGGCATCCGACTTGACTGCCGATTTAAGTTCGGGGATCGGCAGAAGAGCGACATCGTGCTGCAGTAACCGCCTTTTCCAGATGCCAAACTCCGAAGCCGCCATCAGGAAGAACCAGGATGCTAGCGACGAACTCAAGATCCCAGCGAGCAGGTGAGCCGACTGGTGATGAGCCGCCGGCATCGCGGCACCGAAGTATGCGTTGGTGAAAACCAAATCACGATCCGCCACTGCGACAATCGCACGGGGCCCTGCACTCAGCGTTTCCTTGACGATGAGGATAGGAGCGCGATAGATGTTTCGAGACCGCGGCCATTGCGCCTTGGGAAGCTTGAAGAAGGAAAGATCATTAGGTATCTGAAACGGTCGAATATCGTCAGCCTGCAACAACTCCAAACCTTTCAATTCACGAGCATCTCGCGTCTGATTGGCAGGTAGCCCGTGAATCAGACCGACATTCATCTCAGTATCCAACTTGGCGAACTGATCTCCTAGGCTAGCGTGGGTGGAGGTCAGCGAATCAAGCAACGCAATATCTCGCCTGTGTCCAATTGCCGCCGCTTTCAACTTCATTGGCCGCGCTTCAATATCGCGCATCGAAAGTTGAATGATATCGCTTGGAGCAACTTCAAACGAATGCGTTCTGGTGCCGCTCGCGGTCCAAGGAATTTGCACTACAGTGACCCGATCTTTCCGCTGCTTCGGTCGATGACGTGCAAACAGCACGACGGCTGGCATAGTGGCCGTCGCAAAGAGCCAATTACACAGATTTGCCAAGTTGACCAACGTGATAGGCGCAAGCGTCCGCATGACATGCTGAGCCGCAGCTATGCCGGTGCCGCTCCGGCTAAAGAATGGCATCGCGCTGAGAATGACGCCGAAGCGCGTCTTCTCGTGCGAGAACTCAGCTGCACGAAGCACAAAGTCGAGGCCTTCACCGCGTGGTTGCGCAGGTACGCCTGCCGACCGCGTCTTGCGCCGTGCCTCTGTTCCCGTCTGGCCCTTGAAGCTCCATGGCGGGTTGCCAACGATGAGGTCGAATTGCTTCAAACCTGCTGACGTGGTCAGCACTGTTTTACCGTCTTCGCTCTGCTCGACGGTTCGTGCATCGCCAACGAGTAAGGTCTTTCCAATTAACGGCTGGAATTTCAAAGAATGCGGGGGTTGCGGATCTGGGTCCAATTCAAGAGCTGCCAAGTAGAGGCTGAACGCCGCGACGCGAACCGCGGCCTCGCTGATATCTACGCCGTAGACCTGTTCGTAAAGAGTCGTACGGATCAGTTCGCGTGTCAGTGGCTGGCCGTCCGCACGCAGGTACACCAGGCGCCGCAACGCTTCTACGAGAAAGACACCCGAGCCACACGTCAAATCCAGCACCGATTCGCGACCCGTCAGCCCATCCATGACTTCATCGAGCACGAGCGACACTACGGATAACCGCGTGTAGTGCACGCCGTTTCGCAGTGCCTCCGTCGAACCCCGGGCGTCCACGCGCGGCTCCGCGTGCGCGAACTGCTCATAGATCGAACTGATGAGTTCGACTGGAATCACGTCGAACTGGTACGGAAAGAAACTCTGCTGTCCGCTTTCGGGATCGACAGCTTCAAGGAACTCAGCCACACGCACCAGGTGATGGGCCGCTGGCGTTGTCTTGACGGATGACGGCGGGAACATATCGCCGTTGAATGTCTGAGCAAGCCAAGTGAAGAGCCGTCCGGTCGATACACGATCGCGCAAGATTGAAGGCAGTACGGTATGCCCGCACAGCCTTTGTAAGCGCGACACACTCACGATTCCACGGTCGATTAGGTACTGGGTAAAGATCACCCGCCCGATCAAGGCCTGCGCGGTGCCACGAGTGAGATTGCCAGCGACCAGATCTCGTTCGAGGAACGACAAATCCGACAGGAGTTTTTGATCGACGCTGGATTTGCGGTCGACCACGGGCGCACGAGCCCAGAACTGGCCCGTCTCAATAGCAAGCCTGCCGGCAAACGCATCCAACTCGTGCAACGATGCGTCGATGCCTTCAAAACGGCGGATCAGGTGTTTTTGGGCATCCCCTTCCTTCACCGGTGCACCGAAGCCGTTGTAAAGATCGATGCGCTCGGGTGAGATCACCCAGAGCAACGGCGAAAACCCCTCGTTCCAGACTTCGCGGCGCCACCGGCTGACCAGATCATCGGTTGGCGTTGTCTGCTCGAACTTGAAATAGACCGTCAGTGACGATGGACTGCGCCACAGGGCGTCCGGCACAAATGCACGGCCGCGACGCAGGCTTTGCGCCTCCTGGCCAAGATGCAGTCCGACCACAGGCTGCCCATCCGGGAAGTACCCTGTGGCCGCCAGAACCTCATGGAGCGTTACAGCACTCACGCCTTGCTCCGCACGGCTTCAAGCGAGAATGGCAACACGGTCTGCCGAGAAATGGGCGCTGCCGGCAGCACATGCTGCTGGATTTTTTCGACGTAGGGTGCCAGCGGAATCCCGATCGCCGGCTGATTGAGCACTCGACTGATACCGTCTGGCCCTGCTTCTCGCAGGATCGCTTCGTTCGGCGTGATGTAGGCGACCATGCCCTCTAGCGAGGAGGGGCCTCCACTGGCCAGCAATGCGAACAGGGCATCAACCCCCGAACTCACAGCGGCGATGTGAACGCCAAACGACTTGACCAACTCGTTCGTTACAGCCAGTCCCACTAGATCAGTGAAACTGAATCGGGCAGCCTTCCCCGTTTTCGAAGACAGATAAGGGATGGTCTTACGCCAATGGCGCACGGTCTCGGCGGACACGCCCGCGAGAGTGCGGGTCTGATCTTGCGTAAACTGGATGGCGGTGATCTCGGCCATTCTTGTTGCCAGCAACAGGAAACTGAGGAAGTTTTGCACTTAATTTGGCTGTCCGCAACGGGTACGGGCACGGTGAGCTTAAGTGCACGCCGATTCGCGCCAGGCGAGCGGCTACCCCGCAATCGAGCTGAGCGCGGTCAACCCCCGCCGTTTTGCAGCGCGAAAGGTATGTCGCGCGTGAGCTTGGGCTACCTCTCATTTGCGGTCGGAGGCTACGCGTACCGGAAGCTGGTCAAGTTCGACCGGTGGCCTGATCGAAATGCAGCGGCAAACACAGGCGAAATTTGCGGAGCCCGCAAATTTGAGCCGCCAGCCACGGCGCATCTTCTGTAGAAGAATCTTCTACGCAGCGGCGCAATTGCACTACAAGGAAATACCAATGGCTTCAAACGCATAGACGCGATTCCAGACATCGTCTTCTACACTCCTTTATGTTCCACTACCAAAATCGGCTAGCGACAAATTTGCGGAGCCCGCAAATTTGTCGCGCACTATCTAGAATTCCGAGAATGATGCAGAAGGCCGACGATCAAGTTCTGGAAGGTCGCCAAAACTCCCATCGAGTCGAGTCTGTAGTTCGCTCGGCACGAGCGACCCAAGAGCAAATCCGCCGCTGCCGCAGTGAAAAAGATGGCGCTCATATCGCAGCAATATCAGGTGGCGCTACCGGTCGCATTCACTCTCCGCCAATCGGTCGTAGCCTGCTTCTTCCGCTCATCAAGAAAGGCTGCGAGCAGTGCCGCGTCGACGAGCCATGGGGACTTTTGGCTACCCACCCGGTAGGCAGGAATCGGAAGTGCAGCACGGCTCGCTCTTTTTGCAGCCTCCTCCGGAGTCATACCGAACATGCTGGCGCATCGGACAAGAGGTATCTGTGCGGTGCCGTACTCGGCCATGAGTAGAAAGAGCGTGTTCACATCGTTTCCCTCTCAGCCGGTGACAACCTCAGATACAGCGCGATCTTGTCTATTTCGGTCTTGGCGACCGAGCTGCGCACTGGTGGATCCGAGCGGGTTATGGGACCAACCGGTCCTGATCGGGGATTCTTGACGATCGTCCGCGAGCCTTGACCGGTAGCCTTGGGCACGAACAGGCCACTTCGGGCTGCTTTCACTAGGCCGTGCATGTACTGGACTGGACCTTCTGTAACCTTCCCGTTCGCTACCTTTTCCCCGAGCTCGCTCAGGAGCTGTTGCGAGAGAGTCCGATCCAGGTTACTCAGGAGATGTAACAATGGGGCCCGGTCAGAAATTGCGATGGCGGCAGGCCACCGCAGATCAGGAAGTGAGTCTTCTGGCTCGACGGTAGTTGTAGTTGTATTGATAGGGATAGAGTTAGTGTTAGCGCGCCCCCTATCGATAGGGTATCTATCGGGTATCGATACCGACCCCCAACCCGGGAGAGATGCCAAGAAATCTCCTACCAGAGCTTGCAGATTGCCCGCTTTGGAGTCATTGGGAAGTCGGGACAGAAGGTCTAGCCCAAACCCTACAAGCCACCTCTCGGGAATATCCGATATCTCGCGAAAAGTGCGTCCACGGAGAGTTGATGCTACCGCCATGGTCGCCGAATGATGATCCCACCAGGTCTTCACCCAGACCATACCGGTACACTCGTCGAAATCTGCGAGCGAGGAATCGACGAGGCGCCGAAGTACGTTCGTAAACTGGGTACCAAGGTCCCAACCAATCTCCGAAGCAGCCACGCGGGCAACTATGGGATAAACCCCGACAATATTGCTGAACGGCGACGTTAATAAATAGACGTTCAATGACCGGTCCTCCATTGTGCAGTTGGCGAGGCGAACCGACCTCCATAGCTCTGTGTCATTGACGGTGCGCTGCCGACTCATTCGACTGCTTCCAAAGTGGATCCAGTCAAAATATGGGCAATCGACTCGGTATTAAAATAAATACGGCCTCCAAGCCGAACTCGCGCCAAGCGCAACGCGTCAAATTCGACCGATTCGTTGCGACGCATCGATATTCGAAGACCCCCGCAGCTTCGCTTGAGGACCAAAGCTAGCTGCGCGTAAGTCATTAGCGGACCGAATTGGTCCACCAAAATGTCACGGGTACTCACATCTATCTCCCTTGGTGCTCAAACTACGCCCTGACAAGGAAGATAAACCTCAAGATCAAAAAGTACACAACTATCTCCAACCTGCTTTTTTCTCCCAAAAATCTTATTTTGGGGCCCAAAATATTAGTTTTGGGCGAGGCCGAGATGCTTCGGCTTATACAATATTGACGTCGTCTTTTTTCCTTTATTTACAAAGGATCATCTCATCGATTGACCAGCTTAATTGGGCAGTTGTTATACGAAATGGTCGGAATGAGAAAATAAACCCAAACTGAACGACGCAAGCACCTCAAGCTTGGCTTGGGTAACATCTAGAACGACGGAGCAAGAGCAGGAAGAGGGGGGACAATGTCCAGAAAGAGAGACTTCACCGTGAGTATGGTGGGTTCGACGTCATACACCTTGGCATACCCCGCTGAAGAGGAACTCTCGGGGCTTACTTCGATCCTAGGGCTCCCACGAAGAGGCCTCAGCTTACCGAGAACCAGATCTTCTCGACTCTCAAGCAAGCTGACGCAGTTGCTGCGAAGAGGGGCGAGTGCTGAGAGATCAGCATTAGCCGTGTCGGCCTACCATCCATGGTGGTCAAGACCATGGCGTACCGCAGATGCTGCTCGCGAACAACCGTCCAGCACACCTTGCGACAACCTATGATGCTATGTCGATCGATGAGAGGCAGTCGGGTTTCCATCTCTGCTGGCCATCAACGCTTGTCGGCGGCTAAAAGGTAGCCTACTGTCCGTCGATACCATTTCAGGTGGCGCTCGCACCGGCGCCTCCCGCCACACTCAGCCTTTGAAGGACGTCGTTATGAATGATTCAAGTTGGACCGATGTTGTAAAGGCGATCGTCGGCGAACACTGGACGAATCAGGAGTCTGCAGTTTTGCTGAGCCGCCTTCCCGCTCTTCTAAAACAGCGCGGCGTAGAGCCGCAGGACTTTCTCAAAGGTAGGAAACTCGCGCAGGCGCTTGAGGAAGACTTGCCAAGCGATCTCTTGGTAATTCGAAGCGAACAAAACCCAATCGTGGTTGGTGTTGTCCCCAGCTCCGCATCGCCAGCTCCACCTTTTAGCCGCTACTTTAGCGGTACAAAAATTAATAATGTCCCACCGGCGCTATGGCGGGCATTCACAGTCCCCTTGGTGGCTGGATACAGGCGCTTCTTCTCTGTCAGCCCATCAAAATATTTTGATATTCTTGGCGATGCTGGTCAACCAGATGGATCTTACGAAATAGATCGCTCAGACATTCTTGGCGAGGCCCCTGGGACAGCTTCGTCTATCCATGAAAAAATCGAACGCTGGAAGAATGATAATAATATAAAGCTTGAGGCTATGAAAATCCGCTCCTCCGGATCCCAATTGCCAAAAGAATTATCTGACATGAGGGCGCTTTCGGATGCGCTAGCTGAACTTGAAGACAGTGATCTGCAGCGAATCTCGATCCCTCTTGATATCGTGCGGAAAATCATATTATCTACACAAAAGAATAGAAAATGATTTTCGTCATTGCGGCAATCCAGAGAGATCGCTATAGAACTGCCCAAGGGGTACTAGCGAAAGCTGTCGGAGCGGGCAATCTTTGCGTCTCCGCTCCGTATCAGCGCGACCCGCATAATCCACGCAATTCCGCTAAAAGCCACGCGGAAGCCCTTCTCTGCCAGCTCGCTGACTTGTTGGACCAGAGACCTTTGGCTGCAGCAAGCGGTGCTGCTGTCATTGTTGTAGATCCCGTCCCAGATGAGGTTGAGATCTTATCGTCTTCTTTTTTCCCCATGTCATTTGTCGTTCAGGCGAAGTTTCCCGATCGGAAACATGGAGAAAGTGCAGCAAGCATGAAAAATTTAATGATGTTATCCATAAGCTCTTCCGCGAAACGGGCGCGAAGCGCGACAAAAGCTGCCTGCGTCGAGATGGAGCAGTGGTTAACACGTACACCGCTCTTGTTACCACTTAAAAATTTCCAATCTGACTACCTTTTTCAGGCGACAAAAAGCCTTGCAAAGACGCTCGGCGAAACAGATGAGCCAGAGCAGCTTTTCCAAGAAGTAAGAACACAGCTAGAAAACGTACATCCGCGCGTAGGTGGAAGAAAGCAGCAAAAGTACTATGTGGATTCATCCGGAGTACGCTTTTGCATGCCTGGGCGGCACCTCCATGGTATCGCTCGCCCTTCAGAGGGACACCCCGTAAGTTGCTTTTTAAACGGACTGCTTCGACTGGGTGGCGCCATCAAAGATGGCTTTCACTATGACTGCACCAAAGGTGGCCAGCCCCTCACGGGAACGCGACAAAACTGTCATGGAGAGCTGGGTCCTTATACCGGCAGACCACATTTGAATATTGCGCCCAACGATTTCATACGCGAATAAAAAAGCGACAGACCGTGAGGTCTGCCGCTTTTTTATTCGTAGCTCTACTCGGTTACGGGCCCATCCGAGCTATTCAGCTCGCCATGTCTTATGTCCGCCGCTCAAGCTGAGGGGATCACCGGTGACCAGCCTCAACCTCTAAGCGTTACGGACAAAGGATGCTTCTTCAGTAACGTCGAAACAATCCTGTTCGCGAGGCACGTCCCGGCCTTTTGGGCTTCGGTAAGTGCGCATGTGACCTTTGTCTGTAGAGCTTTGTGCAAGATAGTTGCTTATCGCCTCTCACGCAACTGAGCTACACGGCGCCCGTTCATCCACTTGCAACCCCCAAGGTGCACCGAAGATGCTACGGAACTCCTGATTAATGATGTAAGTTCATGTTTTTAAAACATTAAAATTAAGCGTGGG
>Ga0157372_10007759_pt1 | contig 11397 bp, 8 predicted proteins | sample C55metaG_FD_115307 | JGI IMG/M metagenome (GOLD analysis project Ga0157372, IMG submission 115307) | Corn rhizosphere microbial communities from Kellogg Biological Station, Michigan, USA - C5-5 metaG | ecosystem: Host-associated > Plants > Roots > Rhizosphere > Soil | place: USA: Michigan...
AACGTCGGCGAGAGCTGGACGGTGAATGCCGACACGATCGCGCAGGCCGCCAATGGCAACTCGACGCTGCAGTTTCAATACGAGCAGGACGCGTGGCTTTATTCGCAGATCACGCCGTCGACCTCGCAGTCGCAGGAGGCGCTGATTCAGTTTGCGGTGTGGGACATCCTCGATCCCTCGGGCGTCGGCACTGCTTCCGATCCCTACTGGACTGCGAACTCAAGCGCTATCCAGAACCTCATCAACCAGGCTTCGACGGCAGTGGGAAGCGAGAGCCCGGACTTCTTCAATCAGTTTGTGATTTACCTTCCCGATCACGATTCGAGTTACTACACCGCGGCCCACGGATATCCGGATGGCGTTCCGCAAAGCTTCATCGGCACGGCCGCCACGCCGGAGCCAGGAAGCCTGGCGCTGCTTGGAACCGGACTACTGGGCCTGGGTGGTGCCGTTCGCCGCAGAATGCGCAAGGCATAGGTTTGAAGCAATGTTGAGGAGCCCGCGTCGCGAACCGGCGCGGGCAATTTTTCTGAAGCTGCGCAGGATGAAGGTGACCGTGATGGCGCGCAGTTGCGATAGACTTCCGCGCATGAAGGCCGTTGGGATCTTCGCGCTTTCAATTTTGTTGACGTTCCTGGCCGCCTGCAACGCAGGCCCGCACGTTGTTGTGCACGAGGAAGAAGACACGACGCCCGCGCCCCAGACTGCTGCGGTCGCCAACTGGGACTATAAGACCGAAGGCAGCACTTCATGGGCGTGCACACACTCGGTCGATAACGCAGCCGAGCTCTGTTTCCGGCGCGCAGGGGCATCTCGACAGTTATCTTCACCTGCCTTTGCGCGAAGGTAATCCGTTCTTCTGCTCGCACAGGCATTGCGAGACGAAGATTCAGATCGACGCGGCCGCGGAACAGAAATGGCAGGGAACCGACGACGAGACCGCCGGCACGCGCATTCTCTTTCTTCCATCACCCGAGAAGCTTCTGCATGAGGTAGAGCATGCCAAAGAGATCCGCGTGAGCCCGCCGATGTTCGGCGTGGACCAGCAGTTCGTCTTCAAGGTGGATGGCCTCAAGTGGCCGTGAGCCCGATCAGCGAGGCGTCGGCTTCACCTCTCCGCGCTTATAGAAGATGAGATAGGTCGCATTGTCCCATGCGTCGTGAATTCCGACGAACAGCAGCATCAGCACGACGGCCGCAACCTGAAAGAGCGCACCGCGCTCATGAAACCGCGCGATGAATGCCGCCGCAAACAGTGCGGAGTAACCGATGATGGGTAGCACCACCCGGTAGAACCAGTCCTCGAAGACTGGGCTGTACGCCCGTTGCACCTTGAAACGCCAGCCGGTAACGGCGGTATAGAGAAGGCCGACGATACCGGCCAAACCCCAGATGATCGAGACCGGCAGAACGCTATGCCACGGCATGACGAGAACCGCCGCCAACAGCAGCACGACGCCGAAGTTCACAATGCTTGGTGTGGAGAATGCGGTGATCGCGTTACTCTCCTGCTCCATCGCGGGCATGTCAGCGATCAATGCCATCACCACGAACTGCAGGCCGGTGAGCGCGCCCGCAGCGGACCCGACGATCACGTAGAAGTTCTGCCACTCGTTCAGAAGAGTCATAGGCGTTCCCACGGAGATGTCTTCTCAGCAGGAATCGTATAGCACCACAGCGCGACGGCGGGACTGTTTAGGAGTGTGGCGCCACATGCGGTTGAGCTTTGTCCTTAGCCTGAGCCATCGCCGGAGCCTGGAAGTCTCCTGTGACCCACTGCTCAAGCTGGACAGGGGTCGTGATCCGGCCGAGGAGGATCTGGTCCAGTAAAGAACGGGTGCGAACAGCCGGGAAGGCAGCCTGGACGATAGCCGACGTATGCTGGTGGGGGAGTTTGACCAGGTATGCAGGGCGCGAATCAAACCGCCCTCCGTCGCTCGCTATCTGGTCATCGTGGTTCCATCCGGCCGATCCATTCCAGGTTTGCTTTGTGCGCCATCCGTGGTCGCCCATGACGATGATGGTCATGCTGTCCCACTGTCCGTTGGCCTCCAGCAGACGCCGCACGTGGGCCAGATAGACATTCGCCAAAGCGAGGTTGTCCACGTAGCAGGAGTGATCGATGGCAAACTGGCCGGTTTGCCGGTCCCATATGCCGGCGGGATGAGGCACCGGCATATGGAGGAAGAGAAAATCATTCCGCCGGTCACTCAGGGCAGCGTCGGAAGCATGATTGAGCTCCACGAATTCTCGGATGTGTTCTTCGCCATCTTCCCGGACGTCGAGACGGCGGGGACCATGGGACGGCAGCAGTTTCGCCGCAAGATACATCGCTGCGTGGAGCAGGTTCGGGGTGAGGCTCCGATCAGAAGTAAAGCCCTCGGCGATGGAGTAGTTGACCCAGTAACATGAATCAAGAACCGCGGGAAGAATTCGGCAGTATGGATTGAACCACCCCACGACAGAGGTTCGATAACCCAAGGCATCGGCGTCCGCAAAAACCGTATTGCGCTGATCGAAGGTATGCCACCCGTGCACGTCATGGATCGAGAGGATTCCATCCGCGCTTGAACGAACACGGTCTACAGCATCTCCTGTCATAAGGGCAGGGAGCACGATCTCGGTCTGGATCCCGGCCGCCTGAACATTGCTGAAGACAGTGGATTCAGCGCGAAACCGATCAAAGGCGGGAAGTTGGAGACCCGGAAGGCGGTTCTCGTACAACTGGCGATACGCAAGTTCGTCCAAAACGATCCAGAGAACCCGTCCGTGCCGTGCTATGTTGACCGGACGCGGCATTCTGTCGGCCACGGTCTGGTCGTTGAGGTGCCGCGCCTTGATGGCGAACCATGAGGTCTCGAGCAGGGCAAGCGCGCCCACAATGCCTGCGGCCACAAGAACCGTCATGCCGAATTCCCGAATCTGAGCGAACCTGCGGTCAGCCGCCTCTGAGCGAACGAGGGTCAGGAGCAAAAACGCCGATCCGCACAGCACAAAGATCGCGATGCTCGTCCCGTGAGACTCCCGCACCCCGAAGATGACGCAGCAGTTCTTTATGACGATCCAGGGGTAGATGCACAGAAACATCGACCAGAGCACTCTGTCAGGTGCAGTCCCCTCGCGCACCCCCAGGAATGCCGCGAAACATGCAGCGGCGAGAATCAGCACATCTGCAATCACCGGAACGAAGATCGCCGACGGCGTTCCCGAGAGATGATAGATGAGGAGATGTTCCGGCGACGTAAGCAGCGCCAGAGCATCCAGAAAGACAGTAGACGAAATACCCAACCCGACGCCTGCCAGGAGCAGGAACCGGCGCGTACACGGCCCGAACATAAGCGACTTTACTTAACCTTCGTTTAGATGAAACACGAGAATAACCCTTACGTCGCTCAAACGAAATAGCGCCTGCGTGGTACAGGAAACTTCGGAGAGTCCCCCGATGCCCGTGATCCCATCGTTTTAAGCGAAATGGTGGCCCCGGCAGGAGTCCTGATGCAGAGCGTGATCCCATCAGTTTTAGGCAAATGGTGGCCCCGGCAGGAGTCCTGCTGCAGAGCGTGATCCGATCAGTTAGGCAAATGGTGGCCCCGGCAGGAGTCCAACCTGCGACCTTCGCGTTAGGAGTGCGCCGCTCTATGCATCTGAGCTACGGGGCCAGTCCTCCCAGTGTATCGTGAGGCGGCCTCGGTATCCGCCTAGGCACGATTCAGGCGGCCCCGCCACCGCCAGGGCGTATCATCTAAGTCGTGCCGAAGTATTCCATCGTCGTCCCCTTCCACAACGAGGAGGAGAACGTCACGCGGCTCTATGACCGCGCGAAGGAAGTGATGGAGCACGTTGAGGCCACCTTCGAGCTGGTCTTCGTCGACGACGGCTCGCGCGACCGCACCTACCGGTTGCTCGAGGAGATCGCTGCGGTCGATTCGCGCGTCCTCGTGGTCAAACTGCGCCGCAACTTCGGACAGACCTCCGCTCTCGCCGCCGGCTTCGACCACGCCTCCGGCGAATTCATCGTTGCCATGGACGGCGACCTGCAGCACGACCCCAACGAGGTCCCGCGCTTCCTCGCGAAACTGGAAGAGGGCTACGACGTCGTCAGCGGATGGCGCGCCCAACGTGCCGACAACTTCGTCCTGCGCCGCTTGCCCTCTCGCATCGCCAACTGGATGATGGCGCAGCTCTCCGGCGTAGACATTCACGACTTCGGCACAACGTTCAAGGCCTACCGCCGCGAGGTCATCCAGAACATTCCGCTCTACGGCGAGATGCACCGCTTCATCCCGGCGCTCGCAAGCTGGTACGGCGCGACGATCTGCGAAGTGCCCATCTCGAACCCCGCGCGCGAGAATGGCCAGAGCCACTACGGCCTCGGCCGCACCTTCCGCGTCTTCTTCGATCTCCTCACGATTCGCTTCCTGCTCAAGTACATGACGCGCCCGCTGCACTTTTTTGGTGGCCTCGGCTCCGTCGGTGTCCTTTCGGGCGGCGGCATCGCGATCTGGCTGCTCATCCATAAGCTGCTCTCCGGCCATGATGTCGCCGGCGAACACGCGCCAATGTTCATCATTGCCAGCGTGCTCATCGTTGCGGGCATGCAGCTCATCGGCGTCGGCCTGCTCGGCGAGCTGCAGGTGCGTCACTTCTTCACGCAGTCGCACCGCTCTCCCTACGCGGTCGAGCGCGTCGTGCGCATGCGGTCGTCTGAAGAGAGCCTCCTGCGATAGCCTTGTCTCTGCGAGGGTAGAGACACACATGCAGGCAATTCAGGTAAGCAAAACCGGCGGCCCCGAGGTCCTGGAGCTCGTCGAGATCCCGCGTCCGGTGCCAAAGTCCGGCGAGGTGCTGGTCCGCATCGCGGCCTCCGGCGTCAATTTCATCGACACCTACTTCCGCGAGGGCCGCTATCCATCGCCGCTCCCCTTGATCGTCGGGCAGGAGGCCGCAGGAATCGTCGAAGCCGTCGGCCCGGACGTTACTGGGTTCGCTGTCGGCGACCACGTTGCCTGGAACGGCACGCGCGGCACCTACGCCGAGTATGCCTGCGCTCCAGCAAAAGATCTTCTGCACGTTCCCGCCGGGATGAACCTGGACGAAGCCGCCGCCGTTCTGTTGCAGGGCCTCACCGCGCACTACCTTGTGCATGACACCTACCGCGTGCAGCCGGGCGACACAGTGCTCGCGCACGCGGGCGCCGGAGGAGTCGGCCTGCTCATCACGCAGATGCTCAAGATGCTCGGCGCGCGCGTCATCACGACCGTCTCCACGGAGGAAAAAGCCGAGCTCTCACGCGGAGCCGGTGCGGATCACGTCGTCCTCTACACGCAGGAGAGCTTCGTCGACGCCGTAAAGAAGATCGCGCCCGAAGGGCTTCCCGTTGTCTACGACTCCGTCGGCAAGACCACCTTCGAGGACTCGCTGAAGTGCCTGCGTCCGCGCGGCCTGATGGCGCTCTACGGCGGCTCCAGCGGCGCGGTCCCGCCGTTCGATCTCATCCGCCTCTCCACCATGGGCTCGCTTTACGTCACACGGCCCACGCTCAAGGACTACGTTCAGACCCGCGCCGAGCTTGAGCGTCGCGCGAATGACGTCTTCACCTGGGTCTCGACAGGGAAGCTCAAAGTCCGCATCGGCCACCGCTACTCGCTCGCCGAAGCTCAGCAAGCGCATATCGATCTGCAGGCGAGGAGGACGACCGGCAAGGTCCTCATCATCCCCTGAGGGGTACTCCCTAACTGCGTGGGCGCCGCCATGTAAACTGAGGTCTATCCCATCCTGCATCGCTCCATCGCGGGCCTTGCCTGACCCAAAACTGCTACCGCTCGAGAATGTTCGGGAAGCGCGGTGAAACTCCGCCACTGCCCCGCAACTGTGAAGCGCGCACCCCTGAGGGTGAGGCCGTTCCGGCAGCCTCCACTGATGCCATCGCATCGGGAAGGAGCCGCCAAAGCGATCGGCCTTGAAATCGCGCCAGTCAGGAGACCGGTTCTCACGCGCTGCCTCTGCCACGCTTCCGAGGGGGAAGCGGAGGAACCCTGAATGGATCTCTTGAATCGGCGCCCGCAGGCGCACGGCAAGCTTTCGCGCACACGACTCGCCACGCGCATTCTTCTCTTCCCAGTTGCAAGTGCTCTGCTGACCATTCCCGCACACGCCGTCATCATCCGCGGACGTGTCACGGACGCACTCGGCAAGGCCGTCCCCGGCGCGCGCGTGCAGCTCATCGAAAAAGGCCAGACCGCGGCCATCGGCTACGCAGACCCCGACGGCGCCTACGAGATCCGTTCCGCCGACTCCGGCCGCTTCACGCTGCTCGGTTCCGCCGGCGGCTACCTGCCTTCCATTGGCCGCGACTTCTACGCCGGCGCCACCGACGTGCTCAATCAGGACGTCGTCCTCTCCGCCGTCACGGTGCAACAGGCTGTCAGCGTCACCGCCACTGACATCCCCACGCCCGTTCCGCAACTGACCGTGCCCGTAAGCGTCATCCCTGGCAGCGCACTCACCACGCAGGTTGGCATCATCGACCCGATGCGCCAGACGCCCGGTGTCTTTTTCGCGCAGACCGGACAGGGCGGCGGCGTCACCTCGCTCTTCATCCGCGGCGGCAACTCCACCGCAAACCTCGTCCTCGTCGATGGCATCCCCGCTGAGGACGTCGGCGGCACGTTCGACTACGGCACCGTCAGCTCCACCGCGATAGACAAAATTGAGATCTATCGCGGTCCCGACTCCGCCATCCATGGGACCGACGCAGGCGCAGGCGTCGTCAGCATTGAAACACCGCGCGGCTACACGCTCAAGCCCGTCCTCGACTACTCCGGCGACGCTGGCACGCTGCACCAGATTCGCAATGAGGTCACGGGCGGCGGCACGTATCGCAAGCTCGACTACTTCGGAGCCTTCTCACGCTACGACACCGCGAACGCGCTGCCCAACGACAAGTTCCACGCCGCAACCTCCGCCGCCAACATCGGCTACTCTTTCAACGGCAATGCAGACGTCCGCTTCACCCTCCGCAACACCGTCGCCGCGCAGGGGCTGCCCGCCGCGTACAACTTCTACAACATCGCCAACACTGCCAGGCAGGGCGACCAGGCTCTCTACTCAGGCCTGACCGCGCAGTACCGCACCGATGGCAACTGGCACAATCTCGTCCGCTACGGCATCGCACGCAAGCGCGAGCAGCAAACCCAGTTCGGCAACGTCGGCAACCCCATCACCTACGACTTCGGCTTCGGCCCCTTCACCGAATACTTTGGCAACGTCGTTAGCTTCCGTGGGGCCAATGGCTACTCGGCTACCGGACAAGCTGCCTTCCTGACAGGCTCCGACGACCAGTCCTCCAACCGCGACCAGCTCTACTACCAGAGCGACTGGAGCAACAGCCCGCTCTTCAACGTGCTCTTCGGCTTCCGCTATGACAACGAACGCGGCAGCTACAACAACGCTGAGTTCTTCGAGCACGAGGTTATCCAACGCACCAACTATGAGTGGAACCTGCAGTTCCAGGGAGAAGTAAAGGGCCGCTTCTCTTATTCACTCGGCGGCGCCATTGAGAAGAACCACCTCTACGGCATCGCCGGCACGCCGCGCATCGGCTTCACCTACGTTCCTGTGCGGCCATCGTCGAGGCTCTTCCGCGGCACGCGCCTCCGCGCTAACTTCGCCACCGGTGTGCAGGAACCCACGCTTGCGCTCGAGTTCAACAGCCTCTACACGCAGCTCATCAACAACGGCGACTTCGCGGACATCGGCAAGTATCACATCGGCCCGCAGGGAGCGCAGCGCTCGCGCACCTACGACGTCGGCGTAGACCAGAACATCCTCGGCGAGAAGCTCGTCCTGCGCGCCGGCTACTTCCACAACATGTTCGACCACCAGCTCGAAGGCGTCAGCAGCTCGGCGCTCGCACAGTACTTCGGCATCGGCGCGCCGTGCCCTCCGCCTGCAACCGGCATCTGCCCGCTGCCGTCCATCTTCACCGCGTACGTGAACTCCCAGGCCTATCGCGCGCAGGGAGCTGAGCTCGAACTCCAGTGGCAGCCCACGGCACACATCTTCGTGCGCGGCGGCTACACCTGGCTCTCCACCGTCGTCCTGCAGTCCTTCGCGTCAGACGCCGTTGCCGCCAACCAGGGCACACCCACAGAGAACCCAAACATCCCCGGCGTTCCCATCGGCGCAGAAGGCCCGCTCGTCGGTGCGCGCGTCTTCCGTCGTCCGCCGCATACAGGCTTCACCACCGCGCAGTACACGCGGACGAAGTTCTCCATCGGCTTCCTCGGCGCCTACGCCAGCCGCAGTGACGACTCCACCTTCCTCGATGGTTATGACCCCAACTTCGGCAATACGTTGCTGTTGCCCAACCGCGACCTCGACTTCGGCTACGCCAAGCTCGATCTCGGCGGCACCTACAACATCCTCCCGCGTCTCACCGTCTTCACGCAGCTCCAGAACCTGCTGAACAACCAGCACATCGGCCCCATCGGCTACCCGTCGCTGCCGCTCACCTTCCGGGCTGGGCTCAAAGTGCGGATCGGCGGAGACTAAGCCGGAAGCCGACACAAATGTCATCTGTTTGTCATTCGTCGGGGTGAGGTGCTACCGGCCTCACCGCAACTCAATCGTTGTTTGTCCGTCTTCATCTAATAGATGAGGAGACGAACGACGATGAGACACACCCGAATGCTTTGCCTTTCCGCCGCGCTGGCGGTGCTTGCGGGCCCGATTTTTGCCCAGGAGATCCCCAACGAGGGCCCGGTTCCAACCACCGCGCTGATCAACGTGGAGTCGAAGAATGCTGTAGAGCTTGATCCAAAGGCGCTGAACCTGCAGGTGAATGGACACGACACGCCCATCGTCTCGTTGAGACACGCAGGCTCGGGCAACGTCGAGGTCGCCATCCTGATCGACGACGGCCTGCGCTCGACCTTCAGTCAGCAGATTCAAGAGATCGCCACCTTCATTAACGCCCTGCCGCGGAACGCCAAGGTTCTCGTCGGTTACATGCAGAACGGAACTGTGAGGTCCTCCGGTCACTTCTCCGCGGACCACCAGGAGATATCGAAAGATCTCCGCATCACAACCTCCATTCCGGGTTCGAGCGCCAGCCCGTACTTCTGCCTGTCGGACTTCGTCAAGCACTGGCCCTCGCAGGAGCCCGCCGCCCGCTTCGTCCTGATGATTACCAACGGTGTCGATCCCTACAACGGCCGCCCAACAATTGCGAACCAGAGCAGCCCCTACGTGGACGCAGCCGAGACTGACGCACAGCGCGCCGGCGCGGCCGTCTATTCCATCTACTTCCCGGACGCCGGCTTCCGCGGCGGCTTCGGCAGCTTCAGCGGCCAAGGCTATCTGCAGCAGGTCGCCGAAGCCACCGGAGGCATGCTCTTCAACAACGGTTCCATACCGCCCGTCTCGATCGCGCCCTATCTCGATCAGTTCGGCCGCGCCATCAACACGAGCTATGAACTCGGCTTCAAAGCAAATGCGAATGGAAAGCGTGATGCGCTGACACGCATCCGGGTGAAGTCGAGTCAGTCGGGCGTGAAAATTCGCGCTCCTCAAGCCGTTCGTGCAGGCCTTGCCGAAGAAGCCGACGCTTCGCGCTGAAGGGCGGCCGTGAACAAAGAGGCTCCGCGCATGCGGAGCCTCTGGTCTTTTGATCTTTCCAGCGTTATCCTCGCGACTTACGACGGCACCAGGTCGAGGTCCGTCGCAATCTCGATCTCTTCCGCCGCATCGGCGGTCACGCGGTCGCGCACCGCCAGCATCCCCGCTGTAATCAGAATCGCGAGCTCCGGTTCCACCGGCTGCCGATAATCCATCGATGCATGCGTCAGGTAGTAGGGAATCGGAAAGACCGCCACGAGCAGCGCAAAGGGAAGCAGCGTATCGCGCCGGTTTCGTCCCCATGTCACCAGTCCGCAGAGAAGGAAGAGCGACAGCGTCGTGCAGAACGGCACGTTCGGCAGGTCGAACGGTTCGTGCTGCAGGTAGTCTCGCGACAGGCTCCAGTAGCCCGTCCAATACCGCAGGAAGCGGCGATAGCTCGCGTGGACGAAGACCCGTTTGTTTTCGCGAATCGTCTCTATCGCAATCGCCCGCTTCTGCGCCATGTAGTCCGGCTCGCCCATCTGCGCATACAGCGCCATCTCTGTCGGATTGCTCGCCGGGTGAGCCGACGGCGAATTGCTGTTCGTCGGGTCGCCGATATTGCCCGCATACAACTCCAGCCAGAATCCATCACGCAGCGGCGCCGCAATATGCAGCACGCGTGCGTTACGAACCGTCCATGGCGCTATCGTCAGCACGAATGCGGCGAACGCGATCATTGCCCGCTTGAACGCCGGCACGCCAATCTGCCGTCCGCGCCACACCGCAATCATCAGCAGGATGGGAAGCATCGACACGATCGATGGATTCGACAGCGCGCCCACGCCAAACACGACACCGAACAGCACCCACGTCCGCACCTTCATCGCGCGATGCAGACGCATTGCCCACCAGAAGCAGCACGCAAACACCAGCGACGTCAGCGCGTAGTCCCAGACCCTCGCCGCCGAGAAGTACACCGCGAACGGGTAGATCGCCCACCCCAACGCCGCCCACCGTGCCAGCCGTTCGTCTGAGGCCTCTCTCGCCGCACCATAAACCGGAATACACGTCAGCGATGAAAACACGCTATTCATCAGCAATGTCACAAACGCTGCCAGCGGCGTATACAGCCCGAACAGCTTGAAGATCCCCGCCAGCAGATACGGATACAGCGGGGGCACAATCGCCGTCGCTCCGGTGATCGACTGAAACGGTCCGCTGAAGCCGTGGCCCATTGCAATCGACCGCGCCGTCCATCCCATCTCGAACCCGAATTCCGCGTGCGTATTTACGGGGTTCGCGACATTGCGAAACGCGCAGCACACCACGATGAATCGGATCGCAAACGCCAGCAGCGTAACGCCTGCCACCCACACGTTTGCCGGCTGGCTACGGGCAAAGTCGCGAATGCGTCGAGAGACTGAAGTTTTCCTCTCGAGTCCTTCCAGGACGATCAAGCGACCTCCCAGCCCTTGTGAGTTCCGCCAAGCATACCCCTAGACGACGTGCCCGTGAAGTACGTCTACCGGGTGATGCAATTATTGTGGGAAACCTAGCAGGGAATCGCCATCACAGGGAAGACTCCACCGTGGTTCCACCACCGGACAAACTCATGGTGCTCAAAGATTTGAAGATGACCGCCTAGTCATTCCGTTGCCCACCAAAAGCAAAAGCCCCGGATTGCCCCGGGGCCTTGCTTTTGTCTTTGCGCGAAGCGCGTCGGCTCCATGCAATGGTTGCGCGCAGCGCGTCCGCTGCATGCAATGCCTAGTACATGCCGTCCATGCCGCCGCC
>Ga0157372_10007762_pt1 | contig 11395 bp, 8 predicted proteins | sample C55metaG_FD_115307 | JGI IMG/M metagenome (GOLD analysis project Ga0157372, IMG submission 115307) | Corn rhizosphere microbial communities from Kellogg Biological Station, Michigan, USA - C5-5 metaG | ecosystem: Host-associated > Plants > Roots > Rhizosphere > Soil | place: USA: Michigan...
GCACCGTGTTGCCGAGGTCCCGCAGGCCGTGCAGGATTCCAATCAGCCGGTGCGTGTCGCGGCTGTGCAGCCCGATCGAAGGCTCATCAAGCACGTAGAGTGTGCCTACCAGCCTGGATCCAAGCGAGGTCGCCAATTGAATGCGCTGCGCCTCGCCGCCTGACAGGGTTGAGGTCAGGCGGTCTAACATCAGGTATTCGAGGCCGACATCGTTCAGAAAACCAAGTCGCGAGCGGATCTCCTCCAGCAACTTCTCCGCAATCCCGGCTTCCTGCGGGCTTAACCGCACATTTTTAAAAAAGTCGGCCCCCTGCTCCACTGTCATCGCACATACTTGGCAAATGTTCTTGCCGTCGATCTTGACCTGCTGAGCTTCACGTCTCAGCCTGGCGCCGCCGCAATGAGAGCACGTCGAGTAACCACGATACCGGCTCAGGAATACGCGCACGTGCAGTTTGTATTTCTTGCGCTCCAAGTGCTGGAAAAAACCGCGCATTCCCAGAAATTTTTTGTCGCCTTCGATTACGATCCGCCGATGGTCAGGACTGAGGTCCGCCCAAGGCATATCGAGCGGAATGCCGACCTGCTTGGCATAACGCTTTAGCTCGGCCATGAGCGGCTTGCCCTTGGGTTTCGTCCACGGCTCAATGGCTCCCTGGTTGAGAGATTTCGATGGATCGGGAATCACGAGGTTCAGATCGAAGTCGATCGTATTGCCAAAACCCTGGCATCTCGGACATGCGCCAAACGGATTGTTGAATGAAAACAGCCGGTGTTCCGGTTCTTCGTACTTGATGCCGCATCTTTTGCACTCAAATCGTTGGGAAAACCGCAATTGCGTCGGGGTTTTGCCGTCCTGAGGCGCGGTTTCGAAAACAACCTCTCCGCTTTCACGAAAGCTGATTTCGGTTGCATCGGCCAGGCGAGAGCGCGAATCCGCGGAGATGGCAATGCGATCCACCAGCACAAACAGCGGTTCGGCAAAGTTAATGTCCAGCAGCGACTCCGGCGTCGAAAACTCAAACAATCGCCCGTGCTGCAACAGCCGATTGAACCCCCGCTGCCGTAGCTCAAACAGCCGGCCTTTGATTCCATCGAGCGATGCACCTGCATTCGCCGATACGGTCCTGGTCTTTTTCCCCTTACTCCCGACCCTTGTCATGCCGGGCGAAGAGGAACGATCTGTTCGCGCATCGCTGTGGGGGCCAGAGGACGCTGATTTTCGCTTGGCAACAGCTGCTTTCTCACCGTTGACCGGGTTCAGGATAGCGCCGGGAACCACCACCGGAAACAGCACGCTGAGCCTTGTGCTTTCTCCAAGCCCAAGCACTGCATCGGTGATCTCGTCGACCGTGTCCTTGCGGACTTCGGAGCCGCAATTTAGGCAGTATGTACGTCCCACCCTGGCAAATAGGAGCCGCAAATAGTCGTAGATCTCGGTCGCGGTCCCTACGGTCGATCGCGGACTTCGCGTGGTGTTCTTCTGGCGGATGGCAACCGCGGGGGCAATTCCTTCAATGTGGTCGGCGTCCGGTTTCTCGATCCGCTCGAGAAATTGGCGCGCGTACGCTGACAGCGACTCCACATAGCGTCGCTGTCCCTCGGCGTAGATCGTATCGAAGGCAAGGGAGGATTTTCCCGATCCCGACACCCCCGTGACCACTGTGAGAGCGTTGTGTGGAATCGCAACTTCAATGTTCTTGAGGTTATGCGTGCGCGCTCCACGCACTAGGATCGAGTCCCCGGCAGGAGCGCCGGGAATAGGAAGATCAATGCTGGAACCGGAAAGGACAGTGGACATCAGGGGCCACCCCGGAGCCCACCCAGATGCCCTGGAGTGGCCATCTCGAAAACTCTGAATAGGCCACCAGAAAGCTCCGGCAGAGCTGCCGAATCTTTCTATTATAAGCGACCCGGAAGGCGCTTACGGCGCCTGCTTTTTTTCTTCGCCGCTTTCTTTGAGGTAGGCCGCGCTCAAGGTCCCCTTGCTCTTCGCCAGAGGCAATAATGTGGGGTAGAACTGCACAAACGTCGTATCGACCGCTCCATGCGCCTGATGACAGGAATAACAGGCCGCATCGGCAGGGAACAGGTTTCCCAGGCTCCCATTATCGAATGAGAAGAATGCCCACTTGCCGGGGAATTTACTTTCGTCCTTGACGTGGACCTCGATTCCCATGACCTCGCTGCCCTGGAAGTTCCCACGGCGATTAATCGAGGCTTGGCTTTGGGCCCCGCGAACTTCGAGCACCAGCATGGTCTTGTCCGGCCAGGTACCTGTTTCCCTAAACTTCTTATACGACTCCGGATTCACGAACACGTTGTCGAACATGTGATGGTCCATGTTCCCACCGGGGGTATAGCTCATGTCTAACCCTGTGCTCAGATAGATCCACTCGCGATACTGCTCCGGCAGCCTGAGTTGGCCTTTATCGTTGTACTCCGGTGTGGGCCCTGTTCCAGAAGAACTCTGGTTGAAGGCTGCCACGGAGATCAACAGAACAAACGCAAGGAGAAGTAACTTATTGCTCATCCGAAACCCCTTTGAGAGTTCGTGCGATTCTGGTTGGCTTTCTTGGTGACGTCCGATCCTTCGGGCTGAGAGATTCTCTACCACACCCTGCACATATTTGGACTGACCATCGCCTGGCCGGCCTTGCAGCCCCAGGCCTTCTGAAACTCCGGCATGTTCTCGAGTACGCCGTTGGTTCGGAATCTACCCGGCGAATGCGGATCTACGTTCACCAGCATCCGCGAGTACTCCGGCTTCCGCTTCTCGCACCAAACCCGTGCAAAGCCCAGGAAATAACGCTGTTCGGGCGTGTATCCATCAATTTCGGGCTTCTCACCGGATTGCTGGATCTGGTTCTCGAGTGCCATCAACGCAATTCTGGCGCCGCCATTGTCGGCTGTGTTCTCCCCGAGCGTCAGCTTTCCATTCAGCTTCAGGTCATCGACGGGTACGAAATTGCTGTACTCGTCCGCAATACAGCTGGCACGCTTTTCAAATTCCTTTCCGTCCTGCTCGGTCCACCAATCGCGCAGATTGCCCTGTGCATCGAACTTGCGCCCCTGATCGTCAAAGCCATGCGTCAACTCATGTCCAATCACGGCTCCGATCGAACCGAAATTCACGTTTTCATCCATGCCCTTGTCGAAGAAGGGTGGCTGCAGAATGCCGGCTGGAAAGACAATCTCGTTCATCGATCCGCTGTAATAGGCATTCACCGTGGGGGGTGTCATCTGCCATTCTTTTTTGTCGACGGGCTTGCTGATCTTTGCAATCTCCCGCCGCGATTCGAACTCGTTGGCGCGCAAGAAATTGCCCATCAAGTCGCCCTGCTTCACTTGCAGCTTCGAATAATCGCGCCACACGTCGGGATAACCAATCTTGTTGCGGATGGCTTGCAGCTTCACCTTTGCCTGCTGCTTGGTGGCGTCTGTCATCCAGGGAAGCCCAGCGATGTCCTGGTCTAAGGCTTTCTCGAGGGCAGCGACCATGGTCAACATCCGCTGCTTTCCGTCCGCTCCAAAGGTGCGATCGACGTACTTTTGCCCCAGGGCCTCGCCCAAGGCCTCATCGGTAGCCTCCACGCACTTTTTCCACCGGGGTTGGTCCTCCGATTGTCCAGTCAGCGCCTGCCGAAACTTGAACCGCGCGTCTACATAGGTTTTCGGCAACCAACGGGCAGATCCGGCGAGCATGTGCCATTGCACATACGTCTTCAGCGAATCGAGTGGCTCCGATTCAAGTACGCCGTTCACTTCTTTGAAGAAATCGGGATTGGAAACGTTCAAATTTGAAAACCCCGGCGTGCCCAGATCCTTGAAATAACGCGCCAGGTAAAAGTTAGGCGCCAGGGCCACCGCCGCCTCGCGCTCCATCTTGTGATCTCGGTTCTTCGGATCCCGCCGCAACGTCCGGTCCATCGAAGCCTTGGCGAGCGCCGTTTCAATCCTCAATACCGTTTGCGCAGACGCTGCCGCCTGTTGGGCGTTTTGTCCTGAAAGCGTGAACAAGGTGGTTGCGTATTCGGTCAACGCCTTACGCAACGCGACCATCTTCTCTTCGTCTTTTATGTAGTAATTGCGGTCGGGAAGACTAAGACCGCCCTGGTCGATGTAGGCGATGACCATATTGGCGTCGTGCAGATCAGGCGACGAGTAGAAGTTGAACAAGGGGCTCGGACCAATCAGATGAATTTGCGCGATGACATCGATCAGCTCTTGTTTACCCTGGGCGGCGGCAATACGATCGAGCTCCGGCTTTATCGGGGAAATCCCCTTCGCCTCCACCGCGCTCTCATCCATGCACGCGCCGTAGTAATCGCCAATCTTCTGATCAATGGCATCGCGTCCGGAACCGCCCTTCTCTGCCTTTTCCAGGACGTCCCGCAGCACGGCTAGGTTCTGCTCCTCAACCTCGGAAAAGCTATCCCACTCCGGGCGGTCGCCAGGAATTTCTTTCGTCTTCAGCCAATTCCCGCATGCGTACTGATAGAAATCGGTACAGGGATCGACCGCCTTGTCGATGTTGTCGATGCTGAACCGGGAAGAAGGCTGGGGCTGAGAGGTTTGAGCCGAAACGCTTGTAAAGGCTAGGAGAACCAGGCACACACCGAATAGCAGTGATCGCATCTGCACCTCAAGAGTTGAGCCGCGATTCTAATCCGAGTCGAATTAGACGTTCAAGGGCAGGAAAGGTGAGCAACAAACCTTTGACAAATGCTGACGGCGTTTCGAATCTCGCAACTCGGCCTCGACGAGTGATGACGCAAGCCGGGGTTGGCTTGAACGGACGACGTGGCTACTCCTCTGTAACTCTAGTGCCAGGTGGGGTTATCGGGAGAAAACGCAGGCAGTTGGTCTTACTCAGTCCTGCCGGTCGAGCGGTCGAAGCTTCTGCCTGAGGGCAGCGCCCCAACCCTCCCTAGCCGCAAGGTACGGCCAACTGTTTTGGGGACGGATGAACAAGATACAGGGATTGGTCGAATGTAGGAGGATGCAAATTCGTATCGCTGGGAGGCCCGCACTCGAGACCGTCGTCCTGTCTCCGCGTGCGGGTGCGAGAGGCCAGAACAAGGCCTCACTTTGCGAACCACAACAGCGCGAACACGTACAGCCACAAAACGCTCATAAAATGCCAATACCAGCGAGTGATCTCCACCACGATGCGTTTATGCTCGATGGTTTGATGAAACAAGGACACGACCGCGGCGTAAATCAGTACCAGAATGCCCACCATCAGATGCAAGGCATGTGTGCCGGTCAACACGTAAAAAAACGGGCTCGGACCTGAGGTGGAAGCCCGGTACCCGTGCGAGCGAAACTCCAGCCAAGCCAGCCACTGCCCGAATAAGAAGAAAATTCCTAGCAGGGCCGTAAACGCGAGCCAAGGCGCATGCAACCGGCGCTCAGCATCAACTCCCACGATTGCTCGCAAGGGCTCGAGAACCATCTGTTGCGCTACCTGCCGGCGCGCCAGTTCGAGCGTTATGCTGCTGCAAAGCAGTAGCAGCGTGTTCCAAAGGAGAATTCTTACGGGAAGGACTACAGGAACCCACATCCGCACATAGCGGTGCGTCTGTGCATCAAGAACAAACGCCGTCTGCCGGCCAAAGAACACCACAGTCAGCATGGCGAAAATCATGGACACGGCAATGACGCCGCAAATCAGCCCGATCCTTGCGCGCTGCAGTCGCTTCTCGTAATCCGGTGAGCCATCGCCCGGATCGCGTCCGCCGCCGCCGCCAATCTCTGGCGGGTGGACTCCGCCTCCGCCATCACCGGATTCCGGCGTACGAACATCTAGAGGAGGGACTGAGAGCGACATACTACAGCCAAGTGGTTTGCAGAAGCTCTGAGCTATTTCTTTGCCGGCGCCGTCTTTCCCAGGGCGCGAACGTGCTTCAGCACTTGATCGATCTCGGACTCGCTCAGTTGATCGGCGAATGCCGGCATGTTCGCCTGGCCGTCGTGGATGATCTTGTGCAACTCAGCATCGCCCCGCTTCTGCACCTCCTTAGAGCGAAGATCGGCAGCTTGTAGTTGTTTGCCCAAAGGGGTCTTTCCACTGCCATCGGCGCCATGGCAGAGTACGCACTTGGTGCGGAAGACGTTGGAGCCCGTAGATTTTGCCGCCTGTTGTCCCACGAGGGATGAAACGACCACGAATGAGAGAATTACGAGCCAACCCACGAACCTGCCGGATTTTGCGTTCACCCGTTCGACCTCCAAGAGGATGCTTGTAAAGCACGCTGGCACGCCAGCAAGTACTTCAGATGATATACGAGAGTTTCGGGATTCCGCGACTCAGCCTCCGCTACAATGCCTTTCGGATGCGATCCCAGGAGTGAGCTGGAGCGGGATCGCGAAGAAAAGTGGCGGAGTGCTCACAAACAGGCTGTCCCACGCTTGGGCGGCTTCTAGCGGTGGTTACATCGGAGCAGGCATGAACAAGGCGCGAGAGCAAGGAACTGGCCACGCGGGCAAACAGCCCAAGCAGAATTTCTGCTTCGGTTGTGGGCGCGATAACTCGAGTGGCATGGGCTTGAGGTTTGCTCTCGACGAAACTGGCAGGCAATTCCTGTGCCAATTTCGCCTGAGCAAGCGATACACTGGACCGCCCAGGCACTGTCACGGGGGAATCATTGCCACCATTCTCGATGAGGCTATGAGCAAGGTGAACCGCCTTTTCGATGCCCCGGCCGCCACCTCGAGAATGACCGTCGAATACCTCCGGCCAGTGCCGCTGCATCGTCCACTCCAAGTCTGGTCGAAGAACATTAGCAAGCGCGGCCGGCGACTCGTCCACGCCGCCGAGATTCACGACGAAAAGGGAACCGTCTTAGCCCGCAGCCGTGGAATCTTTGTTATCCTCCGCCCCAAGCACGTCTTTCATGCCGGCAAGTTGTGAGGTGGAGCCCGGATTCGCAGCGGCCGGGGAACCTCCCGGTGAACTCTGCGTGGCCCTAGCGGGGAACGGGGATCTCGCAAGCAGCGCTGAGCCTCGCGCAATCAAAAACCAGCAGTGTTGGTTCCCGCAAGTTTTTCTGGCATCTGCTGTCTTTTGCGGTGGGAGACTCACAAAGTTCCTTGCCAATTCCCCCTTGCTACCCCCACAATGCCACGGGGCGAAATTCTTGACTGCAGCCAATGAATCCCGGGTACGGCGGTCTTTTGCTCCCGCTCTTGCGCTGCTCGCGATCTGCGTCCTTATCAATTACGTGGACCGGGGCAACCTCTCGATAGCCGCGCCCGTGCTCAGCCAGGAACTGGGCATCTCGCCTAAGGAGCTAGGCATTCTCTTAGGCGCATTCTTCTGGTCCTACACGGCTATGCAATTTGTAAGCGGATGGCTGGTCGATCGCTTCGAAGTCGTCTACGTGATCGCGGCGGGGTATTTCCTGTGGACCTTCTCGACGGCCGTCACGGGCCTGGTGCATGGCTTTGTGATGCTGCTTGGCATGCGGCTCCTTCTAGGCATCGGCGAATCGGTTGCCTTCCCATCCTGCTCGAAGATCCTGGCTAACAATTTGCCCGAGCAGGAGCGGGGCTTTGCTAACGGTCTGCTCATGGCGGGAATCCGCCTCGGTCCGGCCCTCGGCATGTTTGTCGCAGGTCCGGCGATCGCGAAGTATGGATGGCGCCCGGTATTCATCGCGATTGGACTTGTCGGGCTTCTCTGGCTGCCCGCATGGTTCTACTGGATGCCCGAGCGCAAGCACGTGGCCTCGGTTCGATACAGCGGCCCCGACACCCTCGCGATTTTGGGCCAGCGTTCGTTTTGGGGTGCAGCCGTCGGCCACATCTCCGTGAACTACCTTTTCTATTTCATGCTCACCTGGTTGCCCTACTACTTGGTGCAAGCGCGTGGACTTTCTATGCACGACATGGTCTTGCCGGCCGGCATTTACTACCTCACGGACGCGGCATCGGCCGGCGTAGCCGGATGGGTGTCTGACTTGTGGATGCGACGAGGGGGGTCGGCCACCCTCGTCCGCAAAGCCATCATGGGAGGTGGGAACCTGATCGCGCTCGTAGCCACCGCGGGCTGTGCCCTCGCAGGTTCGCACACCTATTTTGCATGGCTTCTGGCGGCGGGAGTTGGTTGTGGCATGATGGGCGTTGGTGTGTTCGCCTATTCCCAGACTCTTGCCGGCCCCTTGGCCGCCGGAAAATGGACGGGCCTGCAAAACGGCATTGGCAACTTCGCCGGACTGGTTGGCCCTGTGCTCACCGGGTTCGTGGTGTACCAAACCGGCAGCTTCCTGGCGGCCTTCGCCATCACGGTTGTCATTCTGATGATCGGATTCGTAAGCTGGGTCTTCGTCGTCGGTCCGCTCCAGGAAGTGAATTGGGGTCCGCGCGCTCGACCCGCCACAGCCCTCGATGCCCAGGCCTCCTAGTTAGCGCAGAACCTCTCCCGCCCTTTGAAGCTCAACCTGCAACTCCTGCTTCTGCTCGGGTACCCGTCTCGGGGCGGGAACCAATTGCTGGAGGGGTTTCGGCGAACTCGCAATACTGGCTTCGAGTTCTGGCAAAGTCGCGGGATAGGTGAGCGCTCGGAGGTATTTTGCCGAAATCTGAGAAACTTCGGACTGATTCTCGGGCTTGGAGATGGCTTCAAACTCTCGTGTAAGGGCCGCTCCCCAGTCCAAGCCGTGGAGGCTGATTTCATTGACTTCTTTCCGCAGCAAGGACCTCTGCGCGTCAGAAAGATGAGCCAAGTGATTGAGTCCTTCGATGGCGCGCAGATGCTCGAGCAGGAGCTGTTTTGATACCAGTGTCGCAAACAGCGATCCGCCATTCGCTGCGAACGGAGGCGAACAAGTATGCCTTGGGGTCCGTTACTCGGTCCTTGGCTCGTTTCTCCAGCAGCTTTACAAAGACCTTATGGACAGCGTCCTGGGCACTGCTGCGAGACCCTGCAATCGACGCCGCGAACAGCACGAGGGCCGGCCCATGGTGCTTGTAGAGCTTATCGATTTCATCTCGATCTCTCACGCGGCCTCCAATCGTAAGACAATCGAGCCACGAAGTTTTGTCTATTTGGATGAGAGTCTGAGGTGGGAGTCTAGAACCGAAGGAATTCTAGGACTTGGTCAAGGTGTTCCGTGCCCAGGGCCGCCCGCAGCAATTGCCGGTTCCGAGTGCACCGTGGCCGTGGGCAAGCGCAACCAGAAGATCGACCCGTGGCCTAGTTCGCTGGTGACCCAAGCCTCGCCGCCATGGTTCAAGACAATGTGCTTCACGATTGCAAGCCCGAGGCCGGTACCGCCCGCTTCGCGCGAACGAGCCTTGTCGACCCGGTAGAAGCGTTCAAAGAGGCGCGGCAGGTGCTCGGAAGGTATGCCGGGCCCAAAGTCCCGAACGAAGCTCTCGATCTGGCCCTCCCGCTCAAGAGCGCCGATCTGAATTTTCTGGCTTCCGGACCCGTACTTCAATGCGTTGTCGATGAGATTGGAAAACACCTGGTGGATTGCGTCCCGATCCGCCAAAACTGGAGTATCCGGAGAACTGATTACCTCGATAGCCACCCCTTTGTTTCGCGCGACCTCGTTGAACGCAATCTGTGCGTCTTGCAGTAACACATTCACCGGGATCGGGGTTTGCTCCAATGCGTACTCGCCCGATTCCACTCGTGCCAGGGTCAGCAGGTCCTCGGTCAACCGGCTCATGCGCTGGGCGTTGCGTCGAATGATCTCCAGGAACTCATGTTGCTTGCTATCTCCCGATTCGTCGAGCAATGTCTCGGTGTATCCCAGCAGAGAAGTCAGGGGCGTTCTCAATTCGTGTGAGACGTTGGCAATAAAATCCCTCCGCGTCTTTTCCACTCTTGCAATATCCGTGGTATCGCGCAGCACGCAAACCGCTCCCCCATCAGGCAAAGGCGCCGAGGTCATTCCAAAAGTTCTGCCGGGGGCGACGGAAAACAGCATGACGCTTTGCGTCTTTCCGCTTTGTAACACCTCATCCACGACTCTCAGGAAGTCCGGATCGCGAACTGCGCGGATCAGCGGCGTACCCACGACTACGCTGCTGGTGGCCATTTGCTTCATCGCGCCGTTGTACCAGACCACTTCATGTTTCGGTGAAACCGCAACCACCGCGTCTTCCATGCTGTTCAAAAGCGTGTCTAATTGGTGGCGGCTGCTCTCCAGGTTCCGGAAGTTTGCCTCCAGTTGTCTGGCAGTTTTGTCGAGCGTCATCGCCAGCCGACCAATTTCATCCCCGCCAGAGTCAGGCAGCCTAGCCGCAAGGTTTCCAGCTGCAATCTGCTCCGAGAATGCGACAATTTTCCGAAGTCTGCGGGCGATGCTTTCCGCCCCAATCAGAGCAATCACGAACCCAACGAGCAGCGCGGTCCCGGAAGCTTCGAGCAACTGCATCCTCACGCCATGCACCGCCGCCCGTATGGATGCCAGCGGATACGCCAGGCGCACCGCCCCAAATGACGTGGGCGCGGCAACATACAGGAACTGTACCCCCAGCGTATGGCTTGTACGCCGGTTGCTGCCAATATCTCCGTGTTTTAGCGCTTCGGCGAACTCCGGCCGGGTCGCATGGTTTTCCATGCTCTCGCTGTCCGCCTGCGAATCAGCCAGCACTTTGCCGGAGCGGTCAATGACCGTGGCCCGGGCCCGGGCATCGGCGGCCATCTCATTGGCCAATTGCTGGGAAGGAATGGTCGCTGCTTCGCGGTTCGCGCGCGCGGCAAACATTCGCACTTTGTCTTCGAGTTCCTGCTGGAGTTGGGATTGCAGCGACGCCTCCCAGCTTCGCCGCACGAGAAGGTCGAGCGCCGCGGTCGATGCCCCGACCACCACGATCAGAAGCAGCAGGAGTTTGAGAAAGACCCGTTGTCTCACGAGAGGATCCGCCTGAGGTTCCGCATTTGGTACTGGGCCGTTCGCACGCAGCCAAACCCGTGTTGCTGAACCTTCTCGAGCAAAATGGCAAGCCCGGGATGCTAGGTGCTATTTACGCACTTCAAACATGTATCCGGCTCCGCGCACGGTATGGATATGCCGCGGATGTTCCGGATCACGTTCTATTTTCTCGCGTAAACGACGAATATACACGTCCACGATGCGCGGCGTGACAAATGCAGTGTCGTGCCAGACGGCGTCCAGCAGGGCTTTACGCGTGAATACGCGGCCAGGATGGGTTGCAAGAAATTCAATCAGCCGGAACTCGGTCGCTGTGGTTACAACCTGTTCGCCCCTGGTTGTGACCCGCATGGCTGCGGTGTCAATCACCAGCTCGCCAGCCTTTACGATCTCTTTTTGCATCGGCTGCTCGAAGCGACGCAGCACAGCCTTCACCCGCGCCACCACTTCCTTGGGGCTAAAGGGCTTGGTGATGTAGTCGTCCGCGCCAAGTTCGAACCCGC
>Ga0157372_10007765_pt1 | contig 11390 bp, 10 predicted proteins | sample C55metaG_FD_115307 | JGI IMG/M metagenome (GOLD analysis project Ga0157372, IMG submission 115307) | Corn rhizosphere microbial communities from Kellogg Biological Station, Michigan, USA - C5-5 metaG | ecosystem: Host-associated > Plants > Roots > Rhizosphere > Soil | place: USA: Michigan...
AAGAGCTGCTGCTGATCCTGGGCACCTCGACCGCCGAACCGGCACTGCCCGGGTTGATCCGCAAGCTCGAGTACGCCGGCGTCAGCAAGCCGACCGTCGGGCTGGTCGTCCCGACCGGGTACAGCTTCAACCTCGACGGTGCCGCGATCTACCTGTCGCTGGCGGCGCTCTACATCGCTCAGGCCACCAACACCCCCCTCAGCATCGGCCAGCAGCTCGGCATGCTCGCGGTGATGCTGCTGACCTCCAAGGGTGCAGCCGGGGTCGCCGGTGGCGGATTCATCGCCCTGACCGCCACCTTGAGCACGCTCGGGACCATCCCGGTGGTGGGCATCATGTTGATCTTCGGCATCGACAAGTTCATGTCCGAGTGCCGGGCGCTGGTCAACTTCATCGGCAACTCGGTGGCCACCCTGTTCGTGGCGAAATGGAACGGCGAACTCGACGTCGCCCGGGCCCGAGCCGTGTTCGCCGGCAAGGACGTGGAGCCACTGTTCGACCCCAGCGAGGACCTCGACGTCAACCCGTATGACCCGAACGCCCCCGAGCTCGTCGGAGTCAACAGCGGCGCGCCACTGCAACCCGTCTCCGACAATCCCGGCACACCAGGCGAACTGGCGACCAGCGGATCCAACGGAGACAGGTCAGCACTGCGCACACCACCGACGGGGTCGCCATGAGCCCCTGGTAACGGCTCGCCGTCCGATCGCTTCGCTGCCCACCCGCGCACCAAGGAGATAGAAACCATGAGAGTCCTCGTCGCACCCGACAAGTTCAAAGGCAGCCTCACCGCAGCCCAGGTCGCCGACCACCTGGCGAAAGGCCTCGCCGAGGCCGGTGCGTCCACCAGGACCCTCCCGTTGGCCGACGGCGGCGACGGCAGCGTCGCCGCCGCCCTCGCCAGCGGATTCCATTCCCTACCGGTGGACGTGCACGGGGCGACCGGAGAGAGCCACCGTGGGGTCGTCGCCTTCGACGAGGACACCGCAATCGTCGAGGTCGCCAGCACCTGCGGGTTGGCCACCCTCCCGGGAGGGATCCGTGCCCCGATGACCGCATCGAGTTACGGCTTCGGCGAAGCCATAAGGGCGGCTCTCAAGCTTTCCCGTAATCGCCTGCTTCTCGCGCTCGGCGGAAGCGCCAGCACCGACGGCGGCGTCGGAATGCTCGCCGCGTTGGGTCACCGCTTCCTCGACCGGACCGGCCATCTCCTGACTCCGATCGCCGAGAACCTGGGCGTCATCCACTGGGTCGACTCGGGTCGCGCTGTCAATCTCGATGGCGTCAAGGTCACTGTCGCCGGAGACGTGACGAGCCCGCTGCTCGGGCTGACCGGCGCCGCCGCCGTGTTCGGCCCTCAAAAGGGCGCGACCGCAACCCAAGTCGCGCAACTGGACGCCGGACTGGAGAACCTCGTCGCGGCATTCACCCGATCGGGTGTTGGCACCGCCGAGGCCTTCGCCCACGCATCCGGCTCGGGCGCTGCCGGCGGCATCGGCTTCGCCGCCATGCTCTTGGGTGCCACCGCCATCTCCGGCGCGGAGTACTTCCTGGATCTACTGAAGTTCGACGAGCTCGTCGCCGATGCCGACCTGGTCATCACCGGAGAAGGCCGGCTCGACCACCAGACGTTGCAAGGCAAGCTGCCCGCCGCGGTCGCACTGCGCGCCGCGCCGACCCCCGTTATCGTCGTCGTCGGACGTAACGATCTCGACGACGCCACCGCCAACAACCAGTTCGCCGACATCTTCGCCGTTGCCGACTACGCCGACGGCGACACCTCCCGCGATCCCGAACGCACCGCAGAACTGCTGCGGTACATCGGAACCCGGATCGTCGACCGCTTGAGCCTGCGTGGCTAGACATCTCGATTTACTTCGGACGTGGCGGGATTACTAGTACAAACCGGAAACAAGGACAGGCGCGGCCGCCCGATGGAGCTGCCGGGAATCGAACCCGCTGCGGAAATCGCGCTGACCTGTGCGGATGCCGGTAATGGTTACGCGAAACGACGCGAAAATATCCATAATGACCTGCGGATACGCGACCGGTATTGATGACATCAACACCGACACCTCAGCGTTATTGCGACACCGTTGCAACGTAGGGTTCAGGCACACTGTGCCAGTGAGCGCGACCGATACCGACTCCGGGGAGCCCACCAAACCGAACGACGCGGGATCCGGCTCCGATCGGGGTTGGCTGTTGCTGGTGTATCGGATACCCGCCGAGCCGACGCGGCTTCGCGCAACTGTGTGGCGGCGGTTGAAGTCGCTAGGGGCCGTCTACTTGCAGAATTCTGCTGCAGCACTGCCAGCCGATGGCAATGCCGAACGCGCCCTTCGGCGCCTGCGACGCGAAATCTTAGAGATGAACGGCACCGCAGTATTGCTCTCCTGCTCGGCGGTTGCCGGGGCACAGGATGTGATCGCGCTGTTTCAGGCCGCCAGGGATAGCGAGTACGAAGAGATCTTGGACAAGTGCGTGGATTTTCATGCCGGGCTCGATAAAGAGTACGCGGCAAACCATTTCACCTATGGGGAGCTCGAGGAGAACGAAGTCGAGCTGGTCAAGCTGCGCAACTGGTATGAGAAGGTTCAAACGCGTGACGCTTACGGGGCCCCGAAGCGGTCCGAGGCCTCGCAGGCTCTGGACGCATGCAGCGACGCCTTGGAGCTATACGCCGCTCGGGTGTACGACGAGGAAGACGAGGGACGATGAGGGCTCTGAGCCCTTACGATTTGTCTTGTATCCCGCGGTAGATGCTCATGGGCAGCGCCGCAACGACGGCTGCGACCACGATCCACCACAACGTCGCATCGGCCAGTTGGTTCACCGCGATGGTCGCTCCGAGAGCGACTGCAACGGTTAGCGCCAGCCGCCAGTCATCACCGACGATGAAGTCGTACCAGAACTTGCCGAACCCGCGAATTCTGCGAATCACCAATCCTCCTAAGCCGCACCGATATCGGCGCCAGTGCTGACCGGTTCGTGACGTCGAAACATGGCAACCAGCGCCAGTGCGTAAAGAGCAACTACAGGAATAAGGACCAGCAGAGCGATATCGTCGCCCGGCCAATGGGCGCCCGCTCCTTCCGCCCCCCAGAAGATGCCGAAGGCGGTCAGCATCACCCCGACCACGAACTTCAGGCTGTTTTCTGGCACGCGCGACAATGGCGCCCGGATTGCGTAGCCGGCAATCGCCACCAGCAGCACGGCTGTCGTCGCGGCAACCGCCGCCAACGGAATGCTGCCCTGATTGGCACCAAACGTCAGAACGATGAACGCGACCTCCACGCCCTCCAGCACGACCCCCTTGAACGACAGAGTGAACGCGTACCAGTCGGTGACGCGGCGCCGCGCAGGGCCGCTGCGTATTTCGGCGCGCGCGACCTGATATGACAGCGCCTCGTCGCGAAAAGCCTTGTTTCCGCTCGCCCGCAAGATCGCCTTCCGCAGCCACTGAAGCCCGAAGATCAACAGCAGTCCCCCGACGAAGAGGCGCAAGCCGTCGAGAGGAATCGCCGAGATCGCCGGCCCCAGCACTGCGATGACCGCCACCAGAACGAGCAGTCCGGCCAGCGACCCGGCGATCGACGAGCGCCAGTCACGCGCAGTACCTGCGGCTAGGACGATCGTCAGCGCTTCAACGGCTTCGACCAAGCAAGCGAGAAAAACCGTGATGAAGAGGGCTGAGCCGCTCATCGTCAACCTCACCTCTTCGATCCGCGACAATTCAATGCTAACGATTGTTAGATATCAAGCATAACGGTACGCCATAGACTGTGAGATCCGCGCCCTCACTGGCGCCGCTTCAAGCCGGAGCGCAAAGGGGAGCGACCGCACGGATCAGGGACCTCGAAACCGGTTGGGACGACGACTTCAGCCGTTGGACGACATCCGCTGAACCGTTCTCGACGCGCAGATCGACAGCGCCCTTAGGGCGTTGCGAGCCAAGCGACCCGACTTCGCAACAGAAAAGCAGACTGTTGCAACACTGTTGAACGCACTTCAGTGAGTCGGTCGTTTCAATGACGAGGCCGACGTTGCCGGGTTTCCCAGCTCCTGGGTGGCGGCCCAACTGGCAAGCAGCTTGAGTCCGTCCTCGGACGGTGTCCCAGGTTCGGCGGTGTAGGCGAACAACATCAAGCCGGGATCGGACGGCAACTCCATCCCCTCGTAGGTGAGCTCGAGATCACCCACCACCGGATGATGGAGGTGTTTCACTCCGGTGCGGTGCAGACGCACGTTGTGTGCAGCCCATCGAGTACGGAAATCTTCGCTGCGGGTTGATAATTCGCCAACCAGCTTGGTGAGCTTTTCGTCGAACGGGTCACGCCCCGCTGCACCGCGCAGGATCGCGACGGTGTTGTCCGCAATCTGCTCCCAATCCGGATAGAAGTCCCGCGATCGCGGATTGAGGAACATGAACCTGGCACTGTTCGCTGGCCGGACCGGATCGGTGAAGAACTCCGAGTACAACGCGTAACCGAGCCGATTCGCGGCGAGGAAGTCCAGCCGGTCGTTGTGCACCCAGGCCGGCGCTCCGGACATCGCGTCGAGCACACGTTGCACACTCGGGCGCACCCCGCCCGCGCTGTGCCGCCGCCGCATCCGCGGCGTCACACTGGCCGCACGGGCCAGGTCGAAGAGGTGCTCGCGTTCGGCGTCATCGAGTTGCAGCGCCCGTGCCACCGCGTACAACACGCTCTCAGATGCTCCCGTCAGATTCCCGCGCTCGAGGCGCGTGTAATAGTCGACGCTCACCCCGGCCAGCAGCGCGACCTCCTCGCGGCGCAGCCCGGCCACTCGGCGCTTTCCGCCGTATGCGGGCAATCCGGCATTCTCCGGCGTGATCCGTGCGCGCCGCGAGGTCAGGAAGTCGCGGGTGTCCTTGCGATGGTCCACATACCCAGGCTAGGAGCGTCCGCCGGGTCCTGAGGGGTTCTGTCATCACCTGGAAAGGCGGTCACTGCCAGCCCACAGGAAACCGACGTTGACTGGGTCCCATGAGAGCAACCGTCATGTACCAGGCCGGAGACGTGCGTGTGGAGACCGTGCCCGATCCCGTCCTGCGCGAGCCCACCGACGCCATCGTCCGCGTCACCGCCGCCTGCATCTGCGGCAGCGACCTGTGGCCGTATCAGTCGATGCCAGCCAACGAGCAGGGCCGCCGGATGGGCCACGAGTTCATCGGCATCGTCGAGGAGGTCGGCTCCGAGGTTCCCGGCTTCGCCGCTGGTGACCTGGTCGTGGCGCCATTCGTCTGGTCGGACAACACCTGTGACTTCTGCGCGGCCGGGCTGCACATCGCCTGCCGTCACGGGGGCGGATGGGGTGCGCCCGGCGTGGACGCCGGACAGGGCGAGGCCGTGCGAGTGCCGCTGGCCCAGGGCACACTGGTCAAGCTCCCAGTCGCCCCGGACTCCGCGCTGATGCCGTCGCTTCTGACCCTGTCCGACGTGTACTGCACCGGCCACCACGGCGCGGTCACCGCGGGCGTCCAGCCCGGCCACACCGTGTCCGTGATCGGAGACGGGGCGGTCGGACTGTGCGGCGTGCTCGCCGCCAAGCGACTCGGGGCCGAGCAGATCATCCTGATGGGCAGGCACACCGACCGCACCGATCTGGGCCGTGAATTCGGCGCGACCGACGTGGTCGCCGCCCGCGGCGACGAGGGCGTCGAACGCGTCCTGGAACTGACCCGCGGTGACGGCACGCATGCCGTGCTCGAGTGCGTCGGCACGCTGCCGTCCATCGAGACCGCCGTGAAGATCGCGCGCGCCGGCGGTGCGATCAGCCGCATCGGCGTGCCGCAGTACACCGAGGGCCCGCTGGGGTTCGACACCGTGTTCCGGAACGTCACGTTCACCGGCGGCGCTGCCCCGGCCCGCGCGTACATCGAAGAACTGATGCCCGACATCCTCGACGGCACGGTCGAGCCGGGCAAGGTGTTCGACCGCAGCGTCGGTCTGGACGAGGTCCCCGACGGGTACAAGGCCATGGCCGCACGGGAATCACTCAAAGTCCTGATCCAGCCCTAGGAGAAATCAGATGACGACGTGGACCGACGCCGACCTGGCACGCTACGGCGGCGCAGAGGAGGTGCGCGTTGCGGGCATGCGGCGTGACGGCTCGCTGCGCACGCCGAGGATCGTGTGGGTGGTACGGGTCGGCGACGAGCTCTACACCCGCTCGGTCAACGGACCGGACGCTGCATGGTTTCGTGGTGTCCAGGCCCGCCACCGCGGACAGCTGAGCGCAGGCCACGCGGCGGCTGACGTCGACTTCGTCGACGGAAGCGATCGAGCCGACGACGACGCGATCGACGCCGCGTACCAGCGCAAGTACCGCCGCTACCCCGGCCCGGTCAAGTCCATCACCAGTGCGACGGCTCGCTCGACGACGATGAAACTGGTCCCCCACCAACCCGATCAGGAACGACATGCAGAAGATCCCACGCGGGACGTCCACCAAGGGACCGGCCGAGATGTTCACCGGCGACGTGTACTTCGACGTCATCGCCAAGGGCGAGGAACCGTCGCGGATGCGCGTCAACACCGTGCGGTTCGCCCCGTGCGCGCGCACCGCATGGCACACCCACGCGTGCGGCCAGACCCTGCACGTCACCGACGGCGTCGGCCTGGTTCAATCGCGTGGCGGTGACGTCGTGGTGATGCGTTCCGGCGACACCGTCTACACCCCACCCGGTGAATGGCATTGGCACGGAGCGGCTCCCACGCACTTCATGACGCACCTGGCGATGTGGGAGACGCCGGATCCCGCGTCGGGGCAGGCCGAGACCGAGTGGGGCGACCACGTCACCGACGACGAGTACGGCGTCCCGACGGCGTCGAACTGCGATTAATAACCAAGCCAATTAGGACCACCTAGCCTCCGCCAGACGAATTACCAAGCGGCACAACGAAGGGATCACACATGAAGAACGCAAGACTCGGCGACCTGACAGTAGCGCGCATCGGCCTTGGCGCAATGGGCATGTCGCACGGCTACACCGGAGCCGGCACCGACGACGACGAATCCATCCGCACCATCCACCGCGCCCTCGACCTCGGGGTGAACTTCATCGACACCGCCGAGATCTACGGCCCCTACGTCAACGAGGAACTCGTCGGCCGGGCACTCAAGGACCGCCGCGACGACGTGGTACTGGCCACCAAATTCGGGCTCGTTTCGCACGCCGGCCAGGGCCCATGGAATCGGGACAGCAGCCCCGCCAATATCCGCACCGCCGTTGAGGGTTCGCTGAGGCGGCTCGGAACCGACCGGATCGATCTGTACTACCAGCACCGCGTCGACCCCAACACCCCGATAGAGGACACCGTCGGCGCCGTCGCCGAACTGATCGCCGAGGGCAAGGTGCGCCACATCGGGCTGTCGGAGGCGTGGGTCTCGACCATCCGCCGGGCGCATGCCGTGCACCCGATCACCGCGCTGCAATCGGAGTACTCACTGTGGACCCGCGACCAGGAACCCCAGGTGCTGCCGCTGCTGCGTGAGCTCGGCATCGGCTTCGTGCCGTACTCGCCGCTCGGCAAGGGCTTCCTGACGGGCACCATCCGCTCGATCGACCAATTCGACCCCAACGACTTCCGCGCTTCCAATCCCCGCTTCACCGGCGAGAATTTTCAGCGCAACCTCCGCATCGCGGACGAGGTGCAGGCGGTCGCCGCCGACGCTGGGGTCACTCCGGCGCAGGTCGCCTTGGCCTGGTTGTTGGCGAAGGGCGACGACATCGCCCCAATCCCCGGCACTCGTCGCGTCGCCCGGCTCGAGGAGAACGTCGCCGCGGACAATGTCGTGCTGACCGCCGATCAGATGAAGCGGCTGGACGAGCTCACACCGGCGTCGGGTGGGCATCACAACGAGGCGCAGATGGAGATGATCGAGCGGTGACACTTTGCGCCACGTGAGTCCCTGGGAGCTAGCGGGGAGGACCTGCGTTAGGTCACGTAGGGACGCTCCGGTGTCGTTTGGCCTATGAGACCTTCGCTGGGGTCCAGTCCGGCGCATCGACCAAAGCCACATGCCTGAGTAGATCGGCGGCTCGGCCTACGCCTTCGACCGAGTTCACCAGCGCATCCTCGTGCTCGATGTTCAATGTGCCGTCATAGCCAACGGACCGGAGGTTGTAGACGAAGTCGGCCCAGAACGTCGCGCCGCCGGGATGACCCAGTCCGAGCGTTACGTAATTCCATGCGCGCGAACCCGGTTCGGTGATGGGCACCGTGTCCAACAACCCGTCGCGCGCCGCGATCCAGTCGTTGATGCGAATGTCCTTGGCATGCACGTGGAAGATCGCGTCGCCCAGGGTTCTGATCACCGTCGGGATGTCCGCACCCATCCACATCAGGTGCGAGGGGTCGAGGTTCGCGCCGACGACGTCGCCGCCCGTTGCCTCGATGAGTCGCAGCATCGTCGACGTGCTGTGCACGAGTTGCCCACCGCAAGCCTCCACCGCCAACTTCACACCCTTGTCGAGCGCGAACGCGGCCAGTTCCTTCCAATATGGGACGGCGACCTGATTCCATTGGTAGTCGAGGATGTCGAGGTTCTCTGGCGGCCACGATGTGGTGACCCAATTAGGGCTGGAATCGCCATGTGCGCCAGGCAGACCCGACATCAGGACGACGATCGGCACCCCCAGCCCACTGGCCACCTCGATCGTGTCGTGGACAACCTGATCCTGCTCCTTGCCCGAGGTGGGATGGAGTTGATTTCCGTTGGCGGTCAGTGCGCTGAGCGCCAACCCGCGCGACGAGATCTTGCCGATGAATTCGGCGCGCGCCTCCTCTGATGAGACGAGCGCGTCGAGGTCGGCGTGCGGAGCCTCCGACCAGTTGCCCGTTGCGACCTCGACAGAGGAAAGGCCGAGCTGCTGGGCCAGGTCGAGCGCCTGCTCGAACGGGAGATGGCTGACGGAGTCCGTGATCAATCCGATCTTCATATCGGCCTAACTTCCTGGTGGTCGAAACATGTGGTGAATCCTCGCGTCGCGCATGTGGCGAGCCCGCGGCAGCTAGGCGTCGGAACCGCCGACGCCCGGAGGTTGAGCAACGCACCGGCACACTCACGGCGATCTCGGGATGGAGGCCGCGACTTTCATGTGAGGTTTGTATCAAGCAGCCCGACAAGAGTCAATAATTTGACAGGACATTCTTACATTTTGTCAGACGCTCAGCCTTGTTCCGACGGTCAGTCGACGATCTCGAAGATCGCCGCGGCGGACGTCACGGCCTTGTCGCCATTGCCCTCGTGAGGTCGAGGCTGCGGTTTCGAGCGCGACGCGCTGCGGGCCGATGTGCAGAGCCGCATCAGGCGATGCCAGTTCGAGGCTGAGCGCGGGCAGCACCCAATGGCCGTCGGGCCGTTTGAACGCGCCGAACGCCTCCCACAGCGGCGGCAGATCGGGGGCGAGTCCTCAATAACCAGCTCGTGCACGAAACATCCATCTTGCCAAGGCCTTCGGGCGGGGTACCGATGGCGGCCCTCCAGTTTGGTTTTCTTCGCCGTCTTTCGACACACCACCTTTGCAGCATGTTCAAAGCTTCTTCCAAGGTAAGCCATCGGCGAATCCACATGCATGACAATGCCCGCCCTGGTGACGATCGCGAATACCGCTCTGAACTGTCACTTCCTTTGCTATATGACCTCCACCGACGGTGGTGGCCAGCAAACGCGGTCGGACGACAACGTCGGGTGCAGTGAGACCGAGGCCACATTCCGTGGTTGAACAATCCACCGTCTTTCACCGTGTCTCGATTAGTACCGGCAATTAGCCGTTGAAATTAAGTTCGTCCTGACAGAGAGCGGATCTTGCTAAAGCAGATTGCACGGATGGCGATCACCTGTCCACGACGCGTCATCGTCGTGGCCGCCTTCCTGACATTGGCCCTGGCCATCTTTGGTGTCCCGGTCGCAAATAGCCTGTCCGCCAGCGGATTTCAAGACCCGACATCGGAATCGGCGAGGGCGACCCAGCTCCTGACGGACAAGTTCCGCCAGGGCGACGCGCAGCTGCTTGTCACCGTCTCAACACCAGACGGCGTCGACAGCCCGGCCGCTCGGGCCGCAGGCACCGAAATCGTCAACCAACTGAGAAGCTCGCCACACGTGGTCGATGTGGCCTCGCCGTGGACAACACCGCCGCAGGCCGCCGCCGATCTCGTTAACAAGGATCGGAACACCGGGTTAATCGTCGCGGGCATCAAGGGAAACGAAAGCGACCAGCAGAAATACGCGGAGGAGCTCTCCGCACAGGTGACGCACGACCGTAACGGCGCCACCGTGCGGACAGGCGGCGTCGCAATGGTCAACGTTCAGATCACCAAGCAGTCGCAGCGCGACCTGCTGGTGATGGAATCGATCGCGATTCCGCTCAGCTTCCTCGTGCTGGTCTGGGTATTTGGCGGTCTGATCGCAGCAGCGCTGCCAGTGGCCGTCGGCGGAGTGGCGATTTTCGGCGCCCTTGCGGTACTGCGCACGATCTCGTTTGCCACCGACGTTTCGATATTCGCGCTCAACCTCACCACCGCCATGGGTTTGGCGCTGGCCATCGACTACACGCTGTTGATGATCAGCCGCTACCGCGACGAGTTGGCTGACGGCGCAGACCGCGAGGTTGCCGTCGTCCGCACCGTGGTCACGGCGGGCCGCACCGTGTTGTTCTCGGCCACAACGGTCGCCCTGTCAATGGCGGTCATGGTGTTGTTCCCGATGCATTTCCTGAAGTCCTTCGCCTACGCGGGTCTCGCCGTCGTTGCGTTCGCCGCCGTCGCCGCCGTGGTTGTCACGCCCGCCGCGCTGGTCCTGCTCGGCGACCGGCTGGATTCGTTCAACGTCCATCGGCTCGTTCGCCGCCTGTCGGGCCGGTCCGAGCCCGTCCCGCAGCCCTTCCAGCAGCAGTTCTGGTACCGCTGGACGAGGTTCGTCATCCGCCGTGCCGTGCCGATCGGACTGGCAGGCGTCGCCTTCCTGGTGTTCCTTGGTTTGCCGTTCCTGAGCGTCAAATGGGGCTTCCCCGACGACCGCGTGCTGCCTACTTCGGCCTCCGCGCACCAGGTCGGTAACCAAATGCGCGACGACTTCGTCATCAACTCCGAGACCGCGGTGACCATCGTCATCCCCGATACCGACGACCTAGCCCGCGGCGAGATTGAGCAATACGCCACTGACCTGTCGCGTGTGCCCGACGTCTCCGCGGTCTCCACCCCGACCGCAACCTATGTCGCAGGCGCCGCCGTCGGACCGCAATCAGCGCCGGCGGGCCAGACTCAAGGCAGCGCGTTCCTCACCGTCGACAGCACAGCTCCGCTGTTCTCCGACCGCTCCGAAACCCAGCTCGACCGCCTGCACGCGGTCCCGACCCC
>Ga0157372_10007766_pt1 | contig 11390 bp, 10 predicted proteins | sample C55metaG_FD_115307 | JGI IMG/M metagenome (GOLD analysis project Ga0157372, IMG submission 115307) | Corn rhizosphere microbial communities from Kellogg Biological Station, Michigan, USA - C5-5 metaG | ecosystem: Host-associated > Plants > Roots > Rhizosphere > Soil | place: USA: Michigan...
ATCGGTGCGCTTCAGCTTTTCTGCCAGGCGCTGCATTACTGGATGGATGGACATAGCTTCTTCCTGCTGATGGACTCAGAACCTTGATTCTAACAGAGAAGCACCCCAAAAGCCTAGTCACAGGCCTTTTCAGTCCCCGCCTTCTTCGCTTTTACATTAGGACATTGCGTCTTGCGAAATGAGTGGCAGACAAGCAAAATCACTCGAAGTATGCTGAGACTCTCAGAGCCATACTTTCTTGTTCCGAAAGCATCCCACCGGCGTTGAATTCCGCTCAGCGAGTGCTGGAGGAGTTGCCAATGATCTCAAAAGACCTTGCATCTGCAATCGATCGCCGGCACTTCACCGCCTTGCTCGCTGCTACGGGTATCTCGTCACGGTCTCTTCTGGCCGGCGCCAAAGATCCCGAGACGATTAAGCTTTCCCGCAACGAATGGGTCCCAAACAACGATCGCCTTCCAGTCATTCTCTATCACGGTGCATTCGACCTCGACGGTCCTGATCCCGCTGCAAGATTCGAAGAGGCCTTCGATCGCAATGGCTGGCCACCGCAATGGCGAAACGGGATCTACGACTTCCATCACTACCATTCGACAGCACATGAAGTACTCGGCATCGCAGCCGGTAAGGGGCGAGTAGTCCTTGGCGGTCCCGGCGGTCACGAACTCACTCTCAACGCCGGCGACATCGTCGTTCTTCCTACCGGCACTGGCCATTGCCGCCTGCAGGCCTCAACCGACTTTCTCGTCGTTGGCGCTTATCCTCCGAAGCAGTCGTGGGACATCTGCCGCAGTGCTCCCTCGCAAGCCGAACGCGACCGGATGCGCACCTTGCCATTCCCCGCATCCGATCCGCTCAGCGGCGCCGGCGGACCTCTCACTCGCCTCTGGCGTCTTCAGCCCGAGACGGCTGTCTGAGAAGGATGTATGACACAGAGTCACTCGCTCGCTATCCTTGCATATGCCTGAGCGCACCCCCGAGTTCCTTCCGGCGGGCCTCGATCGCGGAAACCGCAGTACCCGCAACATCATTCATTGGCTCTTCGACTCAACACACGGCGCGCCCGGCCGCCTCGCGCCTCGCTGGATTTTTCTACGTGCTCTCGCTGCTATCTACTTCTCAGCCTTCTACTCGCTCCTCTTTCAGATCAAAGGCCTCATCGGTCCGCAGGGAATTCTCCCAGTTCACAACTATCTCCCCGCCATCGCTCGCGCCTTTCCGGTCGCGAAGTACTGGTTCGCCCCTACGCTCTTCTGGATCTCTTCAACTTCGCACGTGCTGATAGTTGTCACTTCCATTGGCCTCATCGCCTCGATCGCCGCGTTCCTCAATCTCTGGCCGCGCCTGAGTTTTCTTGTCTGCTTCGTCTGCTTTCTCTCCTTCGTCTCTGCTGCGCAGGACTTCTCCAATTACCAGTCCGACGGCATGCTCCTCGAAGCCGGATTCATCGCGCTATTCTTTGTTCCGCGCGGTCTCCGTCCCGGCTTGGGCGCTGCAACACCTCCCTCGCGTGCCAGCCTCTTTCTTCTCCAGTGGGAATGGTTCCGCATCTACTTCGAGTCCGGGCTTGTCAAGCTCATCAGCGGCGACCGCCAGTGGCGCACTCTCACCGCCATGGACCATTACTACGAGACGGGTCCTCTCCCCACATGGATCGGCTGGTACACGCAGCATCTGCCGCACTGGTTCCATGCCGCCAGCGCCGCCGGCACACTCATCCTCGAGCTCGGCGTCGTCTGGATGCTTTTTCTTCCGCGCCGCGTTCGCATCGTCTGCTTCTTCATCGTTACTCCATGGGAGATAGGCGTCATCCTTACGGCCAACTACGCCTTCCTCAACTACCTTGTTCTCTCGCTCGGATTTCTTCTGCTCGACGACCGCTTTCTGGGGCAATTCTTCCCCGACCTCCACAAATCAGGTCTCGCTCTGGACCCAAACTCGCCAACTCACCAGATGCAATCGCCGCCAGTACCGATCGCCGATGAATCCGAGTTGGAAGCCAGCCATTCAATGCCGCGCTTCAGATTCCACCGAATCGAGAACCATCTCAGCGCACTCGGCCTCGCCATCTCCACGGTCATGCTCACTTGGATCTTCTACAACACTTCCGCCGAGATGATCCTCATCCCATTCCGCTCTCTCCCCCTGCCCACAAAACCCATTGCACTTCTTGATCCATTCCGCATCGCCAACCAGTACGGACTTTTCGCAGTCATGACCAACGGCCGCTACGAGATCGAGTTCCAGGGCTCCAACGACGGCCAGAATTGGACTCCCTATCTCTTCCGCCACAAACCCCAACTCCTCAACGAGGCCCCGCGCATCTACGCGCCCTATCAGCCGCGGTTCGACTGGAACCTCTGGTTTGCCTCATTGGGCGACTGGCACCAGAACGAAATCGTTCCAATCACCGAAGAGCGCCTCCTCGAGAACGACAAAGACGTGCTCGGACTGTTCCGAAGCAACCCGTTTCCCCAAACGCCCCCTCGATACATACGCGCGATGCTTTGGCAATACTGGTTCACCACCCGCGAAGAGAAGCGAGCAACTGGGAACTGGTGGCGTCGCGAGTTGCTCGGTATGTACGCACCCGAACTCACCAAAACCCAAGAAGGACAGCCAGCCGTCGTCGAATGGCCGGAACCACTTCCCGTTCACGATTGAAACTCGAATCGTCACACAAGGCCGAAGAGCCTCACCAGATCTGGGACAATGAACTCATGAAGCGCGCCCGCATCATCGGCTCAGGGCCGAACGGCCTCTCCGCCGCCATTGTTCTAGCGCAGACCGGCGTCCCCGTGGAAGTCTTTGAGGCAGAGAATATTCCCGGCGGGGGCGCGCGCACGCTTCCGCTTACGCTGCCGGGTTTCATGCACGACTTCGGCTCCGCTGTGCACCCCATGGCTGCCGGCTCTCCCTTCTTCGCAACGCTACCGCTCGCCGATCACGGTCTTGAGTGGATCCACGGTGATTTCCCACTGGCGCATCCTCTGGACGATGGCACAGCCGTCTTGCTCCATCGCGACCTCAACGATCAAGACAGGGAACTCGGGCCCGACGCCAAAGCCTGGCGCAGCCTTATCCAACCCCTCGTCGACAATTGGGAACTCTTCGCCGAGGAAGCACTTGGCCCCGCTCTCCGCATTCCGCGTCACCCCGTAATGATGGCCCGGTTCGGTGTCGCTGCATTTCAGTCTGCTCGGCGTCTTGCGACACGCCACTTCAAACATCCACGAACGCGCGCTCTTTTCGCCGGACTCGCCGCGCACTCTTTTCTTAGCCTCGACGACACGCTCACCTCAGCCATCGCGCTCGTCTTCGCTGCAGTCACACCCAAAGTCGGATGGCCCATCCCGCGCGGCGGCTCGCAATCGATTACGCAGGCCCTCCTCCGCACCTTCGAGAGCCTCGGTGGCAAGCTCCACACGGGCATCCGCATCGACGCCGCTGCGTTCCGCTCCTGGAATTCCCCAGAGGTCGTTACTCTCTTCGACACCTCTCCCCGCCAGCTCCTCGAAATTGCCGGAGACTGCCTGACCTCCAACTTCCGCAAACTTATGACGCACTTCAAGCGCGGCCCCGGTTCCTTCAAAATCGACTACGCGCTTTCCCGTCCCGTCCCATGGCGTGCGCGCGACTGCCGCCGCGCCATCACCCTCCACCTCGGCGGAACCCTCGAAGAGATCGCCGAATCAGAACGTCTCGTCACCGAGGGCAAACATGCTGAGCGCCCCTTCGTCCTCGTCGCGCAGCCATCCATCTTCGACCACACGCGCGCACCCGACAGCAAACACACACTGTGGGCCTACTGTCACGTGCCCAATGGATCTACTGAAGACATGACCGATCGCATCGAGTCTCAGATCGAGCGCTTCGCCCCCGGCTTTCGCGACTGCATCATGACGCGCTACGTCTCAACGCCTGCAATCCTCGAGCGCATGGATGCCAATCTCATCGGCGGCGACATCAGCGGCGGGGCCATGACTATGAAGCAATTCCTCCTCCGCCCCAGCGCTCTCACCTACGAAACCAGCGCGCCCAACCTCTTCCTCTGCTCCTCATCTACGCCTCCTGGCGGAGGCGTTCACGGAATGTGTGGCTACCGCGCTGCCAAAGTTGCTCTCAGCCGAAGAGGACTGCGCTAGCCACACCTATCTCTTTGCTCCAGCCCTGAGCTACTTGATCTCCAGCTCGTCGAGCTCAAACTGAAATTTCCCAGGCTCCTGTGGGCGGATGAATCCGATGCCGCTCAGGTCGCTTCCGTCCGTCTCAAATGTAGTAAAGGGAAATGTGTACTGCTTCCATTCCGGACCCGCCACAAAGTTCGTCATCGCCGGAGCCTCGCCGTTCTGCCCATTGCGCGCCGCCGTCAGCACAAGCAGCGTGTACGTGTTTCCATCGCCCTTTGCCCAGAAACTGATCGAGCTTTTCTTTGATAGATTCGCCGGCTGCATCGGCCCAGCTCCTGGCGAATACAGCGCACCCGCAAAGATGAAAGGCCCTCCCGGGATTACCTCGCCCGTCACCTGCATCGCACCCTTAGTTCCCGCAGCACCTGGCTCGACGATCGAAATCTTTGAGTTCGACTTACCGCCGTTCATCGTGTCGTTCGCCGCCAACCACATCCCGTAAGCCGCCGACGTTTTGCCTTCGTCGAAATTGCTCACCAAGTTCTTTTCGGACCCGGCCGGCACAGGAGCCGTTGCGACCGGTTTTGCCGAATCTCCGTTCAACCCGGTCACCGTCAGCTTTTCCGCGCTCGTCTTGTCCGAACTAGCCCCAACCATCAGATCGAACACTCCCGGCTCAACCACGCGCTGCATATCGATGTTCCAGATCGCGAGCATCTCTGGTGTGACCGCGAAGCTCACTGTGCGTTTCTCGCCCGGCTTCAACGTGAGCCGCTCGAATCCCTTGAGCGCCATAACCGGCTGCGTCACCGAAGCAACGCGCTGATGGATGTACAACTGTGCGACTTCATCTCCCTCGCGCGTTCCCGTATTCGTCACGTCCACCGTGACCTTCGCCGTCCCTTCCTGCCTGATCTCCTGCGGCTCAACCTTCAGGTTGTCGAACTTGAACGTCGTATAGCTCAGCCCGAATCCAAACGGAAACAGCGGCTGCCGCGTCGAGAATTCGTAACTCCGATTTGCCGATGGCTTGTGATTGTAGTAGTCCGGCAGCGCTCCGACAGTCCGCGGAAACGTAATCGGCAACTTCCCGCCCGGGTTCGCATCACCGAATACCACATCCGCAACCGCCGTTCCGCCTTCCTCGCCGAGATAGAAACCTTCCAGAATCGCCGATGCCTTTTCCGCGATGTAGTTCACTGACAACGGCCGCCCATTCAGCAGCAGCACAATCACCGGCTTGCCGGTATCCGCTACCGCATTCACCAGGTCGTTCTGCGCGCCGAGCAAGTCCAGCGAATCCCGATCTCCGCGGTGACCTTCGGCCCACGCCTCACGATTCGTGCTCTCGTTCTCGCCCACAACAACAAGTGATACGTCAGCCTTTTTCGCTACATCGACCGCCGCCTGAATCGACGCGGTCTGCGTCTTCGCATCCACCAATTCCACGTTGTCCGCCCACCATCCGCGATAACCCTGTGGAGCCGTCGTGATCTTGCAACCCTCTGCGTACAGAATCTTCACCTTCGCGCCGGCCTTGGCCTTTATTCCATCCAGCACGCTCACGCCATACCCCGGATCGCTGCTGTACCCGCCCAGATGCACGTCCGCCGCATTTGGCCCGATCACCGCAACCGACTTCACCTTCGCCATATCCAGCGGCAGCAAGCTCTTCTCGTTCTTCAGCAGCACTATTGCCTTGCGCGCCGCCTCCGCCGCAAGCTTCTTATGCTCCGCGCTGTTGTTGATCTTTTCCGCGTAATCCGGATCGACATAAGGATGATCGAAAAGCCCCAACCGGAACTTCGTCGTCAAAATCCGCGCCGCGGCCCGGTCCACCTCACTTTCACTCACGAGCCCCAGCTTCACCTGCTGCACAAGATCCGGATAGATCGGCGCGTCCGAAATATCGAAATCTACGCCTGCCGCCAGTCCCTGACGCGCTGCATCGGCCATGTCGCGCGCAACATGATGTGTCGACATCAGCATCTGCAGTCCGTTGTCATCCGAGCTGATGTACCCGTCAAAATGCCATTCCTGCCGCAGCACCTTATCGAGAAGCCAGCGGTTCGCATGTGAAGGCACTCCATCGATTTCGTTATACGAGGCCATCACGCTTCCCACGTGCGCCTCCTTCACGGCAGCCTCGAATGGCGGAAAGTAGTTATCACGAATCACGCGCTCTGAAATATTCCCCGGCGCGGTATTCGTTCCGCCCTCCGGAACTCCATGCACTGCAAAGTGCTTCGCCGTCGCCATTACATGGTGCCGATCGATCAAAGACGAATCGCCCTGTAATCCCTCGATCGCCGCGACTCCCATCCGGCTCACCAGAAACGGATCCTCTCCGTATGTCTCCTCAGTTCGTCCCCAACGCGGATCACGCGCCAGATCCAGCACCGGCGAGAACACCTGGCTTGCTCCCCGCGAGCCCGCCTCATCTCCAATCTCGGTAAAGATCCTTTTCACAAGCTTCGGATCCCAGGTCGCAGCCAGCCCCAGCGCCTGCGGAAAGCTCGTGCTGCCGTACTCCATATATCCGTGCAGCGCCTCTCCCGGGAAAATGATCGGGATCCCCAGCCGAGTTTTCTCCACCTGGTACCGCTGAACCGCATTTCTCAGGATTGCCGCATTGCGAGGCGTGAGCATCAGATCCGGGCTCCACTCGGCAGCCACCGCTTGGCGTGCGGTTTCCGTCGTAAAGGTCCCTGTGGGATCGACCACCTGCAAGGTGCGCAGCCACGACCAGCTAAGCTGCTCCACCTTCTCTTCCAGCGTCATCCGCGGCAACAAATCTGCGACGCGATCGACAATCGGAAGACTTGCATCTTTGTAACGCGGAGCCGCCGCGTTTGCACCCGTGTTCTCTTGCGCGCCAGCTGTCACGGTGAACACGCATGTACCCATCAGCAATGCGGTAAACAATAATCCTGAAGAGATCCTTCTCTGAGCTTTCATCGCAATCTGCAGAAATCCCGCAACCCTTTCCCGATTTGAGGCGTGCCAATTCTAAACCGAGTACGCAGATCGTGTATGTGCGGTTCAAACGGCGCCGGAATCTTCTCCAGCCTTGAACGACAACCGTTTTTGCAGCCGCCTGTTGACATATCTTTCCAAGTCGTCGTACAGTAAACCAGTCGGTTAAATAACCAAAGGGTTCATAACCTATGCAGGACCACCTCAGTACTACTTTCGCCGCGCTCGCCGATCCTACTCGTCGCGCCATCCTCGCCCGTCTGGCTCTCGGCGAAACCAACGTTTCGGAGCTCGCGGAGCCCTTCGCCATGTCGATGCCGGCGGTCTCCAAGCACCTAAAGGTACTGGAGCGCGCCGGCCTCATCGCTCGCGGCCGCGAGGCCCAGTGGCGTCCGTGCCGACTCAATGCCTCCCCGCTCAAAGAAGCCGCGGGCTGGATCGAAGAGTATCGCCGCTTCTGGACCCCCTACATCGACGCTCTCGAACGCCACCTGGATCGCATGAAGCTCGCCGAATCCACGAGGAAAGCATCCGCCACCACGCGCCGCAAAGCTGCAAAGCCCAAGCGCACCGGAATCAGAAAACGGAAGACCAGGAGCAAAAGGAGCTAATCATGGCCGTGCACTATATCCCCGGACCCGCAACCGGTGCGCAGATCGAAAAGGACGGAAACAACTGGACCCTCATCCTCGTCCGCGAACTGAACCACCCGCGCGAACGCGTGTGGGAAGCGCTCACCGATCCACAGCATCTCCGTGAGTGGGCCCCCTTCGACGTCGACGGAAACCTCGGCCACGCCGGCGCTACCGTGCAACTCTCCGTTGCTAACGCGCCCAGGCCCATGATCTCCGAAACCACCGTGACCCGAGCCGACCGCCCCAGAGTTCTCGAGTACAACTGGGGCGACAAGAATCTGCGCTGGGAGTTGGATTCTCTCGGCGATGGCACTCGCCTCACGCTCTGGCACAATATCGATCGCGGCTTCATTGCCTGGGGCGCGGCAGGCTGGCACATTTGCTTCGATGTTCTCGATCGCTTCCTTGCCGGAGATCCCATCGGCCGCGCCGTTGGACCCGACGCATTGAAGTACGATTGGCAGCGCCTGGTCGACGAATACGCAAAACAATTCGGCGTCACCGCGCCCAAGTTCCCCGGCAAATAAATCATTCAGCCCAGGAGGTCAGAACTCAATGGAATCCGCTCTGCACAACCCAACACTCGTTGCCGCAAACAGCGGCAGCAAAACCAGAACAATTACCTACTGGATCATGACCGGTCTCGTAGCCTTCTTCATTGGGAGCGGCGGCATCGCGCAACTGATGCAGTACTTCGCCAGTCCACACGCGGTCGTCCCAGTCCTCGGCTATCCGATGTATTTCTTCGCCATCCTCGGCTTCTGGAAATTCTTCGGAGCTCTCACCATTCTCGTGCCGGGCTTCCCGCGGCTCAAGGAATGGGCCTACGCCGGCATCTTCTTCGACCTTACGGGCGCGGCCGCCTCGAATGCGATGAGCGGCGGCTACGGAGCATATGGATTCCATGTGATCGCGCCGCTCATCATCACCGGCTTCATGGTGGCCTCTTGGGCGCTGCGTCCGCCGAGCCGCACGCTTGGAACTATCTTCCCGGCGAAAAGCAGCGCCGCCGAATAATCAGGAGTTGTTCATGAAGACTGCAGCTTCGTCGAAAACATCCGTCGTCCTTGATGCCAGAATTCACGAGCTCAACGCACTCGGCGATTGGCGCGGCAAAACGATGGCCCGCGTGCGTGCTCTCATTCACCAGGCCGACCCCGCCATCGTCGAAGAGCAGAAGTGGGCAAAGGCCACCAACCCCGATGGCGTTCCCGTCTTCTCGCACAACGGGATCGTCTGCACACTCGAGATCTACAAAAACTCGGTCAAGCTGACCTTTGCCAAGGGCGCATCGATCAAGGACCTTGCCGGACTCTTCAACTCGAGCCTCGATGGCAACGTTCGCCGCGCTATTGACATTGATGAATCGACCACGATCGATGAGAGAGCTTTCGAAGATCTCATCCGCGCCGCCGTGACCCTGAACACGTAAGGCAGGTCCAGGAATCGGATCGCTTCGAAAGTGGTTCAGGCAGAATCGCTTCGGTTCGCTCACGCGATCTTTCGGAACGTCAGGTTGTACCGGTACGGACCAGTGATCGGATGATGGCCAGGCTTAACGGGCAGCACTCCGTGGAATCGCATCCGCGATGGTCCGCCCCAGACGATCACGTCTCCGTGCTCGAGCAGAATCCTTCGCGTTGGATCGGTCCGCTGGAACCCGCCCAGCAGGAAGATGCACTCCAGCCCCAACGATATCGACACGATCGGCGCGAACAGGTCGAACTCGGAGCGATCCTGGTGGATGCCGAGCTTCGTCCCCGCCTGGTATCGATTGATGTGGCAGGCATCCGGCCGGAACTGCGGAAAATCCGCCCTCACAGCACAGCGAATCGCAAAGTCCGCCAGCACCCGCGGAATGGGCGGCCATATCCGCCGGTCCGCAGGTGCCAGTTGCGGTGTTTGCCGCGCTGGGGCAGAAGCCATCTGCGGGTTGGGAAATTCCTCGCCCCGCGTGTAGATCTGTTGCCGGGCAGCCCAGCGGCGCCGGAACGCCTCTGGAGTGCCGCAATCCGAAACCATCACCTGCATCGGCAGGCCGCTCGGGGTTGTCGCGTGACGCAAAGGCGCCGCCGCCAGTATTCGCTCTACCGCCGCAAAAAGCTCGACATCCTGCTCCAGTGCCAGTCCTCTCATCAGGACCGCGCCAGGGTAGATCTCCTCATGCGTCGGCTCCGCCGCAAGCTGGGAAAAGAGATTCATCGCACCCATGGCGTCATACTACTCCAAAAGCGAATAAAAGGCGAAAATAGTTTTTCTCAACTAAGGCAGAGTTCCGGCTCCGGAATCGGGGCAGTACTCGGAATGCAAGTAAGCCTCCGTCCGCCAACCAACACTGTCATCCCGACAGAAGCGAAGCGAAGTGGAGGGACCTGCAGTTGCCTTTCGTTCCCGACCGCCAAGCATGTAACTTCCACATCGGCCACGACACTCCCGCAACAATGATTCACACACCATCGCTTATCCTTTTGCCATGTTGACCAGCCGCCAAATCCTGATGTCCATGCGACATGCATTGGAGCCAGTTGGATTCAAGCCATCCGGCACAACCTTTCATCGCTTGAACGACGCTCATTTGGTTGAAGTGATAAATCTTCAAGGCGGAGTGCGAAGTCGGGCTGGCGAATGCACTGTGAACTTAGGGGTCTTCATACCTGAGGTGTGGGTCCTTCAGGGGCAAGCGGAATCACTCGAACTAGCACGCCTAATCACGACCCCTAAGGCCTACGAATGCGCAATTGAGGAAAGGCTTTCGAGGATCGTTTATGAAAAGGATCGATGGTTTGATCGCGACGATCCGAATGTTGCAAGGACTATCTGTGATCTGGTTAAAAGCTACGCTCTTCCATGGTTTGGAAAGCTGAGTTCTCTCTCTGCGATTAGAGGAGCGTTGGCTGCGAATCGATTTCATCGCCAAGTCGCTTGGGGTACACAAGCCGCAATCCTGAAAGTCGCAGGAGACACAGAGGGAGCACGATCCTATCTTGCACAATTGCAGGATGTAGACCTCGTAAAGGTGAAAGTGTTCGCATCCTCTATCGGCATCGACTTGAGCCCGTGAGCAGAGTATCGAGTCACCGCCCACTCGTCACTTTGACCTTCCTTCGCCCCCAAAACGGCGTGTCTGGATACCTCGCCCGACTCTAAAAAGCGGCCGATCACTCGGAGTTCGTGAGCGTCGCCGATCCTAAAGATTTGAAGCCGAAATCCGCGTTGCTTCCTGCTGCATCAAAGCCCTCCCGATTTAGTGCTTGCCTTTCCTTCGCGTCGAAGCCCATCATTTCTTCGCTCACCCAAACATCTCATCAGACCCGGTAGTGAAGCTCGCAACACTGCGGAGCAAGTAACGTATGTGGAACTTCTTTCTGCACATCTTCTCAACGGATTTCATGCCTCATGGCTTCTGTTATCGCTGGGCGCCGGAGGTGCTTTGGCTGAACGCCACTGCTGACGTGGTAATTACCCTCTCCTACTACATGATTCCACTCACCCTGGCCGCGTTTGTGAGAAAGCGCCCTGATGTTCCGTTCCACTGGATGTTTGTCATGTTCGGAGTATTCATCTTCGGTTGTGGCACGACGCATCTCATGGAGGTCTTTACCATCTGGTACCCTGCCTACCGGCTTGCAGGCTCGATCAAAGCCATCAC
>Ga0157372_10007769_pt1 | contig 11388 bp, 6 predicted proteins | sample C55metaG_FD_115307 | JGI IMG/M metagenome (GOLD analysis project Ga0157372, IMG submission 115307) | Corn rhizosphere microbial communities from Kellogg Biological Station, Michigan, USA - C5-5 metaG | ecosystem: Host-associated > Plants > Roots > Rhizosphere > Soil | place: USA: Michigan...
GCTATATGAACCTTTCCATAGCTTAACCATGAGGGTCCGTTATTTTTTAATAATTCAGAGAACACGAAAGAGGCATCAGCTTCCGGGTAGAAATAGCTTCTGTTTGCTTTTGCAAGACGGCTATCCCAATCGTTTCTGCCGGTTAAATGCAGGTACACAAATTGCTTATAACCTAAAGTCAAATCTCCAAAAGCACTATATTTTCTATACCTGGCCGAAAATTGAGAAATGTTAGGTTCGCCGGTTCTGTTGGTTGCAATATTGTAAAAATCAGGAATAACAAGCGCATTTGCTGAAAGGCTTATTTCCTGGAAATTTTTATCCTGTACCTGATTACCTAAAAGCAGGTTAACATCTATATCGCCAAAAGTCCTGTGCAGGTTTGCCAGCAAATCACTTGTTATTTCTGTATTGGTGCTTGAACCGGTGCCAGAGTTTGGATCAAGCTTTTGAACGCTGGATGGAATATTACCGGCTCCGTATGGGTCTGACTTAGCATAGTCGCTGAATATATATCCTGCTTTAGTGTAATTGTTACTATAATCATTTCTTGCAATACCAAACCTGTACGTTATAGAAGCCCAGCTTACCGGCTTATATTGCAATGAAGCACTTCCAATCAAATCATTGTTCTTTTCATCCAGTCTTGCCTGGTCAATTTGCCACCATGGATTACCATAGTAAGCATTAAAATAACCATCCGGGCTTGCAAAAGGATCAGTTTGCCAATTTCTGAATTCACGCAAATCAATAAATGCGGGAGAATTAATTACAGTCCAATAAACAGGTCTGCCCTGGAAATAAGAGCCACCGGAGGCTGTTGGGCCACTACCGATAGCATAGCCGCCAGTATAACCAGAACTACCCCATCTGAATGGCACATATGTTCCTGGCGTGGTATTGGTATGAGTCATTGCGTATGAGATATTATAATCTGCTCTGAACTTGCCCGTTTCACGAAAGCCGTCGATTCTGAAAGTATTCCTGTGATTTACATCTTTAGGAATGGTTCCCTTTGCATCTAAATCCTGGAAGGACATTAGGAAGGAGCTGTGTTCATCACCTACCGAATATGTTACATCATTTATAAACGTAAGACCTTTATTAAAGAAGTCTTTTTTTGCATTCGGCTTGGCACTGTAAGTTTCATATTTCTGAAGTGTGTCTACAGTTCCATCCTTATTAACAGATAGCACAGGTGCACCTAAAGGAACTTTCTGACCGTTAAATTCAGCACCATAGTTCTGATTTTCATAAGGCACATACGGCTTAAATGGATCTTCTGGGAAATAAAAAACGCCCGGAAACTGTGCGGGATTTAACTCACCACCATTTGGACCGAAACGGTTCTGAAATTTTGCGGTATAGGCGATCTGTTCTGCCTGAACAGTGCTGCTTAATGTAATTTTTGGAGCACCCTTTCCTTTTTTAGTTGTAACTATAATTACACCATTATAACCGTCAGAACCATATAAGGCTGAAGCTGATGAACCTTTTAAAATAGTTACATCCTGTATATCGTTGGGATTAATGGAAGGAAGATAGCGAATGTTAAGAATGTTTCCATCTACTACTAAAAGTGCCTGGTTATTACCTAAGAAAGAACGTACGCCCCGAAGTGTAACACGAACATCTGGCTTTACACCATTATTTACAAGATTTACAGTTAAACCGGAAACCTTCCCGGAAAGACCAGAGGCTACATTGGTAACTTTAGCCTCGTTTAATTGATTACTGGAAATTTTTGTAGTGGCATACCCCAAAGATTTGGCTTGACGCTGAACACCTAAGGCAGTTGTTACAACTACATCTGTAATATTACCTGTCGTACGTGTCACTACTGCAGAAACGGTGGAAGAATTGCCAACCGTAACTTCTGCGGTTTGTACCCCTACAGCAGAAATGACCAATACATCTCCGCTTTTTGCAGGAATACTGAAATTTGCATTTGCATCTGCTGCAACAGACACCTTTGTGCCTTTTACATTAATGGTAGCAAACGGAATAGGATCTCCATTTTGATCCCTTACCGTACCGCTAATCTTACCCTGGGACCAGCCCATTGTGGTAAATAGCAATAAGAAAGTAAGTAAGCTTACAATTTTTCTCATTTTGACATTTTTGAATTTATAATATAAAGGGATATGAATAAACCGTTAAAAAAAACTAAATAACTTGTTAAACACCGTCCCACAAAGGAGACAAGGCTCATTTTGAAAATGCTGCTTAACCATTCATCAAAAATTACGATTGTTTGTTTTTAAATTTTTCTCGTTGTTATTAAGCAAGAAAATAGTAAAATTTGAGTATTAACTATAGCTGTATTTTGATATTTATCAAATAGTGTAAAAGGATTATAATGAATTAGAATTTATCCAAGTAAAAGCTATCCTATATTTGTTAGAAGTTTATCTGTTTATGAAAAAATATCCTCAGTTTGCCCTAACGCTTTTCCTTACTGTTACTTTCTTCGCTTTACCATCCAAAAAAATTGCTGCTCAATTAATGCAGGAACATCTAAAAACACTAATTGAATCCAAAAATTACGGCTTTATTGTAACACATGAAACGAGCGGAGATGTTGCACTTGGAAATTATTATTTTCATTTAGAAAATGATTCACTAAGCGTTACATTACCATATCATGGAAATTCCGGAACTGCTGCATATACTATGGACGATAATGGCATAAATGTTCATACCAAAGATTTTTCGTATAACCTAACCTCTCTAAAAAATGGAGGTTATTATATTAAAATAAGTTTAAACGGCGATAGAATTACGCGTTCTTTTTCTTTGCGAATAAACAAAAAAGGTTATGCTTTTTTAACTGTTGAAAGTATAAACAGAGATCCTGTTTCTTTTAGTGGTGTAATTAATAACATCTAGTTTTTTGCATCGCTTTGACTGGTTTTGCTCTGCGTAATACAGCCCCAAATTATATTACCATTTTGATAGTATTTATGCAATAATTTATATCACTATCCGGGAACACTTTATCAGGCTATTTTAGAAAAATTAAACGAGAAACAGAAAGTTTGAAAAACTACAACGACTGCTTTGATAATCGTTTAAATCAAGACTTTCTTCATTAGGTATCTTAGTAAAAAGAGGCTGACTCATACTTTTGAGTCAGCCTCTTTTTATTTTAAAATATCTCTGATTACACTATTGAGGCGTTAGTATTTCCTCAGAAACCCTCCATCCACTAGATCCTAAGTATCCGATTCGCAAATAGAATGTTCCGGTTGAAGGATCATAAGTGTTGTTACATTGTGACGATTGATCCCATTGAGCAGCGTAACCTGGATTAGAAGTTGGCAAAGCATCTAATGGATACATATCAACACCAGCAGTGCCACTTGTAATTGATAGTGCATTGGTTGTTGGATCAATATTTACCAGAGCATAATATCCTGAACTTCCCAAATCGCCTAAAGGAATAGCAACTGTATTAGGGTCAACTGTTATTACATTTGCCGTTAACGAAAGAGTTCTCGGTGCTGAAGGATGATAAAAATAGCCCGTTGCATCATAATTTCCAGCATACTTGTTTTGAATTACAAAAGAATTAATTTCCGTTGAAAAATTTGAGCTGATTGTTGCTCCTGTTGCCGATGTAATAGTTAAAGGCAATGCATAACTTTCACTATAATCAAATGAAGACGTAGTTGTTATTACTACATGAGCTTTAGCCTGAGATTCTCCTTTTTTAATAACCACAGAAGACGGAAAGCTATAAATTGCATTATCTGATGGCACAACATAGGAAGTACCATTTTCATTATTAAATTCGGTCAATGCATCCGCGTTAACTTCAAGATTCACTGTGATATCCTCGGGCGCAGGATCAGGTCCGTATATTACAATTGCGTCAAATCCTGCTGTATCATTTGTTAAAGGTGAAGCAAAAGAAAAATTGTATAAAGGATATGGTGTTGTGGGAACAGCAGCATAAGATGTGCCGCTGCCATCCGCACCGCCATTATCTTGAAAGGATATAACATTGGAAGTACCCCATCCATATAGTGGTGGATGACTTGTTTCTTTTAAACAGGAAGAAAGGCCCAGGCTAAGCCCGGTAAAAATCATAAAAGCCGTTATATATTTTTTCATTTTAAGCTTTTGTATGGTATAATAAATTTTTTTACGATCCCTGAAAATTAATGTGCCCAAAAAATAGTTGATGTATAAACACTTATGCCTTCCGGAACATTATCAGCGTTTGTTGCAGCCTCACTTGTTGGATAAGGCAATCGTGTAGGTAACTTATCCGGTCTTGTTGCCTGAGATTGTGTAGAAGCAATAGAACCATAAGGATTGTTAAGCGTTATACCTGAACTTACAGGATAGCCCGTTCTGCGATATTCGCTCCAGGCTTCCTCACCATGAATAAAGTTTAATGCTATGTATTTTTGGGTTATAATGGCTTCAATTTTTTTCTGTGTTGTACTAGCTAAGCTAAAATTTACTAAATAGCTTGATGAATTAGCATCCATATAAGCCTTGGCATCACCTACAGGATCCTTTCCAGGATCTACAGTATTAGAAGGTGTTTTATATAAATACCGGAAAGAAGCAACAATCCCGCTATTAAATGCAGCTTCTGCATCGCCTGTTAATATGCCCCGAACATCAGCTTCAGCCTGTAAAAAATCGCTCTCGGCTAAAAGTATTAATGGTTCTCCCATATTGGGTCCCTTCATTACGCCTAAAGCATTTCCCCATGCAGTTCCTGTATTGCCACCTTCTCCGGAATACCAAGCACCTCCACTGGAAGGTGAAGTAAGTTCATTGTTGGGCGGTTGAACCCCTAATTGATTAAAAGGAGTATTTGGAAAATCGTTATAAATAACACTCCCCCGCGCCGGGTCATTTAACTTTTTACCATTATAATATCCAAAAACATACGCAGCCGGAATCCAGGCATTCCCCTGCCGGCTTCCATTGTAATCTCCCACCCATGTATTCCATGATGGGTTTACCTGTCCGTTTGCCAAAGCATAGCCGGGATTTACAATAGCATCATCAGTAAGAAAGCCATCGGGAGAAAAACCGGTGTTTGAAAATTGGGCTGTCTCTGATGCGCGAATGATGAGGCGCAATTTTAATGTATTTGCAAATCTCTTCCAATTAGTCATATTTCCGCCAAACATTGGATCAGTACCTGCATTTAAAGGTGTAGGTTGCTGTGCATTATCAATTTCGGTTATTCCGGCATCCAGTAAAGCGGCTAAGTCAGGGTAAATATCAGTAGCCGCATCATATTTCGGTTTCAATGTACTATCACCCGTTAAAGCTTCTGAATAGGGAATATCATTAAACTCATCAACTAACATTTGGAAAACATAAGCTTTCATTATTTTAGCCGTTGCATTATAATATGTATTCTCATCACTTCCTTCCGTTGCATTAATGATGTACTGGAAATTTTCTAAAATGGAATAGCCGGAAGACCAGTATCCTCCACCTGTTGATGGATCATAATTATATGTCCATGAAGAGCCGAAACCTCCATATCCGCCTGCATTGGCCGCATAACCACAAGTTTCTGAGCCATAGTTATTAAGTGATGAAACTAGACTTGCGGTGTTCACAATTGCCAGTGGCAATACCAAGTTAGGGCTTGCAGTTGTAAGAGAGTTTGGATTGGTGTTGATACCTAAATACTTCTTACAGGAGGTGACACTCAATAATCCTATAATTACAGATGATATTAATATTACTTTTTTCATATTTATATTTCAAAAAGATTAAAAATTAAGAGATACAGTAAAACCCATAAAACGTGATGGTGGCGGTTGATAGCCTGTAAGGCCAATGCCATTTGAAGTACCACCTGCATCACTATAGTCTGGATCTGTGTATAAATTATCTTTTGGAACCCATAGAAACAGATTACGCCCTTCAACACTTATGGTAGCAGACTTAATAAACTTGGTCTTCGCAAGGAAAGATTGCGGCACGTTAAAGGCTAAAGATAATTCCCTGAGTTTCCAAAAGGCGCCATTAGTTACATAATTTGCTGTTACATCATAATTTTCTGTTGCATCTGTCCAAAAACCTCCGTTTCCATTTCCGTTTTCTGAGATGAGAACACTTGTATTATCTACCCATTTCCCATCTGCATCTTGGTAAACAGAGTTAGGGAATACAAAACGCTGGCGATTGTATTGCACAGTACGAATACCCATGCCAGACCAATCCATGTCAAACCCTATGTTATTGTATCGAACAAATCCGCCACGATATTCAAGTACAGCAGCAAGTGTAAATGATTTAAACGTTATAGTAGGCGTGAAAGAAAGAATGTTTCTTGCATTAGTATTGCCCAGGGGCACTAAAGCCTGATTAACCTGGGGCATGCCTGTACTCTGGTCCACTACAACCTTCCCATCGTGGCGCACATAGTCATATCCTAAAATTTCGGGGAATTGATAATTAGGTATGGCATAAGCACCGGTACCATCCCCATAAGCGGCCAATGTAAGGTGATCTAATCCCGGGGTAATTGATATTACTTTATTATCGCTATATGTATAAGTAGCTCCAATGCTCACTATCCATGATTTGGTATTGATAGGAGTAAGTTTCAGCGTAGACTCAATTCCTTTAGATTCTGTTTCCCCGGCATTTGTCAACAAACTACCGAAACCTGTAGCCCAGGAAATGCTGGTAGTTAAGGTTTGATTATTTGTATGTTCATCATAATAAGTAAAAGATGCATCAACTATATCATGAAATAATCTGAAGTCTGTACCTACTTCCCAGCTTTTTGTAATTTCCGGCTTTAAGTCAGAAGATATTAAATTGCTGCTGAGTGCATAACCCGCAACTCCATTATAAGGATAACCATTTCCTTGTCCGAAAGCAGGCAGCAATGAATAGGCGCCATAAGGATTAGCTCCCGGACCTAAGTTTACCTGGCCCACTTTTGAAACATTTCCTCTAACTTTCCAATAATCTAACCACCCTATGTTGCTTAATGATTTTATAGCATTTGTAAGAATTACCGAAGCGTCAACCGAAGGATAGAAAAAAGATCTGTTATCAGGATTTAAAATAGATACTACATCTTCACGTCCGGTAGTATGCAGATAAAGAAAGTCTCTCCAGCCTAATTGTACATCATAATAAGCACCTACCTGTCTGGCTTTGAAGATGGAATTGCCGGCGGTTGGCTTATTCAGCGTATTACTTAAATTGAATAATCCGCTTTGTACAAGTCCTCCGATAGATGCACTTAGGTTTTTCTGATTATCCTGCTGTACCGCTCCTCCTAATATTACGTTCGTTGAAAAATCGCCAAATCTCTTTTGAAAAATCGCTTTTAAATTTTCTACTATTTCATCATAATACTGGGAATACTCTCCGTCACTACCGGCAATAGTGGTTTTAAAACCACCGCTTGATGATGTTGCGTAATCAGTATACACAAAAGAATTAGTGTAGGTCTTTTGTGTTGTTGTTTTCATGGTTAATCCGGTAGATGAAACAAGATCCAACCATGTAAATGGCTTGTAATGCAGTTCTGCACTACCGGTAACATAATCATTATTAGTAAGCTGGCGATTGTTGTCAGCAGTAAAATAAGGATTACCATACCATGGATTATAATATCCGTTAGGGTTGGCATATTCATTATTCTGCCAATCTTTAAACATAGTAATGGGTATATTACCCGGCATGTTTAAAAACTGATCATAAATCGTTGATATCGCTGGTGAAACATTATACCTGTTTTGCAAGTAAGACAATCCATAATCTAAACTTACTTTTGTACCCACTTTTCTTGAACCATTTAGTCTAAAAGAAGCCCTCGTAAATTTATCTCCCTCTAAGGTACCCTTAGTATTAAGATACTGACCGGAAGCATAAAAAGATGATCTTTCATCAGCAGAAGATAATGATAAGTCTGTTTGATTAGTAAGTCCTGTTTGCCAGAATTTATTTCTGTCTTTAAAAAATTGGTACGGTACAGTTAACTGGTCTCCGTTTTCCAAAGGGTTGCCTAAGTCGCGCATAGTTCCGTCAAATTTTGGGCCGTAAGATTCATTTTCAAGATTAGAATAATAAGGTTGCCCATTTTCATCTGTACCGTAGCCACTACCACCAGAGCCATATTCGGTTTGAATTTTAGGATAAAAAGCAACTTTTTCAAAAGTTGTTGTTTGAGATATATGAACCTGTTGAGTGCCTGCTGAAGGGCGCTTGGTAGTGATAACAAGAGCTCCGTTTGATGCTTGTGAACCATAAAGAGCCACAGCCGCTGGCCCATTTAAAATATTAATATTATCAATATCTTCAGGACTTATGTTAGTTAAAAGATCATAGGTAACGATGTTTCCATCCAAAATAAGTAACGGCTGATTATTACCCGTAAGAGATCTTTGTCCACGAATAATTATTCTAAAATTAGGATTTACTCCTCCGCCTGTTGCCATAACCTGCACGCCTGCAGCCCTTCCGGCTAAAGCGCTGGCCAAAACTGTTGGCTTTGCTTGGGTAAGCGATTTAGCAGTTACCACTGTTGACACAAATCCCTGTTCCCGTTTACTAACTTTTGTTCCTGCTGCTGTTGTAACCACCACATCGGAAATGCTTCCTGCTGTACGGGTTATTACTGCTGAGACCGTACGATCATTTACTGTAACTTCAGTTGTTTGAGCTCCGATTGCTGAAATTACCAGTACATCTCCGATTTTCGCAGGAATACTAAAATTTGCGTTTGCATCAGCAGCAACAGTAACTTTAGTTCCTTTAACATTAATTGTGGCAAAAGGGACAATGTCTCCATTTTGATCCTTTACGGTACCGCTTACTTTACCCTGAGACCATCCGGCTATGGTAAATAGCAATACGAAAGTAAGTAAGCTTACAATTTTTCTCATTTTGACATTTTTAAATTTTCGGGTGTAAATATATGGTGAATATGAAATAACCGTTAAAAAAAATTAAAGAATCTGTTAAATGTGAATCAACAAGAGGGGAAAGGCAAGCTTTAAAATGCTGCTTACCGCTTATCAAAAAATTACATCGTTTAATTTTTTAAAATTTTATCCTGTTATTTATAATTAAGTTTTTTGACCTGCTTTGGTAAGGTAATTTTGCACCATGCAATTATTAAAGGGTAAGGAAGCCGCTGAAGCTATCAAACAACAATTAACTTCCCAAATTCAGGTTTTAAAAGAAAAAAAATTGCGGTTGCCGCACCTGGTAGCCGTTCTTATAGGTAATAATGGAGCCAGCGAAACGTATGTAGCCAGTAAAATAAAAAACTGCGGGGAAATTGGCTTTGAATCTTCCTTAATACGCTACGATGAAAACATAGCAGAAAGTGAATTGTTGAATAAAATATTTGAACTCAATAACAATAAAAATATTGACGGCATTCTTGTTCAGCTGCCTTTGCCTAAGCATATTGATGAACAAAAACTAATCAATGCAATATCTCCTGAAAAAGACGTTGACGGTTTTCACCCTGTTAACCTTGGTAAGCTTGTTCAGGGCTCGCCTGCATTTATTTCTGCAACGCCTTATGGCATTATATTATTAATGCAACATTATAAGATTAGTGCCAAAGGCAAACACGCTGTTGTTATTGGAAGAAGTAATATCGTTGGCAGACCCATTAGTATTTTATTAAGCAGCAATCAACCCTATGGAAATGCAACCGTAACACTTTGCCACTCGCATACGCCCAATTTAAAAGAATTAAGTTTGCAGGCTGATATTATTGTTGCTGCATTGGGCAAACCGGGTTTTGTTACGGCAGATATGGTAAAAAAGGGAGCGGTGGTAATTGATGTAGGCATTACCCGCATTGAAGATGCAACCGCAAAAAAAGGTTTTCGTATAAAAGGCGATGTAAGTTTTGATGAAGTGGCTCCTAAAACTTCTTATATAACGCCGGTTCCGGGTGGTGTTGGTTTAATGACCATCGCAGCACTCTTAAAAAATACCATGAAAGCTTATTTAATGCGCAGTAATTTAAATGAAGACATTTTTAATAAATGATTGAGGAATTAACACATACAAATCCACTATCAACGCTTATTCCGCCAAATGCGGAAGTGAATGCTCAATTGTCAACACTGCCGGTAATGGAAGCTTTTTACACTTTACAGGGCGAAGGCTTTCACCAGGGCAAAGCAGCATATTTTATCAGGTTGGGTGGTTGTGATGTGGGTTGCTTTTGGTGCGATGTAAAAGAAAGCTGGGATGCATCGGCTCATCAGCAAAAAACAATTGACGACATTATTAAAGAAGCATTGTCAACTGTCAATTGTCAATTGTCTACTGAAAATATTTGCGTTATTACCGGCGGTGAACCATTGCTGCATAATCTTAATGAACTTACACAATCACTTCAGCAAAATAATTTTAAAACACACATTGAAACTTCGGGTTCTTCGCCTCTCTCCGGCTCCTGGAACTGGATTTGCTTATCACCAAAAAAATTTAAACAGCCATTGCCTGGAATTTATTCCGTTGCAGATGAACTAAAAATCATCATTTATAATACATCAGATTTTAAATGGGCTGAAAAAAATGCCTCGCTGGTTTCACCTAAATGTAAATTGTATTTACAACCCGAATGGAGTAAATCTGCAGTAATAACTCCTTTAATTATTGATTACATAAAAGCCAACCCTCAATGGCAACTGAGCCTGCAAATTCATAAGTACGTAAATATCCCTTAGGTTCCTTCATGGTACCTTCATGATTCCTTCATGGTTCCTTCATGATTCAGGCAGTTTGCAAAACAGCCCGATACAATTTTTCTAACTTACCAATCAAATTTATTCTGGTGTAATAATTATGTTTATAAAAAGTCCTCTCCTTTGGAGAGGATTTGGGAGAGGCTTCCGCTTATCTTTGCCACCCGAATTTTAAATTATGTATCGTACACATACTTGTGGTGAATTAAGAATTGAAAACGTTGGCACAACCGTAACACTGGCAGGCTGGGTTCAAACCGTTAGAAAATTTGGCGCAATAACTTTTGTTGATTTGCGCGACCGTTATGGTATTACACAATTGTTGTTTGGAGAAAGCTTAAATGAGCAACTGGATGAACAACCGCTCGGTCGTGAATTTGTTTTGCAGGCAACAGGTATAATAAATGAACGCAGCAATAAAAATAAAAATATTGCAACCGGCGATATTGAGGTGAATGTAACTGCCTTTAAAATTCTGAATAAATCAGCAGTGCCTCCATTCACCATCCAGGATGATACCGATGGCGGCGATGATTTGCGCATGAAATACCGCTATCTCGATTTGCGCCGTAACCTCATTAAAAAAAATCTGCAACTGCGCTATGCCGTCAATCGCTCTGCAAGAAATTATTTGCATGAGAATGGATTTATGGATATTGAAACGCCC
>Ga0157372_10007770_pt1 | contig 11388 bp, 8 predicted proteins | sample C55metaG_FD_115307 | JGI IMG/M metagenome (GOLD analysis project Ga0157372, IMG submission 115307) | Corn rhizosphere microbial communities from Kellogg Biological Station, Michigan, USA - C5-5 metaG | ecosystem: Host-associated > Plants > Roots > Rhizosphere > Soil | place: USA: Michigan...
CGCGGAGAATCGCCAGAGCCATTGTCCGGTCGCGGCCGATATTGACGACTGCCCAACTAGCAGCCGTGATTTCGACCGCGGCCCGGCCAATGAATCAGGCTGAACGCAGAATTCATCCCGCGACGCGAACCTTTCAAGCTCTCCGAATATTCGTAAACCGTGAATTGGACGACCTGCGGAAGCTGATGCAAGCAGCGCCGCAGTTGCTGAAACCGGGTGGAAGGCTGGTAGTGATCAGCTTTCACTCGCTGGAAGACCGCATCGTGAAAGACGCGATGCGTGAAGGCGCGAAGCTGGGGCAGTACAGGTTGCTGACGAAAAAACCAGTGACTGCCAGTGAAGAGGAGATCGATCGCAACCCGCGGTCCCGCAGCGCGAAATTGCGGGCAGCGGAAAAAGTTTAGAAGTGCTCTGTGGCTTTGCTCTGTTACACGGAGAACGACCACAGGGGATCTAGGACGCGGGCGAGGGCGCCCGCGCCACACAAGCAGTTCTGCAGGTAGGAATTCAGCAAACGGAGAACTTCGATGTATACGGGAAACTTAATAGACGAACTGATGGCGACAGTTGAACGCGCGGAAACCAGCATCCGCACCCAGCCGGAGCCCGAATTCCAACTTGCCTATCGATATGTCATTTCGCTGAATGAACTGACCAACCTTGACTCTTCTTCACAACTTGCCGGGGTGGCTTAATCATGGCGGCCGCGGCGGTCCACGTCCGAGTCACTCCTCGACGTCGTTCATGCTGGGCGGGAACTCCAGAAATTTATTTCACCAAGGCCATCGATAATTCGCGCCTGGTGAAAGTCGAAGATCCGCAACGCTCGCGCGAAATGCGGCAGTTCGGTTTCGCCCTGGCTTGCCTGTTTCTGTTTGTGATGGCGTATGCCTTCCAGCATTTCAAAGCCATCGAGTACGGATACAAGATCGAGGCGCTGAAATCGCAACGCGGTAGCCTGGTTGAGATGAACCGCGCGCTGCGTCTGGAAGAGGCTTCGCTGCGCGATCCGGAACGAATCGACCGCATGGCGCGCGAGCTGGGGCTGCAATCGCCGCAAGCTGGCCAGGTGATTCGCATGGACACCGCGATGCCTGAATCGACGCCTTCCGTGGTCGCGAGTTTGACGCCGGTCGCTGTGGTTTCAATGCGCTAGAGTTTTTGGAAGGGCGTGGCAATCAGCTGCGCCGTAGTGAACAAAACTTTACGGTGCGGCGGCCAGCCGCACCCTTTCAAAGAAGGGCGGCTAACCGGCCGCCATATTTGTCTTGAGGGATTCATGTCCGCCAGCACAGCGCGCAACAGCACGAATCTTCGCTTATACATACTGGCCGGCGTATTCGTTCTGTGGTGCTCGGCGATTTCTGTCCGCCTGGTTTATCTGCAAATCTTCCGCTACGGCAATTTCGAGCATCGCGCCCAACATCAGCAGCAACGCACCGAGGAAGTTTCCGCCCGCCGCGGAATTATCTACGATCGCCAGGGCCGCGAACTAGCCATGTCGATCAATGTTGATTCTGTGTTCGCGGTTCCGGCTGAAATGCCGAAACCTGCCAGCACGATTTCTTTGATCGCCCGCATCACCAAACAGGATCCGCGAGAGCTGCTGGCAAAATGTGAGGCCGCAAAGAATTTTTGCTGGTTGGCGCGAAAACCGGACCCTGAGATCTCAGCCCGCATTCGGTCCTTGAATCTGCGCGGGGTCTATTTCCAGAAAGAGTCGAAACGCTACTATCCGAAAAATGAGCTGGCCGCGCAGGTGCTCGGGTACGTCGGCATGGACGATTCCGGCCTGAGCGGAATCGAGCGTCAGTACGAAGGCCAGCTGCACGGGCGTCCCGGCCAGATGCTGATTTCGGTCGATGCGCGGAAGCAATGGTTTGGCAGCGTGGAGAAGCAGCCTGAGCCCGGTGAGAACGTCGTTCTCACGATTGACGAAAAAATTCAGTACATTGCGGAACGCGAGCTGGAAACTGCGATCCAGCAGACGCACGCGATTTCGGGCAGTGTGATTGTAGAAAACCCTCGAACTGGCGAAATTCTAGCCCTAGCCAACCGGCCCACCTTCAATCCGAATCTTTCGCGCGAGATTACTTCTGAAAAATTAAAAGACCATGCCGTCAGCGATGTCTATGAGCCAGGTTCGACTTTCAAACTGGTGACAATCTCGGGCGCGCTCGAAGAAAAGGTGACGCGGCCGGATGAAATGTTCGACTGCCAGATGGGATCGATTGTGTTTAACGGCATGCGCATTCGCGACAGCAAGCCGCACGGCTTGCTCACGGTTTCCGACGTGCTCGCGGAATCCAGCGACGTGGGCTCGATCAAGATTGGTCTGCGGCTGGGGGACGAGCGTTTCTACAAGTACATTCGCTCATTCGGATTCGGCCAGCAGACCGGAATTGAGCTTCCTGGAGAAACTCGCGGGCTGACGAAGCCGGTAAGTCGATGGTCGAAGGTATCGATTGCGGCAATCTCCATGGGCCAGGAAATCGGAATTACGCCTCTGCAACTGGTTGGCCTGATCTCGACCATGGCTAATGACGGAGTGTATGTCTCACCCAGAATCGTGGCTGCCACCACCCAACCGCAGAGTGCGCCGCAGATGATTGCATTCCATCCGGTGAATTCGCGGCGTGTGATTTCTACAATGACCGCAGCCGAGATGCGCCAAATGATGCAGGGCGTGGTATTGCACGGCACGGGCAAGAAAGCATTGCTGATCGGATACAGCTCCGCCGGCAAGACTGGTACCGCGCAGAAAGTCGATCCCCTCACGCATGCGTACTCGCACACCAAGTACGTGGCGTCGTTCGCGGGATTCGCGCCAGTGAACAACCCGGCCATCACCGTGGCGGTGGTGCTCGACTCGGCGGTGGGATTGCATCAGGGCGGCCAAGTCTCCGCGCCAGTGTTCACGCGGATTGCGCAGCAAGTTTTGGAATACATGCACACTCCGCATGATCTGGAAATTCCACCGAACCGGCAGGTTCTGCTGGCGAGGGAAAAAGCCAGTGATAAGGATTTGGAAGAGGGTTCGCCAGATCACCCCGGCGAGGAGATCGATGTAGCAGACGCGGGTGCGTCAGATAGTCCTCCTTCAACCGACAGCACGACGATCACTGCACGGCGTGCGGTCGATAATGGTGGCCGAGACACCCGCCGCTCCACGATCACAAATCAGATTATCCCCGCGGCTATGCGTGAAGACATCTCGCAGCCAGCGCAGACGCCGGCTACTTTAGCCTCGGCATCGCAGAGCTCGCTCACACCTACCCCGATCAATGGCACTGTCGTCCTCGATGTAGAGCAGGGCGGCATCGCGGTGCCGTCGTTCCTGGGAAAATCAGTGCGTTCGGCAATCGAGATTGCAGAGGCCAACGGGCTGGATCTGGAAATTGTGGGCAGCGGTATCGCCCAGAACCAGTCGCCTGCGCCCGGTGCCCACGTCGCTTCCGGAGCCAAAATTACGGTTCGCTTCGGCCGTTGATTGCGCCGTCCAGGTGGACCCAGGCAATTCGGGTCAAAAAGAAACCTTGCAATACAATCACAATCAATGCATTTCCACGATCTCCTGAACGGAGTGGAGATTCTCGCCAGCAGCGGGAACCCGCAAGTCACCGGTGTCGAGTATGACTCGCGCAAGGTGAAACCGGGAGCTGTCTTTGTCGCGATGAAGGGTGAGTCGAACGATGGCAATCAGTTCATTGAGCAAGCGATTGCTTCGGGCGCGGCGGCGGTTATCACGGATTCAAACAGCACTCCTGCGAACATCGCGTGGGCAAAAGTAGCGCACGGGCGTCGGGCGCTGGCAGTCGTGAGCTCAAACTTTTATGACCATCCGGCTGAAAAGATTGCGTTGACCGGAATTACCGGAACCAACGGTAAGAGTACGACTGCGTTCTTGCTGGAGTCGATTTTTCTCTCAGCTGGACGCAAGACTGCGCTAGTAGGGACGATCGAATACCACGTTGCCGGCAAGGTTCTTCCCGCCCCGCATACCACACCAGAATCTCTTGAATTGCAGCGGCTGTTTTATGAATCGGTGGCGGCCGCAGAAACTGAGGCCGTGATGGAGGTTTCCTCGCACGCGCTGGCGCAGGAGCGTACGTATGGCATTCGCTTTGATGTCGCAGTTTTCACCAATCTGACCCGCGACCATCTCGATTATCACGGGACCATAGACGAATATTTCGCCGCCAAGCGCATCTTGTTTTCCGGTTGCGGCGGCGGGGCGCCGCGAGTTGCCGTGCTCAATGCGGATGACGATTACGGATTGCAGCTCAAGAAGTTTAGCCAGGGCACGGGTTCAGAAGCAATTACCTATGGCATTTCTGGCGCTGATTTCCACACATCCAAGCTCGAAATCACCGCGCGTGGAACCCGATTCCAGATGATTACTTCAGACGACAGCATTTTGGTGATGTCACCGCTTATCGGTCGCGTAAACGTGTACAACATCCTGGCTGCGAGTGCCGCCGCCTATGCTCGAGGATGTCCCTCCGACGCGATCGCCGATGGAATCGCCAAACTGGCGCGGGTTCCGGGACGCTTTGAACGCGTCGATTGCGCCCAGCCGTTCACTGTCGTCGTCGATTACGCGCACACCGACGATGCATTGCGAAATCTGACCGCACTGGCACGGGAGTTCGTAAAACAAGATGGAGGACGCGTTCTGACGGTCTTCGGCTGCGGAGGAAATCGCGATCGCAGCAAGCGTCCCTTGATGGGCGAAGCTGCAGGACGAGGCAGCGATTTTGTGGTGCTGACCTCTGACAATCCGCGCAACGAGAGCGCGCTTGCGATCATAAATGACGCCGTTGTGGGCGTGCAGCGCTCCGGAGCCAAGTACACGATTGAATCGGACAGACGGCTTGCGATTCGAACCGCACTCGCCCAAGCTCGACCGAAGGACATCGTTCTAATTGCAGGCAAGGGGCATGAGAAGGTTCAGATCGTGGGCAGCGCAAGTATTCCTTTTGACGATCGTCAGGTTGCGACAGAGCTTTTGCGTGAACTTGGTTATGATTGCGATGGGGCAATAAGGAACGCATGAAGCTGCCGTTGGGGCGAGTCGCGGAATATCTAAGCGTGCCGGCCAGTGAACTGGGGCCAACTTTCAATCGTGATGCTGTAGCGACCGGTTATTCCATTGACTCCCGCACCATCAAACCGGGCGAAGTATTTTTCGCGGTGCGCGGTGAGCGCATGGATGGCCATGATTTCCTTTCCCAGTCCTTTGAAAAAGGCGCAATCGCGGCGGTAGTCAGTCAAGAAAAGTTTGCTGAGCTAAGTGCAAATGTTGGGGGCAGGCACGCCCGCCCACCCGTGACGTCGGGCGTTAGCTCACCGGCGCTCATTCCCGTCGAAGATACCCTTGTCGGATTGCAGCTACTTGCTCAGGCCGTTCGCCGCTTGTGGGCACGCCCACTGATTGCTGTTACCGGATCAGCCGGCAAGACTACAACTAAGGAAGCCATCGCCCACGTGCTGGCCACACGAATCCGCGTTCACAAGTCAGAGGGCAACTTCAATAATCATTTTGGGTTGCCGCTGATGCTGCTGAAGCTTGAGCCCGAGCACGATTGCGCGGTGGTTGAACTGGGCATGTCGCACCTAGGAGAAATTACAGCCCTGGCTCAAATCGCGCAGCCAGACACTGGAGTGGTGACCAACGTCGCTCCCGTCCACCTGGAATTTTTCAAAGATATTTCGGAGATTGCTCGCGCGAAATATGAACTTGTGGAGTCCCTGCCGAAGAGCGGAACCGCGGTTTTGAATTCTGACGATGAGTTTGTTTCAAAATTTGGTAAAGACTTCAAAGGTAAGGTGATCCTCTATGGGATTGCGCCGAGTGCTAACGTCCGCGCGGAAAATATCGTGTCCAGGGGCGAGCACGGGTCCGAGTTTGACGTCGTAACCGGTAATCGCCGGCAGCGCGCGACACTGCCGCTGGTCGGGTCGCACAACATACACAATGCGCTGGCGGCTGTTGTGGTCGCTCTGGAACGTGGAATTGCGTTGCCTGAGGCCGTGGCTTCTCTCGCTACCATGGCGGCGGCTGACAAGCGCGGACAGGTTGTCCGGATCGGCAACATTACGGTCATTAATGATTGCTACAATTCAAATCCGAAAGCACTGGCGGCGATGGTCAATGCGCTCGCAGACATGCCGGCAAAGCGGCGCATCGTGGTTGCCGGCGAGATGCTGGAGCTCGGGCCACAGGGCGAGGCAATGCATCGCGAATCCGGCCAGCATATTGCGCAAAAAGGAATCGATGTCTTGGTAGGAGTTCGAGGTTTGGCTGAGAAGATGGTCGAGGCGGCTAAGCAAAAAGGAATGCGTGCCGAGTTTCTTGCGAACGCCGATGCAGCCGGAGAGTGGCTGGCCCGCGAAACCAGAGATGGGGACGTTGTCCTGCTGAAAGCGTCGCGTGGGGTGAAGCTGGAAAAGGCGCTGGAAAAGCTGTCCGCCATCAGCCATGCCAAAACCGACGACCGACGACCGACGACTAAGAAATAACCGGAGGCGGATTGCTCTACTGGCTGTTGTACCTGAAGCTTTTTCATTATTTTCCGCCATTTCGAATTTTTCGATATCTGACTTTCCGTACTGCCTTCGCCAGTCTCACCGCGCTTTTTACCGGATTAATCATCGGCCCGCTGGTGATTAATCGACTCCGCGAGTTTCAGATCGGCCAGTACATCCGCGAGGAAGGCCCGAAAGGCCACCAGAAGAAAGCCGGCACGCCTACGATGGGCGGCGTCTTGATCGCCATTTCAATTATTGTTCCAACGTTATTATGGGCAGATCTGACCAATCCGTTTGTGTGGATCGCTGTCATTTCCACTGCAGCCTTTGCCGCCATCGGGTTCGCTGACGATTACACCAAGGTAGTTCAAAAAAGAAACCTCGGCCTGACGGCGCGAGCTAAACTTGGGTTTCAATTTTTGGTCAGCATCCTCATTGCGGTGGCCCTCATCGCGATGCAGAACCGCGGGATGTATTCCACTCGCCTGGTAGTTCCATTCATCAAGCAATTTCATCCCGACCTGGTTTTGCACGGGCTAATCCACAACCCGGATCTGTGGCCGGTGGCTTTCCTCCCCTTCATTATTTTTGTTTCGCTGATGATTGTGGGTGCCAGCAATGCCGTGAATCTGACAGACGGCCTGGATGGGCTAGCCATTGGATGCACTGTGATCGCAGCCGGAGCGCTGACCGTGCTCACCTACGTCAGCGGCCACGCAACGTTTTCGACTTACCTTGAGCTTCCAAGAATGCCACAAGTCGGCGAGTTGACGATTTTTTGCGGCGCCATGGTCGGAGCCTCGATTGGCTTTCTCTGGTATAACGCCCATCCCGCCGAGGTTTTTATGGGCGATGTGGGCTCGCTGGCGCTCGGCGGTGCGATAGGCACGATCGCCGTCATGATCAAGCAAGAGTTGCTACTGCCCTTCATCGGCGGTGTTTTTGTAATTGAAGCACTCTCTGTGATCCTGCAAGTCACGTCTTATAAGCTGCGCAAGAAACGCATCTTCAAGATGGCGCCTATCCATCACCATTTTGAATTAATGGGATGGTCGGAGTCGAAGATCATCGTGCGTTTCTGGATCGCATCGCTGGTGTTTGCGTTGTTCGCGTTGACCACGCTGAAACTGAGATAATTCCCACCACGAAGATGCGAAGACGAACTACCGTTCCGCCATCCTTCAAAACGGAATTCGAGACTGGACTTGGTTTCGGTTCCTCCGCGTCTCCGTGCCTCCGTGGTGAATGGTTTTGATAGAGCTCAGTGGCAAACGCGTGTTGGTAGTAGGTCTAGGACGCTCAGGCGTGGCTTCGGCATTGTTCCTGCAATCGCGCGGCGCCCGGGTCACGGTCTCCGACGCCAAATCTGAAGACCAGCTGCGGGAGCAGATCCCTACCCTGCTCGATGCCGGGATCGCAGTTGAAACCGGCACTCATGGCGAGCGCACGTTTCGCAATCAGGACCTCATCGTTGTAAGTCCGGGCGTTCCCGTCGATGCCGAACCCTTGAAACAGGCACGAGCTTTGGGGCAGCCAGTCATTGGCGAAATTCAGCTGGCTTCTGAATTTCTTCCCGGACCGATCGTTGCGATCACCGGTTCGAACGGCAAGACCACGACCACAACGTTAGTTGGCGAAATTATTGCTGCCAGTGGATTCAAGACGCTAGTCGGCGGCAACATCGGCACCGCTGCGATTTCGCTGGCCGAGCAAGCGACGGCTGACACAACCATTGTTCTCGAGGTTTCGAGTTTCCAGTTGGAAACCATTCGAACCTTCCGTCCTAAAGTTGCGGTTGTACTAAACGTCACCCCCGACCACCTGGATCGGCATCGCACCTTTGCAGCTTACGTCGACGCCAAAGCTCGCATTTTTGAAAACCAGCAAGCAGACGATTTCGCCGTGTTGAACGCGGACGATCCTACATGTGTCGATCTCGCCAAACGTACTCGCGCCCAGGTGTTCTGGTTCAGCCGCGAGCGTGAAGTGGAATCTGGCGCGTTCATTCGCGACGGCCGCGTGATTTTTCGGGCACGCGGGTCCGCGCAGACCGTGCTCGCCGTCTCTGAGATTCCGCTAAAGGGATCCCATAACCTCGAAAACGTGTTGGCCGCAGTCTGCGCGGGAGCGCTAATGGGCTGCGCTGCCGAAAAGATCCGGGCAGCGATCGTTAGCTTCCAAGCCGTTGAGCACCGCCTGGAATACGTAGCCACAATCGGCGGAGTGGAATATTACAACGACTCAAAGGCCACAAACGTAGATGCAACGATGAAGGCGCTGCAGTCGTTTCCGGCCAATATTCATTTGATCCTGGGCGGAAAAGACAAAGGCAGTGACTACACGGTGCTGAATAATTTGCTGCGTGAACGGGTTAAGTCGGTTTACACGATCGGGGCGGCAGCGGAAAAGATTCAATCTCATATCAAAGGCACGACGCAGATTGTTGCTTCCGGAACGATAGAATCCGCCGTGAAGCAGGCTTCGTCGACGGCTCAGCCAGGCGACATAGTCCTGCTGGCACCCGCCTGTGCCAGTTTCGACCAATTCCAGAATTATGAACACCGCGGGCGCGTATTCAAGGATATGGTTGGCCAGCTTGCGGCCCGGGATCCATCCGCCCAAACCCGCGAACCACAGAAGTAACTCTTTCGCCCAGATTCTTGCCCAAAGAATTCACCAGCCCACAATATCTCCGTGGTGAAATGAAATTCGCATGGCAAAACGGGTAAGTGTCGACCGCTGGCTCTTCATCGTTACGCTACTACTGGTTTTCGTGGGGCTGGTAATGGTGTTCAGCGCCTCCGCGGTGATCGCTAAGGAGCGTTACCACTCAGGTTATTTCTTCCTGCTGCGCCAAATGGGGTGGGCAATTGTCGGCTTTGCCGCCATGATTGTCGGCATGCGGATTGATTACAAAAAGCTCAAGCATCCCGCGGCGGTTTTCTCTCTGCTGGGGCTCACCACGCTGATGCTGATATCGGTTTTCTTCCTTGATCGTGCACATCATACCCATCGCTGGATACACTTCAGCGGTTTTTCATTCCAGCCCTCAGAACTCGCCAAGCCCGCATTGATTTTGTTTCTGGCATTTTTCCTCGAGTCCCGCAGCCGATCGATGGACGACTGGCGCAATACGCTGGTGCCGGCGGTTCTGCCAACCTTCGTTTTTATCGGACTCATTGTTTTTCAGCCCGATCTCGGCACCGCCATCGCCTGCGCAGCGATTACAATCTGCATTCTTTTCGTTGCTGGACTCGAAGTTAAATATCTCGCCTACTCTTTCGTCGGGTCGTTGCTGCCGCTGTACTTTTTAATTTTTCACGTAGCCTACCGTCGCGACCGAATCCTCGCATTTTTGGACCCTTATTCCGATCCCCAGGGGCGCGGCTTCCACATTATTCAATCCCTGATTGCGGTTTCCACTGGCGGCCTGACTGGCGTGGGATTGATGGAAGGTAAAGAAAAGCTTTTTTACCTTCCTGAGCCACACACCGATTTTATCTTTTCCGTCCTTGGCGAAGAATTAGGCCTGCTCGGCTGCATGGCAGTCGTAACTTTATTTGCTCTGTTTCTATGGCGCGGCGTGCGGACCGCCCTGCGCACCCAAGACCTTTTCGGACGATTCTTGGCAGTCGGAATTACCAGCATGGTAGTGGTGCAGGCCTTCATTAATATCAGCGTGGTGCTGGGGCTCATGCCCACGAAAGGCATTCCACTGCCACTGATTTCCTACGGCGGGTCATCGCTCTTCATTACTCTGGCCTGCATCGGCGTTCTGCTCAACATCACCAAGCAGGCGGAATGAATGCCGCTCGGATATAGTTTGCTTGCATGAGAGCTATTCTCGCGGGCGGAGGCACTGGCGGCCACGTAATACCAGCTCTCGCCATTGCTCAGGAATTGCAGCGCCGCTATCAGGCCGAGGTGCTGTTTATCGGGACGGCGCGCGGTCTCGAAAATCGCCTGGTTCCCGCGGCAGGCTTTCCGCTTCAACTTGTGAAAGTGGGCGCGTTGAATCGGGTGAGCCTTGCCACGCGGCTGCGTACCACCTTCGACCTTCCACGAGCAATCCTTACTGCCTCTGGCATGCTCAACGAGTTTCGTCCTGATGTTGTAATCGGAGTCGGCGGATACGCTTCCGGGCCGGCGATGCTGGCGGCCATCTTGAAACACACGCCCACCTTGGCGTTTGAGCCGAATCTGGTGCCGGGATTCGCAAACCGCATGGTGGCCCGCTTTGTTTCAGCCGCAGCCGTTCACTTTGAGCAAACGGCGGAGCATTTTCGCAATGCGGTCGTGACCGGAGTGCCTGTGCGCCCGGCGTTTTTTCAAATTCCGAGAAAGCCTTATTCGCCCGCGGCGCCAACCTTGCTGGTCTTCGGCGGCAGCCAGGGCGCGCGCGCGATCAATCAGGCGGTGATCCGCTCTTTGCCCGAGCTGATGCGGCGTTTGCCCAACTTGCATGTAATCCATCAGACCGGGGAGCGTGAATATAATGAAGTGCAAGCCGCTTACGCCGGAATTGCGAGTTCCTCCGAGGTGCATAAATTCATCGATGACATGCCGGCGTTTTTTGCGCGCGCGGACCTGGTTTTGTGCCGCTCGGGGGCGAGCACGGTTGCGGAAATAGCGGCGGCAGGAAAACCTGCCATCTTCGTTCCATTTCCCCGCGCCGCGGATGATCATCAGCGCCGCAATGCAGAAGCGATGGAGCAGGCCAACGCAGCGGTTGTTCTTGAAGAAACGCGCCTGGATGAAGTGTGGCTTGTAGATACGATCGATGCGTTGCTCGAGGATCCCACACGGTTGGGCCGAATGAGTGACGCAGCGCGGGCCATGGCGCATCCCGACGCCGCA
>Ga0157372_10007772_pt1 | contig 11388 bp, 7 predicted proteins | sample C55metaG_FD_115307 | JGI IMG/M metagenome (GOLD analysis project Ga0157372, IMG submission 115307) | Corn rhizosphere microbial communities from Kellogg Biological Station, Michigan, USA - C5-5 metaG | ecosystem: Host-associated > Plants > Roots > Rhizosphere > Soil | place: USA: Michigan...
CATTTTGATGTGGCCCATGTAGTGGATGGACCGTGTACCCTTGGCCGGCTTGAACGAGCAATCGAAGACCGGCAGGTGCTCGGCCTTGATGCCGGGCGCGCCTTCAATGGTGCCTGTCGCATCGATGTAGCTGACGATCGCGTCAACCTGGTCGTTGTTGTACCCGAGCTTAAACAGCGCGGCTGGCACCGTGTTGTTGACGATCTTGATCATGCCGCCGCCGACCAGCTTCTTGTACTTGACGAGAGCCAGATCGGGCTCGATGCCGGTGGTGTCGCAATCCATCATGAAGCCAATGGTGCCAGTGGGAGCGAGAACGGTGGTCTGCGAATTGCGATAGCCGTAGCGCTCGCCATAGACCAGGGCCATGTCCCAGCACTCGCGGCTCGATTCGATCAGCGCTTCCAATTGCGGAAGTATGAAGGGCTCGCCGCTGGTCCGCGATTTGCCGATATTGTTCACCTCGGCGCGGTGCATGCGGATGACATTAAGGAACGGCTCGCGATTGACGTAGAAGCCGGGGCAGGCTCCGCCCTGGCGCTCGACGCTCGCGGTGAGCGGCGTGGCCGATGCGAGGGAAGGAGCATTTGCGGCGAGTACGGCCGATTGGAGATAAGCCTGTCCGCACATGATGGCGGTGAGAGCGGCGGCGAGATCGCGGCCCGTCGCTGAGTCGTAGGGAATGCCGAACGACATGAGCAATGCACCGAGATTGGCATAGCCGAGACCCAGAGGACGATAGTCGTGCGAATTACGCGCGATCTTCTCCGTCGGATAGCCCGAGTTGTCCACGAGGATCTCCATCGCGGTGATGACAACGGAGATGGCGTGACGATACTCGGGAATATTGAAAACGCCGTTCGATGAAACGAACTTCATGAGGTTGAAGCTCGCCAGGTTGCAGGCCGAGTTATCGAGGAACATGTACTCGGAGCAGGGATTCGAAGCGTTGATGCGCGCCGTGTTCTTCGAGGTGTGCCACTTGTTGATGGTGGTGTCGAACTGGAGACCGGGGTCGCCGCAGTGCCAGGTGGCATCGGCGATCATGCGCATAATTTCGCGAGCCTTGTAGGCGTGGACGGGCTTGTCGTCCTTTACTCCCTTGGTCCAGTACTCGCCGTCGGTCTCGTAGGCGCGCATGAACTCGTCGGTAACGCGGACGGAGTTGTTGGCGTTCTGGAAGAAGATCGACGAGAAGGCTTCGGAGTCAGGGCCGGAACCGTCGTAGCCATTGCGGATGAGCGTGTGCGCCTTGGCTTCTTCCTTAGCCTTGCACTCGATGAAGTCAATGATGTCGGGGTGCTCGGCGTTGAGGATGGCCATCTTTGCGGCGCGACGCGTTTTGCCGCCGCTCTTGATGACGCCGGCGAAAGCATCGAGTCCGCGCATAAAGCTGAGAGGGCCGCTGGCAGTGCCGCCGCCGGTCACGCCTTCGTGACTGGAACGGAGCGAGCTGAAGTTGGTGCCGGTGCCGGAGCCGTACTTGAAAAGCAGCGCTTCAGTGCGGGCCAGGTCCATAATCCCTTCCATCGAGTCTTCGACGGAGTTGATGAAGCAGGCAGAGCACTGGGGATTCTTATAGCCGGTCGCGGCATGGACAACTCCGCCCGTCGCCGGATCCCAATGCCAATTGGCGCCGGAGGCGTGCGGCTCGAGGCGATCGCACCCCACGTTGAACCATACCGGTGAATTGAAGGCCACTTTCTGAGTGAGCAGCATGTGCGCCAGCTCGTCGTGGAAAATGGCGGCGTCGTTGTCGCTGGCGAAGTAGCCGCCGGCGATACCCCAATCGCGGACGGTCTCAGCGACACGGGAGACAAGCTGCCGCACGCCGGTTTCGCGCTCCGGGGAGCCGATGGTGCCGTGCAGGTATTTCGAAGCGACGATATTGGTCGCGGTCATGGACCAGTCGACCGGGATATCGACATCCTTCTGCTCAAAGATCGTGTTGCCTTTGCTGTCGGCAATCAGCGCGGTTCGGCGTTCCCATTTCACTTCGTCGTAAGGGGAAACCCCTTCAGTGGAGAAACGGCGGGAAAATGTCAGGCCACCCTGGCTCCGGGGAGTCTGCAGGGCTGCGTCGGTACTTGTCTGAAGGTGGGCCTCGCTCATCGATTTCTCTCCATTGGCGATTTCTTTGAAAACACCTGTCCCTGAGGCGTTTAACGGCCGAATCTGGGGCGGGATAAATACTGCAGCGAACGGAAAAACGGGGGCTTTTCCTGACCGCGGGTTTTTCTCTGTTGCGCGGCTGCGAGTGGGACAAACATTACAGTCTCTTTACAGCCGCAGATGCAAAAATAGCGCTGTCCGTAGGGCCTGTCAACCATAAACCACAACATATTGTGTTTGGCCCGCAAGTACTGCATCAGGCCGCTAAACATAGGCATTCAGGCTGTGGAAAGCCCCAAAAGGGGCTTGAATCGCGGATTTCCAGGGTCTGATTTGCCCAAAATGCAGTGCAGAAGCGCTCTTGAGGGCGGCGTGTGTTCTGAAACTCAAGACTAGAGGGGGGAGGGGGTGGGTACAAGGCGCAGAAGAGGTGCATTTCAGCGATTTCTGCTGTGCGAAATTGAGCAAAATGTGGAGAAGGGGGCCGTTACTTTTTTGGCACGGCCAGCCGGACTGATCCAGACCGCTGATAGCCTGAGCTCATGCCGAAAACTGATGACCTTTCGAGCTGGAAATCTCTTCCTGCGCCGGTCCCCGCATCGCTCGCAGGCAAATATGTCAGGCTCGAGCCACTGAGTGCGGAAAGGCACGCTGCTGAGCTCTGGAGGGGTGTAGAAGGCCATGACGGGGTGTGGGACTATCTGGCAGACGGCCCATACGCAAACGAGGCGGAAATGCGGGCAGCTCTGGAAGCGAAAGAGCACGGCACCGCGGCGGTCTTCCTGGCGATCGTTCCGCGAACGAGCGGCAAGACCGAAGGCTACGCCAGCTTCATGCGGATGGACCCGGCGAACGGTGTCATTGAGGTGGGAAACATCCTGATGACCCCACCACTGCAGAGGACGATTGCCGCGACAGAAGCGATGTACCTGATGGCTCGGCATATCTTCGAGGATCTTGGATATCGCCGCTATGAGTGGAAATGCAATGCGAATAACGCCCCATCTCGCCGGGCGGCCCTGCGCTATGGGTTCACATTCGAAGGCATCTTCCGGCAGCACATGATCGTGAAAGGGCGGAATCGCGATACGGCATGGTTCTCCATGCTGGATTCAGAATGGCCGGCTCGCAAGGCAGCGTTTGAAGCTTGGCTGGATCCAGCGAACTTCGATCCCGACGGGCGGCAGAGACAATCGCTGGCCGAGATCGCCAGCAACCTGACGTGTTTTTGACACTGACGCACGCAGAGCGCCAGTTTGTTGAAAGCCTCACTCGCCAACCCGCGTCAATTCCCTTCCTCGCATCTTAATCACCTGCAGCGACCGGCTCGCGGACTCGAGCCCAGCCGGCGCATTCAGATGCGGAGGAAAGATGTCGGAAGCGAAGGAACTCACCGGCCCTGAGGGCCTCAAGAAGGTCGGCAGCCTGATTTCAGAAATTCGATTCGCCATGCTCACAACTGCGGCGCAGGATGGCACGTTCGACAGTCGGCCAATGGCTACACAGAAAAAGGAATTCGACGGAGTGCTGTGGTTTCTGACGGCGCAGGACTCGCGCAAGGTGGACGAGATCGCCGAGGACGCGCACGTGGGGCTTATGTACGCCGATCCGAAGAACCAGAGCTACGTGACAATAAAGGGGCGTGCCAACGTCTCCCGTGACAAAGCAAAGATTCACGAGTTATGGAACCCGATGTACAAGGCGTGGTTCCCAGGCGGCGAAGACGATCCGCAGATCCGCGTGCTGCGCGTCGACGTTGACGAAGCCGAGTACTGGGAAGCCAGCGACAGCAAGATTGTGCGCAGCATGAAGTACCTTGCGGCCGCCGCGACCAAAGGCGCGATTGACGTGGGCACGCACGGAACTGTGACCGTCGGCCATTGAGAGCGATCTACTAAGCTCAAAGACCACGGCCCTGCGCATTGCACGCAGGGCCGCAGTTTGCTGATCGTCCACCGATCTCAGTATGGCTAAGTTGTGACCCTGGCTATCCCATCCTTAGCAGGATGGGATAGCCAAGCTTGAACCTGATCTTCGTCAGGATGGATTACTTGCTTCCTTCGATCCGCATTCCGTAAAACGACTTGTGCACGAAGAACACTGATACCAGGAAGAATGCAACGGCGAGACCCATGCCGAGTCTAGCGTTGCTCTTATTCAGTGTTACCGCAAGCTCCACGGCGAGCAGTCCGAACAACGTCGTGAACTTGATGACCGGGTTTAGCGCCACGGACGAGGTGTCTTTGAACGGATCGCCGACCGTGTCTCCGATTACAGTGGCGTCGTGCAGCGGCGTTCCCTTTTGCTTCAGGTCGACTTCGACAACTTTCTTCGCGTTGTCCCATGCGCCGCCGGCATTGGCCATAAAGATTGCTTGATAGAGGCCGAAGATCGCAATTGAGATCAGATAGCCGATAAAGAAGAACGGCTCCACGAACGCAAACGCAAGAGTGGCGAAGAAGACAGCCAGAAAGATGTTGAACATTCCCTTCTGCGCGTACTTGGTGCAGATTTCCACCACCTTCTTGCTATCTGTGACCGAGGCTTTCTCCGCGCCTTCAAGGTGAATGTTCGCCTTGATGAACTCCACCGCGCGGTATGCGCCGGTGGTAACCGCCTGCATGGATGCGCCGGTGAACCAGTAGATCATGGCTCCGCCAGTGATCAATCCGAGTAGGAACGGCGCATGGAGGAGAGAGAGGTTCTGTACGCCATTCTTCAGACCGTCCGTAAGGGCCATGATGATCGAAAAGATCATCGTGGTTGCGCCGACCACGGCTGTGCCGATCAAGACGGGCTTTGCTGAAGCCTTAAAGGTGTTGCCAGCTCCGTCGTTGGCCTCGAGCAGATGTTTCGCACGTTCGAACTTCGCGTCGATGCCGAAGTCCTTCTTCAACTCGGCTTCGATGCCCGGAACAGCTTCGATCAGGGACAGCTCATAGACTGACTGAGCATTGTCCGTGACCGGACCGTAAGAGTCGACTGCAATGGTAACCGGACCCATACCAAGGAAGCCGAATGCGACCAGGCCAAACGCGAAGACAGCTGGTGCAAGCATCAGAGCGTCCATGGACGGCCCCGTGCTGAAGTAGTAGCCGATCGACATGAGGCCGACCATGCTCAACCCCAACCAGTAGCCTGAGAAATTGCCAGCCACAAGACCCGACAGAATCCCCAGAGAGGCTCCGCCTTCTTTCGCTGAGGTGACAACTTCCTGCACATGACCCGAGCTCGTGGAAGTGAATACCTTCACCAATTCGGGGATGATGGCGCCGGCCAGCGTTCCGCACGAGATGATCGAAGACAACTTCCACCAGAGCGTTCCGTCGCCAAGCGTTGGGATCATGAAGTAGGAGACGACAAACGTCAGGACGATCGAAACGACGGAAGTAATCCATACCAGAGAGGTCAACGGCGCCTCAAAATCCATCTCGTCTGAGTTTCCGTATTTCCCATGAGCGATTGCGCCGTTGAGGAAGTAGGCGCCCGAACTTGAGACGAGCATTGCGACGCGCATCACGAAGATCCACACGAGCAATTGCACCTGGGTTTTGGGATCGTGAACCGCCAGGAGAATGAAGGTTATCAGGGCCACGCCGGTGACGCCGTAGGTTTCAAAGCCGTCGGCGCTCGGGCCGACGGAGTCGCCGGCGTTGTCACCCGTGCAGTCGGCGATGACACCAGGGTTGCGGGCGTCGTCCTCTTTGATTTTGAACACGATCTTCATCAGATCGGCGCCGATGTCGGCGATCTTGGTGAAGATGCCGCCGGCAATACGTAAAGCTGCCGCGCCGAGAGATTCGCCAATGGCGAAGCCAATAAAGCAAGGTCCTGCATAATCACGCGGGATGAAAAGCAGGATGAAAAGCATGATCAACAGTTCGACCGAGATCAGCAACATGCCGATGCTCATGCCGGCCTTCAGCGGAATTGCATAGACCGGATACGGTCTGCCCCTCAGACCTGCAAACGCTGTCCGCGAGTTCGCGAAGGTATTGACGCGAATGCCGAACCAGGCCACTCCGTAGCTGCCCGCGATACCGACAAGCGAGAACAGCAGGATGATGGGCAACGTTACTCCGATCGACTTACCCGGCACCGGCGCGAGATAGCCGAAGTAGAGCGAAATGATGACCGCGATGAAAACCCAGAGAAGAAGAATGAACTTCCCCTGTGTAATTAGATAGGTTTTGCAAGTTTCATAGATCAGTTCAGAAATGTCGCGCATCGTGCGGTGAACCGGCAAATTCTTCAACTGAACGTAGATCGCCAGACCGAAGAGCAGGCCGCCAACGCAGAACAGCAAGCCGATCATCAGGAGAGCATGTCCGTTCATGCCGAGAAAGTTCACGCTCGACAAATCCGGCAGCACCAGGTTGGCTTCTCCTCCACCAGTTTGTTCCGACTGCCCGAAAGCGAAGGCAGGAAGCAGCAGGCCCATCATCAGTACTGCGACGGATTTGCTCTGCCGTTTCATAAATAGGTACACGGATTCGATAACTGTCACATACCCTCCAAGAGAGATTTTGCAATTCCAAAATAGCGGGCAGCTTGAGGCACGCGACCTCACGAACCTCGACACATTTCCCACAAAATTACAGGCCCCGTGGGGGCCCCGGCTCAAGTCACCGGAAGCCTATCATCCGACTACAGGGCTGTCGAGTGATTGCAGTCACAACCATCTAGGGCGATCGCATCATGGGGAAGATCACACCGTCCTGATCGGGAATAGAAAAAACGCTTCTATCTACAGCGGGGAGGAGTCTACTCAATCGCGCATGAAGTCGTCTACCCCGGGCAGGTTCTGCTTTGGGCACAGCAAAACAGAAAATCGATTCATCTACTCGATCATGATGTCGATTTTGTCGCCCGGAAGCGGCTGCTGCAGATTGTTTCCCTCGATGATGCGGGGCTCAGGAACAGGGTGGAGTTTGAAAAGGACCAGAACGTTTCGTTCGGGATCGTCGAACGCCTTGAATTCTGCCACCTGTTCCAGCGAGTAGTGCGTGTGCAGATCTTCGAGGGTGCCGGGGTCGATATCGTTCCAGGTAGCCCACCAGCCAGGCTTGTAGTGCGCAAGCTTTGCGCCGAGGTCGGGCAGTTCCGGAGTTCGCATGCTGAAGTCGTCGCAGATTGACTGCAGGTGCGTCACGAGCGTGATCTCATCGCCGCTGATGGAAACGAGAAGACGATTCCCATTGGGGTGCTGGTCGATGTAGTTAGTCAAAGCGCGAGCGGCGTTCACGAAGGTGTACTCAGGATGCGACGCGAAGTTTACGGTCCAAAGGCCGTTCACAACCGATGCAATCACTGCCAGGGCCACCGCGCCCCAACCGACGATGCGCCGCGCGCCCGGCTGCTCGCAGAGCTTGCCCGTCGCCAGGGAGAAGATCAGGAAACAGAAGACGGCCACGAGCGCGAAATACCGCGGCTGGGGGTGGTTCTGATAAGTCATGAAAAGGATGTAGCCGCCGGCGGCAAGAATGCATGCTCCAAATACCGGGTCGACGAGCAACTCCGATGCCCATCCGGCTCGCTTGCGAAAAACCGTAGCGGCGACCAGCACTGCGCCAATCAACAGTCCCGAAAGCGGTATCAGGATGCGATCGACCCAGATGCTGGCGTGCAATGACCACCAGAAGCTGAGCAGCGGCCAATAAAATTCGTTGGGCTTCACATATTTGTTGATAAACAGCAGGTACTTGTAGTCCCCGAAGTATCCGAGCGCGATGACAGCACTCATCCAGGCTCCAAAGGTGACCACAAAAGCGATTGCGGCCGACGCTGCGCAGCGAAGAGCGCTCTGATGGAACCAGGTGCGAAGGCTAGACCGAGTCGAGTCAGATGCGGCTTCCCCGCGATCCCAGAATGCCGCGAACATCGCCCACCCAATGGCCGGGAGTAGAAAAATTGCCGTCGTCTTGGTCAAAATCATGAGGGTGAAGAGGACCCCCACTGCTGCTGCCGCCGATACGGGGCGGCGAATCTGCGGAAGCCGGACGGCGAGGTTGAGCGCTGCCAGTGTCAGCGTGGTCAGCATCGGCTCAAGAATGGCCAACCGGCTGAAGCAGTAAAGAAAAGGGCTCGTCACCAGCAGAGTGAGAGCGAGCAGAGCGACCCACTTCGGCGCACGCGGCCGAAGCAGAGCATAGCAAAGCACGAGATTGGCAAAGAAAAATGCGATGGCAAGGCCACGCGCCGCTTCGATGTTAACGCCGGTGAAAAAGAAGAGCACCCACTCGAGGAACGGCCAGATCGGCACCGCGGGAGCGGGATTAAAATCGCCCGGCACATACCAGTGGCCGAAAAGATGCGCGCGGACGGCAGCGTTGCCGTACCAGCCCTCGTCGGTGTATTTGGCCCAGTCGATGTGCCACGGGGTGTGATTGGGAAAGTCAGCTGCGAGGTTCAACGCATGCAGCACAGCGAAGATACCGATGACGAGCACCCAGACGGCGTACATCCACCTCCCGAAGGATGAAGTCGTGCTGGCTTTCGTCAAGTTGGGCAAGGAAACTTTCTCCGCTGGACTGTTGCCAGCCGCTGGCTAACGCAGATGACCTCACTCTGTTTGTTGCAGGGAATCCTGGAAAGTATATCCGGGCTGAAAAAACCGGCTTCGGAACAACGGGCGCCTGCGGAACACGAGATCAACGGCATGAAACCAGCCGCGCGTGAGCCTCGGGCGCTATTCGTAGGCCAGGGCGTCGATCGGGTCTTTGCGGGCGGCCATCCAGGCCGGATAGAGAGCCCCAAAGATCGCTCCCCCGAAAGCAATCAATGCACCATACCCAATCCACTGCGCAGTCAACTCAAATGCGAAGGTGGAGAACTTGATATGAAGCAGCGCTCGCACTGCATAGGTCGCGGCTATACCCAGCAGAACACCAGCAACAGCCAACAAGGCGGTTTCGCGCAGAACGACGCTGACAATCGCGGCCTTTGAGGATCCGAGAGACTTCAGTATCCCGATTTCACGCGTGCGCTCCAGCACCGCGGTGTACATGGACTGGAAGATCACAAGGAATCCAACGATGACAGCGATCGAAATAACCACTTTGAGGGCGAGATTGAACCCCGGGAAGCGCGAAGGAGTGTATTGCGAAACCAGGTCCTCCATCGTTTGCACCCTGTAGTTTGCCAGACCCTTCGTGTTGTGAATCTCCTCCATGATCAGGCTGTTATTTGCCGGGTCATCGCTTTTCAAATAAATAACCGAAGCTTTGCCTTCGGAGCCAATCAAGCCCCCAAGCGTGTCGATGGGCACCATCCTGCGACCGCCTTTGCCGTTCTCCACTATGCCGCAGACGCGAAATGTATGGTTCTTGATCGTCATCGTGTCTCCGACGCGATAACCCTTTCCGGAACTTGCGTACACATCGTCAATGATCACGTCATCGGGGCCTTGAAACGGCCCTCCCGCCTGGAACACAAACGGTCTCAGCGCGTTATAGCTTTTGTAGTCGATTCCATACATGATTTCGACCGCGCTCGACATATTGAAGTCGGTGATGACCGGCGACGCTACCGTTACATGCGGCAACGTGCTGAGAAAACCCGCGAGTTTGGCCGAGATTGGCGCGCCGCCTACTCCGGCGACCATCGCCGCATTGGAAGGCATCACCACCACGTCCGCCCCGATTCCGTTCATGCGCGTTCTCTGGCTGTCGAGCATCCCCATAAAGATGGCCACGATCGAGAGGATCATGATGACTTCGATAGCCACTGCGGTAATGCTGATCAGCGATCGCAAGGGGCGGTGCAACAGATTGGCAATAACGAGCTTATTCATTGAATTTTGAAGACTCCGGCGGCAGCGGCCCTCAAAGTAAGGGTATCAGCCCAGTTCCCAGTGCATTTCGCAGGGGATTCCTGTAAAGGGGCCTCTCTCCAGGACTCGCGCTGGAAGAGGCCCGACTGGCAGTCCGAGGCAGTTTTGCACAGTTTGGAGTGACGAAAAGCACATTTCCTCCCTCTAGCTCAGTGATAACTAAGGGTGATAAAGTTGGTTCATACGTGAAATGTCCTTCGTAACTTGCTGTGGAAAAAGCCACGAGCTATTATGACGGGACTGGTTACCAAATGAGTACTTTTGGGCAAGAGCTTCGATCGCAGCGGATTTCGCGCGGTATAGCGCTCGAGCAGATCACTGCCGTCACCAAGATCAGCCAGCGCCACCTGGTTGCGCTGGAGCAGGATCGTTATCAACAGCTTCCCGGCGGCATCCTGAGCAAAGGCATTGTCCGGGGCTATGTGAGTGCTCTCGGACTGGACACCCGGGACTGGACCGACCGGTTCCTTAAGGCGACGAATCAATCCGGCTTGACCGTAGACACCCCCGACAATGGATGGGCCACATTCGCCTCCAACGTCGGAAAAGAGCGGATTCAGAAGCGCGAAGCCATGGAACTGCGTCTGCGCTGGATCGGAGCTGCCGTTCTGGTGGCATTGGTAGCGGTAGCGGGGTATCTTACGGTGCGATATGTCGGGGTGAGGGCGGGCTGGTGGAGTTCCGTGCTCCCGGTACCCACCAAGGCTCACGCTGTTGTGGCTCATGCGGCTGCGTGGTTCAAGCGCTGAAGCTCTTCCCGTTGTGTCCACCCAAGCTTATTTCAACTCCCGACGTCTTCCCTCCCCCGTTGACCCCCTGCATTGCTCCTCTGGATGCGCCGATCTCCCCGTTTGCTGCCAATCTTTGCCCGCTCAGCCTTAACGCAATTACCATAGATAGATGTGCAGGTGCGACTCCGGTTCGCCGATGCGCCTTGTCTTCTGCTGCAACTGCCCTCATCAGCCATTCGCGGCGGACAATCTACCTTAAGTCCCTTCAAAGGGGAGGAATGCGAAGTTGAGCGATCGTTTTTTGTTTACCTCTGAATCGGTCACGGAAGGTCATCCCGACAAAATTGCAGATCAGGTTTCGGATGCCATCCTGGACGCCTGCCTCGAACAGGATCCTTACAGCCGCGTAGCGGCCGAGACACTGACCGCGACCGGCCTGGTTGTCATCGCCGGGGAAATCACCACCAAGGCCTATGTCGATTTCCAGAGCCTGGTGCGTGGCGTGGTCGCGTCTATCGGATACGACAATGCCCTCTACGGCTTCGACTCGAACACTTGCGCCGTAATCTCGACAATCAACAAGCAGTCGGGCGATATCGCCCAAGGGGTAGACACGGGCGGCGCGGGCGACCAGGGCATGATGTTCGGTTACGCAACGAACGAAACGCCGGAACTGATGCCTGCGGCAATCTCCCTGGCGCACAAGCTGACACG
>Ga0157372_10007775_pt1 | contig 11386 bp, 8 predicted proteins | sample C55metaG_FD_115307 | JGI IMG/M metagenome (GOLD analysis project Ga0157372, IMG submission 115307) | Corn rhizosphere microbial communities from Kellogg Biological Station, Michigan, USA - C5-5 metaG | ecosystem: Host-associated > Plants > Roots > Rhizosphere > Soil | place: USA: Michigan...
CGTTATGAGCCGGATGAAGAGAACCCGATGCTCGGCTTCCGCGGCGCCGGACGCTACGTGGCGGACAGCTTCCGTGACTGCTTTGCGCTGGAGTGCGCAGCGGTGAAGCGTGTGCGCAACGAAATGGGCTTAACCAACGTTGAGATTATGATTCCGTTCGTGCGTACCGTCGATCAGGCCCAGGCGGTGGTTGAGGAGCTGGCGCGTCAGGGGCTGAAGCGCGGTCAGGATGGCCTGAAAATCATCATGATGTGCGAAATCCCTTCCAATGCGCTGTTGGCCGAACAGTTCCTTGAGCACTTCGACGGCTTCTCTATCGGCTCTAACGATATGACACAGCTGACGCTGGGGCTGGATCGCGACTCGGGCGTGGTCTCTGCACTGTTTGATGAACGTAATGAGGCGGTTAAGGCGTTGCTGTCGATGGCGATTCGTGCGGCGAAAAAGCAGGGTAAATACGTGGGGATTTGCGGTCAGGGACCGTCGGACCATGAAGACTTTGCTGCCTGGTTAATGGAAGAGGGCATCGACAGCTTGTCGCTCAATCCGGATACCGTGGTGCAAACCTGGCTGATGCTGGCGGATTTGCACAAAGCATAATCATTTAACTTTACTAATTTAAGGGCCGGATTATTCGGCCTTTTATTTATATTCAGGCAAAAAAAAGCCCATCACATGGGATGGGCAAAGACTACACACAGCAATTCTTTTACTTTACTCAGGGGAAAAAGGTTGTTTTAAAATCAGGGGTTTGATCTCAAACATGTGACTCATGTTATTCAGCATCGTAGCGGGCGTCTTTAAGAATCCTCTTATTAGTTTACGGCGGATAATCTTTTCCCGTAATTCGACGTTATTTGCCGCAAAAAATGAGAAGCTCAGGTAATGTGTTGCCTGACATTTAAGCGTTTTTTAACAAAAAAAGCGTTTTAAGGTTTAACAGTGTTAATCAGAACGCGGGAAAATATTTTTCAGCGGCCCGGTAATGAAACCGCTGATTTACACTTAGAAGGTCTTGCGTAGCTCTTCCTGATCCTCTGCCAGCTCGTCTATCACTTCCTGCGGCGAGCCATCCGGCGCAGGCGCTTCGTGCATCCAGGCCGACACCAGGCGATAAGAGACCGCCAGTACTACCGGGCCAATAAACAGGCCAATCATACCAAAAGCCACAAGGCCGCCGATGACGCCAGAGAGAATCAGGATCATAGGCAGATCGGCGCCCATGCGGATAAGCATCGGCCGCAGGAAGTTATCCAGCGTACCCACTACGCAGCTCCAGACCAGCAGCACAGTGCCCCAGGTGGTGTCGCCGCTCCAGTAGAGCCAGATGATCGCGGGCACCAGCACCAGCAGCGGCCCAAGCTGAACCAGGCAAAAGAAAATCATCAGCACGGTGAGCAGCGTGGCGTAGGGAATGCCCGATATCGCCAGGCCAATGCCGCCGAGCACGCCCTGCACCAGCGCGGTGACCACCACACCCAGCGCCACGGCGCGGATCGCCTGACCCGCCAGCAGTACCGCCGCATCACCGCGGCGTGAGGCGAGACGATAGGCAAAATGTCGAATGCCGTTGCCCACCTGCTCACCACGCCAGTAGAGCAGCACGCTGAACAGCAGCATCAAACCGAGATGCAGCATAAAGCGGCCAAAGTGACCCGCCTGGGCAAAAAAGAAACCGGTGGTGCGGCCAATGTAAGGCTGCACCTTGCGCATAATGGCCGTACCCCCGGCATCAACCTGGGTGTGATAACCGGCAAAAAGCTTCTTGCCAATGACCGGCACGTCGTTGAGCCAGGTCAGCGCAGGCAGTTGCAGGTGACCGGAGGTGATCCAGGCGATCACCGGTGCGCTGTTATCGATCAGGCTGTTGACCAGCAGCACCACCGGAATAATGAACACCAGCAGCAAAATCAGCGTCATGGCCACCACCGCCAGCGAACGTCGTCCCCACAACCAGGACTGGAGCTTGAGCATCAGCGGCCAGGTAGCAATCACCACCATGCTCGCCCAGGCAAAGCCGAGGATAAAGGGTTGCACCACCCAAAAGCAGGCGACGATAAGAATAAGAATGAACATCAGTGAAAACAGTATTTGCGGTAAATCCATGCTGCGATGCAGGTTTTTCATTGTCTAACCCGGTCCTTAATCTCTCTCAGGTGGCGCATCCAGATGATGCACGACGGGAATATCATGAAGCATTTGCGGGGATTGCAACAGAGGCAGTCACAGGGATTTTATCGCCGCTGAAATCAGAGCGATGGGGTTAAAAATATGATAAAACCACCTATCTCCGACTAACAACGCAATCGATTCGCTCACTGGTTATCCCATCATGATCCCACAGATTTCCCAGGCGCCAGGGTTGGTACAGCTGGTACTGACTTTCCTCAACACCCTTGAGCAGCAAGGCTTTACCGGTGATACCGCCACCAGCTATGCCGATCGCCTTACCGTCTCCACGGACAACAGCATTTATCAGCAGCTGCCCGATGCGGTGATTTTTCCCCGATCTACCGCCGATGTGGCGCTGATTGCACGCGTGGCGGGTGAAACGCGCTTTGAGAGCCTGGTGTTTACACCGCGTGGCGGCGGCACCGGTACTAACGGTCAGTCGCTGAATCAGGGCATCGTGGTCGACATGTCGCGCTACATGAATCGCATTCTGGAAATCAATCCTGAACAGGGCTGGGTACGCGTTGAGGCAGGCGTGATAAAAGATCAGCTCAATGCCTGGCTGAAGCCGTATGGCTTCTTTTTCTCACCGGAGCTTTCCACCAGCAACCGCGCTACGCTGGGCGGCATGATCAATACCGATGCCTCTGGCCAGGGATCGCTGGTGTATGGCAAAACGTCCGATCATGTGCTGGCCCTGCGTGCCGTGCTGTTGGGTGGGGAAATCCTTGATACGCGAGCCATGCCGGTGGCGCTGGCCGAACAACTGGCGCAGGAGCAGACGCCGGAAGGGCGCATCTATGCCACGGTGCTGGAACGCTGCCGCGAGCAGCGCGCGCTGATTGTGGAGAAGTTTCCGGCATTAAATCGCTTTCTGACCGGCTACGACCTGCGCCACGTGCTCAGCGACGATCTGCAAACCTTCGATCTGACCCGCATCCTGTGTGGCGCAGAAGGCACGCTGGCCTTTATCAGCGAAGCACGGCTGGATATCACGCCGATCCCAAAAGCGCGTCAGCTGGTGAATATCAAATACAACTCTTTTGATGCCGCATTGCGTAACGCGCCGTTGCTGGTCGAGGCGCAGGCGTTGTCGGTAGAGACCGTGGATTCAAAAGTGCTCAATCTGGCGCGGGAAGATATCGTCTGGCATTCGGTGCGTGAGCTGATTGCAGATGTGCCGGATCAAGAGATGCTCGGCCTGAATATCGTTGAGTTTGCCGGTAACGACGTGGCGCTGATCGACAGCCAGGTTAACGCGCTCTGTGCCCGGCTTGATGCGCTGATGGCGCAACAGGAAGCGGGCGTCATCGGTTATCAGCTCTGCGAGGACTTAGCGGGGATTGAGCGTATCTATGCGATGCGCAAGAAAGCGGTTGGTCTGTTGGGCAATGCCAAAGGGCGCGCCAAACCCATTCCGTTTGTGGAAGATACCGCCGTGCCGCCGCAGCATCTCGCCGACTATATCAGCGACTTTCGTGCGCTGCTGGACAGCCATGGCCTGAGTTATGGCATGTTTGGTCACGTTGATGCCGGCGTGCTGCATGTGCGACCCGCGTTAGACATGTGCGATCCGCAACAGGAGATGCTGATGAAGCAGATCTCCGATGAAGTGGTGGCGCTGACCGCGCGCTATGGCGGATTACTGTGGGGCGAGCACGGTAAGGGATACCGCGCGCAATACAGTCCCGCCTTTTTTGGCGACACGCTGTACAACGAGCTGCGCCGCATCAAAGCTGCCTTTGATCCGCTGAACCGGCTGAATCCAGGTAAAATCTGTACGCCAATCGGCGTTGACGATCCGATGATGCCGGTTGATGGCGTCAAGCGCGGCACCTTTGATCGCCAGATTCCGGTGGCGGTACGCAGTGACTGGCGCGGCGCCATGGAGTGCAACGGTAACGGGCTGTGCTTTAATTTCGACGTACGCAGTCCGATGTGTCCCTCAATGAAAATCACCGCGAACCGCATTCACTCGCCAAAAGGCCGGGCGACCTTGACCCGTGAATGGTTGCGATTGCTGGTGGAAAAGGGTGTCGATCCGTTAGAGCTGGAGCAGCATCTGCCGACGCGTTCGGTGAGCCTGCGCGCCTTGATCAGCCGCACGCGCAATAGCTGGTACGCCAGCAAAGGGGAATACGACTTTTCGCACGAGGTAAAGGAGGCGATGTCGGGCTGTCTGGCCTGCAAAGCCTGCTCTACCCAGTGCCCGATTAAGATCGACGTGCCTGGCTTCCGATCGCGCTTCCTGCAGCTCTACCATACGCGCTACCTGCGCCCGGTAAGCGATCATCTGGTTGCGGGAGTGGAAACGTACGCGCCGCTGATGGCCAAAGCGCCGAAAGCGTTCAATTTCTTTCTGCGGCAGCCGTGGTTGCGTGAACTGAGCCGCCAGCATATTGGCATGGTGGATCTGCCGCTGCTTTCGTCGCCTTCACTGAAGCAGCAGCTCTCCGGCCATCCCGCCTGCGCAATGACGCTGGAGCAACTGGAAGCCGAAAGCGCAGAGAAAAGAGCCAATCGTGTGTTGATCGTGCAGGATCCTTTCACCAGTTATTATGAAGCGCAACTGGTCAATGACTTTGTTCGCCTGGTCGAAAAGCTGGGTTATCAGCCGGTGCTGCTGCCATTTTCACCAAACGGCAAGGCGCAGCACGTGAAAGGATTTTTACAACGCTTTGCCCGCACCGCCGAAAAAACCGCCGATTTCCTGCGCCGTGTGGCACGGCTGGGTGCGCCGATGGTGGGCGTCGATCCGGCGACAGTGCTCTGTTATCGCGATGAGTATCAGCAGACGCTGGGCGACAAGCGCGGCGAGTTCTCGGTCTTGATGGTGCAGGAGTGGCTGAGTGAGGTACTTGCGCCGCGGGCAGTTCAGCCGCAGACCGGTGAATCCTGGTATCTGTTTGCGCATTGTACCGAAGTCACTGCCTTGCCGGCGTCACCAAATCAGTGGCAGGGCATTTTTGCTCGCTTTGGCGCCACGCTGGAAAACGTTAGCGTCGGCTGTTGCGGCATGGCGGGAACCTATGGGCACGAGACCAAAAACCTTGAAAATTCGCTGGGTATTTATGCGCTGTCGTGGCATCCGCAGATGCAGCGGTTGCCGCGTCAGCGTTGCCTGGCTACCGGCTATTCCTGCCGCAGCCAGGTGAAAAGAATTGAGGGTAATGGCGTGAGACATCCGTTACAGGCGCTGCTGGAAATGGTATAATTTTTGTTACGCGTATGTGCTAGAAAATCGAACCGGCGTGTTTAACAAAATCGCTCTGTAAGGTAGTGGCTTTGTCCCAGTGGCCTGTCTGTGCCAGGTGATGGCACAGACGGGTCAGTGACAACCGGGCCAGCTGATAGGCCTGAACGCGGAATAACTGTTCACGCTCGGGATTACTCATTTCCTGCACCAGTCGATGATGCAGTTTGCCCAGCGCATGCAGGTAGCTCTGGTCGTCGCCGTTCAGTTGACAAATTTCTGCCATATCAAGACAGGTATCATTGAAACGTCGCAGCTGTTCGATACCAGCGCCGGAGCGATCAAGTCGGGCCTGCGCCATGTAAAAATCGACGGTGATATCGCGGACAGAAAACTTGTAGTCGTCAATTTTATGCTGCAACCAGGCGGACACGGACCGATTCATGACGCACTCTCCTGCTAATGAGAATCATTATCATAATAACCTACGCGATTTTTAGCGATCGCGCGAGCAAAGTTTTATCGATAAATGCTACCTGTCAGAAAAATTGATATTAACAATCCAGACGCACCGGTAAGGGCGTAAACTGATTATTATTCTCAATAAGCATCAAGATGTCTTCGGTGACTTATTGATATATAATGGAATTATAAAACCAGCATAGCGTTTTTTTGGTGGATCAGACCGCTGATTTAAGCGTCTATTCTTAAATATTAGCCGTAAAAAAAGCCGTTTCGCCTTTATCCCTGCAAAACAAGAGGTTGAAGTGATAATTGTTATCACTACCATAGGGGTATCAGCCAAACCAGGCTACGCATCATGAGGTACAGCATATGGCAACAGCAAATCCTGCATCTTTCTCTCCGGATGATTTTGTCTGGAAAGGACTCACGCTGACGGACTCAGCGGCAACGCAAATTCTCAACCTTGTCGCTACCGATCCGGCAGTCAGCGGTTTACGTCTTGGCATTAAGCAATCCGGTTGTGCCGGGTTCGGCTATACCATGGATTTGGTGAGCGCCGCCGAAGAGGATGACCTGGAGTTCACGCACAACGGCGCCTCGCTGTTTGTGCCGCTTCAGGCGATGCCTTTCATCGACGGCACCGAAGTGGATTTTGTCCGCGAAGGCCTGAACCAGATCTTTAAATTCAATAACCCTAAAGCCCAACACGCCTGCGGATGTGGTGAGAGCTTTGGCGTCGAGTAATAGCGATATGTCACAAAACAGCGAAACCCCAGATGATGTACAGGTATGGGATGGCGGCCGTCTGAAGTACAAAGAGGGCTTCTTTACCCAGCTTGAAACCGATGAAATGGCCAACGGCATCAACGAGGACGTGGTGCGGGCAATTTCTGCCAAGCGTAACGAACCCGAGTGGATGCTGGAGTTCCGGCTCAAGGCTTATCATGCCTGGACGCAAATGGAAGAGCCGCACTGGCTGAAGGCGAACTACGCCGGCCTGAACTATCAGGATTACAGCTACTATTCTGCGCCGTCATGCGGTAACTGCGACGACAGCTGTGCATCGGAGCCGGGCGCGACCCAGACCGATGGCAGTCATCCCAACAGTAACTACCTGACGCAGGAAGTGGAAGACGCCTTTAATCAGCTGGGCGTGCCGGTTCGCGAAGGCCGTGAAGTTGCGGTAGATGCCATTTTTGACTCGGTATCGGTGTCAACCACCTACCGCGGCAAGCTGGCGGAACAGGGCATCATCTTCTGCTCATTCGGCGAAGCGATTCACGATCACCCGGAGCTGGTGCAGAAATATCTCGGTACCGTGGTTCCACACAACGACAACTTCTTTGCGGCGCTGAACTCAGCGGTGGCCTCTGACGGCACCTTTGTTTACATCCCGAAAGGCGTGCGTTGCCCGATGGAGCTTTCCACCTATTTCCGCATCAACGCTGCCAAAACCGGCCAGTTTGAGCGCACCATCCTGATCGCTGACGAAGACAGCTACGTCAGCTACATCGAAGGCTGCTCGGCGCCGGTACGTGACAGCTATCAGCTGCACGCGGCGGTTGTGGAAGTGATCATTCACAAAAATGCCGAAGTGAAATATTCCACCGTGCAGAACTGGTTTGCTGGCGGCGAAGCTGAAGGCGGCATTCTGAACTTTGTGACCAAGCGCGCCCTGTGCGAAGGCGATCACAGCAAGATGTCCTGGACGCAGTCTGAAACCGGTTCAGCGATCACCTGGAAATACCCAAGCGTGGTGTTGAAAGGGGATTATTCGATTGGTGAATTCTACTCGGTGGCGTTGACCAGTGGCCGCCAGCAGGCGGATACCGGCACCAAAATGATTCACATCGGTAAAAACACCAAATCGACCATTATCTCTAAAGGGATTTCTGCCGGTAAAAGTCAGAATACCTATCGCGGTCTGGTGAAGATCATGCCGACCGCGACCAATGCGCGTAATTTCACCCAGTGTGATTCGATGCTGATTGGCGCGGAGTGTGGTGCGCATACCTTCCCGTATGTGGAAACGCGCAACAATAGCGCGCAGCTGGAGCATGAAGCGACCACCTCACGTATCGGTGAAGATCAGCTGTTCTATTGTCTGCAGCGTGGCATCAGCGAAGATGACGCCATCTCCATGATTGTAAACGGCTTCTGTAAAGATGTTTTCTCCGAGCTGCCGCTTGAGTTTGCCGTCGAAGCACAAAAATTGTTGGCTATCAGCCTTGAACATAGTGTGGGCTAATTGATAGCGCATTACCCGTTGCCGGAAAGCAATGTGAAGGATAATTTATGTTAAGTATTAAAGATTTACAGGTTAGCGTTGAAGACAAGGAAATCCTGCGTGGTTTGAACCTGGAAGTGAAGCCAGGCGAAGTGCACGCCATCATGGGGCCAAACGGCTCGGGTAAAAGTACCTTGTCTGCCACGCTGGCTGGCCGTGAAGATTATGAAGTCACCAGCGGATCGGTGGCGTTCAACGGCAAAGATCTGCTGGAACTTTCTCCGGAAGATCGCGCTGGCGAAGGCATCTTTATGGCGTTTCAGTACCCGGTTGAAATTCCCGGCGTCAGCAACCAGTTTTTCCTGCAAACCTCGGTTAACGCCGTGCGTAAATACCGTCAGCAGGGTGAACTGGATCGCTTTGACTTCCAGGACTTCATTGAAGAGAAGATCGACCTGCTGAAAATGCCTCAGGATTTGCTGACGCGCTCAGTAAACGTTGGCTTCTCCGGCGGTGAGAAAAAGCGTAACGATATTCTGCAGATGGCTGCCCTTGAGCCGCAGCTCTGTATCCTTGACGAGACTGACTCCGGCCTCGACATTGATGCCCTGAAAATCGTGGCTAACGGCGTGAACACGCTGCGCGACGGCAAGCGTTCATTCATCATTGTGACGCACTATCAGCGCATCCTGGATTACATCAAGCCAGATTTCGTGCACGTGCTCTATCAGGGCAAGATTGTGAAATCAGGCGATTTCTCGCTGGTTAAACAGTTGGAGGAGCAAGGCTATGGCTGGCTTACCGACGAAGAGTGAAACCGCGCTGCAACAGTGGCACCATCTGTTTGAATCGCGTGGCGACGCGCGCTCATTACAGGCTCAGGAGCACTGGCAGCAGCTGATGCGTGAAGGCTTGCCTACGCGCAAAAGCGAGCACTGGAAATATACGCCACTGGATAACCTGCTCGGCCAGCAGTTCGTGCTGCCTGAGGTCGCTGAACTTGATGCGGCTCAGCTGCAGGCAATTTCGCTGCCGCTGGAAGCGGTGCGTCTGGTCTATCTGGACGGTGCGTTTCAGCCGTCGTTGAGCGACAGCGAATACGATCTGTTCGATATTCAGCTTTCTCAGGCGGCGCAGCGTCGTGCCTTGCCAGCGCCAGTTCAGCCTGAAGTGTTTCTGCACCTTACTGAAAGTCTGGCTGAACAGGTTACGTCGATTCGCGTTCCGCGTGGAACAACGCCTGCTCGTCCGCTTTACCTGCTGCATATCAGCAGCGGCGACGACAGCAAGTTGAACACCGTGCATTATCGCCATCATCTGCAGCTGGAAGAGGGCGCTGAAGCGCAGGTTATCGAGCATTACGTTACCCTGAATGGCAAAGCGCACTTTACCGGTTCACGACTGACCATGGCGGTAGGCGATAACGCCCGTCTGACGCACACCAAGCTGGCATTTGAAGATGCTGCCAGTTTCCACTTCGCGCATAACGATGTGGTTGCCGGCCGTGACGCACAGATCAACAGCCAGAGCTTTCTGTTGGGTGCTGGCCTGTCGCGTCATCACACCAGCGCGCAGCTGAACGGCGAAAATACCAACCTGCAGATCAACAGTCTGGTGCTGCCGGTGGGTAATGAAGTCTGCGATACCCGCACCTGGCTTGAGCACAACAAAGGCTATTGTCAGAGCCGTCAGCAGCACAAAGTGATTGTGCGCGACAAAGCGAAAGCGGTATTTAACGGCCTAATCAAAGTGGCGAAGCATGCGCTGAAAACTGACGGACAGATGACCAACAACAACCTGTTGCTGGGACGTTTGTCTGAGGTCGATACCAAGCCGCAGCTGGAAATTTATGCTGACGACGTCAAGTGTAGCCACGGCGCGACCATTGGCCGTATCGACGATGAACAGATGTTTTACCTGCGCTCGCGCGGTATCGCTGAAGAAGCGGCCGAGCAGATGATTATCTACGCGTTTGCCGCCGAGCTAACCGAAGCGATTGCTGATGACGTGCTGAAAGCCAGCGTGATGCAGCGTATCGCAGACCGTTTTCCTGGAGGAGTGGCATGAGTTACGATCTGGCGCGCATCAGGGCAGAATTTCCGATTTTGTCCCGTGAAGTCAATGGTCAGCCGCTGGCTTATCTCGACAGTGCGGCCAGCGCGCAACGCCCATTAGCAGTCATTGACGCCGAAAGTCATTTTTATCAGCACGGTTATGCGGCGGTGCACCGCGGCATTCATACGCTGAGTGCTGAAGCGACCACCGCGATGGAACATGTGCGCAGCCAGGCTGCGCGTTTCCTGAACGCCGGTTCTGCCGATGAAATCATCTTTGTTAAGGGCACCACGGAAGGCATCAATCTGGTTGCCAACTGCTGGGGCCTGAGCCAGCTGAAAGCGGGTGATAATCTCATTATCACCGCCATGGAGCATCACGCCAACATCGTGCCGTGGCAGATGGTGGCGGAGCGCACCGGCGCTGAAATTCGCGTGCTGCCGTTAACGGAAAATGGCGAACTGGACATCGATCGCCTCGATGGCCTGATCGACAGTCGTTCACGTCTGCTGGCCGTTACCCACGTTTCCAACGTGCTGGGCACGGTTAACCCGGTCAAGGCGCTGGTGGCGAAAGCCAAAGCGGCGGGACTGGTAACGCTGATTGATGGCGCGCAGGCGGTGATGCATGACAAGGTTGACGTGCAGGATATCGACTGCGATTTCTACGTCTTCTCTGGTCACAAGCTGTATGGCCCTAACGGTATTGGTATTCTCTATGGTCGTCAGGCGCTGTTAGAACAGATGCCACCCTGGATGGGCGGTGGTGCGATGATTGACACCGTGGTGCTACCCGTGGGCACTACCTACGGCAAATCGCCATGGCGTTTTGAAGCCGGTACGCCTAACACCGGCGGTATTATTGGCCTGGGTGCCGCATTTGCGTGGATTGAGAAGTTGGGTCTGTCCGCCATCAAGGCGCACGAGCACTCGCTGATGCGTTATGCCCTCGATAAGCTGGCGTCGGTGCCTGACCTGATTATCTACGGCCCAACCGAGCGTGCTGGCGTGATCGCGTTTAACCTCGGTAAGCATCACGCGTATGACGTGGGTAGCTTCCTGGATCAGTATGGCATTGCCATTCGTACCGGCCACCACTGCGCCATGCCACTGATGCAGCACTACGGCGTGCCAGCCATGTGCCGGGCCTCCTTCGCGCTCTACAACAGCGAAGAGGAAGCCGACCGTCTGGCTGCTGGTTTGACACGTATTCAACGTCTGCTCGGCTAACGGGCAGGCAAGGGAGGAAGGGATGGCAAATTTGCCGGACAGAGA
>Ga0157372_10007776_pt1 | contig 11386 bp, 9 predicted proteins | sample C55metaG_FD_115307 | JGI IMG/M metagenome (GOLD analysis project Ga0157372, IMG submission 115307) | Corn rhizosphere microbial communities from Kellogg Biological Station, Michigan, USA - C5-5 metaG | ecosystem: Host-associated > Plants > Roots > Rhizosphere > Soil | place: USA: Michigan...
ACGGCTACATCAAGAACGACGATGGTCCGAACCTGAACATCGTCAGGACCCTGGCGGCACGCGGATCGGCGTTGTGGAAACCCAGTGATGCCGTGACGGCGGTCCTCCGGGTTTCCGACACCCACCAAGGCGGAACGCCGGCGGTGAACGCGACGACGGGGCTTTGTCGGCACGTCGCCGCCAACGGTCTGACCGATCCGCTCGGCCCCAACCTAGACTGCCAGAATCCGCGCAGAGGCTCCGGCGGCACGCCCCCGTTCAGCTCCTTCGGAAAGTTGCGGGTGAGCCGAGATTTCGTGCCCAACGAAAAGTATAACGACTTCAACGCGACCCTGGACGTCAGCGCTGATCTCGGCTTCACCTCGCTGCGCTCGATCTCGTCCTACACGAACTACAAGTCCACCATCGGCCAGGATTCCGACTTCAGTCCCAATCCTTACTTCCGCGAGTGGTTCGAGGAGAACGCCAAGGCCTACTCGCAGGAACTCGACTTCCACAACTCGTCCGCGAGCAGGCTGGAATACACGGTCGGCGCGTATTTCGAGCGGGACGAGGAGTTCTTCGCCGACAGTCAGCTGTTCCAGACGGTGGATCAGAACGACACCACCACGCGGCCGCTGGCGACGTCCACGAACGGGGTGCAGCTGCCTGTCTTGAACGGGACGCCGCTCGTTTCGCTTCAGACGAACATCAATCGGTCGGTCGGCAGCTATCAATTTATCAACATCAACAACCTGGGCGGCTTCGGGCAGCTCACCTATCATGTCACCGACAAGTTCCGCGTGACGGGCGGCATCCGCTACAGCCGCGAGCACAAGGAGGCCTACAGCGGAACCAGCAAGTATACCGGCAGTCTGACGCCGGCCGTCATCCCGATAACCCCTGTCGACTTCACCTTCACGAAGTCGTCGTCGCCTAATGTCGCCAAGACTTTTGACGGGTTCACGTATCACGCGGGCGCCGAATATGACCTGGCGCCTCGGGTGCTGGCCTATTTCAGCTACGGCACCGGGTTCCTTTCCGGCGCGTTGAACAGCAACAACACCGTGACGGGCCTGCAGAAGTCGGCGTCATACGAAGGCGGCATCAAGTCGCGCTTCCTCGACAACCGGGTCCAGTTGGACGCCGCGGTCTATCACGTCGACTACACCAATCTTTCGACGAGCCTTCTGCTGCCGACGGGGTTCACGATCACCGCGAACGGAGGCGACATAAAGGTCAACGGTGCGGAGGTGCTGCTCGACGTGCTGCCGGTCGACGCGCTGCGGATCAGCGTCGGGGTGGCCTATCAGGACTCCAAATACGGCACCTATGGCATCGCGAACCGACAGCAGGTGGTGAACGGCGCGGTCCCGCCGAACAACTTCATCGATGAAAGCGGCATGCGCACGCCTCTCTCGCCGGTATGGACTGGCAACGGGACGATTAGCTACAAATACAATCTGGCGTCGGGCGGCTCGCTCACGCCACAGGCTCACATCTTCTATAGCGCGAAATATTCCGCCTGCGGCGCAACCGTCTTCGATTTGGCGTGTCAGCAGAAGGCCTACTCGAAGACTGACGCCTCGCTCACCTACGCGTCTCCTTCGGGGAAATACGAGATCGAGGGCTTCGTCCAGAACATCGAGAACTCGCAGCCCAACGTCCGGACGCAAACCGGGACGGACGGGATCGAGCAGGTCACATTCGGTCAGCCCCGGACTTACGGGGTCCGCGTGAGACTGCGCTTCTAGGCCAATCAGCCGCCACCTGCCGGGGAGCCGTCTGGCTCCCCGGCATTTTTCTTGGAGACTTCATTATGGCGATGCGGGGTTTCGATCCCAAGTTCGCGGACCTTCCCGACTACATCGAGAAGGTTACGCGCGAGATCTGGGAGGAGCGCGGCATCGGGGGGAGCTTGGAGAAGTATTACGCTCCGGACGTGATCGTGCGGGCCTCCAACGCCATCATCACCAACAATCGCGGGGTGGCAGCGGCGACGCTTGCGACCTTGCACGAATTCCCTGACCGGCAGCTCGTCTACGAGGATGTCATCTGGATCGGCAACGAGGACGACGGATTCCTGTCATCCCATCGGCTGATCTCCGTGATGCATAAGCAGGGAGCCGGTGTCTACGGACCGGCCAGCGGCGCCCTGGTGCGGTCGCGGATCATCGCCGACTGCGTCGTTCGCGATAATCAGATTACGGAGGAGTGGCTGGTCCGGGATCACGCCTCGTTCGCGGTCTGCCTCGGGGAGACCCCGGAGGGGCTCGGGCGACGGCTCGCGGAGGACGATCTCGAGCGCACCGGCAGCGTCACCGTGTTCACGCCGGCGGCTGATAAACCTGGCACTTATCGCGCCACAGTCGACGATCGACCTGCCGCCGAGCGATACGCTGCGGCTTGGCTCGAAGTTTGGGGCTCGAAGACGCCTGCGGCGATCCGAGACTACTATCATGTAGGCGTGTCGGCGTTCGTGCCTGGCGGCGAGGCTCTCAACGGCCAGCAGGACCTTGACCGGTTCGTCATATCCTATCTCGCGTCCTTTCCCGACGCGCAGCTGACGATCGACCACTTGATCGTGAACGAAGACCCTGGTCAGCCGATCCGGCTCGCGTTGCGATGGTCGATCACGGCGACCCATTCCGGGTGGGGCCGGTTTGGAAAACCCACCGGAGCGCCCGTCTACATCCTTGGCATGACCCACGCCTACATGGTCGACGGCAAGGTTACGATGGAGTGGGTTCTCATCGACGAAGTGGCCATCTGGAAGCAGATATATGGTCATGCTCTCTCGGCGAACACGTAACCCGCCCTGCCATGCCGCGACTGGCAGCAAACCTGAGCTGGCTGTTTACTGAGCTGCCGTTCGAGGAGAGGTTCGAAGCGGCAGCCCAAGCCGGTTTTGACCATGTGGAATGCCTTTTTCCATACGATGTCGCGCCTTTGGAAGTTTCGCGGCGACTGCGCGAGCACCGCCTCGAGATGGAACTGTTCAATCTTCCTCCCGGCGATTGGTCGCGCGGAGAGCGCGGGCTTGCCTGTCTGCCAAGGCGGGAGATGGAATTCGCGTCTGGATTGGACGACGCACGACGGTTTGCGGACATCTGCGGAGTGCCACGGCTGCACGCCATGGCTGGAATTCGTCCCGCCTCGCTTAGCTGTGAGCGGGCTCGGGACACCTATTTGGCGAACCTCCGCCGCGCGGCGCGATCTCTCGCCGAGGACGGACGAGACCTGGTGATCGAGCCGATCAACGTGCGCGACATGCCCGGCTACTTTCTCGCTTCTCTAGAGGATGCGCTTGAGGTCCTGCATGACCTTGGCGAGCCGAACGTCGGCATTCAGGCGGATCTCTATCATCTGCAGATCTGCGGGGGCGACGTCGTGCGGCGGTTGGGCGCGGTGCTTCCAAACGTGCTCCACGTTCAGATCGCGGGAGTGCCCGATCGCGCCGAGCCGGATCTTGGCGAGCTTCGCTACGAACTGGTCTTCGATCTGCTCGACAGGTGGGGCTACGAGGGCGTGGTAGGATGCGAATACCGGCCATCGACCGGGACGACGGACGGGCTGGGCTGGGCTAGCCCTTGGCTTAGGGGAGCGCGATGACCGTCGGGATCACGCTGATTGAGCCAAGAAAGGTCAGCAGATCGGTAAAGGCGATGACGGTTGTCCGGGTGTTGTCGAGTGGATGCATGGCTATCTTGGATTCGAACGAGAGCCGCTCGTCGATCACCAGCTGAACTTCGCGGTTGGCGTCGTTCAACAAAGCGAGGGGTGAGACGGCGCCGCTCTCGACGCCCAGCAGACGGCAAAGCTCGTCCGCAGAGGCGAAACGTAGGCGCCTCGAGCCAAGCTTCGATTGCAACCGGGCAAGTTCCAGCCGCTCTTCCGCCGGCATCACGATCAGCCAAAAGGTCCCCGTTCCGTCTTTCAGCAGCAGATTCTTGGTATGTGCTGCCTCGATGCTTTGCCAGTGCGCTTTCGACTCTTCGACCGTGAACACCGGAGCATGATCGTAGGTGACGTGGACGATCCCCAGTCGGTCCAACCGATCGAAAAGCTCGTTCAATGCTCGTCGCCGCGGAGTTGCCTGACTTCCTCCTCGGAAAGAAGTCGTGGCCGGTGGCCCTGAAGGAGAAGATGCAGCCGAGCCGTCTCCTCAAGCTCCTCGATCGCCCAGACCGCGGCATCCAGAGAAGCTCCTGCGACGACCGGCCCGTGGTTCGACAGAAGGACGGAGCCGTATTGTCCCGCGAGACCGCGTATCGCATCGCCGACTGCGGGATCGCCGGGGCGATGATAGGGGATGAGCGCGGTTCGGCCGACTTTCATGAGATAGTAGGGCGTCAGCGGCGGGAAGACGTCCTCCGGATCGATGTCGGGCAGCATCGACACTGCGACCGAATGGGTGGAATGCAGGTGGACGACCGCGCCTGCGCCGCCGCGACCTTCATAGAGCGCGCTATGGAGGGGGATCTCCTTGGTGGGCGCGTCCCCGCTCACATGTCGCCCCTCCCGATCGATTACGGTGAGTCTCTCGGGGTCCAGAAATCCTAGCGAGACGTTCGTAGGCGTGCAGAGCAGACCGCCGTCGTCCAAGCGAACGCTGATATTGCCCGAGCTTCCAGGCGTGAGTCCGCGTTCGAATAGAGACCTGGCCAGCAGGCACACGCGATCTCGCAGCGCTGCCGAGGTCATTCGGCCTCTCCCAACGCCCTCACGGCTTTGACGAAGAAGTCGTCCCCGCCGAAATTACCCGACTTCAGCGCCACCGCTAGCTTGCGTCCTGAGGCGTGTTCGCCGGAAAGCGCCGGAACGCCGGGATCGATTTCCGGACCTATCTCGAGCGTGCCGAGTCCGAGTGCGGTGACCACGGCGCCGGAGGTCTCGCCTCCGGCCACCACGATGCGCTGGAACCCGTCGGTGACTGCCTGGCTGATGATCTCCCCAAAGAGCGTTTCCAGCGCGGCCGCGGCGACAACGCCGTGGCGGTCCTTGACGCCGCGAACCTCCTCTGGATCAGCGGAGGAGAAGATTAGCGGCAGTCGGCCTCTGTTTGCCGCCAGAAAGTCGCGGGCGCGTTCTGCGACCGGTTCTCCGGCCAGCAGCGCGTCCGGGGCGATCGCCATCGTGGGATGGTTTAGCGAGTGACATTCGATCTGACGCCGGGTTGCGTTGGAACAGCTTCCGGCAATCAAGGCGGCATCGCCCGAGTTCGCCGCGAAGCCCGAGCTGCTTTCCCGCAGGAGTCCTGCCGCCCTGAAATTGTCGGGAAGTCCGAGCGCCATTCCGGAGCCGCCGGTGATGAGCGATGCCGCGTGCTCGGCTCGGCCGATCGCGCGAAGGTCGTCCTCGTTGGTCGCGTCCACCACAACAAGCGTCCGACCGTTGGCCCGCTCGCTCGCAAGTGCCGAGGTAATCGCGTCGGCGCCTCCGCGGACCGTTTCAAGCTGCACGTGACCCGGTGCGGTCGTCGACTGACGTGCCAGCCAGCGCCGGATGTCGGAGTCCGTCATGGGAGTTATCGGATGACGTTCCATCCCGGACTCGGACAAGAGGCGATCGCCGACGAATAGATGCCCTTGGTAGACGGTCCTACCGGTGGCGGGGAAGCTGGGACACACAACGACTCCGGTGGCACCCAGGGCGGAGGCCAGCGCTTCTGCGACCGGTCCGATGTTACCTCGCGCGGTGGAATCGAAGGTCGAGCAGTATTTGAAGAAGTATTGCCGACAGCCGGCTGCGCGCAGGCAATCGAGTGCTGCAAGGGACTGGCTGACGGCGACCGACGCGTCCGTCGACCTGCTCTTCAGGGCAATGACGCCCGCGTCGCAACCTTCTTCCATATCGGCCGGAATTCCATTGAAGAGTCGGGTGCGCATTCCACCGCGCGCCAGGTTGTTCGCGAGATCGCCCGCACCAGTGAAGTCGTCGGCGATGCAGCCTAGGAGCATCAGGACCGCGCCGTCGAGGCGGCGAGCGCCATGGTCTGGCGCAGCAGGGTGGCGTCGTTCCCGGGGGTGACGAGGTCGAAGCCTTCGGCCACGCGCTGCGCGGCGCCGTCGCCGTTGGAGCAGAAGATTCCGACGAGTTTGCCCGCCGACCGCACCTTTGCCCTGACGCTCTCGATCGCCTCGACCATCTCGGGGACTTTGCTCTCGGAAACGGGGGCGTGCCCGAGCGCCAGGGCAAGGTCGTTTGGTCCGACGTAGATCCCGTCAATTCCTGGAGTCTGTATGATCGCATCCGCGTTGGAAAGGCCTTCGGCTGTCTCAATCATCGCCAGCACGAGGATTTCTTCGTTCGCGTGGGCGAGATAGTCGGCGCCGCCGTATAGCAGTCCTCGCGCAGGGCCGAAGGAACGGGTTCCCTGCGGTGGATATCGGCATGCGGAGGCAAGCGTCTCCGCGTCCTCGCGAGTAGAGATCATGGGGCAGATTACGCCATATGCTCCCGCATCCAGGTAACGCATCATCTCGGCCGGATCATTGCGGGACGGGCGCACGAGCGGGATGGCCCCCGTCGTCGAGATGGCCTGGAGCATGGTGATCGCGGTGTCGAAGCCGATCATGCCATGTTGGCAATCGACTGTCGCAGAGTCGAACCCTTGATGCGCAATCGACTCCGCAGCGTAGGCGGAGCCGATCGAAAGCCAAGCGTTGACGATCGGCGTTCCCGACCGCTTCAGTTCGCGAAGTCGGTTCGCGCGCATCAGTCGACGTCTTCAGGTTTGCTGAAGTAAGGCAGAAACTCGGACGGCCCGATATAATCGTTCGGGTCGATGCCCCAGCCCTCCCTCCAAGCCGCCTTTACGATGCCGGGATCCCATTCTGGGATCGCGCGCCCGTCGCCGGCGGTGACAACCGTCATGACTGCGGCTTCGTCACCGATCGAGGTGAGGGTGCGCCAGACGTCGGCGGGAGCCGCGAACGTGTCCCAGGGACCGGCATCGACTTGCGATGCATCTTCGCCTGCCAAGAGCTCAATCCTCAACTTGCCGGTCTGAAGGATCAGCACCTGTTTTGTCGAAAGCCGGAAGGGTCCGATTGTGTTTCCAGGCTCGATCCGCAGCCATTCGACGGAGAAGCCATGCGGGTTGGTGACCTTGGGCTGCGAGTTTCTGTCCTGTGTCATGCCGGGGCCGATGACCGCGGCCAGTTCCGCTCTCATCCCGGGAAGGACGCTGCAGAGTAGCGAGCGGTCGGACCAGTTTCGCTCGCTTGCGGTGGTGATGCGCGCCGCCATTTCTTGCGGCGAATAGCGACGAAAGGTCGCCATCACCTCGGAGGTCAACGGCGGCATGAGATCTTCCTGCGGCGGGACGGGTGCGCCGGTGGAGGTGTCCACCATCATGTTATCACGGGTGAGATAGAGCCCATGCTTCTCCGCCTGCGCGAGAATGTTGGGATCCCAGATCACGCCGCCCGACTCGTCGCGCCCGAGAGCCGTGAAGATCCAGCTGTCGTCGGGACCAATGTTGGTGAAACCGCGGAAGATCCAAGTGGGAATGGAGATGACGTCGCCGGCGCGGCCGACGATCTCGCCGTCCTGACCGTCCTTGCCCCATCGGAAGAGCCATTCGCCTCGGAATATCATGAAGACTTCGGCGGTATAGTGCACGTGGAGGTTGTTCGTGACGCCGTTGGGCATCGCAGCGACGCCAAGGGCGAAGCCGTGCGGCTCGTCCAGGTTCACGACCTGATCTTCGGACTGGGTCACGCCCGCGCCGATGATCGAATAGTTCTGCTTGAGAACGGATCCCGGCATCTTGCAGTCGATGAAGGCGAGGGAGCACGGAACGAGATCAGACTCCCGGATCAGGCGCCGCTGAGCCAGCCCCTGCGTCTCGTCGAACTTGATCCCCATTCCCGCTTCCTTAATCGACTGGCTCGCCGCCAATCGAGGTTTGACTGGGGCAAAACGGGGCTTAGCAATGCATTCGGATGCACGCAATCCTGTTTGAGGCACGCCTGTCGCGGTTCGGTCGGAGCGGATAGGTCTTAGCGTTGAGCCGCAACTTCGCTATCAAGCGGTCCCATGAAGCAGTCGAATTCAATTGTCAGAGGGACCTCGTCAGTGGAAAGCGACCGGTCGAAGGCGGTGACCTCCTACGACGTGGCCAAGCGCGCGGGGGTCTCCCAATCGGCAGTTTCACGTTGCTTCACCCCGGGCGCCAGCGTCGCCAAGACCACTCGTGCGAAGATAATGAAGGCGGTGGAGGACCTTGGCTATCGGCCGAACGCCATTGCCAGGAGTCTTATCACTCAGCGGTCGAACATGGTCGCCGTGATAGTCGCGAACATGGGGTTCAACCCCGAGCTGACAGCGCAGCTGAGTCGGAGTTTCGCCGCGCGAGGTCTGCACATCCTGTTGTTCACGCTCGATCACGAGGTCGAGGCGGACGACGTGGTCGATCAGATCTGGCAATACCGCGTGGACGGGCTGGTTGCAGCGGTGCGCTTGCCTCGGCGCCTCGTCGACGCCTTTGCCAAGCGCCGGGTGCCGACGGTCTTCGTCAACCGCTTGGACGACGACGTCCGGGCCAACACCGTGTGCTGCGACCAGGCGAGCGGAGAGCGCATGCTCGTCGACAAGCTGATCCGTGGAGGCGCTCGCACCTTCGGAGTTATCCGAGGTCCCCTGGACTCCGCCGTCAGCGTTCGGCGCGTCGAGAACGCTGTGGCGGAACTGCGCGCACAATCCATAACCGACCTTCGGTTCGCGGACGGCGCCTTCGACCATGAGAGTGGGCGGCGAGCGTTTTCGCTCCTGATGGACGGTGGCGGACCTCCCGACGCGGTCATCTGCGCCAACGACATGATGGCCTTGGGCGCGATGGACGCTGCGCGCCACGACCACGCGCTTTCGGTTCCGAAAGATGTGTCTATCGTCGGCTTCGACGGTGCGCCCCAGAGCCGTTGGCCCAGTTATGATCTTGTCACCGTCCGTCAGCCGACGCGTGAGATGGTGGAGGCGGCAGCAGACATGCTGCTTGCGCGCATCGACGACCCGACGTTGGCCAACGAGAAGAGGCTGTTCTCGGGCGAGCTGGTTCTTGGAACGTCCGCGCGCCTAGGCTGACTTTTTCCGCTTGCTTCGCATTCGAATGCAATGCAGCTTACGCGCGTTGCAGGTCATTGGGAGTGTGCGGCGTGAGCCAAGACGAAAGCGGACCAACCCGGCTTCTGCCAGCTGCCTACGCGCCGTATCGGAGTCCGCGCGACTTCATTCTCAGCTGGACCGACGTGATCTGGATCGATCGCGCGCTGGGCAAGCTCGACGAGCATTATGCGCCAGACGTGAAGGTGCACACCGCCTATGGCGAAACCTACGATTTCGACCATGTGATCCTGAACAGCGTGCAGAAGATGAGCGCGTTTCCGAATGGAGGCGGTGGCGCCGGCGAGGACGTCGTCTGGGAGGAGCGGGGCCCGATGGGCTTCATCAGCTCGCATCGCGTCCTGAAGACGGGCACCAATACCGGATACTGGACCTACGGCGCCCCGACGGGTCGAAACTGGGTCTCGCGCACCATAGCGCATTGCCTCGTGCAGGACGGCAAGGTGGTCGAGGAGTGGCTCGTCCGCGACGAGTATGCGGTCTTGGAATCCCTGGGGCTCGACCCGTATTCCATTGCGGCCGACCTCGCCCGCGCGTCACCTGTCACGGGCGGCGCGGTGACGGTCAGCCCCGATGCGGGACCGTTCGCCGGCACCTACCCGGATCCGACGATTGAGGGTGTATCTGGTAGGCGGCCCGCAAGCCATCAGGACGTGTGCGAGGCCATCCGCGGCTATTATGACGAAGTCTGGAACAAGCGGCGGTTCGACCTCATAGAGAAATACTGCGACCCGAAGGTCGTGAGCCACACCGTCCGAATGAAGCGGGCTCAGGGAATATATCCTTACGGGCAGGACGTGATCGATCTGCTCGCCGCCTTTCCGGACGGGCAGATCGAAATTCGCGACCTCGCCGTCTGCGATTCCGAGGAGCTTGGCCTGCGGGTCGCTGCGATCTGGGTGCTGCACGGCACCTACTCGGGCGTCCCGCTCTATGGGCCCCCGACCGGTTCTCCGGTGAAGCTGCTCGGCGCAACGCATTTTGAGATGAAGGATGGCAAGATTCTGCGAGAGTGGCGTCTTTACGACGAGATCGCCGCTTTGGCGCAGATAATTGGCGCTCGCGAAGCGAGCAGCGCCGCTCAATAGTCTGGACAGATGAGCAGAGCTGCGGCGGCCGCCACGCGGACCTGGATGCAGCTGCCGGATCGGCATGTGGTCCGCGCTCCCTGCGCATGTGCAAACATAGGAAAGCCCATGAAGACCCGCGCCGCCGTAGCGTTCGAGGCGAAGAAGCCGCTCGAAATCGTCGAGCTCGATCTGGAAGGCCCCAAGCCGGGCGAGGTCCTGGTCGAGATCATGGCGACGGGCATCTGCCACACCGACGCCTACACGCTGGACGGGTTCGATAGCGAGGGCATCTTCCCCTCGATCCTCGGCCATGAGGGTGCCGGCATCGTGCGCAAAGTCGGCGCGAGTGTGACCAGCGTAAAGCCAGGCGATCACGTCATCCCGCTCTACACGCCCGAATGCCGCCAGTGTAAGTCGTGCCTTTCGGGCAAGACCAACCTCTGCACCGCGATCCGCGCGACCCAGGGCAAGGGGCTGATGCCCGACGGCACCACCCGCTTCAGCTACAAGGGCCAACCCATCTATCATTATATGGGCTGCTCGACCTTCTCCAACTTCACCGTCCTTCCGGAAATCGCGGTCGCGAAGATCCGTGAGGACGCACCCTTCAAGACCAGCTGCTATGTCGGCTGCGGCGTCACCACCGGCGTCGGCGCAGTGGTCAACACCGCCAAGGTCCAGGTCGGCGACAATGTCGTCGTGTTCGGCCTGGGCGGGATCGGCCTCAACGTGATCCAGGGCGCGAAGCTTGCGGGCGCGGGGCGGATCGTCGGCGTCGACATCAACCCCGATCGCGAGGAATGGGGCCGCCGCTTCGGCATGACCCACTTCATCGACGGCCGCGGCAAGGACCGCGCCGCCACCATCGCCGAAATCCTAGAACTGACCGACGGCGGCGCCGACTACACCTTCGACTGCACCGGCAATATCGAGGTGATGCGGACCGCGCTCGAGGCCTGCCATCGCGGCTGGGGCACCTCGATCATCATCGGCGTGGCCGAGGCGGGCAAGGAGATCGCCACGCGTCCGTTCCAGCTCGTCACGGGGCGCAACTGGCGCGGCACCGCCTTCGGCGGCGCCAAGGGCCGCACCGACGTCCCCAAGATCGTCGACTGGTATATGAACGGGAAGATCGAGATCGACCCGATGATCACCCACGTGCTGACGCTCGACGAGATCAACAAGGGCTTCGACCTGATGCATGCGGGCGA
>Ga0157372_10007780_pt1 | contig 11384 bp, 9 predicted proteins | sample C55metaG_FD_115307 | JGI IMG/M metagenome (GOLD analysis project Ga0157372, IMG submission 115307) | Corn rhizosphere microbial communities from Kellogg Biological Station, Michigan, USA - C5-5 metaG | ecosystem: Host-associated > Plants > Roots > Rhizosphere > Soil | place: USA: Michigan...
CGACGTGGCCGCGGCGTACCTCGAGCTCGTCCGCCTTCTCGCCGGGCGCGAGGCCCCGGTCGGGATCGCCACACACGATCCTGGGCTCGCCGAGACCGCGCTCAGTATCCTGCTCGGTGCCGGAACGCCGTGCGAGCTCGAGCAATTGCGCGGCCTGCCGCGCCGCCGGACAACGGCCGTGGCGAGGAAGCTCGGCGTGCCGGCGCGCCTCTACTACCCGTTCGGCCCGGGTTGGTGGCCTTATGCCGTCGACAAGGCGCTGGCCCGGCCCTACCTGCCGCTTTGGGCTCTTCGCGACATGCTCCAAATCGGCTGAGGGCGTCCTGGCTCCCCCGGGGATTGACGCGCTCGTCCTTCGGTCCGATCCCGGCGATCGGGTCGCAGGTGGGGAGGGGCCATGGCCTCGGCCGGATTTGCGGCCTGGCACAAGGTGGACCGCGGTTTCGCGCTGACATTCAACCTGGCAGCATGGGCGGCCCGTGTTCATCGGCTTCTATCCCGCGGTGAGCGGGCGCTGGCGCGGCGAAGCGGATTATCCGGCGCCGCTGATCCTGCAGATCCATGTCTTCACATTCGCTGCCTGGCTCTGCCTGCTGACAACCCAGGTGCTCCTCATTCGTGCGCGGCAACCGGCGTCGCACAGGAAGGTCGGCGCCATGGGGGCGGTTCTGATACCAGTTCTGGTCATCACCGGTGTCGGTGCGGAAGCGTAGAGCCAGCGGTTCTACAGCCCGCAATTCCCGGCCAACTTGCGCTTCTTCATATTCCCGCTGGTGACGATGCTTTCGTTCATCGCCGTCGGAATCGCGGCGATATGGTTCCGCGCGGACCCGCGCGCTTTCAAGCGGCTGATGATGGTGGCGACGGCGCTGATCCTCGTCGCCGCGTTCAACCGCTGGTGGGGCGATGCCATCTACGAGGCTCTGGGCGACGCCTATTTCGGGACACTCGTCCGCAACGCTATCGGTCCCGACCTCATGATCGCGGGCCTCGCCGGCTACGATCTCGTCACGCGCGGGCGAATTCATCCGGCCATCATGATTGCGGCGCCGCTCATCGTCATCGGCCAGCTCGGCGACCGCCGTGTATCACTCCGAATGGTGGCCCGGGATCGAGTGGGCGTTGGTCGGCCTCTAGCAGAGGTGCTTTGTCGCCTCCCGCCGCGACAGCGGGCTGAGGCGGGCGGCATTGACTGCCACGTAGCGGGCGACTTCGGCCGGATCCGTCCGCGCGTATTGCCGCAACGCCCAGCCGATCGCCTTGTGCAGGAAGAATTCGCGTGAGGCGAGCGAGGGCTCGATGCAATCGTAAAGCAGCGTGAGGTCCGTGCGTTCCTTGGCGGGCAACTGGCAGATGATCGCGCTGCGGCGCAGCCACAGATTGTCGCTACGGGCCCATTCGCGAAGCATCGTCGCCATCGCTTCGCGATCATTCTCGAGAATACGAAACAGCGGGCCGCTAGCCAGCGCATCGACGACGTCCCACCACGCTCCGCCGATGATCATCTCGCGGAGCATGACGACAGCATCGAGTCGCAGGAATTCGCGAGCTGACCGGTGGTTGACGAGCTCGATAGCCGCGTAGCGCTCCTCACGATACTCGGCGCCGCGCCAGATCTCGAGCACCGCGCGCTGCCAGTCTTCGCTGGCCGCAAACGCGATGCCGGCGAAGACATCCCTGCACGCGGCGCGCAAGGGTTTCGCCTGGACGCCGAGACAGGGCATCGCCGACTTCATGTAGGCCTGCATCGCCGCCGCTTTCGCGGGTTCGGCCGCGGCGCGCAGGCGCCGCCGCAGGACGCCGCTCAGCGGGCTCACTCCACCTTCTGTCGCGCGAGCTCGCGCCAGCCGATATCGCGGCGGCAGAACCCGCTCGCAAAATCGATGGCATCGACCGCGGCATAGGCCTTGCGCTGCGCCTCGGCGATATCCTTGCCGCACGCGGTGACATTGAGCACCCGGCCGCCGTTCGCCACCAGCTTGCCGTTCTTGCGCGCGGTGCCGGCGTGGAACACCTTGGCGCCGGTCGCCTCGGCGTCGGCCAGCCCGCCGATCCCGCCGCCCTTCGCCGGCGCGCCGGGATAGCCTTTGGCCGCCATGACCACGGTCAATGCGGTATCGTCGGAGAATTTCGGCGGGCGCAGCGCGCCGAGGCTCTGCGTGGCGCAAGCGTAGAGATATTCCCCGAGGTCGCTCTCGAGCCGCATCATCAGAACCTGGCACTCCGGATCGCCGAAGCGGCAGTTGTACTCGACGAGCTTCGGGCCCTCCTCCGTCAGCATCAGGCCCGCGTAGAGCACGCCGATGTAGGGTGTGCCGGCCTCGGCCAGCGCCTTCACCGTCGGGCCGATGATCCGCTGGATCGCCTCGCCGCGGACTTGCGGGGTGAGGATCGGGGCCGGGCTGTAGGCGCCCATGCCGCCCGTGTTCGGCCCTGTGTCCCCCTCGCCGACCCGCTTGTGGTCCTGCGCCCCGCTGAAGGGCAGGATGATCGCCCCGTCGGTGATGGCGAAGTAGCTCGCTTCCTCGCCTTCCATGAACTCCTCGATGACGACCTCGGCGCCGGCGGCCCCGAACGCGCCGGCGAACATGTCGGCCAGCGATTCCTCCGCCTGCTCGAGCGTATCGGCGATGATCACGCCCTTGCCGGCGGCAAGGCCGTCGGCCTTGAGCACGAACGGCGGCATGAAGCCGCGCAACGCCCCCCGCGCCTCGTCGAGCGACGTCGCGCGAACGTAACCGGCAGTCGGGATGCCGGCGCGGGCGCACAGGTCCTTGGTGAAGCCCTTGCTGCCTTCGAGCTGCGCCGCCGCCTTCGAGGGGCCGAACACGGCGATCCCTTCCTCGCGCAGCGAATCGGCAAGCCCGTCGACCAAAGGCGCTTCCGGGCCGACGACCACGAAATCGACGCCGTTCGCGCCGCAGAACGCGGCCACAGCTCCATGGTCGGTGACGTCGAGCTCGATCAGCTCGGCATGCTCGGCTATGCCCGGATTGCCGGGGCTGGCGTAGAGCGTGCCGCCCTCTTCGGCGATGAAGCGGGATTGCGCGAGCTTCCACGCCAGCGCATGCTCGCGGCCGCCAGACCCCAGCAAGAGGATGTTCATGCCCGGCGATACTCCCAACGACGATTCCCTTGGCGGCAATGGCGGGCTGGTAGCCAAGGGGGTGGCCGGGGACAACGCTGCACCGCTGACCATCACCGAGATTTCGAACCTGCTGAAGCGGACGGTCGAGGACCGCTTCGGCTACGTCAAGCTGCGCGGCGAGCTGTCGGGCGTGAAACGGGCGGCCTCGGGGCATCTTTACTGCTGCCTCAAGGACGAAGGCGCGGTGATCGACGGCGTCATGTGGAGGAGCGGCGTCCAGTCGCTCGGCTTCGTACCGGAGGACGGCATCGAAGTCGTCGCCTCGGGAAAGCTCACGACCTATCCCGGGCGCTCCAAGTACCAGATCGTGATCGAGCGGATGGAGATCGCCGGCGAGGGCGCGCTGCTTGCCCTGCTCGAGAAGACGCGCCGCCGGCTCGAAGCCGAAGGGCTCTTCGCGCTCGACCGGAAGCGGCCGCTGCCGTTCCTTCCCGCCGTCATCGGTGTGGTGACGTCACCGACCGGCGCGGTGATCCGCGACATCCTTCATCGCCTCGCTGACCGGTTCCCCAGCCGGGTGCTGGTGTGGCCGGTGCTGGTCCAGGGCCAGGGCTCAGCCGAGCAGGTGGCCGCGGCGCTGCGCGGCTTTGCCGGGCTCGCGGCGGACGGCACGATCCCGCGACCCGACCTCCTCATCGTCGCCCGCGGGGGCGGCTCGATCGAGGACTTGTGGAGCTTCAACGAGGAGATCGTCGTCCGCGCCATCGCCGGATCGCCGATCCCGGTGATCAGCGCCGTCGGGCACGAGACCGACACCACGCTGGCCGATCATGCCGCCGATCGCCGCGCGCCGACACCTACCGCCGCGGCGGAAATCGCCGTGCCGGTGCTGCGCGAGCTGTCGGCGACTCTCGACGAATACCGCCTGCGCCTCGGCAAGTGCGCGCACCGGCCGCTCACGCTCGGGCGCGAGCGGCTCGATGCGCGGTTGCTCAGGATGCCGCGCCCCGAGACGCTGGTTGCGCAGAAGGCGCAAAAGCTCGACGACGCGGCTGAGCGCCTGCGCCGCGGGCTGGCGGACCGCGCGGCGATGGCAAGACACGTGCTGCAGGACGATCGCCATCGCCTCTCGGCGCCGCTGCTGCAGTCGAGCCTCAGAAACGCGCGACAGCGGCTCGATACGGCCGGGCTCTCCCCGGCGCTCGTGATGCGTCCGATCGCCGAGGCACGCGAGCGGCTGGCGGCGCTCGAGCGGGTGATGCGCTCGCTCGATCCCGATTCGGTGCTGCAGCGCGGCTACGCGCGGGTCACGGACGCTCGTGGCCGGACGCTCACCACGGCCGCCGAGGCGGGCAAGGAGCCCGCACTCACCTTGCGCTTCCGCGACGGCTCGCTCGAGGCTGTTCCGGGCGGCGCTGCGCGCAAACGCCCGACCTCGCCGAAGGCCGGCGGCGAGCAGCCGAAATTGCTTTGATGTTCCACGTCCGGTAGACTGCGCCCATGTTGATGAATTCCGGCGACCGTGCCGCCACGCTGCTTTTCGGGCCCAACAGCTTCCGCGTGATCAAGCCGGGACATTTCGTCCTGTGCGCCGTCACCGGCGAGCCGATTGCGCTCGAGGAGCTGCGCTACTGGTCGGTCGAGCGGCAGGAAGCCTACGCCACGCCGGAGATCGCCGCGAGCCGCCTCACCGGCGGCGCATGACCCGCTGGCGCCTGGGCGTGGCGGGGATTCTCGCGCTGGCCAGTTGCGCGGCGCCTGTCGCGCCGCCACAGGATCGGTCCGGCGCCAAGCCGACCGCCAACACCCCAAAAGGCGCGTTCACCTATTCCGGCGAACTGACGCAGGGCGGCTGGATCCGCGGGCAAGTGCCGACCGGCACCGTCTCGGCGCGCCTGGGGGACCAGACGCTGGTCATCGATCCGGCCGGCCGCTTCTTTGCCGCCTTCGACCGCGACGCGGGCCCCTCGGCGACCCTCGTCGCGCAACTTACGAACGGCCGCGCCGTGACGACGCCGCTGGCAATCGCTCCGCGCGCGTGGGACATCGAGCGCGTCGACGTGCCGCGCACCGAGGGAAAGACGACCGAGGAGTTCCTCGCCATACGCAAGCCCGAGCTCGCGCAAATCGCCGCCGCGCGCGCGGTGCAGTCGCCGTCGAGGGGATGGGAGCAACGTTTCATCTGGCCCGCCAAAGGCCGCATCTCCGGAAAGTTCGGCTCGCAACGAATTTATCGCGGCGGTGAGGCGGGCGCCTACCACTCGGGGATCGATATCGCCGCCGGCGCCGGCGCGGCGATCGTCGCGCCGGCGGACGGTGTGGTGGTGCTTGCCGCCGAGCAGCCGTTCTCGCTCGAAGGGCACCTTTTGATGGTCGACCACGGGGCCGGGCTGAACAGCGCCTTCCTCCATTGTTCGGGCCTCGCCGTGAAGGTCGGCGACACGGTGCGCCAGGGGCAGGTGATCGCCTACGTCGGCATGACCGGCCGGGCCACCGGCCCCCACTTGCACTGGAGCTTGACGTGGCGCGGATCGCGCCTCGACCCGCTGCTTTTTGCGGGCCCCATGCCGCAATAACCGGTGTGCCGGCACAGTTGACGGCGATGATTGAAGCGGCTCAATCGGCAAGGGTGAACGACACTTCGAAACCGTATTTCATCCAGGCGCTCGAGGCGCTTAAACAGGGCGATCGGCGAGGCGCCGCAGCGTTGCTCGGGCGGCAGATTCGCGAGGGCAACACCTCGCTCAAGAACCTGCCGAGTGTGGCGCAACTGGCCGAGCACATCGGCGAGGTGGACCTTGCCATCGAGGCCACGCGGCGGGCGGTCATGCCGGGATCGATCGACTCGCGGCTCCCCTACTGGGCGATGCTCGCCACCTACGGCCGTGCAGACGAGGCTCTGGCGGACATCGAGCGGCAGCCGTCGTCCATCAAGGAGAACCCGTCAGTCCTCCACGTCCGGGGCAACATCGCCACGCAATACGGCCGCCTCGAGGAAGCTCAGGACCTTTTCCGGGCAGCACTCGCCAAGGCACCTGCCGCAATGCCGACGTGGTTTTCACTGGCGATGATCAAGACGTTCGCCCCGGGCGACCCCGACATTGCCGCGATGGAACGGCTCGAGCGGCAACCGGGAGCCCCCGCCGAAGCGCACGCCAGCCTTTGCTACGCCTTGGGCAAGGCGTCGGAGGATTGCGGGGACGCCGACCACGCGTTTGCCTACTACAGCAAGGGTGCCGCGCTGCGCCGCCCGCAGCGTCCCTTCGATGCCGCCCGCTACCGGGTTCTCGCAGACCAAACGATTGCGAGCTTTACACCTGAAAACCTGGCGAGGCTGAGACCATCCGGATTGGACGCCCAGAGGTCGCTTTTCGTCACGGGACTGCCCCGCTCGGGGACCACGCTGACCGAGCAGTTGCTGATTGGTCATTCAGCGGTGGTTGCCGGGGCCGAGCTCAACCTGTTCGCTCCCGCGCTGATTCCCACCCTCGGCGGTAGTTACGATGCGGCAATGTCTTACCAGGAGCGCGCGAATCGTTCAGATCCCTGGGGCGAGATCGGGCGCGATTACAGCCGATTGGTCGACATTCGTTTCCGTTCGCCGGGTCTGGTGGTCGACAAATCGCTTGGGCAGTCGCTGATGATCGGCCTTCTGCTCCACTCGCTTCCGGAGGCGCGGATCGCCTGGTTGAGGCGCTCGCCGGAAGACGTCGCTCTGTCATGTTTCCGGACCTACTTCTCGGCAGGTCTTGCGTGGACTGACTCGCTTGCCGACATCGCCGACGTCATGCGAGCCGAAGACCGCTTGTTCGAGCATTGGCGGACGCTCTATCCCGACAGGATTCTGATGGTTTCGTATGAAGAGCTTGCCCGGTCTCCGGCTACCTGGGCGGAGCGGCTGCAACAACACTTCGGCCTGAGCATCGAAACGAGTCTGGAAGCAGCCGCGCGCGGCGAGCGTGCGATCGGCACGGCGAGTGTCGCTCAGGTGCGCCAGCCGATCTCGCCCTCGCGCATCGGGCGGGCCGCAGCGTTCGAGCAGCACCTGAAGCCGTTTCGCGACCGCTATTACGACTGAAGCCGGCCCGGTTTTCCCGGACAAAAGAAGAGGGCCGCTCCGACGATCGGAGCGGCCCAATTCCTGAGTTCGGATTGGCGGCTGAGCGCCAGTCCGATTGCGCTTAGCCGCGCTCGCCGGTCGGGGCGACCGCCGGAGGCGGCGGAGGCGGCGGAGGCGCGGCCTCGACCGGCGGCGGGGGCGGAGGCGGCGGCGGAGCCGCTTCCACCGGAGCCGGAGCCGCAACCGGCGGCGGCGGCGGCGCGGAGTGGCCACCCCACGACAGGTCGAGACCCACGCGGATCCTGCGCGGGGTCTGGTAGAACAGCGGCGTCAGGTACAGCGTATCCTTGTAGTAAGGTCCGCCAAGCGCGACCTGGTCGGTCTCGTTCTCGCCATAACGCTGCGTGACCGCGTGCGAGTTGAAGACGTTGAACACGTCGACCCGGAAGGTCAGCCTGCGCAGGTCGTTGTCGCCCAGAGGCACGTTGAAACGTGCCGAAAGATCGACTTGCTTCAGCCAATCCGACTTCCAACCCGTACCGCGCGGAGACGGGATGTTGCTGCCGTACTGGCCGGTGGCTGCGTCATAAGTGGCTTCATCGCCGCAGAAGAAGCTGTTGGAGAGATAACCCGCCGCGGCCGGATCGGTCGGGTGGATGCCCTCGCACGAGCCATGCATTGGCGATTGGACGAAGACATTCGCGCCCAGCGTGAACCATTCGTTGAAGTGATAGGCGCCGTATAGCTTGAACTGCCAACGGTGGTCGTTCGGCAGCAGGCCGTACGTATAGTCCGTCAGGCCCAGATAGTCGAAGTCGGTGGTCGAACCCGCGTCGTCCTGGGCGGTGTTGCCCGCATCGGACTTCACCGTTCCTTCGGTGTTGCCCTTCAGCTTCGACCACGTGACCGAGCCGTTCGCCATCCAGTGACCGTCATCGGCCCTGTTGAAGTCGAAGATCAATGCCTTGTAGGTGCGCTTCATCTTCGGGAAGGCGAGACCGGTCAGGGTAATCGGGGTGACCGTACCGTTGATGGCGTCAACCCAGTCGTTCACCGTGATCGTGGACTTTCCAGGGTTCCAGATCATGTAGGTGCTGTTGGCGCTGTAGAAGTCGCAATGCGTGGCATTGTTAGCGACTGCCTGATCCAGGCCGCACCAGTAGCTCTTGAGCTGGGGCGCAAAGTCCGTGTCTTCGGAGCCCTGACCGAGCTTGCGATAGATGCCATGCAGCCCGACCGTCAGTAGCGGTGAGACACGATACTGTGTGCCGAGAACGAACTCGTCTTCGCGAGTTGCCTTGGTCCCGGGCACGATCTTGGCAAGCGCCGGGTTCTGCACGCCTGCGCCATAGACAATGCAGGTCGGGTCGCCCGCGTTCGATACGCCGCCCGGAGCCGATCCCATATCGCTTGCTGGGCAGGGCGTCAGAGTACTTACTTCTCCAGTATCGGGATCGGTGTACGGATAGAATGAGCCGCCCAGAGGTATCGTCGGCAATCCGGTCGTGGGATCGACTGAAGTATTCACGAACTCGTCGGCAGTCATGCCACCCGGATAATTCACGTAGTCGTAGAAATAGAGATCCTTGCCGCGGAAACCAAGGTTCATTGCCGGCGGGATGAAATAGCGACCGTAACTACCGTAGAACTTCCAGTTCTCCATGCTCGGCGGCGTGTAGTTGAAGGCGAACCGCGGCCCCCAGTTGTTCTTGAAATTCATATACTGGTCGCCAGCCAGGTTCGTCTGCTTGAAGATATCGTCGCGGATGCCGAAGTTGAGGGTCAGTCCGTCGATCGGCGTGTCCCACGAATCCTGCGCATAATAAGCCGTGTCTTTGGCCGAGACGCGGCCACCAAGATGCTCGTAACGAAGGCGGGCGTAATCATCGAAATAGTAATAGATGATCGGATAGGCGCCGTTGTTGTCGAGCGTCTTGTTCATGCTCAGGTCTTCGTGGTCGAAGCCGAAGCGGAAGTGATGGTTACCGGCAAACGTTGCATGGATGTCGGCATCTCCGCGATAGAAGCGACGCTTCGTAGCGTCGACCGTCGATTGGGCGAAGGGCTGGTTCTGCGAAATGACGAGCGTACAGCCACCGCACGCGTTGTTGGAACGAATATCTTCAACGAAGTATTCATCTGTGCTCTTGGCGAGGACGTTGTCACGGTCCTTGCTGACACCATAGGCCGCAGACAGCGTGAGCCAGTCGGTAACGCTTCCGGTATAGCGCCCGACCCAGTTCAGACCTCCGGTATAGGTGTATTGGGTTCCCTTTGGACTTCCAATGGTGCCGCCGGTCACGGTGCCGTTCGGGGTAAAGTTGTAACCGGTCGTCGTAGTCAAGTCACGAGTGTCGAATATCGTGAACTCGAAGTGCTGGGTCGGATTGATATAGGCATCGACCTTGCCGCCCCAGAACGGATCGTTGTCCACGTTCTTGTAGAACGTGCCCGAAGCAGCCGAAGCTGAATTGTACGTATAGCGGTTGCCCTGAATCAGGCCGTAAACGAACAGGTGATCCGGAATGATCGCACCGCCGGCCTCGAGCGTCGCCTGCTTCAGTTCGTGATCGGCCAGCTTGCCAACCGAGTCCGGGAAGTCAGGATCGCCGATGTTCGGATGATGGCCCTGCAGGTCCCGAGGCTCCCAATCGAGGTGGAGCGCGATGAAGGGATCGTTTGTGCCGGACTTTGTCGTCGCGTTCAGCACGGCGCCGGTGGCGCGGCCGAATTCGGCGGGATAGCCGGACGTTTGCACGTCGACGTTCTTGTAGAAGTAGAACGGCACGCGCGCCGAACCAACGTAAGTGTCCGGGTTCGTGATGTTCAGGCCATTCACGTAATAGGCGTTCTCCGCGACCGAGGAGCCACCAATCGAGGGAACCGCTTCGCCGCTGGCCGAGGTGAAGCCCGCCACGCCGAGTTGTGCGGTCGGCGCCAGCAGGGCGATGCTCGCGATGTTGTGCGCAAGCGGAGCGTTGGCGTTGACAGCCTGGACGTCGACGTTGAGGCCAGTCGCGCCTTGCGTTGCCACCTGGCGCGTGTGGCCGGTAACGACGATCTCGTTGGTTGCGGTGGTGCTGACAAGGCCGACCGTTACTCGGCTCTGCTGCGCCGCCGTGACCGTAATCGTATCCTCGGTGCGGGCGTAGCCGTTGGCGGTGACGCCAATCGTATACTGGCCCGGTGTCAGGCCGCTGGCAGCAAACGAGCCGCTTGGGCCCGTCGTGAACGTGCGTGTCTGGTTCTGCGCTTGCGAGGTGAGAGTGACGGTCGCGCCCGCGACGGGGGCACCGTTGTTGTCGGTGACCTGGCCGATGATCGCACCCGAGGTGTAGTCCTGGGCGGCGGCCGGCGCAGATGCAAGGCTGGTGACGGCGGCGCCGGCGCCGACGAGTGCCAGCACTTGCAGCGCGCTTCCTGCCTCAAGCAGGCGCTTGCGAAGTTCGTTCGTTTCCATGAGGTTGCAGTCCCTGTGTTTTGGTGTTGTTACGACCGAAATCAGCCAGCACCTGCGCCGAATGCCCTCGGACGCAAGGCTGAACGGTGAGTGCCTGCGTCAACGCCGATATGGTTTCAATGAGAACTATCGCCTCTATCGAACGATCATGAATCAGTGTTGCCCGGCTGCAACATGCCCGTAAAATCACCCGATTTCACAATGTTGCGTGCGTAAGGCGCGGCCTGTTCGTATGTTGCGCAAGGCCACATCCGTAATATCCAGGCGACAAGGCAACATAAGCTCTTTTGGACGCGCCGCCAGGTCGCCTGCTGCTTCTCAAAAACGCCTTGATGTCAGTAGCTTAAAACCATGTCCTGGCTGATCGGGCACATGTGGCAATTTGGTTACAGATGCAAATCAATGTAGGCGAAATGGCGCGCAAGCGCTTTACCCCGCGCGCCCTTTTACATCATTGCGAATCCATCTTTCCCCTGGAGCCGTGCGCCTCACAGATCACGGGTCAGGGCCATGGGGGCCACTGGGGAATTCATCACAGGCAGTGCTGCTGGTCCAGCGGCAGCCACGTTAAACAAGGATGGGGACGTGACGAACAACTATTCGAGCAGGCTCAAGGCCGGCGTGGCGCCGATGGTGCTGGGCCTGGCGCTGTTCAGCGGGCAGGCCTATGCCCAGGGAACCGTCGTCGATTGCAAGACCACGCCGAACGATCCGGCGTGCGCCAACGGTGCGGCCGCGGCGACCAACGCCAATCCTGCGACCGAGGCCCAAGCGGC